>Ga0302326_10000948_pt1 | contig 76023 bp, 70 predicted proteins | sample Palsa_T0_3_FD_202264 | JGI IMG/M metagenome (GOLD analysis project Ga0302326, IMG submission 202264) | Peat permafrost microbial communities from Stordalen Mire near Abisko, Sweden - Palsa_T0_3 | ecosystem: Environmental > Terrestrial > Soil > Palsa > Peat permafrost | place: Sweden: Abisko... | reverse complement strand
TGAAAGATTATCTCCTCGCCGTCCTCCCTGGCATGGCCCGGCGGAATCTCTCCGACGTGAATCACCTCACCCCGGCCCGCTGGGTCGCTTCCAAAAATTAACCTGGGTTGGCCGGACGGATACCCTGTAGCGGGACTCTGTGACATCCTCACCATCTTATTGTCACCGTCTCGACACGTCGCACAGAAAGGCCCTTCCTCGCTCCCATCCTCGTTAGGAAGCCAATAGGCATTGTTTCGAAAAACGAGTTTCTGTTTGACGCGCAGTTGTTCTCGGAGCGCTAGATTCTCGTCTTTAAGAGCGCGGTTCTCATCCATCATTTTCATGATGTCGCTTTGGAGAGCGAGTACCTGCTTGACCAGTTCGAGGTTATCCGCCTTCTGAACGAGCGTGATTACGTCCTTCGCTGTTTCCAAAATGCTCATTCACTGGTTTTCCTCCCTACGAACATTATAGCTGCCAAATGTTCTCGAAAGAGTTGTTGCGCGTCTCAAATGTCCCTTTAGAGGTTCTTCTTGGTTCGACTATCCGGTCTGCAAGCCTTCCCTTCAGAGGGTTCGGAGACATGTAGCAGAATAGTTCCAGGGAACACGGCCTTATATTTCGCGGTTTCGGCCATCAGTTCGAAGTAGGCGGCTTTGCCTGTTGGACCACCTCGACAGGCGGAAAGGCGCGAAAGGCGCGCGCGGAAGATTAAACTGCGTCGGTGACGCCGTTGGCGGCAATGAATATTTGATAAATACGTTACACTAAAGCAACAACACCGTTGACTTCAGCCAGTTTGATATGTAAAATACCTGGAACGCCGCAAGGGCAAGACGAATTGTCGCGTAGAAAGGTAGATAACACATGTCAGCAACCGGCCGAGTAAACTTGAGTTCGCACCAACTCGATGCGCTGGACAGATTAATAGCGCGTGGTAAAGACATCTCTGTCGATGAACTGCCTGGAGGAAAACTAGGCCCTAACTGTTGGCTGGACTGCGCGGTCCAGGTGGTTATCGCGGTGACTATGGTCGCTGGATGTGCCGCTGCGCAGTATGATGCTCAGACCGACACCCACTCCGGAGGAAAGGTCTACACGCTAGCTCAACTTAAGGATCTAAGGTACCGGGCGTCGCAGGTGTAGGCATAAAGTATCCAGGTTGGCCCGAATGGGACCTCACTGGAATAGCATGAACAGCTATGTGCCTTGTGCTGGCTTCCGCTCTGTTTGGGACATGGCTCGGGTTGACTATAGTGTTTCAGTTTATGGGGCCATCCCCCCGGTGGATTAGGCATCACAAGCTCATACCCAAGAACGTGATACCGAAATGGACGTTTTTCGCTCCATCGCCCGGACGAGTAGACTACCGAATTGTCGTGCAGGATTATCGTACAGAAGCTGAACCGCTTGGCAAGATTCGCGAATTCCCCCTCCATGTAAGCAGATCTGCGGTTCACGCTTTCTGGAATCCTGACAAACGACGACGCAAGGCCATTTTTGATTTCGCCCAACTTCTCCAGCAGCTGCAGCAGGAGCGACTTCAGGAGCCTAGTCTTGGGGTGCAGATGACAATGCCGTATCTAGCTATCCTGAATGTCATCATGGCAATGAGACCAATTTCGCCCGGAGCACAATATAGGCGATTTCTAATCGTATATACGGCTGGATTCGACGGCAGCGTAACCCCGGTACCCTCTTTCGTTTCCTCTTTCCATCGGTTCCAAGAGGAGAACAGGCTAGATGATTGATGTCGCCTTAGCCGCCGCCTGCACGCGAATTCTCACGGCGGTCTGCATCTGTATAGGCGCAGCTGAGTACCTTGCTATCAGATCACAATTTACAGGTTCGGGGATTTTCTCAGATGATGTCCACCTACTAAACTGGACTCGCGGACCACAGCTTCTAGTCGCCGTTTATCGTGTCATGTTTTCATACCACGCGGCAGTTATCGGGCACGGAGCGCGGCTGGGCTTGGCGCTGATGCTCACCCTGCCTCTGGACATGAGACTTTATGCGATAATCCTCGTGGCTCTCTTTCTCCTTCAGCTACATACGGTCAGTTTGTCTGCTGTTGGCCACGATGGTTCTGACCAGATGATGCTGGTAGTGATGCCCGCCCTGGCTGTGGCCTATGCTTTTCGACTGAGCGGTCCTTGCGCCTGGGTTGCCCTTTGGTTCATCGCCGCTGAAGCCCTGCTAGCATATGTTACCTCGGGATTTTCGAAGTTGATTTCTCCGGTTTGGAGATCTGGACGAGCACTACAATTGATCTTTAACACCGCATGCTACGGGTCACCTCAAGTGAGTGAATGGCTGACGATGGTGCCTTCGATGGCATTCATTGGCTGCTGGACGGTCATTCTGTTGGAATGTTGTATGCCGCTCGTGCTGATCCTTCCCCTGGGCGTCATGGTATCGATGCTCGCCGTCGCCATGCTCTTTCATATCGGATGCGCAGTGACAATGGGCTTGAACTGCTTCGTTTGGGCGTTCGCTTCAACGTTCCCGGTGATATACGTCTGTAATGTCGATCGTTCGGTTGCGCTTTCAGGATTCAGAGGAATCAACGGTGAGAGCAAGGAGCTGCTGTTGGGGGGGGTGTTTGCGCTCGTTGTGGTGGCGATTATCCTAATTAGGTACTATGAAGTTTTTCCAGGTGTGCGCCCTTTGACTGAACCCTAGAGTGGCACCGTCTGCTTCAGGTTTCGGAACTGGTGGCCAAGTTGGGGCCACGTTAGCCGATTGTTGTGCCATTGTCGGCTGCTGGGAAGTGACTGTTCTTGCTCCTACATAGGATGCATAGCCGTACAAACTTCTGGCGGCTCACGTTTCCGCTGATGTGAGCTGCGTCATTCAGTGACGCGCTTTGGCAGCCGCAGCGGACGCCTTCTTTGCGCGTGCCAGACGCTCTTTCGCCCTCGTGTTCGCAAATCCGCTTCCAGATGCCGCGTGCGACAGGTCATGCGACTCCACGCAGATGCTCTCGCCGCCATGCCCCGCCTACTCAACTCGCAGCAATCGTCAGCGTGTTCTTTACCGTCTGCGAACGCCAGACGTTGCCGTGTTTCGTCGGCACGCCGTCTGCGTTCAGGGCGTTCGCGATTTCGTTGTAGCTGACACCTTGACCGCGTAGAGTGGCCATTCTCGCGATTACGGTTTGCTCTGTAGCATCCGGCCTCAGCGTGCCCTCTTCCGCCTTGAACCCGAACGGTACATGGTTGTAGACCAGTCCAGAACGTTTCTTGAACGATAGGGCTGTGGCCGTCCGCTCAGAGATGATGTTGCGCTCGAATTCGGCCCATCCTGCCAACATCGTGATAAGCATCTTTCCCATGCTGGAGCCGGTGTTTACGGCCATTCCACCGAGGTCCACCAGGTGCAGGCTGATGCCCGCCGCGTCCCACTCCTCGACATGACTCAGGGCGTCTACGGCGTTTCTAAAAAGTCGATCCAGCTTGACACTGACAATGTGATGCGTACCCTTCGATAGCATCTTCTCGATTCGCGATCCTTCAGGCCGCTTGTTCAACTTGATCTTTGCGGTGACTGCGCGTTCGCGGATCACTTCCACCAAATCCAGGCTGTTCAGTTGACAGTACAGCCGGATCTTTTCCTCTTGGGCTTCCATGGACAGGTCTTGCTTGCCAGTCGAGACCCTGACATAGCCCAACACTTTGTTGCTTTTTTTCATGGCCGTCTTCATGCTGTAGTAGTGGGATTTATCGACCCAGTTTATCAACCCACGTTCATGCTTAGATAAAATACTTGGAATCGCGCTTTGGTTGCTGGATTGCTGGTTGACCCCAGCGTGAGGCCTGTCCAGGCTGAGCGTGCAGTGAGTCATTGAAAGTTTCGACCCGGCTTCGGGCACTATGGTTCCCTTTCTTTCTTTTAAGAGACAGGGGCGGCGGACACGCTGCCGTTTCTTTGAGCCGCCAGCCGTCAGCCATGAGCCAGGTTTCGACGGCTCCGGCTCCATGGTCGAGGTTTTCCAGGGTGCTGTGCGAGAGGCCGCACACTTAAACTTCGCTATCTTAGTGCGTCATCAGCGTCACTCGGTCATAAGCTATTGATTCTAGGTGAACCCTATTCGGCTATATCCAGCCCGATCCAAACCGCTTCCTCGTTCAGTGTTGCAGTTTTGCACTATTTTGAAGCCAAGCATGGCTTTTAGATGACAAGTCGAGCGTCATCCGTGTGACGCCCGCAAATCGTACCGTCATCGTTTATGTTGCTCATCCACGGTAATTTAACTCAGAATGGCCCTTATGACGGTTCCCTCCTGGAACCCTTAGGGGCGGGCGCGTAGGGGAGGGGGTGACAGTGTACTATATATTCTTCTCTGAAAAAAAGAATATAGACCCGTCACACCGTCATCAGTTTCCGCTAACCCCTTCTGAACGCGTGCCCCACGCCGTGACGGCTTGGCTTTTTCTTCGCCCGTCACGCCCCGTCATCGGCGTCACTCGCTTAAGCAGCCTTCGGCAGACTCAATTGCGGCCCTGTCCGCGAAATCTCCCAGTGCGAGCGCATCTTTCCCGTCCGCTTCAACTTGCGAACGTCGATATCAGACGCCCTGAGTACGGGAGCCAGGCGCGTCAACTTATGTGCCAAGTCCTCTGCGGACGCGGGCCAATACTTGAGGTCCTTCGGCCAACCTAACGTGAGGTCGTTAAGCTGGCTGAGCAACTCCCGCGTGCTGATCCGCATATTTTCACCCGGCGCGATCCGCTTTTCAGCCCACTCAACAGTGGCGCTGGCTACGGTGTCAGCTTCTACCAGATCCAAGTTTGCGCTCTTCATCTTTGCGGTGTAGGTCTTCATGAATTGGCCCGCCATGCACGGCAGACCCGGTTCACAGGATGAGCACCATAACGCGAAGTCGCTCATGCGCGGCAGGCGATCCAAGGACGTGTGCGGAAGGTTCTTCAGCCCCAGAGCCACCACATCTAGCAACGAGCCAAGCACTGCGCCATGCATCGCGGCGAAGTCAGCCGCCACGTCCTTCTCGGTGAGCCGGTGTTCCGGCGGAATCGTCGGCAGCTTAAGCATGATGGACCGCTCGGCCAGATCGCCGCGCATCACCGTGGAACTGATTCCATTCAAAATGATCGGCAGCTTAACTGAGGCTACGGTAACGCCAAGGTTCTGGTAGAGGGTCCGAACCCGGTAACCTTGGCCAGTCGAAAAGCGGCAAAATACATCGGAGAGTTCAGCCCGACAGCCTGACATATTGTCGTAGCCCAGCACTCCAGCGTGCAATGCGCTCACAGTGGCATCCACTTCGTCCTTGGGTGGAGAGGTCAGCCCAGCATCTGAAGGATCAAGCAGGGACACTAACGTCAGACACGTGGAAGTCTTTGCGCTTCCTTGCTCGCCATTGAGTACCAGGTGCACGAAAGCACCCTCAGGCAGAAACACACCTACAAGCCACGCGACCATCAGTAACCACTGCGAATCATCCCCACAGTTCACCAGTGGACGGAGTGTATCCAAGCGGCCTCCGCTCACCGGCACAGGCAAGGGCCGGGCACCAGCAGGGCGACGAAATAATACTTCGGGATTGTCCACCACGCGCCAGCCATCCTTCGTGATCTCGATAGCGCGCCATTGGTCATCGCACAAATCGAGATAGATCACATCGCGGCTACGCGCGAACCTGACGTGGACATCAACTTTCGGCCCCATGCTGCACTTGGCCGTTATCGTGTCCATCACGGTGTTCAATGCTTCGCGGCTTGGTGCGCGGTCATGTTCCACCAGGAACCGATGGGTCAGGACTTCGCGGACTTTCGGGTCACGATCACTGACGCGCCACAGTTCGCGATGGTCCCCAATCGACATGCGGACGTAGGGTTCATTTTGCGCCCCGGATTTGAGGTACTCAAAATCACCAATCAGGCCGAGCAAAATATCTGCGTGGCTCGATCCTTTGTCGGATTCGGCCCACGGCTCCCTGGCTTCTTTGCTGTAGCTGCTGCGCCAGGTGGCCTTGGCCTCTTCCTTCGTGTACTTGTGGCCACCCCCGCTGGCTTTATTTGCACGGTCTGTCCATTCCTGAACGGAAAGGAACGCTTCGTCCTTTGTGTACCCGTTGTCCCGCAATTGGTTGAAGAACCAGAGGCCAGTATTATTGCGTCCAGTGCCACCCTTGATGCGATCAACGGCCATAGTCATGAGGCGTTCGACCGATACGCGGTTAGCGGGCTTCGTGTTAGCGGCGGGCTTGGCCGCTTTGCTCGCGGCCTTCGGCGTCGGTTTCGAGGCTTCGTACAGCAGCCAATCCGGGGGCGCGGCGACCGCCAGCGCGTCGCGATGTGTGGTCAACGGATTTGCTTCGTCAATCCAGTGGTAGTTGCCTCCATCAGGATGCATGGACGGTTCAACCAAAATGAAAGAGCCGGGGCCGGTGAGCAGGTCAAGCCCGGCCCCGAATCCTGAATGCTTCGCGGTGCCTTTCACTTCGGCGAACAGTACATGCTCGCCGCCACCACCTGAGTGCTGTTTGCAAGGCGATTCGAGGATGGCTCCGGTTTCCTTCTGCAACGCATCAAGGGAGACGAAGCCGTTCCTCTCGGGGTCATGCGTATCCACATCCACCACGATTAAGGTATCCAGGCGCAGGCCGATGTTGGCCTCGGGGTCTTCGGCCCACCATTGCTCGATAGCGGCTTCATCGCACGTCACCGTGGACCACTTGCCGATGCGCGGGTGCTTCCCAGGCTTGAGGCACTCTTCTGGCTTCCGGCATGTGCATGCACCAGTGGCGTCCAAGCGGTGGACCGGGATCACGGGAAACCCGTTCCGGCAGTATTGGAGTGCTGCTTCTTTTTTCGTCATTCGGTTCAAGCTGCCTTCCTTCTGGAAATCGTGAACTACATCGAAGGGCATTTAGGACACCTCTCTCGCTGGCATCCATGACCGCAATGTCGCCACAAAGAACAGCCGGGCGCGCCCAAGCCGAGAACTTTGAGGTCCTTCGCCGCGTCTAATCAGCGCTCGAAGATGCGGGTAGCTGATGCTTAAGAATTGAACAGCCGCACGCGGACGCAGGAGTTCTGCCGGTGCGTTTGATGAAGTGGAAGCGGCTTCTGGCCGCATAGGACATCCTTGGGGGAACAACTACGTGAGGAAACCGCGCGGCGAGTGTACCACCGCTCAATCGAACCTACTACGGCAAGCGAGCAATTGCGTGCGCTATAGGACGCTATCTCAAACAATCCGCGCGAAACCAAAGCTCAGAAACTATCGGACTGATACTTACCGCTTCAAACGCTTCACAATTTCCCCTGAGGGGTTGAGCAACTCCAGTTTTCGACAGGCCGATTGAAGATTGACCTGATGACGAACCACATCTTCCGGCTTGGAGTCAGCCTTAACCAGATAGTACTCGCCGAATTGCTCTTTCTTGCGTTTTGTTGTCGCCTTGACCAGTCTTAGCTTCTTGCTCTCCAGCTTGGCATTGACCAGCCGGAGAGCCAGTGTCTCTGTGAGCGCATCCACGTCGGGGTTGTAACGCTTCCAGCCCCACCAAACGTATATGGCCAAAGGATTCAGTTTTTGAAATTCATCCCGTACATCTTTGTTGATGCTCCATCCGCCATCTTTCGTTTCCGTAACGAACTGTTCGCCAAACCGGAAGCGGATGTCGTCAACCGCGTTCTTCTGGTTGATCTGATCGTGCAATTGAAACTCTTCGGTCATCCACCTGGCGACATGGTGAGCGGTTGCGTTTTTGTAGAATCCATCGGTCATCGTCGTTCAGTTCCTTTGCAGGCCCCGTTCATCAGCAGGGTATGTATGCGCCGGGCCACGGACTCAGGGACGGAGTACGTGCAATTGCTCTTCTTCTTTCCCAGTCGCAGCTTCAATACGCCCGGCTCGTTCGTGACCAGCTTGCGCACAGATTCTCGGCCATATTTCCACTGCCGCGCCAAGTCACTGACGGTGTAATGGGGTTCAAAAGTGGCGTCGTCCAAGGGGACGCCTCCAAGGGGTGTTACAACGTGAGCGGAAGCTCGGCCATATCGTTGCTTCCATCGAGAGGCTACCATCTGCGCCAAAGCCGCCAGCCATACTAACAACGCCATCCTGCTAGCTCTAAACGCTTTGCCGCTCAACGAACTCGTGTGACTGGGATAATTGGGTCGCTACTTCCTTCCAACCGCGATCACAGCCAGCTTGGGCTTTCCCAGCGCCTCTTGCAGGATGCGAGTCAGCCGGGCCTGCCTCTCGGGGACCCATTTAGCATAGTGCCGCCTGACGATTTCTTCCGTGTCGCCGATCAACTCCGCCACGTCAGCGATAGGCACTCCACTTTCCAGCAGCAGGCGTACAAATGTGTGACGCAACCGATGAGGGATTGGGCGCTCATCAAACTGTCCTGCCCGTTTGAACACGATAGACAACTTGTTACGCCACACTTCCGCCATCGCCACCATGGTGGTGGCCGCGCCGTATCGGAATATCAGAGGTCCGTGCTTACGCTCACGTGCCCGCAGCCTATCGACAAGCCAGTCTGGAATCCAGGTATAGAGTTCCTTCTTGGTTTTGTGCATGCGTAGAAAAACGTCATTACCGTTCAGCCGCTGGCTGATGTCGAAGGTGGAAACGTCGGAGATCCTCATCCCGGTATAGATCGACAACATGATGAAGTCCTTCACATCCTCGCCGCCCCACTTGCGGTGTCCGGGTCCTGGAACCGTGGCTCCCCCGAGACCATCACAGGCCGCGTAGATCCGGGTTAGCTCGGCATCCGTGAAGGGCGTCTTATTCGCGGGCATCGACGAACCCTCCGGGGCTTCCAAATCCTCCGCGATGTTTTCAGTGATCCACTTCCGCTTGAGAGCGAACTTGATGAAGCCCTTCAGCCGTTCCAACTTTTTGGCGCGCGAACGCTTGCCATCCTTCCAGCTTGCATAAAATCTGTCCATGTCTGTGACTGACAACTGCGGCAGCTTCACATAGCCGCGCGATTCGCAATACGCGCGAAGCTGTTTGACGAAGGTCGTGTACTTGACCAGCGTCGATTTCTCGATTCCGCGATTCCGTCTGCTGGCTAGAAAGCTCTCGGTGGCGTCGATGATCGAGATACCACCATCCGCGTATGCGAGTGCCTTAGGCGGCTCGGGGAAGGGAGTCGGGGCTGGTGGTGCTGCGCTGGCCTCCCACGCGCCTGCGGATTCGATAGCGGCCACAGCCGCCTTCGCAGCGTCCCATTCGACGCAGCCGGTATTCTTTCGTCTGAACTCCCGGCCCAATGTTCCAGACAAGTAGATCGGGCACCGGCAAGATTTCCAACTACGTCGCAGTTCGTCCGCTGCGTAGCTCATCGTGTGTGCGGCGTGTCCCCCAAGGCAATGGGAAGAGTGCCGACGATAGAGGTTCAAAGGCATTTGTCGCCCCGATCCTACCACGGCCATTACTCAAAATTACTCAAGAAATAGGGGGTCTGAACGCTAAGTGATTGGAAAGTATATGGTGGCCGAGGTGGGGGTCGAACCCACACGAAGAGTGAACTTCGCCAGATTTTGAGTCTGGTGCGTCTGCCAGTTCCGCCACTCGGCCACTACTGGCACGCTGCTAGTTTAGCATTTGCCATGCGGACATCGTGCCGTGCTTAGATAGTTTGATGTCCTTCCTCGACCTGCTGCTCGGCAAGCCGCTCGCCAATTGGGAAGAAAAAGGCGAGCGAATCGGCCCCGCCGCGGGCATCCCCATCTTCGGACTCGACGCCCTCAGTTCCGCCGCATATGGTCCGGAAGCGGCGCTCACGATATTGATCCCGCTCGGCGCGCTGGGCGTCGCGTATATCGTGCCCACCACCGCCGCCATCCTCATCCTGCTGACCATCGTCTACTTCTCTTATCGCCAGACCATCGATGCATATCCGGCCGGCGGCGGATCGTATACCGTGGCGCGCGAGAACCTGGGCGAAGGCGCAGGCTTGTTGGCGGCGTCCGCGCTGCTCATCGATTATGTCCTCACCGCGGCCGTTGGAATCTCTGCCGGCGTGGGCGCGCTGGTGTCGGCGGTTCCATCGCTGCTGCCGCATACGCTGGCGCTCTGTCTAGGGATTCTGGTGCTGATCACCATCATAAACTTGCGCGGTGTCAAAGAAGCCGGCGGAGTCTTCATGATTCCCACCTATCTTTTTCTGGGCACTCTGCTCATCACGATTTTCATTGGCATGTTCAAGGCGATCCTGGCGCATGGTCATCCGGTGCCAGTGGTTTCCCCTCCCGCCATCCCGGCGGCCAGCGCGATGGTCGGCGCCTGGTTGTTGCTCAAAGCGTTCGCCAGCGGTTGTACCGCACTCACCGGCGTAGAAGCCGTCAGCAACGGCGTGATGGCCTTTCGGGAGCCGACCACGCGAAACGCGAAAAAGACGCTCACGGTGATCATTGGGCTGCTCATCATTTTGCTGGCGGGAATCGCCTGGCTGGTGAACGCGTATCGCATCGCCGCCACCGATCCCGGCGCCGCCGGCTACCAGAGCGTCCTTTCCATGCTGATCACGGCCGTGATGGGCAGGGGCGTGTTCTACTACGTCTCCATTGCGTCCATTTTGCTGGTCCTGTCGCTTTCCGCCAATACCGCGTTTGCCGATCTGCCGCGCTTGTGCCGCATTATCGCGGTAGACGGCTATTTGCCGAGGTACCTTTCCAACCGCGGCCGCCGCCTGGTTTTTTCCGAAGGTATTTACTCTCTGGCCGGCCTCACCGGGCTGCTCCTCATCATCTTTGGCGGCGTTACCGACCGCTTGATTCCGCTCTACGCGGTGGGAGCGTTTCTCGCGTTCACGCTCTCGCAATTAGGCATGGTGTTTCATTGGAAGCGAGTGCGTGGTCCGAGTGCGCTGCGCTTCATGTTGGTGAACGGACTGGGCGGGACCGTCACTGGAATCACCGTGCTGGTGGTGCTGGTGGCGAAGTTCCTGGATGGCGCCTGGATCACGATGCTATTGATCCCCGCTTTGCTGCTGCTGATGTATTCAGTCCATCGGCATTATGAACGGGTAGGCGTGGAGATTGCCGATTCCACACCGCTGGATCTCACCCACTTTCGCCCCGCGATGGTCATTGTTCCGCTGGACCGTTGGAGCGCGGTGTCGAAGAAGGCGCTCTTGCTCGCTTTGTCCATTTCAACGGACGTGATCGGGCTGCATGTGGACTGCGAATGGACCGGGCACCTAAAAGAACAGTGGCAGGAGTACGTGGAGAAGCCCGTTCAAGAGCTTGGCATCTCAGCGCCGCGCCTGGTGGTCTTGCCGTCTCCTTATCGCTACATCAGCAGCCCCATCGTGGACTATGTGCTCGATCAGCAGAAGAAGGATCCCGATCGCCAGCTCGCGGTGTTAATTCCAGAGCTGGTGGAAAGGCGCTGGTATTACCACTTTCTTCACAACCAGCGCGCCGCCGTGCTCAAGACGCTGCTCTATGTCCGGGGCAGCCAGAGGATCGCGGTAGTCAACGTGCCGTGGTATATCGAGTAGTTGTAAACTCTCCGAAGGAGGTTCGATCCATGATCCGCGGAAGATTCGCGCCTATCCTTGCCGTCCTGCTGGGGACCGCGGGTATTGTGATGGCGCAAAGCGAGGAGAAAACGCCGCACGGCAAAATAGAGCGGATCAAGGTGCATGGCAAGGCGCTCGAAGGGAACCTCGAAGGCGACTCGCCCAATCGCGATGTCTCCATCTACCTGCCGCCCAGCTATGCCACGGAACGAAACCGCCGCTACCCGGTAATCTACTTGCTGCATGGCTATACCGACAGTGACGATTTGTGGTTCGGATCGAAGCCGCACTTTATCAATATTCCGGTACTCACGGATCGGGCGTTCTCGAGCGGCAGCGCCCGCGAAATGATCATCGTTCTGCCCAATGCCTACACGGTTTATCAAGGCAGCATGTATTCGAGTTCGGTCACCACCGGCGATTGGGAGACTTTCATCGCGCGCGATCTGGTGGCGTACATCGACAGCCATTACCGGACCATCCCGGAAGCCGCCAGCCGCGGACTGGCCGGGCATTCCATGGGCGGCTACGGCACCGTTCGCATCGGGATGAAAAATCCGGACGTGTTTTCCAGCTTGTACATCCTTAGCCCATGCTGCATGGCGGCGAACATAAGTCCCAAGCCGTCGCTGAAAGCGGAAGCCATTCAAAAAGCCGCCGATCTTGCGACAGCGGATTTCGGAACCAAGGCACAGCTGGCATCGGCCGCCGCATGGTCTGCAAATCCGAAGAACCCGCCATTGTTTCTCGATCTTCCTTACAAGGGCGATGAACTGCAGCCGGACGTGGTTGCCAAATGGGCTGCCAATGCACCGCTCGCGATGATCGAGCAATACATCGCGAACCTGCGGAAGATGCATGCCATTGCGATGGACGCCGGCGATAAGGATGAGCCAATCGCGAGCACGGTTCGGACGCTGGATCAAATCCTCGCTTCTTACGACATCCCGCATGCGTTCGACATCTATCCCGGCAATCACGTCAGTGGCGTCGCCGAGCGCATGGAGACCAAAACACTTCCTTTCTTTTCGAAGAATCTTTCGTTCGGTCACGGAACACGCTAGTTCGGGCGTCTCGCTGCTATCCTGAATCGTGCGAGGGACAAAACATCAATGCAACTAGGCATGATCGGTTTGGGACGAATGGGCGCGAACATGGTGCGCCGGCTGATAAAGGCCGGGCATGAATGCGTCGTTTTCGACAGAAGTCCGGAGGCCGTCGCGGATCTGGGCAAGCAAGGCGCTGCGGGATCGAGCTCGCTCGATGAATTCCTGAGCAAACTAAAACCGCCGCGGGCCGTTTGGCTGATGGTGCCGGCCGCGGTGGTGGATCAAACGCTGGAACAGCTCACCACGCGCATGCAGAAGGGCGACATTATTATCGATGGCGGCAACTCCTATTACATCGACGACATTCGCCGCGCCAAGGAACTGCAGCCCAAGGGCATCCATTATGCCGACGTCGGCACCAGCGGTGGCGTGTGGGGCCTGGAGCGCGGATACTGCCTGATGATCGGCGGCGAGCCCGACATCGTGAAGCATCTGGATCCGATCTTCAAGACGCTGGCGCCGGGGAGGGGAAATATCGATCGTACCCCTGGGCGCGAAAAGGTCGGCGGTACAGCCGAAGACGGCTACCTGCATTGCGGGCCGGTGGGCGGCGGCCACTTCGTGAAGATGGTTCACAACGGAATCGAATACGGAATCATGGCCGCGTATGCCGAAGGCTTGAACATTTTGCATCACGCCAACGTCGGCAAGACCACGCGCGAAGCGGACGCCGAGACTACGCCTCTGCGCAATCCCGAACACTATCAGTACGACTTCAACCTCGCCGATGTCAGCGAAGTGTGGCGTCGCGGAAGCGTGGTGGCGTCCTGGCTGCTCGATCTGACCGCGATTTCTTTGCTCGATCAACCGACGCTCGAGAAATTCTCCGGCCACGTTTCCGATTCCGGTGAAGGACGCTGGACTATTTCCGCCGCCATCGATGAAGGAGCGCCGGTACCGGTGCTCAGCTCCGCGCTCTTCCAACGTTTCGACTCGCGCGGGCAAGCTGATTTTGCCAACAAACTGCTTTCAGCGATGCGCTTCCAGTTTGGCGGGCATATCGAGCGCACTTCCGGCGGCTGAGCGAGACGTATATTACCTGTCCGCGAATTCGCCGCCGAATTTCACGGACGAATCCACGCTATAGACCTTGACGCCGGTGGCCAGCGGGCGGAGCATTTGCAGGACAATCGCTTCGCCCATGGTCTTGATGCCGAAGTGTGTGCTGCCGTCGCGCTCGACCGGGAATTGGCGGGCGGCGTAGGGCGGGATCAGAACGTCGAACGACTTGGAGCAAACCAGCGTTAGCTCCGGCGTGGGATGGGCGGCCGTCGGGACTGAATAGAGATTACCTTCCGAGTAGCACAGCAAGGCTTGCGCGGCGCGTTCGGAGGTGTTCACCAGCGAAATCATGCTTCCTTTCATCTCTTCCACGTCGCCGGAGAACCAGGGATTGCGGGTGGGATAGGAAAGCTCGCGCGGCGTGCTGCCCAACTGATCGGCAACGATACATTCGCTGAGACCAGACACGGCGATTACGGGCGAAAGCTTGGGGGCGGGAATCCGCTCGCGAACCTTGAGCCAGCCAACGCCGATTCGTCGGTGACTTCCAGGCGGTGTGAGACACGCTCGCCGGGATTCAAGTGCAGCACCATTTCATTCAATCCGGTTAGACCCGTCAACCCGCCGCCCGCGCGATGCGCTTCGATTTCGACGGTGACAACCCGGTCGCCGAGATTGGCGAGTGTCACGCTGGACCAGCAGGTCGAGCCGTAATCGAGCGAAGGAAGAATGCTGGTGACCACTCGCTCCGGGTCCGCGGCATTGGCCGCGGCCGCTACGAGAATGAGGAGCAACAGGCGGGACATCCACTTACTTTTCGGCTGTTCCTTTCAGAAACTCCAGGATCGCGGCCTGGGCCTGGCGCATGGATTCCTCGCTCGGATGCGCCTGGCGGGGCCAGAAGAAGCCACGCAGCCCGTCTTTTTTGCGGCGCGGCACGATGTGCACATGCAAATGCGGAACGCTTTGGCTGACGCGATTGTTGATGGCGATGAACGATCCTTCGGCCGACATAGCGTGCTCGACGGCCCGAGACAGCAACTGGACGTTGGCAAAGAAAGGAGCGAGCAGCTCTTTTGGCAGGTCGGACAGCGTCTCAAAGTGCGCCTTGGGAATCAGTATGGTGTGGCCGATGAAGAGCGGCTTATAATCCAGGAACGCAATCGACAGATGGTCTTCAAACACCACGTAATTGGCGTGCGATGCGATCTGGCAGAATCGGCAGCTAGCGCCGGCAGGCATTAGTTTTCGATGGGACCTTCGCCGTGGCTCAACGCACCGATGATCTGCTCGCGGCGTTCGATTGCGGCTTTCAATGCGGACTGCATGGAGAAAGAGTACATGAGCACGCCGACCACCGCGCCGAAGAAGAGCACGGCGAAAAACGCCCACTCGGTATTGAACGCATAGCGCGCCAGATAAGCCAGCGCCACCGGTGCAAGTGTAAAGGGAAAGGCCAGCATCAGCAGGGCCTGCGATCGGCCTTGCGCGGTGGTCTTCATGGCTTTAACAGGATTCACGGCGCGCGGATTATAGAGCGAGCTCAAGTTTCCCACGGCGAGGATGAACAATGTAACGACGCAGGTGACGGCGAAGGCTTCCAGGATCTGGAGCCCGCTGAGCGGCAGACGGAGCAGGGCGCAGACCAGGGCGATGGCCACGATCTCCATGAGCACCAGAAACGCGGCCGCGAGATTCTTTCCGGCAAGAACGGTCGACATTTTGACGGGCACCAGAAAATAAACCTGCGCCGCGCTGCGATCAAACCCGAAGCAGTTCCAGAACAGCGCGTCGCTCAACAACAGTAGCGCGTAAATGCTGACCATCGTTAAATAGTTGTCCGTGATGAAGCTGCGCTCGGTGCTCAGGCGGCCGAAGGCGATGGGCGTCCAGATGAGCAAGCCGAAGGAGAATCCCATGAGGAAGACTAAACGGAAGCGCGGCGCGCGGCTCAGGAATCGCAGCTCTTTTTCGATCAAGGCAGCCAGCGGGTCGCGCAGCACGCGATTGGGCAATTCATACCACCACTCCAGCCGGCTCACCCGGCGTTTTGATGACGAGCCACTGGCGGCAGCTTCCGCGGCGTCGAATCGCAGGCTACGCTCAAACTGGGTGCGTCCGAAAGCGTAGGCGGCCAGCGTCCAAACGAGGATGACGGCCAGGTTCATCCATGAGAATTGGCCGAGCGCCAGGCGCGCCGCCGCGGTCCAAGGAAAGATGGCGGAAGGTTCGCTTCCGAAAAACTGCCGGACCCGGCTTCCGGAGCCACGGAACAGCATCAACTGCGGGAGGGCCGCGGAGAGCACCACCAGGAACACCACCATCTCCCGCACTCGTTTGTGCGCCAGCAGCCGGACGAGAAGATCGCGAATTCCGGTGGAACAGAACAGGTTGAACACGACGAACAGCGCGAGCGAGAAGGGCGCCCACAGGGGAACGTCGCGATTCAAGAGCAGGCCGATGGCGGCGCCGGTGAGGATCAGCAGCATCTCCACGCCGGTGGAGACGCGCAGGATCACTTCAATGATGAAAAGAGCTTGTTTCGGGATGGGATAGACCAACAGCTTGCGCAGGTCGAGCGAGGCGCCCATGGATGTCAGGAGCACGGGGATGACCTGCCAATAGAGAAAGGCGAGCAGCAGCGCGGCCGGAAGGATTTTGTGAAAGCTAGCCAGTTCGCCAGGTTGGGACAGCAGGATTCCGGCGAGCACCGCCAGGTAGGCGAAGCCCCCATACCAGACGGTGGTCAAAAGGCCGGTGAAGACCGTTCCTCCGAGATTGGCGCGGGGAAAACGATTGCGTGTGCTGCGCCACTGGGCCCATACGATCGCGCTCGCTTGGTTCCACATCCTTCTACAGCTTAACTGGCGAGCGGGCAGGTGGCGTTTGGGGATTAGGGATTGGGGATTGGCGGGCCAGGCACGCGGCGGGTGAGCGGGCTGGTAGATATGACGCCGGGGTGGGGGCTCGCAATCGGTCGCGGGAGAAGAGGACGCCGCGCTAGGCGGGACCGAGATGAGCGAGAAAGAGGAGGAAATCGATGCTGCAGAAAGGTCACTGAACGGCGCTTGAAAGCTTCGGCCTCTAGCGTTGAATGACGTTCAGGCCTGGGATGCGATTGAAGTCGCGCGCGTTGGTGGTGCCGATGGCATAGCCAAGTTCCATCGCGCAAGCTCCGATAATGAGATCGGCGAACGGAAGGTTGATTCCCTTGGCGGCCTGCTCGGCACCAACACGGGCGACGATCTCGGCAGTGGCCTCCGTCACTGGGTAGATCGGGACTGTGGCCTTCAATTCGTCGAGGAATAGCCGGCGGCGGTCAACCTGCGGCGCTCCGCAGCGATCAGGACGCTGGAATCTAGAACTACTCCCAGGACGGCGGATTCCATGGCTCGTGGTGCGCCTCGATGGCTTCCTCGATATCACGGGCAAAATCGTCGTCGATTACTGCACTCGACCCGCGTGCTTTTAGGTCGGCGATCACCTCGGAGATCTTCCGACCCCGGACTGGAGGAGACTTAATCACGGCAACTGGACGGCTGTCCTGCTCGATGACGACTTCCAGTCCTTGCCGGACCTTCTCCAGCACTGTGTGCACGTCGCGGGCGAGTTCGGCTTCCGTGATGCGGACCGTGGCCATCACCTTGATCGTGGCGGGTATTCTGGCTCTTCGCGGTAAAGGCGGGAGCTCCCTAAATGTTCGTTGACGGCCGAACTAGGTCGTTCATTAGCTGTAGGGTCGCGGACTTCATCTCCACACGAAAGCATTCCACCGGCGCCGAGAGAATCCCGTGAAGTAGCATCGCAACAGATGCTACCAGTAGACCGATTGCAGGTAATACGAAAAGCTCCGACGGGCCACCGGCGCAATCTCCGTATCCACAGCCCCCCATGTCCTTTATAAAAATCCGCGTCCCATCTAACATCACTAAGCTGCCGATGGAGGGTGCGGTGCACGCGATCACAGCGAGGCTATTTACGCGGCGCTTCATTTTGCGAGTTGTGATATTCGCGGAGCGGATGCAAGCACGCTCAACTGCGCCGAGCACTAAAGCTTGCATGGCCCAATTGTGACTCCGGAATATGGGGCTGATGCGGTCTCGGACAGAGCGGAAAACGCCCAACCAAGCCGCCTCCAGCAGTTCACGCACGCTCCAAACGTGATCGGCAATTCCTGCTTCCATTGCTGGAGTGGAACGCGGGGACTTGTGAATGCGACTGAAGTTGTACCGGTTCTACCAAAGGATTCACAATCGAGAAGGGCGAGATCAACGGTGTCACAGGTCGTGACGGGACTGCCTATTGCACTTGGATTTGGCTCTCCTCTTCATGTGTTCCTCTGCGCACCGAAAGCTTATAGCCAGTCCAACGTCTCGGCTGGATGGTCCGCGCCCACTACGCGGACGAAGACGTCTTCGAGCGTCTCGGAGCCGGTGCGCAGCTCGGCCATGGTGCCTTGGGTCACCAGTTTGCCGTCGTGAATGATGGCCACCCGGTCGCAAAGGCGCTCCACCACTTCCAGAACGTGCGAGGTCAGGAACATGGTTGCACCACGGCGAACCTGGTCGAGAAGGATCTCCTTCATCAGGCGCGCGCCCACCGCGTCCACGCCCTCGAATGGTTCGTCGAGCAGGAACAGCTCCGGCCGATGGATGAGGGCCGCGGCCATGGCCACGCGTTTCCGCATCCCTTTGGAATAATCGCCGATCAGCTTGCCGGGCTCGCCGTCGAGTTCAAAGAGCGCGAGCAGCTCGCGGGCTCGCTCGCGGGCTACAGTCCGATCCAGGCCGTACAATCTTCCGACGAACTCGGTGAACTCGAGGCCGGTGAGGTGGTCGAAGAGGAGGGTTTCGTCGGGAACCAGCCCGATCCGGCCTTTTACCTCCAGGGCGTGTTCGGGCATGGGAAGGCCCAAGAGCTGGATGGCGCCAGAAGTGGGGGGCGCCAAACCCATGAGCATACGGATGGTTGTGGTTTTGCCAGCGCCATTGGGCCCTAGAAAGCCGAAGAAGCAGCCGCGCGGGACTTCCAGGTCCAGCCCGTCCACAGCCGCCTTGTTTCCATAGACCTTGCGGAGATTGTGGACGGCGATGGCAGGAGAGGAGTCCATTGGTTCCATGGTACAAGCCAGAGCTCAAGGTTTGGACACTCAAGCTTTTCATGTGAAGTGACGATAATCCTAGGGTGACAGCTTCCCCCAGTACTCCGACGGCCGGGACGCCCACGGTTCGGGAGCGATCCCTCATCGCTTTAGGGCAACTTCCGCCGTTTTCGCCGATCCTGAATCGGCTGATCGCCAGCCTGGCGAGCGAGGATGTGTCGTTCGCCAAGATTGCCGATCTCATCGAAAAAGATACCGTACTGGCGGGAAATATCCTGAAATTGGTGAATTCGGCGCTGTATGGCCTGGCCGGGACAGTGAACTCCATCCGGCATGCCGTTGCGCTGCTCGGAATCACCAAGTTGCGCAACGCTGCTTTGAGCATGTCGGTAGCGCGGATGTGGAGCCAGGTGAAGACGCCGCCGGGATGGTCGACGGCCAACTTCAACCAGCACTCGGTGGGGGTAGGCATCCTTTCGGACCTGTTGGCCCAGCGCCTGGACGTGGAGTATGCCGAGGGCGCATTTGCAGCCGGATTATTTCACGATCTGGGGCTACTGCTGGTGGCGATCGGGATGCACGACGAGTATCGGCAGCTCACACTGCTCTGCCAGCAGAGCAACAAGTGGGAGCCCGAATACGAGATGCAGGTGCTCGGCATGACGCACGCTGAACTGTCGGCCGAGGCTCTGGCGAAGTGGAACTTGCCGGAGGAGATCCAGACCGCGGTGCGCTATCACGGGTCGCCCGAAACGGATCCGACGCCGGTGAAACCGGGCCAGATTCCGTTGAGCCGCGTGTTGAATGCCGCGGATCGGTACGTGAAGGGGACTGGTGTGTTCGTTAGCCTTTTCGAAAGTCCCAGTGAAGATCCGCAGGCGGTGCTCGATCAGCTTGGGCTGGGGGAGCGGCTGCCGGTGATTTTGGGCGAGTTTGACAACGAGTTCACGGCGATCAAGGCCTATTTTTAGGCAGATAAGTAGAATTCGCCGGCGCCGATGATTTCCGCTGGACCCGTCAAATAGATCGATTCATCCCATCGCAGTTGCAACGACTCACCAGCCGGTGTTTGGACCGTCACGGGACTGGATGCCACCTTGCGCAGAATCGCCGCGACGGCTGCGCCAGTGGATCCGGTACCTGAGCTGAGCGTCACTCCGGCCCCGCGCTCGTAGAAGCGCGTCTCAATGGTGTGGCCGTCGAGCACGCGGACGAACGACACGTTGGTCCGTTTTGGGAAGCGCGGATGGCCCTCGATCTCCGCACCCAGCGCCTCCCAATTCTCGGGAAAACTGTCGACGAACACCACGCACTGTGGATTGCCCACATTCAGGATGGTTACTTCCCGTGGTCCGGACTCAAGGGGGATGTTGCAGCGGATCTCGCGAGCATCGAAGATCGGCGAGCCCATGTTCATTTCGAACAGGAATCGCCGGCCATCGCGGCCGAGCAATCGAAGATGTTTGGAGCCGGCGCCGGTCTGGATGGTCACTTGTTCCGCGGCACCCTCGGTGTCAGTAACGAGCGCGGCCGCGCAGCGCGTACCGTTGCCCGAGATCTCGGCCTCGCTGCCATCGGCGTTGAAGAGACGGATGGAGTGGTCCTGGATTACGATCCAGCCGTCGGCTCCGATTCCGGTGTGGCGATCGCAGATGGCGCGCGCGGTGGAGGGGAGATCCAGGTCGCCAACCCGCTTGGCCGGGGTGAGCAGAAAATCGTTTCCAGCACCGTGTGCTTTGGTGAAAGGGATAACCATGGTTAGTCGCGTTTGTAGATTTCGATTACGGGCGCGCCTTTGACTTTAACCGTTTGTACCAGATGATAGCGAGGGCCGGTTTTCAGCGAAGACCTCTGGATGGTTGTGGCTACCGCGTCGCCGGCAACGGTCAGGGCCCACTCTTCGTGCAGAAACAGATCCGGCCGCGTCATGGCGGCCATCCAAGCCGGCTCGTCGCCGTCGTGGAGCGCTTCGCGCAAAGGGATGCCAGCCTGGCGCAGGATTCCCGTCAGGTCGCTGAAGCTGGTTATGATTCCCTGGCCGGAATGGTATGGGCCGGCGAGTGAGGACGCGGCTGCTTGCGTCCAGGCGCGGCGCGTGATGGAGTTGACTTGCGATTCTTTCCAGGTAACCCAGTCGCTGGGCTGAGGCCGTATGAGCCAGGGCGCTGCCGCTAGCATGATCAAGGCCGCTGCGATCCAGGTGCGCCAGCGTTGCGGCGTGAGCAGCACGAGGCCGGACCCTGCGATTGCCAGTAGCGGCAAGGCGGCCAGCGCGTAGCGGGTGTTGTAGTAAGAGAAAGGCCAGAGTGTTGGGACGAAGATGGGCGTGCCACCGGAGTGCATGCTCCATACGTAAAACAACGGTGGGATCGCGGCGAAAAATACCGGCCAAAGCATCCGTTTCAGGATGACTCCGGCGAGACCTGCAATGGCGATGGCAACGGTGGTCCATCCGGCGCAGAGGCGCACGGCCGTCGAATAGTAGAGCGCGGCGGCTGGCCAATCGTGATCGCCACGATAAGGCGCGATGTTTTGCGCCAGTGCGCGCCGATAGATGCTCATGGCGGAGTAGGGTCCATTGTAGAACTCGAGCGGATTGGAATAGATCCACCAATTGTGGCCGAGCCAGTAAAGAGGGCCGAGCGCGGCGATGGTGGCGAAGACCACCGCGGCGTCCCATCGCCTTTTTCCTCCGACCATCAGGAAATAAATCGCGACGAACGGGATGACCACCCAGCCTTCATAGCGAGCCAGAGATGCCGCGAGGCAGGCGACGCCCGCGCCAATCACAGAGGCGAACGATTGTGTTTGGCGAAACAGAACGGTGAAGTAAAGCAGCGCCATCAATGCCGCCAGCACTACCGACTCGGTCATCGGAACGGCTTCGAGGTAAAGCAAATTGGGATTGAGAGCGAACAGGCCCAGCGCCGTCAGGGCAACAGCCGACGCCCCGGCCGCGCATCGTCTGATGGCCGCGTACAGAAACATTCCAGCGCAAACGAAACACGCCGAGGATGGAATGGCGCCCGCCAAGCCGCTCTGCCATAGCCGGTTGTTGCGCACGAACGGCAGCATCAGCAGATGCGGCAACGGCAGCCAGACTGTTCCCAGCTGATCGTAGCCGGGCTTGCGCGAATCCACAGTTCGGCGCGCGATATCCAGATGCGCCTCCGCGTCGCCGTAAAACAAAGTCCAGCCGGAATGGTTTACGTACCAGGCTGCCAATCCGCCGATCGCCGCCAACGAGACGAAGACCAGGGCGAGTTCAAGCCAGAGTTTCCTCAAAGTTTCAACTTCAAAACTCGGTGAAGTCCCGGAACTCCTGGAAGCGCGCGTCGATGTCTTTGCGGGTGAGAGTGCGGAAACGATCCACGCCGAACTTCTCGCAGCAGAAGCTGCCCATCACGGACCCGTAGATCACGGCGCGGCTGATCTCTTTGGCGCTGACGTGACCCGCTTTCAGATCGATGCCCTTTTCGGCCAGATAGCCGATGAAGCCGCCGGCGAAGCAATCGCCCGCGCCGGTGGGATCGAAAACTTCTTCGAGCAAGTAAGCGGGAACCATGAAGTGCGAGTCGCCATGGAATAAAATAGCGCCGTACTCGCCGCGCTTGATCACCAGCGTTTTGGGCCCCATGTCCATGACCTTGGCGGCGGCGCGCTTGAGGTTGTTCTCGCCCGAAAGCAACCGGGCTTCGCTGTCGTTGATCAGCAGGAAATCCCAATCCTCGATGGTCTTCAGCAGGTCTGCGCGAAAATCGTTGATCCAATAATTCATGGTGTCGCCGCCGGCCAGGCGCAGACCGTTCATTTGGTCGCGCACGCTACGCTGCAAGGTAGGCTGGATGTTGCCGAGCAACAGGTAAGGCGATTTCTTGTAGCTTTCCGGCAGCTTGGGGTTGAAATCGGCGAACACGTTCAGATCGGTGCGCAAGGTGGTGCGATCGTTCATGTCGTTGGAATAAACGCCCGCCCAGAAGAATGTCTTGCCTCCCTTCACGCGCTCCAAGCCTTCCAGATCGATGCCGCGATCGGAAAGCAACTTCTCGTCTTCAGCCGCGAAGTCGTCACCGACCACGGCGACGATTTTGGTCTTGGCAAAATAGCTGGCGGCTAAACAAATATAAGTGCATGCGCCACCCAGCATGCGGTCAACTTTGCCATGCGGAGTTTCAACCCCGTCATAGGCTACCGAACCTACTACGACAATGGACATAGTTTTGATTCTAACTGAAGGGCGAACGGCCGCGATTTTGAAGTGCGCTAGTGCAGGTCGACGATGCCGGCGCCGGTGATGCGGTAGGTGTCGCGTTCCTGGACGAAGACGACGGCGCGCAAGTTCTCGCGCTTCCAATCGCGAGGCAGGCGCAAGGTGGAGACGAGCTGGCCGCCATTGGCCCCCTGCGAATTTACGCGTCCGATAACGCCGAAGCTGCGCACCACTGAGGAGTGGCGCAGGGTGCGTCCGCTGTTCTCTCCGTTCTGAACGAAAGTGGTGAGGCCACGCTCGGTCACCGCGAGGTAAACATTAGAATCGCGCCACTTGGTGGCTTTGGGCTTGGTGACCTGAACAGAAAGGTCCAGCAGGTCGGGATCACGCGAGTTGGGGCCGGTGCCTAAATCGACCAACGTTGCGGCGGTTTGGGCTGCGGCTTCGATGTCATGATAGGCACGGTTTGAGTCGCTGCCGACAAATGCGGTCTGGCCATTCACCACCATCTGCGGCGTGAAGATATCCTTGGCCTTGAATGCAACGGCGTAATCGTTTTGCCGCCTGCGATATTGGGGCGAAGAGAACGGATCTGTCCAGCCGAGTTGATTCCAGTAATCGACGTGCTCTTCGATGGCGACTACTTGCGCCCCGGCAACGGGCTGCGTTTGCTCCAGGCGTGAGAGCAGGCGATCCGCGGCGGGACAACTAGAGCAGCCCTCGCTGGTGAATAACTCCACGATTACAGGTATGGGCCGGTCGGCTGGCAGCGCCAGCGGAGCCCAAATTACAAAGGCGAGAAGGCCCAGACAACGCATATTTCTAGCATATTACTTAATTAACCCGCTGGCGACGGGGGTGGGAATCCGACGTACTGAACCTCCTCTTCAAGTTCCAGGCCGAACTGCTTCCGCACCCGGCATTTCAGGTCGCCGATCAATTCGCACAATTGCTGCGCGGTGCCATCTTCGGCGTTGTAGATCAAGTTAGCGTGGTAGTCCGCAACGTGAATGCCGCCGTTTCGCATGCCTTTGGCGCCCACTTGTTCGAGGAAATACGCGGACGGGGCTTTTCCCTCACGAACCACCCGGTCCGGGATTTGACGCCGGACGGATTCGGGCAACTCGGCCAGGATCAAATTCTTGAAAATGCTGCCGGCGCATTTCATGGTCGCCGGATATTTCGCGAGACGAATTTGGAAGATTTCATCGGCGGTGCGGAGCAGTTCGTCGGCGTGCCCGCGCTTCATTTCCAGTTCTACGCCCAGAATGATCCAATCCTTGCGCTGTTTGAAGACGCTCTCGCGGTAACGAAATCCGCATGCGGACGCGCGCAGCGAGCGTGGTTTCGGGGTATCGACAATCTGAACCCTCCGCACGCACTCATCGATGGAATGGCCGTAGGCGCCCGCGTTCCCATAGACCGCCCCGCCCACCGATCCGGGGATGCCGGTCATGGTTTCCAGGCCGCGCAGCCCGTGGTCAATGCAATAATCCACCAACGTCTGTAACTGGGCGCCAGCCTGCGCGAGCACGATTGCATCCTCGTGATGGATCAAGTTCGCGGCCTGACGCAGCACGATTCCATCGAAACCCTCATCGGAGACGATAAGGTTGGTGCCGTCGCCGATGACGTTGTACGGGGCGCCGCTCGACTCCACCATATGCAAGGCTTCGATGAAAGCCTCGTCGTCCACCGCCTCCGCGAAAACGGCGGCTGGTCCGCCGATTCCGAAGCGCGTGTGCCGGCTCAGCAGTTCTCCTTCCGAGACGGATACATAGGGTATACTGGCAAGCCGATCGATGGTCTCTTTTAGGACGGTCATCTTGTCAAATTATAAGGAGTGTTTCGTGAGATCTGCTTTTGCTGGTTTTCCGCCCGAGATGGTGAAGTTCTTTCGTAGCTTGAAGCGCAATAATAGGCGCGAATGGTTTCAGCCGCGCAAGCATCTGTTCGATCAACATGTGAAAGAGCCGATGCTGGAGTTGCTGGGTGCGATCAACACGGAAATGGCGAAGTTTGCGCCCGAATATGTGACGGAGCCAAAGAGCGCGATTTTTCGCATCTATCGGGACACGCGCTTTAGCGCCGACAAGACGCCTTACAAGACCCATGTTGCGGCGTCCTTTACGAGGCGAGACGGCGAACGGCTCGGAGCGGGCGGGTTTTACTTCAGCGTCTCCCAGGACGCGATTGAAGTGGCGGCGGGCATCTGGCATCCGGAGCGTGATGTGACGCTCATTGTGCGCAACCATATTGCTGAATCGTACGAGGAACTGCGCAAGCTTTTGGCAGATAAGAAGTCACGGAAGCTGGCCGGTGAATTAAAAGGAGATGCGCTGACCCGATCGCCCAAGGGATTCGATCCGGAGCATCCGGCGGCGGAATTCATCAAAATGAAAGATTGGGTGATGGAAGTGGCGCTCGAAGCCAGCCTGGCGACCACGCCACAACTCCACTCTGCAATCGTTGAGCGTTTCCGCGCCATGGCGCCTGTGCTCCGCTATCTGAATCGTCCGCTAGTGGCGCGAAAACCAGCCAGGAACTTACTAGCAGATCATTGGTAAATGAAGCAGGCGAGGAAGTCTCCGTGCGGGTTGGTTTGTTGGGGAAAGGATTCCGCACGGAGACGTAGCTGCTTAGTTGAACCACTAGACGAATAGCCCCAGTTTCGGGTTTCGAGAGAATGATTCCCGCCCGACTTCAAGTTGCAATTTCTCTGTAAATTACCGTAAATTAGAATTCGATATAATTACAAAACATTACACATCAAAGTAATGGAAAAGGCGCAAAGTTACTGTGGCCTTACCGTTACTAATGGGAAGTACCGCGACTTCAGTTCTATAAGTCCTTGGAGAATGCGTCTGATATCGTTGAACGCGAATTCGCCGCAATTCGGGGACCGCAAGCCTTATTGCGAGGCTGCGGGACCACTAAATCCAAGGAGAACCAACATGAAGAAGCTGACTTTATCCCTCTGGCTCGCACTCGCCGCCGCCGGAATTTTCGCCATTCAAGCCATGCCGTCTAAGCACAACGCGACGGCGATGGATGTGCCTTTCCCCACCTGCCCGCCTGAGTGTCCGCACCAGTAGTACACTGCAAAGTTATTCTATTGAAAGTTCCTGGGGTCGAAATACGCTGATCCATATGACGAAGCACAGCGTTAACGCTGCGGCGACGTAACCGTTGACGACGGATTTTCGGCCCCATTCCATTTCGATGATAAAGCAGGCGGTAGCGTAAATTCCCAAATAGGCCGCCAGCATGCCCTCGTGTCGCAGAATACTGCTTTTCCAGGCCTCGCGGACCACGACGACGAACGTGATTGCCGACAGAATGAGGAAGATCGCCAGAACGCTTGCCACATAGCGCTTGACCAGAAATTCAAAATGCATCAATGGTATTAACCGCGACGCCCGAGAGCGGTAGAGTTCGGCTTTTACAGGAATCGCTGCAGCTACTAGCGCGGTTAACAGGGCGAATAGCAACAAGGGGCGAGTCTGTTGCAAGACTGCGCCATAGTCCTTCCACATTTTCGTGTGCACTTCGAGCGCAACGGCCAACTGCAACAGCAGCCAGACAGGCTCCGACCAAAGCCAGAAGTAGGTATAAGACAAGGGGAGCAGCGCCCCCACTGCTCCCCGCATGAAATACATGGCCGCCAAGGACCGCAAAATCGAAAACCCCAGGCAGGCGGTAAAAGTTGGATAGCTTTTAGCTAGCTTGGTCCAAATCAAGTAGATACAAAACAAAAACTCCACAGCCAGCGATCCGTACCAGAGCAGGTTGGTCGTGTCGAGCATGGTGGCGTTTTGCTCAGCGATGCCGATACGAGGCCGTTCCGGGGACGCTCGTCTGACCGCCAGCTAGTTGTTCGATGTGGCCGGCTTCTTTTTGGGAGGAGCTTTCTTAGCGTCCGGGTTCTGGTAATTGGTCTGGATGGTAGCGCCAATCATCTGCAGCATGCTTTTTGCGGCGTCCGCGAATTGGCCCGTCGGTTCGAGCGAAAGATACTTCTCGAGGGCGTCCTTCATTCCATCCGGCGCCACGACTTTTCCGTCCGCTCCAGTAGCCAGCTTGGCCGAGAGGGCAGTGGCATATTGGAACTGCGCGTCGGCATAGTCGGGATTGGTCTCGATGGACTTCTTGAAAGCCACTTCCGCGGCGGCGGCTTGCCCGTTATTGACGAAGACGGCTCCCAGGTTGTAGTAGTAGCGTCCGGCTTGCGGAGGATCCAATTGCGCGGCCTTGTTCAACTCAGCCTGGGCTTCATCAAACTTCTTGGCTTTGGCAAGGGTGAGCGCATAGTTGTTGTGGTAGGCCGCGTTTTCGGGCTTGAGAGCGATCGCCTTGGAGTAAGCCTCCAGCGCCTTGTCGAGCGAGGCCTGCTGATCGGCTCCGGTCTTGCTTGCGGCCTGGCCTACATAGGCGTCCGCCAAGTTGGCCCAGATCACGTTTTGGTTGGCATCCATTTCGGTACCCTTTTGGAAAGCGTCGATGGCGGCATCGTAATTCTTGGCGGCCAGCGCGTCTTTGCCTGCGTTAAACGTGTCGTTGAGGGCCTTGTTCTTGGCCATGGTTGCTTCGTTTTCTTTCCGTTGCTTTTCCAAGGCCTCCTTCTGATCTTTGCTCAACCCACGCTCCTGCTCCGGGGTTGCGGCGGCGCCGGCTGCCGCGCCTGCTTGCGCGGTCTGCTGTTGCGCGGCGGCTTGCTTCAGGTCGAACGATATGTTCACCGGATCGCCCAACTGGGTCTTCACGTTCGCGGTCTGATCCTTCTTCTGATCTTCGACGAAGACACTCACTGTGTAGGTGCCGGGGAAGGGAAGGCCGTTGTAAATGTAATGGCCCTTCTTATCCGTCTTAGCGCCTTTGTAGGTGCCCTTCATGTCCTGGCGCTCGATGAGGATCACAGCCCCTTTCAAGGGTTGACCGTCGGGGCCCTTCACATCTCCCTCAATCGCCGCGATCTGCGCCCAGGCGGCGCCGGCGAAGAGCATGAAACAGAAACTACCAAAAATGTACCCGCGGAACTTTGCGAGCATACGATTGTCCTCCCCAGGAGTTAAACTTTCACTCTCAGCATACTACGATGTATATCCGTGTGGACACGGACTTTCCATAGTGTATCCAACTTCCCGACCGATGCATCCAATCACCGTACCTAAGGAATGGTGCCGGCAGACAGCCGCAGGTTACAATGAAACAAAATCGGGGACTTATGAGCTTGCGTTTGTTTACTATGGTTTTGCTGGCATTGCCGGGTTTGCCGGGCGCTGAAGACCCTTTGTCGAAAGCCGAAGAACGTTATCAACTGGCCGATTACCGGGCTTCCCTAGGGCTGGTTCGGGAGAGCGGGCAAACCAGCGGCAGGGCGTACTGCCTGGCGGGCAGAGACCATTTTATGCTGGGCGATTACAAACAGGCTGCCCAAGCGTTTGAGCGCGCTTACAGCATCGAGCCGGCTAATTCCGAGTACGCAGACTGGCTGGGGCGCAGCTATGGACGCCGCGCAGAGACGTCTTCGCCCTTCTTCGACACCAAGTACGCCGCCAAAGCCCTTATGTACCTGGAGAAAGCCGTCGCGCTCGACCCTCATAGCGACCAAGCGTTGCACGATCTGTTCGATTACTACCTGGAAGCGCCGGGCTTTCTCGCGGGCGGTTTCGACAAAGCGCAGGAAATCGCGAAACGAATCGCCGCGCGGAATCCGGGTGAGGGCCAGTTGGCGGAGGCGCGGTTGGCGGACCGGCGCAAGCAGTTCGACAGCATCGACGAGCAGTTTCGACGGGTCATCGATCCGGCGCTGCACTCGCATCAGGGCCATGCACGGCCCGACGAACCTCGGGGCGCGCAAGCCGGGAAGCCGGTCTGTCCGGATGCAGCGCTAAAGGAAGTTTCGGGCGTCTGATGTATTTTGGGGAAGCGCTGCGGTTCAGCCTGCAGGCACTCAGCGCCAATAAGTTTCGAAGTTTCCTGACTGCTCTCGGGTTGGTGATCGGCAATGCATCAGTCATTCTGGTGGTGACCATTTCGATCACCAGCCGCGAATACATCCTGGACGTGATTCGCGGCGTGGGCTCCAACCTGATCTACGCGCAGCTGTCCACCGGCACCAACACCTCGACGAAGGTGGACGCCGATTTCGTCAAGATGGCCGATGTAGAAGCCGTTCGCCGGCAGTTCGGTTCGCGCATTGTCGCGGCCACCGGTGTGATGAGCAGCGATGGCCGTCTGCTGATCGATGGGAAAGAGCAGGACGTATCCGTGGTGGGCGCCGATGAATATTATTCAACGGTGCGGAACATGGTGCTGCTATCGGGGCGTTTCCTGGACGCCGGCGACGTGGGAGCCCGCCAGCATGTGGTGATGCTGAGTGAAAAGCTGGCGATGAAGCTGTTCGGAAACGTCGAAGACGCCATTGGCCAGATCACCAAGCTGTACGGGTTGCAGTTCACGGTGGTGGGGACGTTCAAGGAGCGGACGAACACTTTAGGGCAGACCGAGATTACGAACGAAACTGTGTTGATGCCCATCACAGTGTTCAAACTTTTCACACCCGTTGAGCGAATCGACCCAATGTATGTTCAAACCCGGCTGGCATCCGACGTGCAACCGCTGACCGCGTCGATCAAACAATTGCTCGAGAGCCGGCATCGGCCGGGCGCGCGCTATAACGTGGATAATCTGACGGCCATTCTGGAGGCGGCGCAGCAAATCGCGCTGGTGATGACCATCGTGCTGGTTCTGGTTTCCACCATCGCGCTGCTCATCTCGGGAATCGGCATTATGAACATCATGCTGGTGACGGTGACGGAGCGCACGCGTGAGATCGGGCTGCGCATGGCGGTGGGCGCGTCGCGGCATGCCGTGTTGGAGCAGTTCCTCACGGAGTCGGTTGTCATCAGCATGGCCGGCGGGTTGATCGGCATTCTGGTCGGGATTTCGATTCCGCTGAGCGTGCGGTTTTTCACCGATGCGATCCGCGTTCCGATCTCGCCGACATCCATTGTGGTGGCCTTCGGGGTGTCGGTAGCGGTGGGCGTGATTTTCGGAATGCTGCCGGCCAATCGAGCTTCGCAGCTCAATCCTACCGAGGCCTTGCGGTACGAATGACGCATTGCGATACGAATAATAAAATCGTACCCGCTCCGGTAATGTGGACCGTATAAGATTATTGAGGTTAAACTGTTTCATTGGATCAAGCATCTAGTGGGAGGATTGTCTGAAGACACTCGCAACTGTGATCGTGTGGGCCGCTCTCTGTGAATATTGCGCCCAGTGCCAGGAAGCTCCGCAGAGCGCGCAGCAGTCAGCGTCGCAGCAGCCTGGGGCGCAGCAGCCAGCGCAACCTGACGCTCCCCAGAGCCCGCCACAGGCTCCCACTCCAAGCTCGGGATCGTCGTCCTCATCGTCCTCGGCGCCGGCCGCGAAAGGGGAACGCCGCTTCACCGGCGGCGTTACTTTGTCGGTGCTGGGACTCAGCCTGGTTCCCAAAGCGACCAGCACGGTGGATAACACCGCGGAGATCAGCACTGAGTACCAGACCACTGGCGCATCCGAGCGAATTGGATATGGGCTCACGGTGCAAGGGCGGGTCACGGAACATTTCTATGTCGATCTCAGTGCACTGGTACGGCGCATCGGCTATCAGATGACCACAACCATATCAACGACCACCACCGCGGTGTTGAACGGTTCCACCTATCCCACGACCAGCACTACCAGCACGCATGAGGATACGCGCTCCCGTTTGATCGACGTGCCGCTCCTGGTGCGGTATTACGGCACGGGCAAACGCCCGGGCAGCCCGCGTTGGTTTGTGGAATTGGGCGGAACGTGGCGTCTGGCGACTGATATCCGCACTTCGCTCGATTCCACCGACGCTTCGGGCATCGTCACATGCTGCACGTTCACGCCGACTATACCCAAGAATCGCTCGGGAATCGGGTTGTCGGTAGGAGCTGGAATGCAATTCGTGGATGAGTTTCGCATCCACGTGGTTCCGGAAGTCCGTTATACGCGCTGGGAGGATTCCATCTTTGAGAATCTAACGACGCGGACGCAGCGCAACCAGGTGGAAGCGGATATTTCGCTTACGTTTTAGGGCGTCGTTTCTGAGCGGTCAGACGGGCGGGGTTCCGTAGGTGTGGAACGATTCGATGGTCTTCAGGCCCCAGGCCTGGCCCTTCCTGCGTTCGGCTTCGCTCCAACGGATGGGTTTCCAATCCGGCGCCAGGATCAGCCGCGCGCCCGCGTTGGCCACTTCCACGCGATTACCGCCGGGTTCATAGACGTACAGGAAAAAGGTCTGCTGGATGGCGTGCTTGTGCGGCCCGGTTTCGATATACACGCCGTTTTCGAGGAAAATGTCGGCGGCGCGCAGCACATCCTCACGGCAATCGACGGCGTAGGTGACGTGATGGAAGCGGCCCTTGGTGCCAGTGTGATCGCGCGTGTACGCGAAATCGTAACTTTTGTTGGTGCACGTCATCCACATGGCGGCTTCCGATCCATTGTCCAGCACGATCTGCTCGGTGAGGCGGAAGCCGAGATATTTTTCGAAAAATTCGCGATTGGCTTCGATATCGACGGCCAAGCCATTCCAATGATCCAGGCGGCGAACGTTGACGCCGCGGGCCGGGAAGCGTTGCGCCTGATTCTTCAGCGCGGGCTTTAACTCGGGCGGCGCCTGGTACCATTGCGTCTCATAATACAGCTCGATCTTATGACCATCCGGGTCCTGGCAGACGAATGCAGGCCCGTGCGCGAGGTCGCCCTTGTTCCATCCGATATCGAAGCCGGAGCCTTCGAGCGCGGCTACTCGCCGCTCCAGCGCTTGCGGGCTGCGCGCGCGATATGCCACGTGGCCCAGGCCCGGCAGTTTCGACGCGGTCAGCTTGAGGGTGTGGCGCTCGTAATCGTCCCAGCCGCGCAGGTAAACCGAATCGCCTTCGCGTCCGCTTTCCGTCATGCCCATCACGTTCACGAAGAAGGCCAGGCTTTCTTCGGGCTTGGGCGTCAAGATTTCGAGGTGGCCCAGGTGGGCCAAGTCCATAATTGGTTCGGGGTTCATTGTTTTTAGGTATCAGCTGCAGGCCGACGCCCGCCTACTGAACATGCTTGTCAGTGATGTCCTTATTATTTTCCTCGCACGAATATTCCATCAGTTCCCACGCCGGCTTCAGCGTGAAGACGCGCTTGTTGGTCCAAGGCTTGGTGTACGCCTTGGGATCGTCGACGGTCACCTCATAGGCAATATGGGTAGCGTCGGCGCGGCTGAAGCGCTGGGTGATGTGCAGTTGATCGCTGTGGGGATGGCCGATGGTATCGAGACGCGTTTTGTCGTTGAATCCGATGCTGTCCACCACCAGCGTGTCGCCGTCCCAATGCCCGACGGAGTTGCCCATCCAGGTTGGATCGGGGTTCTTAGGATGGTCGCGGCCATCGGTGGGAATGATCACGAAAGTGTTCCAGGCTTCGAAAAGAATGGCCACCCGCTTGGGCATTTGAAAGATTTCGAGCGGCATGGGAGTGTTCATCTGGCGGGTGAGACCGGCCGGCAGGCAGTGCGCTGTGTAGTCGAATTTGCTGGGGTCATAAGCCTTGAAATCCGCTTCGCCCCAAGCGGTAAAGGGCAATGGGCCGATGCCTTTGGACATGTCCTGCACGTAGGGGATCTCCCAAACGCCGGTCAGATCGGGTTTGCCATCGGGCAGGCGAGGGACAGGTCCAGAAGCGGGTGCTAAATTCGCGTGGTGCGACTCTACGTGCGGGGCTACCGAATCGGACTGCGCGAGAGCGGCCGGCGATCCGACAGATAACGCGGCCAACGCAGCCGTCGAAATCAAACAAGTATGGAGCAGGTTTTTCACGGACGAACCCTCCCAGGCCAGGGCGGACCCCGAATGGCTCTGGACGGAACTGAATTGCTTCGTGTTTTACTATATCACTGTGAGATCCACGTTCTTTTCAATCTTCATTGGCTGCGGCGCGAGTGTGCTTTGTGGTCAGACTGGCGATTCACCGCTGTTCCAATTGCCCTACAGCCCCAGCCTGGACACGTCGTCCATGGACCGGTCCGTCGATCCTTGCACCGACTTTTACCGCTACTCGTGCGGGGCTTGGATCAAGAAGAATCCAATCCCGCCGGATCAAGCGCGCTGGGACGTTTATTCCAAGCTGAACGAGGACAATGAGCGTTTCCTGTGGGGAATTCTCGTGGAAGCGTCCAAGCCCGGTGCGACACGGAACGCGGTGGAAACTGAGATTGGCGATTACTTCGCCGCTTGCATGGACCTGGCCGCCGTGGAGAAAGCGGGAATCACACCGCTGAAGCCGGAACTGGACGCGATCGCCCGGTTGCGTTCGATACGCGATCTGCCTGCATACCTGGGGCGCCAGCATCTGGAAATCGCGAGCGATGGCATGCTGTTTGGATTCGGATCGAATCAGGATTATCAGGATTCCAGCCGCGTGATCGCGTTTGCGAACGCGGGCGGTCTGGGCCTTCCCGACCGCGACTACTACACCAAGACCGACGCGAAGTCGCAAGAGACGCGGCAGAAATATGTGGAACACATGCAGCACATGTTCGAACTGCTCGGCGAGACGCCGGCGGCGAAGGCTCACGCCCAAACGGTGATGGAGATTGAGACGGCGCTGGCGAAAGCTTCGCTCACGCGCGTGGATAAGCGCGATCCTTATAAGCTGTTTCACAAAATGACTCCGGCGCAGTTACAGGCTCTGACGCCAGCGTTCCACTGGGCGGATTACTTCGAGACCAGCCATACGCCGGACGCATCCACGATCAACGTCACAGAGCCGGGGTATTTCAAAGAAGTGCAGACGCTACTCCAATCCCGCAAGCTCGACGACTGGAAAACTTATCTGCGCTGGCATCTGGTGCATGCCAGAGCTTCGACCTTGCCGGCGGCTTTTGACAACGCGAATTTCGATTTCTATAGCAAGTATCTGCGCGGAGTGGAGCAGATGCCGGAGCGCTGGAAACGCTGCGTGCGGCGCGTGGACGGAGACATCGGCGAGGCGCTGGGCCAGGAATTTGTCGCCAAGACGTTCGCGCCTTCGACCAAGCAAAGCGCGCTTGCCATGACCAAGGGAATTGAAGCGTCCATGGAGAGCGAGATCAAGCAATTGCCGTGGATGGGGGAGGACACCAAGAAGCGCGCGCTCGAGAAGTTGCATGGGATCGTCAACAAGATCGGCTATCCCGACAAATGGCGCGACTACAGCAGCATCAGAATTGCGCGTGACGATTATTTCGGGAACGTGGAGCGCGCCACTGAGTTCGAATCCAAACGCGAGCTCGCGAAAATCGGCAAGCCGGTGGATCGAGCGGAGTGGCAAATGACGCCGCCCACGGTGAATGCCTATTACGATCCGCAGATGAACGATATCAATTTTCCGGCCGGTGTCCTGCAACCTCCGCTGTTCGATCCGAAGATGGATGCTGCGCCCAACTTCGGCGACACCGGCGCAACCATCGGGCATGAGCTGACGCACGGCTTCGACGACGAAGGCCGCCAGTTCGATGCCAAGGGCGACCTGAAAGACTGGTGGACCAAGAGCGACGCGGACGAATTCGAGAAGCGCGCCAGTTGCGTGTCCGATCAGTATTCCGAGTACACGGTGATCGACGACATCAAGATTAACGGCAAGCTGACCCTGGGCGAGGATCTGGCGGATCTGGGCGGCACGTGGCTGGCCTATCTGGCGTGGAAGAGCGCGACCAAGGATCAGGATTTACAGCCGGCAGATGGTTTTACGCCCGACCAGCGGTTCTTCATCGGAATGGCGCAGTGGGCGTGCGGCGCCGAGCGCGCGGAGAGCAAGCGGGCGAACGCGATTACGAACGAGCACTCACCGGACGAATATCGCATCAACGGCGTGGTGTCTAACATGCCGGAGTTCGGAAAAGCATTCGCGTGCCGGGTGGGACAGCCGATGGTGCACGCGCAGCCTTGCCGGGTTTGGTAACCAGTCAACAGCGGTAGAATGCGTAGTGGTAACGATGCTGCTATTGGTCTATTCGCCATTTGCTTTTTTGCAGGGCGCCGCGCCGTCCACCGATGCGCTAACGCGGCTGCTGCACCAACAGCAGATCACCCCGTGGATGATTGTGGCGGCGATCGGCATTGCGTTCGTTCTGGGCGCGGCGCATGCGCTGACACCGGGGCATGGCAAAACCATCGTGGCGGCTTACCTGGTGGGTTCGCGCGGCACGCTGAAGCATGCGGCCTTCCTGGGCGCCATGGTGACGTTTACACACACCGTGTCGGTATTTCTGCTGGGACTGGCGACGCTGTTCCTGTTTCAATACGTGGTGCCACAAAAGGTGACACAAGTGTTAGGAGCGATTTCGGGGCTTTCCATCGTTGTGATCGGCGGCTGGATGCTCTACAAGCGTTTGCGCGGAGCCGGGCACGCGCATGCTCACACTCACGATCATCATCATCACGACCACTCACACCAGCATCCTCATGATCACTCTCATGAGCATGGGCATGAACATACTCATGAACACGCACCTTCGCATGGTCATTCTCACGCTCATTCTCACGGTGAGGGCGGCCACACGCACATGCCGGAAGAGGTTTCGTGGTCGGGTCTGGTGGCTCTGGGTGCGAGCGGAGGATTGGTGCCGTGCGAATCGGCGCTGGTTTTGTTACTCACCGCGATTGCGCTACGGCGCGTCGGCCTGGGATTGCTCTTGTTGGTTTCGTTCAGCCTGGGCCTGGCGCTGGTGCTGATGGCGATCGGCATTCTGGTGATTTACGCCAAGAACCTGCTGCCGTCGAGTAGCGGGGGTAATCCCTTCTTCCGCTGGATGCCGGTGGCCTCCGCCGCCGTAGTGATGCTGCTGGGCGTGGTGATGACCGGCGTATCCCTGGGCTGGATTCGGCCGCAGTGGATGGCGGGATAGAGCGGACCGGAAACAACTTCCAAGTCAGGCATAATTTTCTCAGCCGTTCCGGGTGTTAACTCAGCCGTTCAGGGTGTTAACATTGAATCTGCGGCAGCATCGTTCGCGGCCACTCAGTTGCTATAAGGAGGCCGATAACGGATGTCTTTGGCCGTGTCTTCTTCTAGCGACACCTCTTGGAATAAACGCCTAGCGGCGCTGCGCAACGTGCCGCCGGTGCTGCGCCTGGTTTGGGATGCCGCGCCGAGGGTGGTGGCGAGCGGGATAGCGCTACGCCTGGTGAGCTCGCTGATTCCCGTGGCGATGCTCACCATCTCGAAGTTCATCATTGACTTGATCAACACCAGGCATTCGGGAACCATCCCCGCTCAAATGTGGTGGCTGCTCGGCGCTGAATTCGTACTGGCAGCTGCGAATCAGGTATTGGGCCGAATCATCGACTACACGGACGCTCGTCTGGCGGACGAGTTTACGCGCGAGGTAAGCCTGCGGCTGATCCGGCATGCCACGCGGCTGGATTTGGAAACGTTCGAAAATCCAGCCTTCCATGACGTGCTGGAACGAGCGCGCCAGCAAGCCACGGATCGCATTGGAATGCTCAACGCCATGGGGCGGCTGCTGCTGCAATCCATCACGTTAATTTCGCTTTCGGTGGCAGTGGTTATCTACTATCCGTGGCTGTTCCTGCTGCTGGTGGTGTGCGTGGTGCCCGCGTTTATGGGCGAAAGCCATTTTGCGTTCCTGGGCTATTCGCTGGCGCACGAGATCACACCCATTCGCCGCGAACTGGATTATTTGCGCACTATCGGCACCAGCAAAGAGAACGCCAAGGAAGTGAAGCTGTTCGGTTTGGGCGATTATTTGCACCAGCGCTACGCGCTGCTGACCGGCGGAATCATCCGGAGAAACATCGGGCTGACGCGGCATCGGTTGTTGTGGGGCTCGGTGTTCGCTGTGTTTGGGTCCATGGGCTACTACGGCAGCTACGTGTTTCTGGTATGGCAGGCCATCGAAGGGCGCATCACGGTTGGAACGCTGATTTTGTTGACGGGATCGATCGCGGGGGCCAGCACGCAGCTGCAAGGTGTTTTCTCGTTGTTCTCGCACATTGCCGATCAGGCGTTACACTTGTCGGACCTGATCGATTTTCTCCAGGTTCAACCGACTATTCGTTCGCGTCCCGGCGCGCTGCCCGTGCCCCGGAGCATTCGCACGGGCTTCGAGTTTCGCGACGTATCGTTTCACTATCCCGGATCAACTCGTCTGGTTTTGAAGAACCTGAACTTCCGCCTGGAGCCTGGCGAACACGTCGCGCTGGTGGGTGAAAACGGCCAGGGCAAGACCACTTTGGTGAAGCTGCTGGCACGCCTCTACCAGCCCACCAGCGGCGCCATCTACCTGGATGGAAGGGAGCTCAGCGAGTACAGCGTCGAGGAACTGCACAAAGAGATTGGAGTGATCTTCCAGGATTTCGTGCGGTATGACATGCCGGCGCGCATGAATATCGGAGTGGGGCGGATCGAGAGCGTCGACGAAGACGAAGCGCTATGGATCGCGGCGGAGAAGAGCCGTGCGGATCGATTGTTGACACGCTTTGCGGACGGTTTGGATCAGATGCTGGGCCGGCGTTTTGAAGGCGGCGTGGATCTTTCAGGCGGCGAATGGCAGAAATTCGCGCTGGCGCGGGCTTACCTGCGCGATGCGCAAGTGCTGATCCTGGACGAACCCACCGCGGCGCTGGACGCCGTGGCCGAGGCCGAGGTGTTTGCGCGCTTCGACGATTTGTCGCGCGGCAAAATGGCCCTGCTGATCTCGCATCGTTTCTCGACCGTTCGCAAGTCCGATCGCATCGTCGTGCTGGAGGACGGGCAGATTTACGAAGAGGGCACGCACGATCAGTTGGTGGCCCATGGCGGCCGCTACGCGAGCCTTTTTGAATTGCAGGCAGCGAGTTATCGATGAGCACGCAAACGCAAACCATTGCCGGCGCTCCGCTGGCGACACCACCTCCGGTGACCGCTGGTTTTCAGGCTTCCGACCGGCTGCGTGAGTGCGCTTCGAAACTAAGGGAGCACATCCGGGGACCATTGGCGTCGCACTGGCTCAAGGACAACCATACGCTGGTGGAATCCCACATCGCCGACCTGCGGCATACGCTGCGTCCGTCGTTCTTGCGCCGGCTGCATCAGACGAGCGAAGGCGAGCCACGCATTTATCGGATCGTCACCGGATGGCTGGCGAACGCTCCGGGCGTGATCGACAACGATGCCCTGCTGCCGTTCGCGGAGACTTTGAGAGAGACCCAGGCGCTCAATATCGACGAACTGTGGGCCTTTGCTCCGATGCTGAAGTTGTGCATCGTGGAACGGCTTTGCGCGAATTTGGAGAGCGAGCGGCTGGTGGCAGGCTGCGTACGCACTCTTTGGGCGCTCGAAGCAATTTCCTGGAAGGCTTTCGTTGAGACGGCGTCGCGGGCCGAAGCCGCATTGAAGCAGGACCCCGCCGGCGTGTATGCTCGCATGGATCTGGCAACGCGCGACCGGTATCGCCTGGAGCTCAATCGGATGGCGAGCCGGGCGAATGTGACGGAAGAAGACGCAGCGAACGTTGTTTTGCAGCTGGCCGAAGTAGCGCGTGACGGTGGCAACGGGGACCCCCGCACGTTGCATGTGGGCTACTACCTGCTGGGGCCCGGCGCAAAAAATTTTCGGCGCAGCCTGGGGATCAAGCGCTCGGTGGTCACTTTGTTCTCGGAGCTGGCGCAACGCTGCCCCAATGTCTTGTACGCCGCCGGCGTAGCTATACTGATGGCGCTCCTGATCTGGGGATTCACCTGGGTGGCGGGACCAATGGCCTGGTGGGCGCTCATATTCCTTTTGATTCCGGCCAGCCAGGCTGCGCTTGAGATCGCCAATGGCGCGTTCAGCCGCGTGCTGGATCCGCGCTTCATCCCCAGCATGGATTTTCTGGATGGGATTCCCGACGACGCGAAGACCATGGTGGTGGTGCCCACGCTGCTGCTGTCGGAATCCAATTGCGGCAAGCTGATCAAGGATCTCGAGATCCGTTATCTTGCGAATCGCGGCCGCAATCTCTTCTTCGCTCTGCTTACGGACTTTCCGGATGCCGATACCGAGGAGACAGCGGGCGACAGCGTTTTGCGCTCGTGCGCCGACGGAATTCGCCAGTTGAATGCGCGCTATGACTCGGGCGGGTCAGGGCCATTTTATCTATTGCATCGCGCGCGCCGCTGGAATCCCAAAGAGCGCAAATGGATGGGATATGAACGCAAGCGCGGCAAGCTGAATGACCTGAACAAGCTGCTGCTCGGCCGGGGCAATTGGTTCGATACGATTGTCGGCGATCTCGCGCCGCTACTCCAGATCCGCTACGTGATTACGGTGGATACCGACACGCAGCTCCCTCGCGACACTGCGGCGAAGATGGCGGCTGCGATGGCCCATCCGTTAAACCGGCCGGTGTTGGATGCCGAGACCAACACCGTCACCGAGGGCTACGCGCTTATGCGTCCCCAGGTGGCCATCAGCGTCGATTCGGCGCGGCGCTCTTGGATCGCCAGAATCTTCAGTGGCCAGCCGGGGTTCGATCCCTATTCGGCCTCGGTGTCGGATGTCTACCACGATCTGCACGGCGAGGCCAGCTTTACAGGCAAGGGCATCTACGATGTGAACGCCTTCGCTGCCGCCGTCGGCGAGCGCTTTCCGGAGAACGCCATCCTCAGCCACGATCTTATTGAGGGCGAACACGCACGCACCGGGCTGATGAATGTCGTGTTGGTGGAAGATTATCCCGCCACCTATGGCGCCTTTTCGAAACGCAAGCATCGTTGGGTTCGCGGCGACTGGCAATTGCTGCCGTGGCTGTTCGCGCATCCTCAGCTTCCGGGCGGACGACGGGCGGCTCGGAATCCATTGTCAGCGCTTTCACGCTGGAAGATTGTGGACAATTTGCGCCGCAGCCTGCTCGAGGTTTCCATTCTGTTGTTACTGCTGGCGGGATGGTTCACCAGCATGCACCAAGCCCGCTGGACGGTGGCCGTACTGTTATTGATGCAGATTCCGGTCTACACGGAAATGCTGCTGAGCATTATCCGGGCGCCCGAGCGCCGTTTCTGGAAGGCGTTCAGCAAGGTGCTGGGCGGGCGTTTTCTCGAAAGCCATCGCGATACTTTGTTGAACGTCGTGTTCATTCCCCACCAAGCCTGCCTGATGGCGGATGCCATCGTTCGCACGCTGTGGCGGAGATATGTCAGCCACAGGAATTTGCTGGAGTGGGAGAGCATGGCGCAATCGGAGATTGTCGCTGGGCCGCGCTTCGGACTCTTCGAGCAATACCTGTATGTATCGTCTTTAATCTGGCTGCCTTTCCTGTTTCTGGTTGGTCCGATGCCGCTTCTGGTCCCGCTGGTTTGCGCTGTCTGGGTGACGGCGCCGATGGTGGTGGGCTGGCTGAACGAACCTTTGCCGAAGCCGGCTGAGATTACGGCCAAAGACAAAGACTTTCTGCGGGAGACGGCGCTGCGCACCTGGCGATACTTCGCCGACTACACTTCGGCCGAGCATAACTGGCTGGTTCCCGACAATGTCCAGGAAAATCCGTCGCTGGTGACGCGTCATATTTCACCCACGAATCTGGGTTTGTCACTGACCGCGCAGCTGGCGGCGCATGATTTTGGGTACTTGAGTCTGGATGAGCTGTCGAGTTCGGTGCAGCGAATCTTTGGCTCCATGGACGAAATGCCGCGCCACCGTGGGCATTTCTTCAACTGGTATGAGACCGGCACGCGATGTCCGCTGGAACCCCGCTATGTGTCGAGCGTGGATAGCGGGAACCTGGCCGCCTCGCTCGCAACCTTGCGGCAGGGTTGTCTGCAGTTGCTCGAGCAGCCCATTCTGGAACAAGCCATTCTCGACGGCCTTAGGGATCACGTGCTGCGGCTGCGCGACGAGGTGCCGTATGAGTCGCGAACGTTCTCCACCATGAAGCTTTTTGGAAGCCTGCTGCGGCAACTGGAATGCGAGCCGAAGCATCTGTTTTTTTGGGAAGCTGTGCTTACCGAATCGCGCGATCTGGTGCAACGCATCCTGGAAACGCTGGTTCCGGTGCAGGCACGGGTGAATTCGGAGGAGCTGCGCTACTGGGAGCATCTGCTGTCGGATCGCATGAACGCCTCGCTCCGGCAGCTCTACGAATTGGCGCCGTGGCTTGCGCCGGCTTACGAGCCCGAGCTGCGCGTGTGCATGCGCGACGCGACATTCACCCCACTCATGGCGGAGCTGAGCAAGGTTCCGGCGCTGGGCGAACTGCCCGATGCGTACAAGCGGATCCGCGAGCGGATACGCGAACGGCTCGCGAGTGCCCGGCCGCTCTATCCCACGCTGCGCGACGTGCTGGAGCAGTTGCTGCGACAATTGCCGGCCGCTCGTGCCGGCGCGGTCGACCTGGCGAACCGTCTTCAAAACGCCGCAACGCTCGCGCAGCGCTACTTCGACTGCATGGATTTTGGTTTCCTGTTCGACGAGAACCGGCAGCTTCTTCGCATCGGCTACAACGTGGACGCCGAGAAGGGCGATCAATCCTATTACGATCTTCTAGCCTCGGAAGCACGCACCGCGGTTTTTCTGGCGATCGCCAAAGGGGACATTCCCCGCGAGACCTGGCTCCGGCTAGGACGCAAGCTGACCGCCTATCGCGATCAGGTGACGCTGCTGGCCTGGAGCGGCACGATGTTCGAGTACCTGATGCCGCTGATTCATCTGCGCTCTTACGCGGGCACGCTGCTCGACCGGGCGCTGCGGGCCGCGGTTCGCATCCAGCAAGTCTATGGGCAGGAGCGAGGCGTGCCGTGGGGGATCTCCGAAGCTGCTCACGCGGAGCGCGATGCACAGGGACAGTATCAATACCACGCCTTCGGAGTAGCGCCTCTGGCCGCCAGCGGCGAGGAGGATCAGAGGCTGGTGGTTGCGCCTTATGCGACCATGCTGGCTCTGATGGTGGACCCGGCGCGGGCCACCGTCAATCTGCGCGCCATGGTGGCTAAAGGCTGGCGGGCGCGGCATGGGTTCTTCGAATCCATCGATTACTCCGGCGGCGCTCCTGAGGTGGTGCATTGCTTCATGGCGCACCATCAGGGGATGGCGCTATTGTCGATTGACAACGCGCTGCTGGGGAAGCGGATGCAAGAGCGCTTTCACCATGACCCGCTGGTTCAATCCACGGAGTTTCTGCTCGAAGAACGTATGCCTACCCTGGTAGACGTTAAACCTGTGCCTGAGGCGGCGTAGGTTTCACGGAGCGCCTGGCTCTCTTCCTGGGAGCGGGCTTCTTTATCTCCTTTGCGGGCGTCTCTTTGCCGGGCGGTTCGCTGAAGCCAATCAGTTCCATGGCATGCGATGCCGGTTCATTGGCCATGAACCAATGCCAGACGTTGCCGGTAAGCAAGTTTTCCGCGCTGAGCAGCGTAATGCCGGCGTCGATGCCAACCACATCAGTATCGAACCAATCGAGCGTGGGATTGTAACCGTCCACGAAACCGTAGCGGCCGAATACGCGGTCTCCAAAGCGCTCTTGGATGGCCTTGAGCGCCGGAATGGAGATGTCGGGCGTGAACATCAGCGATCCACCCGCGGCGGCTGGAGCGACGGTTCCATCCACGGGATCGAAGGCCTTGATCTCTCCGTAGATGCGATAACCCTTGGGTCCGTCGGACGCCGTAATCCCCCAGATGGCATTTCCAGGGGTGCTGGCGCCAAAAGTGCTGGGCAGGTCCAGACTGAGGCAGTATTGCTCATTGGCGCGCGTGGCATTCACCGAGTTCAAGAAGAAATCCAGGAAGCCGCGGTCCCGGCGATTGCGGAAATCGATCCAGGCTTGCGAATACTGATGCGTGAACAGCGGACCGCCGCTGACAAACTGGTAAGTTCCGTATTGGTAGAAGGGGCGTTGCCAGGCATACCAGGATTCCGCCGAAATGGGATGCGTGGGCGAGCCGATGGCCAGTAGGTAGAGCAGGCCGTCCTCGGAATACGTGTCCCAGCGATTCTTGATAAAGCCCTTCCCGCTACGCCAGCCGTGCGAGAGCAGCAGAGGGTCGCCATCGAGCATCCATTGGAAATCCACCCGGCCATAGATTTCGCTCGCCAGCTTGGGAATTTCGGGATCGTCAGAGAAATATTGCCCCGCCGTGAGGACGCCGGCCAAGAGAAACGCGGTGTCGACGGAGGAAGTCTCGCTGTCCCATTTGCGATCGCCGGTGGTGACATCCATCCAATGATAGAACCAGCCGTGTTCCTGACTCGCCTTGCCGGCGAAGAACTGCAAGGTGGCTCGAACACGATCGGCTGCCTGCTTTTTCGTGATCCATCCGCGCTGGGCGCCAATGCAGATGGCGGTAAGCCCGAAGCCGGTGGCGGCGGTGCTGGCGATATCGCGGCTGGGGCCTTTCGCGCGGCCGCCGTCAACGCGGGCGCGATCCAGCACCAGACCCGTGCCCGGGTCGGCCTGTTCCCAGAAATACGCGAAGCTGCGATGTTCCAGATCTTCGACGAAGGCGCGATCGGCCGCGGAAACCGTCGCAACCTGATCAGAAGCGGGAATGGCTGCCGACGCTGCTGCTGAAAAAACCAGGAGCGCACTGAGAAGAATTGCTGGGGCGCGTGAGAGCATAGTTCAGCGGGGCCGCACTTCCACTAAAGCCAATCCATGATACGGGAGTAAAAAGGTTGACGTGCCATCCAACTTCTGGGTTACCACGGCTTCGCGCCGGAGCTGCTCATATTGTTCACGCGTAGGACTAGCCGGGCTAGACATAGCTTGCCACGCGGCGAGAGCCGATCCGTGATTGGGATCGAGAATCTCGACGTTGTAGCGCGGAGTTCCTAACCATCCATCGATTGAAACATGGATCTTCTGTGGAGAGCCGGCGGTACCCGGCGCCGCGTAGTTCCATATCGCGATGGCGAAGCTGCCGTCAGAACGTTTGGTGACTAACGCATTCGCGAGATCAGGCTGGGAGCGTTGATCGCCTAAACGGTGCAGCATGGCGAATGCGTTGAAGGCAGCTTTCGGAACGCCGCCCTCCGCAATGAGCCCAAACCCACCATAGAACGGCGTTTTGATCACACCTTGCTCTTCGAAGACGTCGGAGAATGTCCAGTAGGACATCATGGCCGTCAGGCCGTCGCACAACCGGATATTGTTCGCTAACCAAGGTCCCATAAAAGCTGCATCGGTGACGTCGATTTCGTTCTTGTAACTGGCGTTATACTCGCTCCAGATAATCGGAAGTTCGGGCCGGGCGGAGGCTTTCACTTGTTGGTAGACTTTCTCGGCGGCTCGGGCGACCATCTCCGCTCGGCTGATACTTTCATCGGTCCCAAACACGTCTTTCGATAGATCGTTTCCATAAACGTGAGTGGAGACAAAATCGAGCGGAACCTGGGACTGGACGGAGTGCTGGATCATGTCAGGAATCCAGGCGGCCTGCGCCGTAGCCGGACCTCCGACGCGCAAACGCGGGTCGGCGCGCTTGACGGCTCGAGCTGCGTGATCATACAACTCAAAGTAAGTGGATTGCTTGGGCTCTCCGCTCCAAAAGTCGATGTTCGGCTCATTCCAAACCTCGAAATACCATTGCGATACTTCGTTCACGCCGTAGCGATCCACGAGATGTTTCGCGAAGTTATAAACCAGACCCTCCCACTTCGCGAAGTCCTTGGGAGGCGACGGCAGGGGGCGGAACCAGAACGCGTGGGGCTTGTCGGACGCGGCCAGAGCACGGGGCATGAAGCTCATTTCCACGAACGGCCGGACGCCTGAGTCGAGCAGGCCGTCATAAATCTGATCGACGTAGGACCAATTGTAGACCGGGTGTCCCTGATCGTCTTCAGAGTAGACGCCCACTTCGTCGTCGAAGATGGCGTGAAAACGAACGTAATGAATGCCGGTAGCTGACTTCATGGTCCGCAGATCGCGCCGATAGCTGTCGCGTAAAGACAGGATCGCGCGGCCGGAGCCGAACATTTGTTCCCAATAGTGAGGGAACGGGCGGGTGGACGCTCGGGCGTTCACCGTTACTTCTTCGGTGACAGGAGCCTGTTGGCTCGAAACCAGCGCGGCGGCTGCGATCAGGCAGCTCACAACCTTGAGGGTGCGGTGCATCGCCTATTTGACGTAGCGCGCCCGGCCAGTTAACCACGGATTATAGGTTTCGGCGAAAGTGAGACGGTCTGCAGTGGAGGGATGAGAGAAGAGCCAGAATTCGATGAAATGGTTGGGATTCGGCTCATCTAGCCCGATTTCGCCCATCACCTGGAAGGAGTGCGCAGCGACGGCTGGGGAATCCGGCACGATTCCGTGCGTGATTTCCAGGCCATAAACGTCGGCCTGGTGCTCCTGCCAGCGGCTGTAACCGTTAACAACCGGCTCGCTGAGAGGGCTCAGAATAGCGAGGATCAGAAGCATCAGAGGCAGCGCAGCCCAATCCGCCGTGTCTCGAATCTGCCATTGGGAGCCACGGCGCGCGATGATCCATCGAACCAGGTGCGAGCCGAGAAACAGCAGGACGAGCAAGAGCAGCGCGAGCCAGAGCAGGGAATTGCGAATGTGGTTGAGGACGTAATGGCCCATTTCGTGTCCGAAAACGAAGAGGATCTCGGGCGTGGTGAGCTTCTGCAGCGTGGTGTCCCACACTACCACGCGTTTGGATCCGCCGAATCCGCTGACATAGGCGTTGAGTGAGTTGAGCTTTTCGCTGGCTTTCATTTCGAACATGCGGTCAGGCGGAATGGCGAGGCCGCCGCGTGCCACCAGCGTCTCCAATTGGCGCACCAGCGCGGGCTGGGTGGACTGGAGCGGTTCAAAGCGATAGAACATCGGCTCGATGACCATCGGCTCCAGGTACATCACGGCGACGATGATGGGGAGGGTGGCGAGCCAGAAGTACAGCCACCAGCGGCGCGGGCTGCGGCGGATGACGGCGAACAAAAGCCAGGCGACAGGAACGGCGCAAACCAGGGCGATGAATTCGGTTTTGGTCCAGTCCCAGAACCAGGAGGGCCAGCTTTGGATGGACTGGTCGAACTTCAGCTCGAGGTGCTGCCCGTAGATGTTCGCGGGAAGGTAGAGCAGGTCGTTGGTGACGAGCAGCAGAGGGATGAAGACGAGCGCCTGGATGAGACGGCGCGGGGACGCGGCTTCGGCCCAGTTACGAAATTTCGCCGAGAGTCCAACGGCAACGATGGCGGCCAGGATGACGATGGCCCAAATCTCGCTCGCGAAATGGAGCGTGTAGGCCGAGTGCGCGTATTCGATGGCGCGCTGGAGTTTGTCGGGGGGGAGGGAATAAGCTTGCGACTGCACATCTAAATCTTCACCAGCCGCAGCGCCAAAAAGCAACGCCCGAAGCGGTGCCGCTCCGGGCGCGAAAAGCATTGTGGATCGCTAATTACTTCGCAGCCGGCTTGGCATTGGTGCTGCTCACAGCAGTCGATTTCTTGCTGTGATGTTTCTTGGTGGACTTCGCTTTCGAAGCAGCGGTGGTCTTGCTGCCGGCGGCCGGCGCGGCCGGGGCTGCGGCAGGAGTTTGTGCAGCGAGGATGGCTCCTACACTCAAGAGAGAGGCGAAAATAAGTTTGTTCATTTTGGGTTCCTTTTTCCTTTGCGAGCGGTTCATTTCCGCCTCGCATAATCATCTTGCGGCCGGACGGGGAAAATACCGATAGCCTGGGCAGGGGAGTGGATGTCACCAAGTTGCGGGGGTGAAGGCGCGGGAATCTTAATGAATGAACTTAATGTAGTGGCGTGCTGCTATCGTGATGGGTGAAGCAGCTCAAATGCCAGGTAGCCAAATGAAGGGCCGTTGGTATTGCATCTTGGTTGGCGGGGTCGCCTTCTGGCTTCCCGGCATCGTCCTTTCTGCGGTTTCTCAGGACCCAAGTCCGGTATGGCTCAACGTTGCTCCCTTCTTGGGACTTTTTGCGCTTTCGATTATCGACTGGATAGGCCTGAAGCGCACCCTGCGGTGGAACTGGGTGTTGGTCGGCCTTTACATCTTGGGACCGATCTCCATGTTGACGCAGGCGGTGTTTTCGGGCGTAGCGCCTCCATGGAAACAAGGCGCCAGCTTCATGTTTTTTGATGTCATGGTTTGCCTTCTCCCTCCAATGACCCTATTGTTGTCGCTCTACAGCTCGCAGATCTTCTCGGTGCTCGCGGCGACCATTGCTCTACCCGTTTTCGCGATATTCGAGCGTGGGCGAGGGTTACGTTCCCTGCTCTAGCCTATCCGACCCCGTTTCAGGTCCCAGAATAGCCTGGCTGGGCGATTCAGCGGACGGCCAGTCTGAGCGATGCTGAAGATGGCGTGTATTCCGATCCAGTTACTTATCGCAAGATCCTGCGGGTTCTCGTTATCGGCTTCTCGGCCGTTATCGCGCTGCTGGTGGCGGCTGGCTCCATCGGCCTGAAGAGCGCCCAGTTGATCCAAGAGAATTCCGCTGAGATTGTTCACAACGGCCTGGTGACCACGCGGCTGATTGACGAACTACAGCGGGAACAAGACACGCTGAACGCTGCGTTTAACAAGCTATCGCGCGGGCCAGAGCTTTCCGAGCGGCAGCGCTTGCTCGCTCAGTTGGACGCTGCCGACCAGGCCGTGGAACGGATCGTCGCAGAGGCCGCGGGGAACTCGCAAGCCCAACTTTGGCGCCAACTGAGCGTGGCCGTGCAGGGCTTTTCGGGCGAGGCGCGGCGGTTGCTGGTGCGCAAGAACGTTCCCAACTACACCTCGCGCGACCTGCTGCGCCATCACGAGGAAGTGACCGCGATTGTGGCCAGGATGATCGCGAACAATTCCAGCCGAACGCTGGCCGCGCAGACGCGAATCGATCAGCGATCGGCGCAGCTAGTGAAGGAATCGCTTGGGCTTTTGAGCGGATGTTTACTGCTGGCGCTGGTGTGTGCGATCTTTACCGTGAGAAGCAGCACGCAGCTTTTTCGACGGATGGAGCAACAATCGTCCGACCTGGCGCGCGTGACCTGGCACATGCTGGAGAGCCAGGAGACTGCGGCGCGGCGCTTTTCCCACGAATTGCATGACGAACTAGGAGGGTCACTGACGGCGATCAAAGCGAACGTTATGGCGCTCGACCCCTCAACTCCTCCCGATCCGGCGCGGCTGGACGACTGCCGCCGGCTGATTGATGAAGGGATCCAGAATGTTCGAGAGCTTTCTCATCTGCTGCGGCCCACCATCCTGGACGACTTCGGGCTGGACGCGGGTATCCGATGGCTGGCCGAGCGGTTTGGGCAGCGCACGGGCGTTGAGGTGGACTACAAATCGAGCTTTGACGGACGGCTCGCCGATGAGACCGAGACGCATTTGTTCCGCATCGTGCAGGAGGCGCTGACCAACGTCGCGCGGCATTCTGGAGCGACACGCGTGGCGATTGAATTGGCTCGCAATGGCGATCGCGTGCATCTCACGGTGCAGGACAACGGGCACGGGTTCAACGGAGCGCGGCCGGCGGGGCTGGGGCTGGTAGGGATGCGGGCGCGGGCCGAGAGCGTGGGCGGGGAGCTCGAAATCAGTTCCAGCGATGGCGTCATGGTTGACCTGTGGGCGCCGTTGGGAAACGGCAAGAGCTGATGCTGCGGATTCTGTTAGCCGACGATCACGCCATGGTGCGCAAGGGGTTTCGGCTGATCCTGGAAACACAGGCTGATATGCAGATTGTGGGCGAGGCGGGAAATGGGCGGGAGGCGGTGGAATTGGCGGAGCAACTGCATCCCGACGTTGTGGTGATGGATGTAACGATGCCCGAATTAAACGGAATCGAAGCCACGCGGCGTTTAGTGGCTGCGGCTCCCAGAACGCGCGTGCTCGCGCTGAGCATGCACAAGGATTCGGTTTACGTGCGCGAAATCCTGCGCGCCGGAGCGCGCGGCTATTTGCTGAAGGATTCCATCGACAGCGATCTGGTGAACGCGGTGCGCGCGGTGGCAAAAGGCGAAGGCTACTTGAGCCCGGGCGTTTCCGATGCGGTGCTGAGCGATTACCGTAAGCACGTCACCGATCCGCTGGACCTGCTGACCAGCCGCGAGCGTGAGGTGCTGCAGATGATCGCGGAGGGCAAGACCAACAAGGAAATCGCGGGCACCTTAAACCTGAGCGTTTATACTGTCGATGCGCATCGCGGGAAGATTATGGAGAAGTTGAATCTGCATTCGTCGGGGGAATTGGTGCGATTTGCGGTGCGGAACGGATTAATCGATTGAAGACAGAATTCAGAATTCAGAAGTCAGGATTCAGAATTAAGAGGTGGGAAGCGGCTTGGGTGTATTGGACGGATTGATGCGATAGACCCATTGGGGATCGGTCGGCTCACTAGCGATTACGGCATCGATTAAACCGCGCTGAGGCGCGAGAGAGCAGACTGGATCGGTGGCATCAGGGTCACCAGTGTACATAAACGCCTGGCAGCGGCATCCGCCGAAGTCGCGCGTCTTGCGTTCGCAGGAGCGGCAGGGTTCCTGCATCCAATCGTCACCACGGAAGCGCTGGAACGACGGGGATTCTTCCCAGATCCAGCCGAGCGGCTTGGATCGCACATCGTCGAACGTCAATCCTGGAATGATGCGCGCGGCGTGGCAGGGCAGCGCCACACCCGCGGGGTCGATGAGGATCAGCCCTTGTCCCCAGCCGCCCATGCAGGGCTTGGGATAGCGGGCATAATAGTCGGGCAGCACGCAATCGATGCGCATGCGATCTTTGAGCCGTTCGCGCGCCGCGTCCACGATGGCGATGGTCTCCTGCACTTGCTCACGCGTGGGCAGGAGCTTCGCGCTATTTTCGAAAGCCCATCCGTAGTACTGAACGTTGGCCACTTCGAGCTTGCCCACTTCGAGCTCTTCGGCGAGCGCAATCATGGCGGGCAGACGCGCCAGATTCTGGCGGTGCACCACGATATTCATAGTGAAGGCGACGCGATGTTTGCGAATGCGGCTGGCCAGTTCCAGCTTGGCCGCGTGCGCCTTGGTGCCGGCGATCTGGTCGGCCTGCGACTGCTCGGAATCCTGGAAACTGAGTTGGATGTGATCCAGGCCAGCTTTTACAAGAGACTCCAAGCGCGCCTCCGCCAGGCCGATACCTGACGTGATGAGGTTGACGTACAGTCCGGCCGCTCTTCCTGATCGAACCAGTTGCTCGGTATCGGGCCGCGCCAGGGGCTCGCCACCCGTTAAATGCAACTGAAGAACGCCCAGCGCCGCGGCTTCGCTGAAGACGCGCTGCCATTCCTCGGTTGTCAATTCGGTGGAACGAGAACGCATCTCGGTCGGATTGGAGCAATAGACGCAGCGCAAAGGGCAGCGATGAGTGACTTCGGCGATCAGGGCGCGCGGGACGAAATTCATATGAGATCTCTCATGTTATGAGGTCTCTCATGTAAGGTCCAGCGCCCGTCTTTCCTGCAACGAGAGCAGGAACGCCACCACTTCACTACGGATCATTTCCGGATCCGCGCCGGTAAATTCAGATTGGAGGGCGGAGATCACGTCGCTGAGACTGCGCGTTCCGTCGCAAAGCTCTACAATACGAGGCCCGGGTCCCGTCAGGCGCAGCATGCTTTCCGGCAACAGCAAGACAGGACCAAGATCGGCGGACTGCGTCATGCGGCAGCCGAGCGCGAGGCGCGGCACGCTGGCTGGGTTTATCATCCTAAACCTCGGGACCGGCGGGACGAAAAGCGCCCGGAGGCGGCCAGCCGGGCTGCACGTAGGCGAAGTAAAGCGCGTCCAGCTGGGCCCAAAGAATATCGCACTTCGCGCGCAAGGCGCCGATCGCCAAATCCTGCTCGGCGCGCGTACGCGCGTTTTGCTTCACCCAGTTGAGTGCGAAACCAGCGTCCTCAGGCGCCTGCGACAAGCGAGACTCGAAATATCCGAGGCTGGATGAGAGATAGGGGTAATGAACGATCATGCGATCCATGCGCAGGGTGATCAGGCTTTTGGAAAACATTTCCGTCAGCGACGACGCCACAGCTTCGAGAAAGCTGTGCTTGGTGACCAGCGCCAGATAGGCGTCCACGGCGTAGCGGACGGCCGGCAGCACACCGCGTTCGGAAATTACCAAATCGCGTGGGACGCCGGTGGCTTCGGCCAGCTTGATCCACTTTTCGATGCCACCGGGCGTGCTGGGCTCGCCATCGTGATCCTGCCCATCGTGATCTACGATGCGCTTGCGCCAGGCGCGCCGGAACTCGGGCGAATCGCTGCGGGCCAGGATCAGCGCGTCTTTGATGGGGATGGTCTTCTGATAGTAATAGCGGTTAAAGGCCCAGGCCTGCAGTTGGCCCCGCGTGAGCTGGCCTGCATGCATCAGCCGATGAAAGGGATGCTGGTGGTGATAGCGTTCTTCGCCCACCGCGCGTAATTTTTCCTCCAGTGCCGCTGCGCTCAAGAGTGCGTCTTCAGTGACCGTCATACCTCGATCTCCATGCCATCCCGCGCGACTTCCCAGCCGGCATCCCGAACCTGGGCGAAGGCTTCGCTCGATTCATCCAGAATCGGGTTGGTGTTGTTGATGTGGAAAAAAATCTTGCGCGCGCATTGGATGTCGCGCAATTGAGCCAGCGAGCCGCAGGGACCGGACAAGGGAAGATGGCCCATGGCGGAAGCAGGCTTGCCTCCGCCGCGCACGCTGCATAATTCATCTTCGGTCCAAAATGTTCCATCGAAAAGCAGCAGGTCACATTCGTCCAGCCAATCGCGCCAGGAGTCTTCGATCCTCGCCACTCCCGGCAAATAGGCCATGCGTCCCCCGGATGAAGATTCGATCCACAGGCCCAGCACCGCTTGCTCGGCATCCAACTCCGCTTTGCGATCGGCTGGCACAAAGCCAGGAAAGCCGCCAGGCAGTGAGAATGGCTTGAATTGGAGTTGCCCAACGGTGAATGCGATATCGGGCTGAATCTCAATCCACGAGGCCTGCCGCGGCACGCGATCGAGCAGCGCAAACAGGCTGTTGTCTTCGCGCAGGATTTTGAGCACTGAGGATGTCGCGTAAATATCCAGCGGCTGAAATTCGCGCAGGGAGAGCAGACCCGCTACAGTATCCGCTTCAGCGGCCGTGATCACTACAGATTGAACGGGGGAATGGAGCGAATTACCACTGGGCCACAACTGCGGCGTAGCTTCAATTTGGACCCGGAGGTCGGGGGATGCGTTCAGAAGGGTCCAGGAAACGCGATCTTCGCTGATCGCTACCTGGGCTTGGGTGCGGGGATGGCCGGCAAAGGTTCCCGATCGAAGCCGCTGGCATTGTGTACAGGCACAATTCCACTGCGGAAATGCGCCGCCCGCGGCCGCGCCGAGAACCCTCACCAGCATTTTTTAATGCTTAGAAATCGCCGTTGCTGTAGGAGTTAATCTCACAGCTGCAGGAGATCTCTTCAATCTTCGGTGTCTGCCAAGTCATGTGTCGGGCTCCTCTATCGTTAGTTACTGTGATGTTACCGATCGCCACGACATTATCATAGATGTCAGTGCAACGCAAGCGTCCCGGTTCCCCCCCGAATACCGCGGCATCTGGAACTTTTCGAGCACTGCGGCATCCGCACTACCGGACGCTGTGGATCGGGATACTGGCTTCCGGGCTCGGCACCTGGATGCAGATTGTCGCCCAAAGTCTGCTGGTGCTGCGGATCACCGGAAACTCGGCGGTGGCTCTGGGGACCGTATCGTTAGCTCAAGCCTCCGCATTCTTCTTCTTTGCCCCGCTGGGCGGGACGTTCGCCGACCGGCACGACAAAAGACGGCTTCTGTTTCGCACCCAGACGCTGTTAATGCTGACGGCGTTCACACTGGCGGCTTTGACGGCGACAGGATCCATCCGATTGTGGATGGTGATTGTGCTGGCGTTCACCTCCGGTGTTCTGTTGAGTTTCGATCAGCCGGCGCGCGCCTCGCTACTGCCGCTGCTAGCGCCCCCGGAAGACTTGACCAACGCGATTTCTCTGCAGACGCTGGCGTTCAATGTGGCTTCCATCGCGGGCCCACCGTTGGGCGGTGCAGTGGCGGCAGTGCTTGGATTGGCCGGAGATTTCGCCTTGAACGGGTGCAGCTATCTGGGCGTGATCATCGCGCTGTGGGCCTTGCCGCGCGAGTTGACGGCGACGCCATCGGGATCGCAAGGGCCGTCGCGAACCTGGGCCGCGGTGCGGGAAATGCTGGCGGTAATTGGGAAACAACCAGCGGTCTCGGGGGCGGTTCTGGTGTACGCGGTGTTGCTCTTCGTGGCGCCATCCCAGGCGCTTCTGGTACCGATTTTTGTCACCAGCGTTTTGCACCGGGGTGCGGGGGAGTTGGGATTTTTGTTCGCTGCGTCGGGCATCGGCACGGTGGTGGGATCTCTGTTGGTGGCATCTTTTGCGGAGCAGCGTCGGAAGGGGCGCCTCCTGGTGGCAGCGAATGCCGCGTGGGTGATCGCTCTTGCGATGTTCGCACTCAGCCGCAGCTTTGCGTCATCCTTTGTCATGTTATTGGTGATGGCAGCGGCGCAGAGCGTCTTCACAACGCTGGTGATCACGCTGATGCAGGGCAGCGTGGAGGCCAAGATGCGGGGCCGGATCATGAGCCTCAACACGCTGCTCAACATGGGGGTGCGACCACTGGGAGACTTCCCGGTGAGCGTGGCGACATCGTTCTTCGGGATCGCCGATGCCGCGCTGCTCTCGGCGGCCGTGGTGGCGTTGGCGGGCGCGCTAGTGTTCAGCTTTCGGCCGGCGATTTGGAAGAGTTAAAATCAGCTTGTGGAGTGCGATCGCAAGATCAAGCTGCATCGCCAGCGAGAAGCACTGCGCGCCGCAACAGGCGCCTGGAAGACAGAAGACCATCCGGAGCTCGCTGCGGGGGCGGCTAGCTGGATTCACCAGAGACGCCAGGAATCTGTCAAGCGATTCGAGAAAATCCAGCGTCACCGAAAAGTCAAATAGATGGCCTCGCCTTGCCGGATTTCCACCGGCTCGACGTCCTCACGCCACTCACGAAACACAGATTCAGCAATGGCGCGAATCGATGGATCGATTTTCCAGACGTTTTCGCATACTTCGGCGCCAAGCGGCATTTCAAAACTGCGTCAGGCTTAGAATATTGCCATCCGGGTCTTTGAACCAAGCCACCTTCGTGGTGCTGCCCGGCGGCGTCCAGATGCCTTTCTCGTCCTGGCCTGGAAAACCGTAGATCTCAAACTTGACGCCGGCCGCTCGAAGCTCATCAACCTTCGCTGCGATGTCGGGAACCTCCCAACCGAGCGCCGTGTATTTCGCCTCTGGAACCTCCTTCACTTTCTGCACGCGCAGCATGGTTCCACCCGCATCGTAGACCAGTGCGAAACCGCTATCCTCCACTAGTTTGAGCCCCAGCTTGTCGCCGTAAAACGCCTTCGCGCGATCACCATCCGTCGTCGCGCTGAACGCCATGATTTTGGAAGATCCAAGCAGTGCCACGATGTTACAATACCAATTCCCTGCATGGATCAACTGAAAGCGCTCATCCGCGAAGTCCCCGATTTTCCCAAGCCTGGCATCAACTTTTATGACATCACGACGCTGCTGAAGGACCCCGGCGGGTTCAAAGGAGTGATTGACTCATTGGCTGAGCGCTACCGTTCTACGCCAATCGATGTGGTGCTCGGCATTGAGGCGCGCGGGTTCATCATCGCGCCCGCCGTGGCTTATGCGCTCGGATACGGGTTCATCCCGGTGCGCAAGGAGAAAAAGCTGCCGGCTGAGCGGGAACGCATCGAATACGCGCTGGAATATGGAACGGACGTGCTCGAAATCCACAAAGATGCGATTTCGCCGGGGCAAAACGTGCTCATCATCGATGATGTGCTGGCAACCGGCGGCACGGCCGCGGCTGTGGCGAAGCTAGTGGGGACGCTCGATGGCAAAGTCGCGGGTCTGGGATTCATCTTGGAGCTCGACTTCCTGAAGGGGCGCGAAAAGCTGCACGGCTACGACGTTTTCTCGCTGCTTCACTATTAATGTCCGAATTCGTCCGGCTTCGTTCGCTGGCCAAGATCAACCTGGACTTGAGGGTGCTCCGCAAGCGCCCGGACGGTTTCCACGAGTTGCGGACTATCTTCCAAACCATTTCGCTGTCCGATACCATTGAGGTGGAATACCAGCGCGGGCGGACCAGGATCGAGTTAAAGTCTAACGTTGATATCCCTGGGAATCTCATTGTAAAAGCTGCCGATCTTGTTTTGCGAACATTGCGCGCCAAGGGCCAGTTGCGAATTCGCTTGACCAAGCGAATTCCTATGGGCGGCGGACTGGGTGGGGGATCTAGCAACGCGGCCAGCATGCTCCTGGCACTGCCGAGGCTGCTGAAAAAGAAGATATCGATCGAGAAGCTGCTGGATCTGGCTGGGGAACTGGGCAGCGACGTGCCTTTTTTCCTGCTCGGCGGCACTGCTATTGGCCTGGGGCGTGGGACCGAGCTTTATCCAGTACCTGATGTTACTCCGTATCATGTTCCACCGTATCCTGGTTTGCTGATCACGCCGGACATTCATTCCTCTACGGCCTTAGCTTATGCCGCGCTGAATCGTAAAGTGCTTCCTGAGGCATCACCTGATATGATCAACAGATTCCAGGCGGTTGCCTGGGGTACGTCCGCTGAATTCACGAACGACTTTGAAATGGTTGTGTTTAGCCAACATCCTCAACTAAAATCGATGAAGGGAAAGCTGCTGAGATTGGGAGCTTGGCGGGCCATGATGACCGGCAGCGGGTCCGCGCTTTTCGGATTGTTCGCCAACCGCGAGCTAAGGGATGGCGCCGCCGGGGCGTTTCGGAAAGAGTTCCCAAGTAATCAGGTTTATCCATTTCAAATGGTGAGCCGTGGCCGTTACCGCGTACTTTGGTGGCGGCAGTTAGCAGTGTCCCCGGAAAGCAAAACATGGCCGCCCCAAGACCGGTACGCACGATGAGATTCGAGCAACTGAAGATCTTCACGGGAAACGCCAATCCGTCGCTGGCCGCCAAGATTTGCGCATCCCTGGGTTGTCCCATGGGCGCGGCCGAAGTGGAGCCTTTCTCGGACGGCGAAATCCGCCTGCAGATTCTTGAAAACGTGCGTGGCGCCGATGTTTTCGCGGTGCAGCCCACGTGCACGCCGGTGGACCGGCATTTGATGGAATTGCTGCTGATGATCGACGCGCTGAAGCGCGCTTCTGCGGAGCGCATCACGGCAGTGTTACCCTATTATGGGTATGCGCGGCAGGATCGAAAAGATAAGCCGCGAATGCCTATTTCCGCCCGGTTGATTGCGAACCTGATCCAGAGGGCCGGTGCGGATCGTGTGCTTACTTTGGACTTGCACGCGGCTCAGATTCAGGGGTTCTTCGACGTTCCCGTGGATCATCTTTTTGCCGCGCCGGTGATGCTCGAATATTTCGAGACCATCGGACGCAGGGACATGACCGTGGTATCGCCGGACGCCGGTGGAGTGGAGCGCGCACGCGCGTTCGCCAAGCATTTGAACGCGCCGCTGGCGATTATCGATAAGCGCCGCACGGAAGTGAACGTCGCGGAGGTGATGCATATCATCGGCGACGTGGATGGGCAGCATTGTTTGATTGTGGACGACTTGATTGATACGGCCGGGACGCTGGTGAAAGCCGCTGAGGCGCTGCTGAAACATGGCGCGCTGACGGTGACTGCCTGCGCCACCCATGCCGTGTTATCGGGGCCGGCCGTTGAGCGGATTGAAGCATCGTGTTTGCAGGAAGTAGTGGTCACCAATTCGATTCCCTTGCGCGAGGACGCCATGCGGTGCACCCGCATCAAGACCCTTTCGGTGGCGCCTTTGTTAGCCCGGGCCATCCAATCCATTCACGAGGATGGTTCGGTAAGCACCCTATTCATCTAGAGATCCCGGAGTAGAAAATGAGAAAAGAAATTACAGTCGCGGCCGAACCGCGCGAGTCGCGAGGCAAGAACGAAGCGCGCCGTCTACGCGTGAAGGGTTTGGCGCCGGCCATATTATATGGTTCAGGAAGCCCCGCCGTGGCTGTTTCCATCAGCCCGAAAGAAATTAACAGGATTCTGCACAGCAATACCGGACACAACACCATATTCAATCTCTCGGTACAGGGCGGGGAAGATACGCCGGCCATGATTGTGGATTGGCAGAGCGATCCGGTGAAAGAGAACTTGTTGCATGTGGATCTGAAGCGCATCGATCTTACCAAGCGCATCGCGGTGAAGGTGCGGGTGCATACCACCGGTGAGCCGAAGGGCGTGAAGCTGCAGGGCGGATTGCTCGAAGTGATCACGCGTGAGGTAGAGATCGAGTGTCTGCCGGATGAAATCCCGGAGTCGTACACGGTGGACGTGACGGAATTGATGATCGGCCAGAATCTGCGTGCGAGCGAAATTCCGCTGGGCGGGTCGGTGAAACTGGTGAGCGCGCCGGAGCAAGTGGTGGCGCACGTGGTGACGCTGAAGGCTGAAGTGGTGGAGACGCCGGTGGTGGAAGGCGCCACGGCGACGGCTGCGGAGCCTGAAGTGATCAAGAAGGGTAAGAAGGAAGAAGAAGGCGAGGCAGAGCCGGAGAAGGGGAAGAAGAAGTAGTCCTGGGAATACGAGAATACGAGGAATACAAGGAATGCCGCGCTCGGGATTTCGAATTCCTTGTCTCCCTCGTATTCCTTGAATTCCAATGTCGGAGTTCAGCAAGCTGGTTGTGGGTCTGGGAAACCCGGGCAAAGAGTACGAGCTGACAGCTCACAACCTTGGGTTCTTAGTGATCGATCGAGTGGCGGAACGCAACCGAATCGATGTCAGGCGCCGCGATTGCCAGGCGTTCGTGGGCCAGGGAATCGTCGCGGGCCACAAAGTGCTGCTCGCTAAGCCGCAGACGTTTATGAATGCGAGCGGCGAGTCGGTACAGGGTTTGTTGGTGAAGAATGAGATTGCGCCGGCAGATCTGGTTTTGGTTTATGACGAACTGGATTTGCCCTGGCAGTCGGTACGGATCAGGCCGAATGGTTCGGCCGCCGGCCATCGCGGCGTGGGTTCGGTAATCGGCTGCGTTGGGACCAAAGATTTCCCCCGGGTTCGCCTGGGAGTTCATGGGGGCCGTCGCGAAAAGGACGGCGCTCAAATTGTGCTCGCGAAGTTGAAGCGGGCTCACAAACAAGAGTTGGATGAGCTGCTGGACTATGCGTCGCAGGCAGTGGAGTCCATCATCGCTGAAGGCGTCGAAAAGTCCATGGCGAAATTCAATCGTCGCGCCCCAGGCTTAGAAGAGGAAGAATGAGGATCTACGAAGAGCTGTTCATACTCCGGCCGGAAACGCCGGAAGAAGAAATCGATCATTTGATCGAACAATTGACCACATTAATCGCCTCCCACGGAGGCAACGTCGACAAATCCGACAAATGGGGCATACGCAAGCTGGCCTATCGCGTTCAAAAAAAGAACGAGGGCTTCTACGTGTTGCTGCAGTTCACCACCAAGCCGGAAACCGTGCTGGAGGTGGAGCGGCGCCTGCGCGTGTCGGACCTGGTGATGAAATTCCAGAGTGTGCGCATTGACGAAAAACTGAAGAAGATCGAAAAGCGCAAGAAGGAACGCGAGAAACGCGCGGCGCGCAAGCCTGCGCCACCAGCCGCTCCGAGCGTGCCTCTGGAACACGCCATGGCGGGCGCGGCCGAGCCAGCGTCCAGGCCAGGCGCTCCCGTGCCGGGCGCTCCAGTAGCGGCGGCGCCTGTAACGGCTCCGGCTGCAACAACAGCTCCGGTCCCGGTTCCATCCGGCGAGAAGGTGAGCGAATAACATGGCCGAACAACGAGGCGGACGTCCCATTAGCGGCTCTATGCGGCCTACCGGCGGCGATAAAGCGCTGGCCACCAAGAAACAATATTTCCGGCGCAAGAAAGTATGCCGATTCTGCGTGGAAAAGATCGACGATATCAACTATAAAGACGTGAGAATGCTCTCGTCCTTTATTTCGGAGCGCGGGAAGATCGTGCCGCGCCGCATCTCCGGCGTCTGCACGCCGCATCAGAAGCGCCTGGCGGAAGCCATCAAGCAAGCGCGCAACATCGCGCTGATTCCGTTCGCTACGGTGATCTAAGGGAGGCCGTCATCATGGATGTGATTCTAAGAGAAGACATTGACAAGCTGGGTACGCGCGGGCAGCTGGTGAAGGTTGCGCCGGGCTACGCGCGCAATTTTCTGCTGCCCAACAAGATGGCCGTGGCCGCCACCGACTCGAACAAGAAGATCGTCGAACAGGAGCGCCAGGCTTACTTGCGCCGCGAGGCCAAGGTGGAGGGTGAAGCCAAGGATCTCGGCAAGATGCTGGGCGCTGTCGCGATCACGATTCGCCAGAAGGCTGGAGAGAATGACCAGCTCTTCGGTTCGGTGACCTCGAAGGACATTGCCGAAGCGCTGGAGGCGCAGGGTTACACCATCGAGCGCCGCAAGATCGCGCTCGAGGAGCCGATCAAAACGCTGGGTGAGTTCAAGGTTCCGGTCAAATTGCATCGCGAGGTTACCGTCGAAATCACGGTCAATGTCGCCAAAGAGGAAGAGTAGTTCCTGCCCCGAACTGACCTGATTCTCGACCCCGGACGCTACGAAGGCGTGCCGGCCTATCAACTGTTGGAAGCCGCTGGACTGGGGTACATTCCCGTGGATCAGCGGCTGCTCCACGCGATTCTCGATTTTCCCGAGAACTCGCTTCCCGATATCGTGCGTTTCGCGGCGCAAGATCATTCGAGCGATCTGATGGATCTGGATCCCATGCTGATCGATCTGTTCCGCGCGCTGCACACGCCCGCCGCTTTGCCGTTCTTCATGCGGGTGATGGGCGGCAACACGAGCGACGTTCCCGACGAATTGGTGGAGAGCATGGTGGAGCTTGGGGAACCGGCGGTGGAGCCGGTGCTCAGGCTGCTGGCTGAGCTGGACGAAAAAGACGCGGGCGACGTACCGTTTGTTCTGGCGGCGCTGCGGGTCCGCGACGGGCGGGTGCTGGAAGCTTTGACGGCGCGGCTTGAAAACGATCCGCAGGACGCGGCGTTGTGTCTCGAAATGTATGGCGATCCGGCGGCCATCCCGGCGCTCGAAGCCGCGCTCGCAAGAATACCAGCTGATGATACGCGCTCGCGTTTGCCGATTCAGGCGGTGATCGAGACCTTGTCGATTCCAGCCGAGACTCCGTCCGAACGAGACGAGCCGTTCGACATTTGGGCGCTTTATCCCACAGAAGTGGCCGTCGACTTTGCTGCGTTGGAAGATGAAGATCGTCTGGCGATGCTGGAGAAGGGGTCGGCCGAGCTGAGAGCGGACGTTGCGCTGAGCTATCAGGGCACCGACTTGTCGGATGAAGCGCGCGCGCGTTTGATCCAGCTCGCGAAAACGGATGCCGACGCCGCGGTACGCGGGGCATGCTGGGAGGCGCTGGGTGAAATCGGCGATGAGCCCGAGTTGCGTGACGCAATGCTCAAGATCCTGGCTGATCCGAAGGCGGAGATGGAAGAGAAGGCGGGCGCGGCCATTGGATTGGCGGAGCAATCCGCTAACGCCGCGGTCTATCAGGCCATTCTGAATCTTTATCAGGAGCCGAGGGGCCGTGCCAAGGCGCTCAAAGCCATGGCGCGATCCTTCGACAAGCGTTTTGCCGCTTATCCCGCCAAGCATCTGGATGACCCGGACCATGAGATCAAAACGCAGGCCATTTGGGGCGTGGGCTATCTGGGTCTGGCTTCGGAAGCGCCGCGCTTGGTGGAGCTTTTCCAGGATGACGAATTTCGCACTGACGCGCTCTTTGCTTATACGCTCGCGATTCCCGGCGAGACCTCGTCCGGGCGCGTGCGCGCGTTGATGAGCAAGGTGGAACAAGCCGCGGGCGGGTTTCGCGATGATGAAGAGGATCTGGTCCGCATTGCCCTCGACCAGCGGTTGATGCTGCATGGCAAGAGCCCGGTGTTTTTCCCCGATGAAGAGGAAGAAGAGGAAGCCGAAGCCGTGATCGCGCCGCCCAAGCCCGGCCGCAATGATTTGTGTTCGTGCGGGAGCGGGAAGAAGTACAAGAAGTGCCACGGCCTGGTGAACTGACGGCTCGTCAAGAAATACACTTTGCTATTTGACGTGGCGCACGCGCCCACGCGTGCCGCCTTCACAATCGTGTGAACGCCAGCACGCAAGAGAAGAGTGCGTGCGCCACGCCATGGGCAATGAGGCAAAATAGGAGTATGCGCTGCCTGCTCCTGCTGGTGACAGCGTTGGCCCTCACCGCTGCCAGCGAAATGCCGCTGACCGTGGCAAAGCTCACCGACTTCATCCGATCCGCGGCGCAAATGAAGCAGCCGGATAAACAGGTGGCCGAGACACTGCGCCATTTCAAGATGGTGGAGAAGCTGGACGACCGCACTATTGAGGAACTGCAGAGCTTGGGAGCGGGGCCCAAAACCGTGGCGGCATTGAAGGAGCTGGGCGACGCATCGGTCAGTTTGCCGGAAGCCCCGCCGCCCGCGCCTCCGCCGGTGGTGGTTCCGCTGGAACCGCCCGATTCCGTCGAACAGGCCAAGATCCTCGATGAGGCGCGCGAATATGTGATGAACTACACCCAGAGCCTGCCCAACTTCATTTGCCTTCAAGTGACCCGGCGCTACCTGGATCGTGCGGCCACCGGCGCGAACTGGTATCACCTGGACACCATCACGGCGCGGCTCACCTACAACGGCCAGCGCGAGGATTATGAAGTGGTCCTTAAAGACGATCAGCCGGTGACCAACGTCAAAATGGAGCAACTGGGCGGAGCCGTCTCAGCGGGCGAGTTCGGCACGATGATGAGCGAGATCTTCGAGCCCGAAAGCCACCCGCAATTTTCCTGGGATCACTGGGCTACTCTGCGTGGCCGCCGCAGTTACGTTTTTGCGTATGATATCGAGCAGCAATATTCCCGGTATCGTATATTGGCGACCGACACCAAGCAGGAGATTGTTCCCGCCTATCGCGGCCTCATCTACATCGACCGTGACACCAAGGCGGTTACCAAGATCACGCTCAACCCCTATGACATCCCTTCCGACTTCCCGATCCGTGAGACGCACGAAGCGCTCGATTACGATTTCCAGACCATCGGCGACGCAAAATACATGCTGCCGCTGAAGGCTGTTCTCACGTCCAAACTTTCGCGCGCCATGACCAAGAACGAGATCGAGTTCCGGAAGTACCGCAAGTTCGAAACCGGGTCGACTATCAAGTTCGACACTCCCGATCCGCTGCCCGAAGACCAGACCAAGGAGAAATAGTCCGATGAACCCCTATGCCAGTCACCTGGGTGAGCGCAGCCCGTTGGATGTGATCTCAGAAACGCCCGGCCGGTTAGCGCAATTGTTGGAAACCATCGGCCAGGAGCGTTCGGAGACGCCGCCCGCGCCCGGCAAATGGAGCGCCCGCGATATCGTGTCCCATCTGGCGGATGCCGAAATTGTATTCTCGTTCCGGCTCAAGCAGACCCTGGCGGAGGATCATCATGTGATCCAGCCCTTCGATCAGGATCTGTGGGCCAAAAGCTATCCGGACTGCGATGCGCACCTGGCGCTGGCGGCCTTGTCGGCTGTGCGTGCCTGGAATCTGGTACTGATCAAGTCCGTGAAGCCAGCCGATCTGCAAAAGCCGGTGACGCATCCCGAGCGCGGGACCATGACATTTCAAACCATCGTCGAGACGATGGCGGGACACGACCGAAATCACATTCAGCAGTTGGAAGCGATTGCCGCAAAAGCGGCCGCATCGAGCTAGCTACAGGCTGTCGCCGCGATAGCGCTTTCCACGATGGCTTCGGCGCGTCGCCAGTCCTCTTCGGCGGTGCCGGTTGGCCGTCCAGCGCTTTCCCACAGCAGTTCGGCGATGGCCTGTACATCCTCACGGTGGTCTGTTTGTTCCCGGGACGGCAATACCGAGGGCAGCAGTGACCGCACCAGCGCGTCACGCGCACCGTTGTAGGCTAAATGCGCCTTCTCCAGCTCCCATAGGGCCGTTTCAAACGCCTTTCGATCGCCAGTGGGGTGTTCGGTCAGGAATTGCACCTGTTGGGCTTTTCGCGAGAAATCCTCAAACGCGGAGCGATACCCTTCTTCAACTGAGACTGCCATCAGCATGTCTGTTTAGACGAGGCAGTTGTCAAAAAGGTTCGAATTTGTCGGAAACTTATTTGCATACGACGGTACTGGGGATGGCGGAAAAGGAGCAGCGACTTAGTTTTCGAGCTCCATCAACGCTTTGCCGCGAAGTTTGTAGTCCGGGTCTTTCAGGTTCGGATTTAACTCTATTTTGTCAAAGCGAACCTCAATGCCTTGTTGCTGCGACTCGGGCTTGATGAGCATCGTCTTGGGATAGTAAGCGTTGCCGTTCTGGACGTAATCGGAATAGGTGATCATGGCTGAGCCTATACCGGCGTCGGTCGCGATCTTCACTCGCTGCGGGCGCAAATCGGCGTCTAAGCTGATCGAGATTTTCTCAGTTCCGGAATCGGCCAGTATCGAATAATCTTCGCCGGCGACAGGGTCGGGATGGTTAGAAATCAGCTTGTACCTGGAGGCCTGGAGGCGCGTAATCAAGGCGGGCAGTTGATCGTCGCGAATCATCCCGAAGTCGGTGGGCAGTTGCAGGGCCTCGTCGCCCTTGAGGTTCTTGCTGGCCTTGAACTCGCTGCCTTCAAACATCACTTCATGCAGGATGCGGCCGGATTTGGCCTGGAACAACGCGCGGTCGGTGCGATTGCGCATTAACAGCGTCCATCGGACGCTGGATCCATCATGCGCCCAGAGCGTGGTGCTGCCGGTGGCTTGCACCGACCCGAGCGTCTTGAGCCCGTCGTCGCCTCCCAACGCCTGAATCATTTTCCCGAACAACTGCTTGCCGAAGGCTTCGCGCGCGGCGCGGTCGGGTTCGAGCGTCGCTGTGACCAGCGCGCTCTTGGCGGACTCCACTACCACCGTGCTCTGGTTTCCCGCGAAACCTTCCTTCGTAAAGTCCACCACCCAATTGCCGGGCGTCAGCCCAGCCACTTCCAGTTTGCCGCCGGAGGTTGGGCCGATGGATGTGCCATTCAGACTGACCTGGCATTCGGCCGGCGCGCAGGTCAGACTCAACATACCTTTGGCTACGGCCTTCGGAATGACCGCAGCGGCCACCGCTACCGGCTTCGCCTTGCTTCGAATGACATCCAGAATTTCGTCGGATGCTCCGGCCGACTGGAGCTTGGTGAGCGTGTCCGACGAGAGCGCGAATGCGATGCCCCGGCTCTCGATGGCTTCCTTGCGGCGGCGTAGCGGGATGGCGTCCTGCTTCAGCAGAAGCAGCATCTGATCGAGAGTGAAGGGATCACCGGTCAGGAACGGATCAGAGGATTTCTTGCCGCGAGCCTTGTCGTCCGGCGCGGCAAATCCGGGAACAGTAGTCAGTGCCGTGACCACGACGGCGGCCCAAACGGCGGAGAGAATCAGGCGTCTCATTCTGTGTCCTACCTCGCTGTGTCCTACCTCTGTGTCCTACCTAGGACTCCTATTTCAAAGCTGCTTCAGCTGCTTGCGCTTCACGGATCTTCTTTTTCCAGGAGAGCGCGTCGTCATTGGTTGCGTCGGTGGCCAAAATCTTGTTCACCAGCGCCAGCGCCTGGGCGTATCGGCCAGACTCCCAGAGTGTGCGGACCGGACCGTTCAAGATCTGTTTGGCTGGAACCTCCGGATTCACCACTTCCTCCGGAGCTGGCTCCTCGCGTTTGGGGACGCGAGCTACGGGCGCTGTTGGCGCGGGAGTGGAAGGCTTGGCGACAGGCTCGGCCGGTTCGGTGGACGGGGTTGTTGCGTGGTATTTGTTCTGCGACGCTCGCAGATTTTGCCGTGAAATGAGAGACCCTACCAGGACAGCGGCCAAGATCAGGCCTACCACCACCGTGAGCGCTCGCTTCGCCGTCTTGTTCGGCTTCGGCTTGGGCGGCGCGACCGGGGCAGCGGCCGGCTTTAGGAAAGACTGGGGCGGTTGAAACGCCGGCGGATCGGTCGGCGTGGGCGGTGCGGGAGGTTGATATACGCTTGCCGGGTTCACGGGCGGCTTCGGAAGGTCGGTATTGGTGATGGGCGGAAGCGCCGTGTTGGCGGCGTAGGATCGCGAGGTCCAGGGTTTCTGTTCAGTCGGGGCGTCTTGCGGCCTCTCGCGGACCGGAGGTGCCGGCGCCGCGGACGCGTCCAATGCTGCCGCTGGTACGGGCGCTGCAGCAGATTGCGGCTCGGCCTGGAAAACGGCTTGCGGCGCCGCCTGAGGAATCTTCAGTTCCGGCGTAAAGGCGGGCGGCAGCAGAGTGCCTGGTTCCGTCGACGGGGGGGTGGAAACGATTGCGGCGGCCTCCGCACGCCGAAGCTGCTGGGCCGCGAGGTATAGGCCCGAAGCAAACTCCTCTGCAGTCTGCAGGCGCTGAGCTGGATCTTTCTTGAGAGCCTTGGCTACCAACTGCTCCAGTTCTTCGGGAGCTTGTGGCTCTGCCTTGCGCAGCGGCTCTGCTTCACTGTGAACGATCTCGCGCGGGACCAAATTTGGATCGGCCGAGAACGGATGCTTTCCCGACGCGAATTCATACAGCATCACGCCCAGGGCAAAAATGTCCGAGCGGGCGTCGAAAGGCTGCCCCAGCACCTGTTCGGGAGCCAGGTAGCCGGCCACCAGCCCCTCCGGACGGGCTCCGGCGGCGAGGATGGCCGCCAGCCACTTGGCGATGCCGAAATCCAGAATGCTGACGTCGCGAGCGGGATCGACAAAGATGTTGCTGGGCTTGAGATTGCCGTGCGCGATGCCACGCGAATGCGCGAAGGCCAGGCCCTCGGCCACTTGCGCGATGATGGCTAGTTTCTGGCCGAGCGGCAGGTCGCGATTGGCTGGCATGAAGGCGCGTAGATCCACGCCGGTGCGCCATTCCGTGGCGACAAAGACGCCCTCATCCACTTCACCGAGATCGTGGACCTTGGCGATCTGGCGATGGGAGAGCTCGGCACAAGAGGCCAGATGCGCGCAACACTGTTCTTTGGCCTCGGCGTTCAGCCCGGGAACGACCTGCAGAATCTTGGCTGCAAATTCGCGGTTGCGAAAAGCGTCGCGAACACGAAAGGTTTTTCCGGTCGCGCTCGCACCCAGATCTTCGATTACCTGATACTTGCCGATGGCCTTCATGTTAGACTCGCCCTTCCGAATCGCCCTGCGCCGGTACGACGCAGGCACACGTGGACTTTCACTAGTACTTCGGCTGGCACTTACTGATAAAGATCGGTCGGCAATGAGAGTGTCTACAGGCTACCTTAGTGAGGTCAGTAGTTTTTAGGCGGGATCTTCGGTGTTGGCTGTAGGTGGTTTGCCTTAGGAAGAGGGGGAAGCTGGTAAACTGAAAAAGCCGCACCGTTCCGGGCGCGTAGCTCAGTTGGTTAGAGCGCCTGCTTCACACGCAGGAGGTCGCAGGTTCGAGTCCTGCCGCGCCCACCATTGAATCAATAATTTACATCCACGAATCACCAAAACAGCCCTACCATTTGCCCTTCCACTTCGCATTTGCCGACTGAATCGAAGCCACGTATACTGCGTCCATGGCGAAAGACACCACGATGGGTCGTGCACTGGGGATCTGGTGGCTAAGAAACTTGCGGAGGTCACTTGTAAGGGGCCGAAGCGTCCAACTTGCCTGCTGCCCAGCCATGTGACCGCCATCCGGAAGATCTACGCTGGCGGGCGGAACTCCAAGGGCGAGATTCTGTACTCGGATTGGGCTTGGGATCTCGGCATGGGCGGGAAGATGGGCGGATCTGCTCCACCGGATGCTACCCGTTCTCGATGGCGGCGCCGGCCTGCGATAGAGGAAGAAGTCCGGAGAGCACCAAGACAAGAGCGCCTAAGCACGCCCACACGGCCTCTTGGCCAAGCCTTCGGCCGGAACAAAACTCCCGCGATTGTTCCGGCGGCAATGGACCAAACAAGTACGGTGGTCACCGGGGCTGCCGTGCCCGCTCGCGGCGTGACGGCCTGTGATGACGAAGATCGCCGAAGTGACTCCAGGAAATGATTTGACTCATGATCGATCCTCAGTGCCTGGCGATCAACGAGATGCCACCGGCCATCAACAACGCTCCTAACACTCGCGAAGGGTTGAGCGCCTGTACCGCATGTGGAGCCAACCGTAGTGATCCACCACCAATGACCTAACAAGGGCGGCGGTAACAGTGAGACCAACGAACGGTCCCGCTCCCACCTTCTGCACCAGGGTTAGTCCGGCGTAAACCTGAACCGCGCCCACCAGGCCACCCAAAAGGGCCCACCACGGCATCTTGGCAAGGCCGTCGACTCGAAGGGGCCACTGGTGAAGGTGAACTGCGCGGCAATTCCGGAATCGCTGCTTGAGTCCGAACTCTTCGGCCATGAGAAAGGCGCGTTCACGAATGCGATGCTGCGGCGTGTCGGGCGGTTTGAAGAGGCCAATAGCGGCACTCTCTTCCTGGATGAAATTGGAGAAATGACAGCTGCGCTGCAATCGAAGCTGTTGCGCGCGGTACAAGAGCGAACCATCGGGAGGTTGGGAAGTGGAAATCCAATCCGTGTGGATCTGCGATTGATCGCGGCTACTTCGCGGGATCTGGAAAAAGCCGTCAGCGAAGGCCAGTTCCGCGAGGATCTCTACTACCGGCTCAACGTCGTTGTCATCGAAGTGCCACCGTTGCGTGACCGGCGCCAGGATATTCCGAGTCTGGTGGATCATTTCCTGAGCCGGGCCGGGCGAAGGGTTTCCATGGCTCCGGCTGCCCTGAACCTGCTGTGCGATTATCACTGGCCGGGGAATGTGCGCGAGCTCGAAAATACAGTGGAGCGCGCGGCCGTCCTGGCCAGAAGCGGCGTGATCGACGCTCAGGATATTCAGTTGAAACCCGTGTCGCGCCATGAGGGAAACTGGACGGATCAAATTCCGCTAGCCGATGGCTGGAAGACAAATCTCGGCGCCGCTGAGAAGACGATGGTTGTTCGCGCGCTGCGACTGGCCGGCGGCAACAAGTCCAAGGCGGCAGAGATCCTCAAGATTCACCGGCGATTACTCTACGAAAAGATGCACGAACACGGCGTGACCGATTCAGAATGACGAAAGGACGCGTCAACTCACTGGCGTTGAGGCAGATTAGGAGCGAAGTCGGCCCCACGGCCGCTTTATGGTAGCCGCCCGGTAATCAGTTTCCTGGCGGGCCGCCTTCGGTTGGGTTGGAAACATTGTCCCAGGCACGCTGACGCCAGTTCTGGGCAAAGCTGCTCTCGCGTCTCGCCGTCGACGGTCAGGTTAAGGGGTCCGCCCTGTCGGATGGACTCCCGCCTATTTCCCGCCTGAGGCTGCTAATCAAGTAACGCGCGCCGTTGCTCTCGGCGAACGCCTAACTAAAGGTTACGGGATCACTTCGCGCTGGTGCTCTCGCATCGATGTTCGCGAATGTGGCGGTCTAGGAGGGCTCGCCCGCGTGTGAGGGCTTGCCAGCACTCGTCAAGGGTGCGGCTGAGGGAAACGAACTCGTCTTTCGGACAGATTCCTATTCTGGCTCGAAGTTGTTCGTTAGCTAAGTCGAATGTGGCTACGGCATCGGCGTGGTCTTTTTCCAGCCGCTCACGTTCTGTGCAAAACATCGGAAGTGTTGGATCGGTCCGTGGCCGAACCGTTTCGAGGAAATATCAAAATGAACCGTCTAGTACGATTTTCCTCGCACGCGAACTCCTTGAAGCAACCATGAAGACAGGATCCCAATTTCTAATCGCCCGCCTTCGCACCGCGAGGCTATGAGCGACAGGAGCAATCAATCGTATACCCTCTCGTTCGGCATCCAAGCGAAGAGGCGAGTTCAATGCCGAGTTCGGCGGCAAGGGCCGCGAGGGGCTCGCCGTCAACGGCAATCAGGATTCTTTGGAAGCTCACGGGCGTCCCTCCTCATGCGGCGTCGCAGGGCAGCACCCGCCATCGGCGCGAGTACATACCTCAGTGGGCGGCTGAAGCAATAACCAGAGCAAAGCCGCCACAACCACGAAGAGAACGATCAAAACCACCCAAGGCGGCCATCGCAATTGGGGCGCGAGTGAAGCTCGATAGAAGCTAACCACGCCGACCAGAGCAAGAAAACTGGACAAGACCAGTTTGAGCGTAGCTTGCGGCATTCGGCCGGCAACGAAGGATGCAATCTGGCCGCCAATCAGAACGGCAGGCACAGTCGCGGCAAGTATGTTCCAGGGAATCTGGGCTCCCGTTGTCGCGTCCACGGTCAGGTGCGTAATCGCGGCCGAAATCGACGCGGCGGCAATGATCATGTGGGCGTTTCCCGCGGCCAGCCGAACGGGAATGCCTCGCAGCACCTGTTCTACCGTGCTCATTTCGCCGGCCGAGAATCCGACCAGCCCCTGGAACACGCCACCGACAGCGGCCGTTCCGGCGCGCCAGGAGTCATTCTGCCGGTGATAGTGGTAGATCCGCCCCCGGCTGTCGGTGTGCTCTTGCGTGCCGCTTCCCCCGGCCGCGTGCGTCCGGCCAGTCTCACCCGCCTCACGAATCAGGAGAAAAGCAAAAAGAACTAGGGCAACGCCAACGATCACTAATAGCCAGTGCCCCGGCAGCAGGTGGGCGGTGTATCCGCCAAGCACGGCCGTCGGGACAGCAAACATGAGGGCGAAACCGGAGATCTTGAAGTCGATCAGGCCCGCCCGCCAAAAGGCGGACGTAGAGCTCATGAAACCGAAGATCTCGGTCAGCAGCCCGACCTCCACGGCCTGCACCGGTTCAAGACGGTGGCCGAGGAGCGGGAAGACAATAGTAAAAAAGGGGACAAAAATCACGGCCCCCGATACTCCGATCGTTCAAACCGTGATACAGATGGCTAGCGCGACCGGGAACATCCACCAGAATTGAAACCAGTATCCTAGATGCATTTGTAAATCTCCTTAGCCAGTTGCTTGCTCGTGGACGCGGAATGATAGTACCTGGCCGAGCCTCGTCTGTAGGTACTTCGCTCTCAGACGGTCGCAAGTTACGGACGCTACGGTACAAAAATCGACAAAAATCAGACCGTAACTTCCCGGGAAGCTGCGGCGAACTATTCGCGTAGCATGAAACAGGCAAATTCGGAAACCCTGCCTGCGCGGCAGACCTGGTCGGCGGGGGATTTTCCCCGGATGGGGGTGGAGCTTGCAATTGTCGGAGAACTGCTCTGCGAGTCCATACCCGTGCATGCGGGTGATCGGCTGCTCGACGTGGGCACGGCCTCTGGCAATACGGCCATTTCAGCGGCCAGGCGCCGGGCGATCGTGACCGGAGTGGATCTGGTTCCCGCGCTTCTTGGACACGCGCGGATGAGGGCGCAGACCGAGGGGTTCGAGATCGATTTTCAGGAAGGCAACGCAATGGCGCTGTCATTCGCTGACGAGTCGTTCGACGTGGTGCTAAGCACCTTCGGCGCGATCTTCGCGCCAGATCCCCACAAGACGGCAGCCGAAATGGCGCGCGTCTGCCGACTCGGCGGAAAAATTGGCATGGCGAGCTGGCCTCCAGATTCGATGATCGGGAGGCTGTTCCTGATCCTGGCACGGTATTCCGCTCCCGGGTCGGGCGTCGATGTCCCCGTGGAGTGGGGAGACGAAGCGGTGGTCGCAGAGCGGCTCGGCCCCTACGTGAAGGATTTCCGCGTAGAACGCCGTGCGGTGCGCTTCCGCGCTTTGTCTGCTGAGGATTGGGTCGAGTTCATGCGGACTCACTTCGGTCCGGCCATCGAAGCTTTCGAGTATTCGAACACTCCAGCCGCGCAAGCGGATCTCGCACAAAAAATGGCGGCGCTCATGCGGGAACACAACGGCGCTCAGAACGGCACGGTTCTGGGGAACAGCGAATACCTGGAAATCGTCGCAACGCGGAGCAAATGAGCGGATGGCAACAATGGCTGAAACAGCCCCAGAGTTTGTGGCTGCACAACGTGTTTTTCCAGATTCACTTTTGGATCGGGGCGGTGGCCGGCCTATGCCTTGCGCTCATGAGTGTTACCGGGAGCGTCATTGTTTACCGAGACGAGCTATCGCGGTTGACCTCCGTCGGGTGGATCGTAAAGCTCCATACGAATCTTCTGTTGGGATCGACCGGTCGTTTTGTGAACGGCATCGGCGGGATCTGTTTGGCGCTGCTTTGTCTGACAGGAGCCATCATATGGTGGCCAGGGATAAACAATTGGCGTCGCAGTCTTACCGTGAGCTGGGGGGCGCAATTTCCGCGCATCAATTGGGACCTGCATAGCGCGCTTGGATTCTGGTGTTTCTTCTTTGTTGTGTTGTGGGGGATCTCTGGGATCCATTTTTCTTTCCCAGGTGGTTTGACGCCCTGCTCCTTCTAGATCCCGCTGACCGGTTTACTGACCAGGGCTTGTTTTGGCTCTCGGAGTTGCATTTTGGACGGTTCGGCTGGTTTACGAAAGCCGTCTGGGCCGTTTTGGGCTTGGTTCCTGCCGTCCTGGCGTTCACGGGTATGTTCATTTGCTGCCGTCGGGTGATTTACAAGAAGTCTTCTAACCCGAACCGTTGATATTTACGCGCATCACGGATACCCGTAATGCGTTCCGCCGCACGTCGTAGTTCGTTCCCGGTTTGGACCCAAGTTACGCCATGATTGAGAGGGCAGCGTAACTAAAATCGCCGGACGTTCGAACTGGATGGGTGAGACACGGATTGACGATCGCGAGTTGAGGGACCTCATGACTCGTTACCAGCGTGCCGATCCGGTCGCTCTCGATGAGCTGGTGCGGCGCATCTCGCCTCCACTTCTCCGCTACTTCGGTGGCTCGTGGGTGGGCCGGAATGACGTGGAGGATCTGCTGCAAGACTGCTGGATCAAGATTCACCGCTCACGCCATACTTATCGCGTCTCTGAGCCGTTGATGCCATGGATCTATGCAATCGCGCGGCACACCCGTCTGGACGCCTACCGGAAGCAGAGGCGGCTGGAATCGCGAGAGGTGCTGGTTGCGAGTGTGCCTGAAGGTCTACATCAGATGCTGCCCGAAACGCAGCCCGAGCAGGACGATTTCGATCGCCTCATTGCGAGCCTGCCCGAGGCTCAGCGTGAAGTCATCGTGATGTTGAAGGTCTCAGGGATGAGCTTGGAAGAAGTGGCGAAAGCGACCTCGTCGACTATTGGAGCGGTGAAGCAGAAGGCACACCGTGCGTACGAGACGCTTCGCCGCGCAATGGGAAAGGATCGCGAAAATGCAAGATAATCCGCGTGACGCCCACCTCGAGCGCAAGTTGGAGACGTGGGCGGCTTCACAGTCTGACGCGGAGCTTCGCCCGGAAATCCAAAGGAAGGTCCGGGGGCTCCTGATGTCGTCGCTTACCCCGGTGAAGCCTCTTCCATCCCAGAACAAGCTGGCCCTGGCCTTTCTCGCCGTTTTCGCCGCCTGCGCTGTGGGGCTGATTGCGGTCGTGGACAAAGCTGGCTTTCATCTAATGACCGGAGCCCAAATGGGCTGGATGGCGGCGATTCTAGCGGGCGGAGGAATCCTGTTCTCACTTGCGCTTGCTCGGCGAATGGTTCCTGGCAGCCGCCAGGGCTTCCCGCTTTCGCTCGTTCTGGCGCTATCTGGTATTGGGGTCATCGGCGGAATCGCGCTGTTCTTTCCGTGGCAGGCATCCCGCGCTTTTGTTTCGGAGGGATGGCCGTGCGCGGCTATGGAACTGATGATCGCCGTTCCGGCAGCCGTAGTCTTCTGGCTGCTTGCGCGGCGAGGAGCGCTCTTTGCATCCGCCGGACTCGGAGCGGTTTTGACTGGCTTGGCCGTCTTCCTGGCCTTGGTGCCTCTTCAAGTCCAGTGCATGTTCCTGCAGGCGCCGCATCTGGTGGTCTGGCATGCAGGAACGGCGGCGGTCCTCATTGGGTTGGGCGCGCTGACAGGAGAACTGCTGGGCCATCGTTGGATGTCATGACCTCCGTCTTTAGCGCGCGGAGGACACGGTCTCACGCGTCACGGCGATCGATGAGAAAAAAGAACGTTGAATGATTGAGGAAGGGATTCCCGGCCACCACATAAACCCACCGGTCAGGCCTACCCAGGGTGAGACAGCATCGCAAGAGTATGCTGAAATCAGCGATGCCGAGTCCCAACGGTTCTTCACCCTGTGCCCAAACGGTGAAGAACAACGCCGATTATGTCTTCTACGAGCTTACGGGCAGCATATGTCCAGTGTGCCGAGCCGTCATTGATGCACAGATTCTGATTCGCGACAACAAGGTTTATATGCGGAAACGCTGCGCCCGGCACGGGTCTTTCGAAGCGCTCGTGTATACATCGCTGCGTCGCCGTCCCTCGGCTAACCGCCGCCGGGAAACGAAGCTCTCCGGATCCCGACCGAATTGACGTCATTGCACACTTTCCGCTTTCTTCCGGCATTGTCACTCAGTTGACCACCGGAACTCACTGGCGGAAGTACTATCTGTACGTAGACCATGGCCCCGCCGATCCAGTGACTGTTCTGGATGTTACGAACCCGACGGCTCCCGCCTCTGCTGGACAACTAGAAGCTCCGAAGCAAGAAGCCGGCGGCCGACATCGAGTTGCAGAAAGAGTACGAGCACTACGTTCTCTATAATCCTTAGACTCTTCCGCGCTGGCAATCGCGCCAGGGCCGTGACCGATCGTTCCGGGCGGTTGGATGCGAAGTTGGCCGATGGCTTGCAGCTCCACTGATCGGCACGGCCCGAGAATACCACGACGCCGGTATGGTCTTGCGACTCTGGCCTGGGAGTACGGCGATTGGATAGACAAACCGCTTTCGATACTAGCGGGTCTTATCATCGGCATCCCGCAACGGTGACTCTTCTGCGCGTGTGGACCGCGCCGCCGCAGCAGACAGTCGAGTCCGGGGCAAGAATGCAGACTGTCGGACCTCTCATTTTGGGAACAAATGCCTCCGGGATCTACACGGATGCGAAGCGGCTGGCAGCGAGGAAACGCGAAATCGCTCGCGGCGCAGCGGCGCTCGGCCCCACTCGCGGATGGCCGTTCGGGCGCTGATCTGTCGAGTTTCCTTAGGCGGTACGAAGCACTTGCGCCAATTCGTCTGGCCGCCCGGATCCAACCACCAATGTCTCTCCGCCCGCCAGTGTCACGCGCACGCCACGTACGCCATTGGCAACGTATGCCTTGCCGTTTCGAGTTGAACGGAATCCGTAACCGCCGTAGTCGCGCGCAATGTCATGGGTGATCGTTTCGACCGACAAGATGCGATCCAGCGGCACGCGCCGCAAGCGCCACAGGCCGCGCATGGCGATAATTAGCTCTCCTTGGCGAACCTCAGTGACCAGTCGAACGGTGATCAGGCGAAAATAGATCAGCCAAAGAAATACGGTCCAGCCAATCACATCTCCGTTGGACATGGGATGCTTACCCCAGGGATGGCCCAAAAGTACTTGCCAGATCAAAAGACCGAGCATAAAGCAGGGCGGGCTGGCAAGCGCGACCGCGATGCGGCGCAGCGGGAAACGCTGGACCTCCCTGAATACGATCGGGCGAAAAACGGGCCGGCTATCGGAGGAGGCCAATGGTAAATTGGAGCGCCGCGAACTGAATTTGATAATCGTATTTGGCGTTTAGGTTTTCAATTTCCGCGGACGTCACGTTCAACTGGGCCTGGGTCAGTTCGACAATAGAGGCCAAACTTAAATCGTACCGTCCCTGTGCCAATTGCATGGCCAGGGAGGCTTGACGAAGAAACTGCGCGGTGACGTCGATGCGCTGGTAGGCATCATTGGCGCTGGCCCAAGCCACGCGAACATCGCGGCTGACCCGTTCCTGTTCATCACGGAGCTTCTGATCCGATTCCAAGGCATGTTGATAGGCTGCTTCGCGGCGCGCGGAGAACAGGTGGCCGTTGAAGATGGGAATACTGACGTTTCCGGCAAGGCCCTCGTACTCGGAAGGAATCCCCGCCGTATTGATGTACGGCATGTAGCCTCCCACAGCAATCGCGCTGACGGTGGGGCGCGTCAAGTCTCTTTCAGCGTCGAAAAATTTGTAGGCGGACTCGCGTGTGGCGCGCAGCGACGCAAGTTCGGGACGATTATCGATGGCTTGGCCCACCAAAGACGCAGCGGTGGCTGGTGGCGCTTGAGGAAGGGGTTCGTCGGTGAGCTGAAAATTGGCCGACTGGTCCGACCCAATGGCGCGGCCCAGTTCGGCGAGCGCTCCGGTCACGCTGTCTTGCGCGCGCAAAAGCAGAAGTTTCGCTTCCGATACGTTGACGTCGGCGAAACTGACATCCACCTGGGACCGAAGTTTGTTGCGGGCCAGTTCAGTGATCTGATCGTCCAGTGTTTGCCGGGCGCTGACGGTTTGTTCGGCGACTTTCACGGTAGCTTGCGCGCGGAGCACATCGAAATAGGCGCGGTTGACATCGAGCAGCACCGTGTACCGGGTGGCCGTCGAGTTCTGCGCCGCCGCCTGGGCCTGAAATCGCGCGCCGGCGACCAAGCTTGGGGTTCGGCCAGAATCGGTGATCAACTGCTGGATGATTACGCCTTGAGCCTCGCGATCGAACAGGCGCGACGCGGCCAGATCTCCGACCCCGAGTCTCGAAAGATCGTTGGCTTGCGATCCGATCACTTCCCCGGTGATGTTCGGGTAGTAAGCCGAGCGATTGATCACGATCTGCTGATTGGCGAAATTCACCTCGTTCCGCGCGGCCTGAATCTGCGGATGGTTCATGATTGCCATCGCTTCGGCCTGTTGCAGCGTCAGCATGGGCGGTGTCTGCGCGAACATTGCCAGTGGCAATGCCAAGGGACCTGCGATAAAGAGAGCCTTGCGGTTAAGCCGGATTTGGCGAAGGTTGAGGAACATTTCTTTGCTTCCTTCCATAGACCAGAAGATAGGCGGCGGGCACGATAAATATGGTTAGCAATACCGAGGTGGTCAAGCCGCCGATGATGGCGCGGGCCATGGGCGTGTACTGTTCGCCGCCCTCGCCGAGTTTCAAGGCCATCGGGATCATTCCGATGATGGTTGCGAGCGACGTCATC
>Ga0302326_10000947_pt1 | contig 76024 bp, 66 predicted proteins | sample Palsa_T0_3_FD_202264 | JGI IMG/M metagenome (GOLD analysis project Ga0302326, IMG submission 202264) | Peat permafrost microbial communities from Stordalen Mire near Abisko, Sweden - Palsa_T0_3 | ecosystem: Environmental > Terrestrial > Soil > Palsa > Peat permafrost | place: Sweden: Abisko... | reverse complement strand
CCTCCAGGTGCAATTAAGCCCTCCCCCCAGGAGCCCCGAACCTGGGGCCGGTTGGCGTTGGTGATACTGGACCGATGCCGAGCACCGATTTTCACCCCGACCTCCGCAGATTCGCCCGCGTCGCCCCGCCAACGATGATCGGCCCGCGCAATCTGCGGCTGATCCGGGCGCTAAGCGGCTTGCAGCGCAGCCGCCGCGACGGCGTCGAGGTGCTCATTCTGGGCTCCGGTGTCGGTGTGCGGCTGCACCGGCCGATTGGCGTCAGCCAACCCGCTCCCGCGCTGCTGTGGATGCACGGCGGCGGTTACGTGATGGGCACCGCACTGCAGGACGACGCGGTCTGCCGTCGGTTCGCCCGCACGTTGGGCATCACCGTCGCGGCAGTGGACCATCGGCTGGCGCCCGAGCATCCATATCCCGCGCCCTTGGAGGATTGCTATTCGGCGCTGACCTGGCTGGCCGGTCTACCGGCCGTCGATCCGGCGCGGGTAGCAATCGGCGGGGTCAGTGCCGGCGGCGGGTTGGCGGCAGCGCTGGCACTGCTGGCGCGGGACCGCGGCGAAGTGGCGCCGGCCCTGCAGCTGTTGGCGTACCCGATGCTTGATGATCGCAGCGGGTCGGGACCGGAGAACCCCAACCACCGAATGTGGAACCCGAAAAGCAATCGCTTCGGCTGGGCGGCCTACCTCGGCGATGCTGACCCGCAGGAAGCGGTTCCGGGCCGCCGCGACGACCTGAGCGGACTACCGCCGGCGTGGATCGGCGTCGGCACCAATGATCTGTTCCACGACGAGGACCTCGCCTACGCCGAGCGGCTCACCGCGGCCGGGGTGCCCTGCCAGGTCGAGGTGGTCCAAGGGGCTTTCCACGGTTTCGATCAGGTGCTGCCGAAAGCGGCGGTGTCACAGGCGTTTTTCGCCAGTCAGTGCGCGAGTCTCCGGACCGCGCTGGCCGTGAAGGGCTGATCGGCGGCTATGCGCAGCAGCGCACCGTTCTCGGTGAGCGATGAGCAGCGGGCGCTGCGCAACGCGGTCGCCGACGTGCTCGCCCGACATTCGGCTGAAGCGCAGGTGCGGGCGCTGATGGCCACCGACACCGGTTTCGACCCGACAGTGTGGCGCGAACTGGCGGCCATGGGTCTGACCGGACTGTTGATCGACGAGGAGTACGGGGGTGCCGGTGCGGGCCCGGTTGACATGGGCATCGCGATGGAAGAGATGGGCCGAGCGCTGCTGGTCAGCCCTTTCCTGTCGACGGCGGTGCTGGTACCAAGCCTGCTGGCCGAGACCTTTGACGAAGTCGAATGCGCTGCGGTGCTGCCCCGAATCGCGGCCGGCGACCTGATCGCCAGTGTCGCCTTCGCCGAGGATGGCTCCGCCCGGTTGCCTGCGGCGATCGCGACGTCGGCGGGTGCCATCGGTGACGCCTGGCATATCACCGGATACAAGCATTTCGTGCTCGACGGTCAGTCGGCGAACCTGCTGTACATCCTGGCCGGCACCGACGCCGGACCCGCCGTATTCGCGGTCGACGCGGGCGCTCCAGGCCTGGACTTGACTCCGCTGACCACGCTGGACCTGACCCGCAAGCAGTGCCGCCTGCAATTGGTCGATACCCCGGCCCGTCTGGTCGGTCGGCTCGGCGCCGGCGTCGAGGCATTCGCCGCGGCGCTGGATCGTTCGGCGGTGGCATTGCTCAGCGAGCAGGCCGGTGGCGCGCGGCGTGCAGTCGAGATGGCCACCGAATACGCCAAGACGCGCTTTCAGTTCGGCCGCGCGATCGGCAGCTTCCAGGCTGTCAAGCACATGTGCGCCGACATGCTGCTGGAGGCCGAGTCTGCGGTGTCGGCGGCGCGCTTCGTCGCCGGATCGTTTGCCGAGCGGGCCCCGTCGCGTATCGCCGATCTTGCGCTGGCGCAGGCGTATTGCTCGGATGCGTTCGTCTTCGTAGCAGCGACCAATATTCAGGTACATGGCGGCATTGGCTTCACCTGGGAGCATCCGGCGCATCTGTATTTGCGTCGGGCCCGCAGCGACGCTCAGCTGCTGGGCAGCCCGTCGTGGCACCGGGAACGCTATCTGCAGCAGATCGGAGCCTGAGTCGTGACGCGCGTCGGCGACGATGCAGTGGGGGCGCCCCCAGCCGCGCAGCGGCGAGGGGGACGAAGCGATGAGCAGGAGCGACGCTTGACGGACGACGAACTGCGCGACGAGGTGCGTAAGTGGTTGGCGGCCAATTGGATTCCGGGTATGGATCGCGCCAAGTGGGCCGCGCTTGTCGTCGACGCCGGATGGGCGGTGCCCAGTTGGGGACCGGAGTGGTATGGCCGCGGCGTCTCGGATGCCCAGTCACGGCTCGTTGCCGCTGAATTCGCTGCATCCGGTGCACTAGGCACCGGGCATGACCGCGCGAACTTGTTTGCCTGCACGGTGCACGACGCCGGAACCGACGAGCAGAAGCGACGGCTGATTCCGCCGTCGATCCGCGGTGAGAGCAAGTGGTGCCTGCTCTACAGCGAGCCCGGCGCCGGATCTGATCTGGCCGGCCTGCGCACCCGCGCCGTGCGCGACGGGGACGAGTGGGTGATCAACGGGCAGAAGGTGTGGACCTCGTTCGCCACCACTGCTGACTACGGCATGCTGGTGGCCCGGACCGATTGGGATGTGCCTAAACACCGAGGCATCAGCTTCTTCATGCTGCCGATGCGACAACCCGGCATAGAGATTCGGCCGATCCACCAGATCACCGGCGAGTCGGAGTTCAACGAGATCTTCATCGAAGACGCCCGGGTGCCCGCCGAAAACCTCATCGGCGAACTGAACGGCGGCTGGTCGGTGCTGCAGACCGCGCTTGCCTACGAGCGCCGGTTCATGGGCGATCTGGCCCGCACCGCCCGGGACAGCAGACGGCCGCGAGCCGAAAAGGCAAATGTGCTCATCGAATTGGCACGGGGAGCCGGCCGGCTCAGCGACCCCTACATTCGTCAGCAGATTGCCCGTGTCGACGCGCTCACCACGGTCAACCGGTGGAACACCCAGCGCTCGAGGGCCGCGGTCGATCGCGGCGAGGCAGCGAGGTTGATGGCACTCGGCAAGATCGCCATGTCGCGGATCTTGCATGAGGCCGCCCGGGTAGAAACCGAAATCGTCGGCGCTGAGGCCATGCTGACCGGACCGGACAATCCGGTCGGTGATGCGGTGACGTTCCGCACGATGAACGCGTACTTCACCTCGATCGGCGGAGGTACCGATCAAATTCAACGCAACATCATCGGCGAACGTGTGCTGGGCCTGCCGAAAGAGCCTGAGCCGTATCGCGACACACCGTTCCGCGATTTACCGCACTGATGGGGTTCCGGCCAGGTAGGCCAGCCGGCCGCCGACGATAGTGGCCGCAACCATGCCGGCGTCCAACTCGGCCAGCGCGGTTTCCGGCGGCACGCTCAGCACGCACAGGTCCGCAGGCTCTCCCGGCTGGACGGCACGAGGCCGGCTGGGCTGATCTAGCCGACCCAGGAACATCGTCAAAGCCGTTCGCGCCGAGACGCGTTCGTCGATGCCCAACACCGCTCCGCTCGGCGTGGTGCGATGCACCGCCGCGCGCATCGCCGCCCATGGGTCACCATTGCCGAATGGCATATCGGTGGACAATGCCACCGGCACGCCTGCGTGAACCAGCGACGCCACCCGCCAGAGTTCATCGTGTTCGGCGGCGGGAACTTCGTCGAGGTACTGATCACCGCGCTCGGCGACGAAATTGGGCTGAGTCACCACGGTCACCGCGAGGTCGGCGATATCGGTGAGGCAATCCGACGGCACGACGGCGGCGTGCTCGATGCGGTCGCCTGGGTGGGTGCCGGTTTCGCGTAGCGCGGCGATCGTCACCAGCAACTGCGCGGCGGTGACGCAGTGGATGGCGACCGGGCCGCCGTCGCGGTGCCGCTGAGCGATCCAGCCGGCGAGCTGCTCTAGGTCCAGGTCGTCGTCGTGCAGGATCCGTTTGCCCGGGGCCAGGCAGTGCACGCGTTGGCCCAGTTCGCCGTGCCGGTGCAGCTCCGACAGCCGCACAATATCGGTGATGTCGAGATCCGGTGTGGCGTCGGTGATTCCGGCAACGCCGTAGCGGCTGAGTCGTGCACTGACGTCAGCTAGGTTGGTTTCGCTGCGACCCAGTACATCCGACCAGGAGTCGGCGCTGCGCAGCCTGCCGTCCGGATGCCCGGCCAGACCAACGCGGGCCAGACCCGCCGAGTTGAGGATCCACAGCACTCCGCTGCGATGCTGAACGCGCAGCGGCACCGCTGCGACCACCGCGTCCAGCGCATCGCGGTCTAGCGGTCCGGCGACCGAATCGTGGTATCCGACGGCGCGGATCCAGCCGTCTTCGCCGGCCTCGGCGCCCGCCAACGCGGCGGCCAAGCCGGCATGATTGCGCACCTGTGGCGGCCCGACCCGAATCGAGGTCTGCGCGGCCGCCGCGGAGTGCAGGTGCACGTGGTGGTCGTGCAGGCCGGGCAGCACGGTCCCGCCCGCCGCGTCCAGCACGTCCTCACCGGGCCGCGGGGCCAACGTGTCGGCCACCTCGTCGATGCACGCGCCCGCCCGGATGTCGACGACCACACCATCGAGCGTCGTTGCCCGCTGAATCAGCATGTCGCACTGGTTCTCTCGGACACCAGGTGCTCGACTGCGGCATTGTCGGCACCCAGCGGCGACGCCGACGGGACAGCTGGTGGCAGCTGGGGCCGGTCTGCCGGCGCAGCGGAGTTCCATGACTGCGGCAATGCCGCGTATCTGGCGGCCACCTGAGCCATCGCCACGTCGATCAGCTCGCCGCCGCCGCGATGCAGCGACTCCCCCACCGCGCGCGCCGCCTCCAGGCCGGTCAGCGGGTCGGCGATCGCATCCCCGCAGAACACCGGTCCGTCGGCGGCGGCACCGACCAGACCACCGGCAACCGCAGCGTCGTCGCCGAATGCCGGCCGGTGCGGATCGTCACGATAGCCGCTGATGCGCAACCAGATTCGTCCTGGCCGGCCGGGAAGATCCTCGGCGCTCAGCCGGCGGCGTCGCAGCGCCGCAGGACGGGATCCCTCGACGACGATGTCAGCGGCGCTGAGCAGCCGCCGCAGCGCATCGCTGTCGTTATCGAAATCGACCGCATAGGAGAGCTTTCCGACGTTCATCCAGTCGAAAAAGGCAGGTACGCCGCTTCGGGTGCCGTCGGGTCGGCTGGGGCTTTCCACCTTGACGACGACGGCGCCCGCGCGAGCGAGGACCTGAGCGCACAGCGGCCCCGCCCACAGCGACGACAAATCCGCCACCAGCAACCCGTCGGCCCGCCGTGACTCGGCGGTGTTGCCGTTGCGGCGTACCGTCGGCGGCTCCGCGGCGGCTTCTCCCAGTGCTGCGGCTGCGATGTCGAGCAGCTGGGCGCGTCCAACTACTGCATCAGTTGAACATGTTGCCGCCCAACGGGATAGTGCCGCCCACGGATCAGTGGCAACCGCGTCGACTTCCAGCAGCGCGGGCAGCGCTGCGACATCATCCGCGCGCGGTAGCGCGATCGCACACCAGCCGTCATTGGTGGCCAGCAGTCGGGTGGCGCCGCCCGCCGAGATGCGGCCTTGCCGGGTCAGGTTCAGGATCGCCGCCCGGCCCGCCAGCACCGTGGCGGCGTCGATCTCGACACCGAGAAGCCGCTCTATATCGGCGGTGACCCGGCGGGCTTCGGCCAGCACAGCGGCGCGGGAGAAGTCGGGCGCGCCGCCGGACGGGCCGGTCAAGCACGCCAGCCCACAAGCAGCCCAATCCGACGCTGTGCTCACCGCCTGGTTCACGCCCACCATTGTGCGCGCCCCCGATCAGCGGGTCAGGCGGTGTGAGCTCAGAACTGCAGCGCGCTGAAACGCCAGTCCAGCACCTGCCGCGGCTCATCCTGCGCATCGCCGACCGCATACACCAGCGATCGCAACCCCAACACTCCGCCGCCGTCGACCGGCTCCGCGGAGTCGATGTGCAACTCGCTGTAGAGGGTGTCGCCCTCATACACCGGAGCGGTGTGGTCACACGACTGCCAGCCCAGCACCGTCGCCAAGTTCGGCAACAGCCGACTGGCCTGCGCCAACGCCAGCCCGATGGTGTGCCCACCATAGACCAACCGCCGCCCACTGATACGCCAATCATGATGAACCGCAGCAATATTCAACGTAAGGCGGGCCAATTCCGGCGCACTGCTGACCACATCGGCACTGCTGTGCAACACCGTGCCCGCCAGGCCGGCATCGAAGTGCGGGCCGGGGACACGCTCCCGGAACACCGCCCCGTTCCACTCGGCGGCGGCCGACGGCGGCGGGGCCAAATCGGCACCGACCTTCGACAGGTCGTCAGCGTGGTCCGCGTCGTCGGGGTCGGCGCCAGCACTCAACGGCAGCATCGCGCACCGGTAGAAGTCCAGGACCAACCGATCGGCCTGGTCGATGGTGGTCATCCGCAGCGCCATCAGCCCGGTGGGCGCCCGGCCCGGCTTGGCCGAATTCTTCTTCAACCCGACCACCTCGGTACGGGTGAACAACGTGTCACCGATCGCCGGGAAGCGGTAGAACACCAGCCCGCGGTAGAACAGGTTGGCTTTGACATGCTGGGTGGCCAGCGTCGACTGGCCGATCGCGACGTCGCAGACCAGACCCGGGTGAACCAGCGGCGCGGGCAGCCCGGTGACCAACGTGGACAGCTCGCCGTCCAGCGGCAACCGCAACCGGTCACCCAGGATGCTCTGGTGGACGGCGGCCAGGCCGGGCGTCAGCGTCATCGATGGCGCCCCCGCGAACACGTGCCCGGTGTGCAGTTGGTCGAAGTAGGGGCCGAATGTCATCGTGTCCCCGCTTCCCGGCATGCCACCATTGCCGGGTGGCTGCCGGAAGCAACGACGACGAGGCGATGCTGGTCGCGACGGTGCGCGAGTTCGTCGATAAACAGGTCAGGCCGACGGTGCGTGATGTCGAGCATGCCAATGAGTATCCCGAAGCGTGGATCGAGCAGATGAAGCGCATCGGAATCTATGGGCTGGCCATCCCCGAGAGCTACGGCGGCACACCGGTGTCGATGCCGTGCTACGTGCTGGTGACCCAGGAGTTGGCCCGCGGCTGGATGAGCCTGGCCGGCGCGATGGGCGGGCACACCGTGGTCGCCAAACTGCTCACGCTGTTCGGCACCGAAGAGCAGCAGCAGAAGTACCTACCGGTGATGGCCACCGGTGAACTGCGCGCGACGATGGCCCTCACCGAGCCCGGCGGTGGCAGCGACCTGCAGAACCTGTCGACCACCGCTGCGCCCGATGGCGAAGGCCACCTGGTGGTCAATGGGTCCAAGACCTGGATTTCCAACGCCCGCCGGTCAGGGTTGATCGCGCTGCTGTGCAAGACGGACCCGAAAGCGACGCCACGCCACATAGGTATTTCAATCCTGCTCGTCGAACACGGGCCGGGCCTCACCGTCTCGCGCGACCTGCCCAAGCTCGGCTATAAAGGCGTGGAATCCTGCGAGCTGTCCTTCGACGGCTACCGGGCGCCGGCGTCCGCGGTACTCGGCGGCGCGCCAGGCAAAGGCTTTTCGCAGATGATGAAAGGCCTTGAGACCGGCCGCATCCAGGTCGCATCCCGCGCGTTGGGTGTGGCGACCGCAGCCTTCGAGGACGCCCTGGCCTATGCGCAGCAGCGGGAGAGCTTCGGTCAGCCGATTTGGAAACACCAATCCATCGGCAACTATCTGGCCGACATGGCCACCAAGCTCACCGCCGCCCGCCAGCTCACCCGTTATGCCGCCGAACGCTACGACAGCGGAGAGCGCTGCGACATGGAAGCCGGGATGGCCAAGTTGTTCGCCTCCGAGGTGGCGATGGAGATCGCGCTGAACGCCGTGCGCATTCACGGCGGCTACGGATACTCCACCGAATACGACGTCGAACGCTACTTCCGCGACGCTCCACTGATGATCGTCGGTGAGGGCACCAACGAAATCCAACGCAATGTCATCGCCGCACAATTGGTGTCCCGCGGCGGCATCTGACCACTCGTCGAGTGGCCACGTTCATTAGTTGGCCATTCGGCGAGATCCGCGAAGTTGTCGGTATCGGCAGATAGCTTCGCGACATGGTTTCTACTGAAGCGAAGAAGGCCCATGCGGCATTCAAGAAGCTAAACATGACGCTCGATCGCATCGCGGCGCTGCCGCCAGACGAATTGACGTTCGAGGAAAGACTGACGCTGTGGGCGCAGCTGGAAAGATTGCGTCTGACACTGGCTGACGCGGTGCGACGTGGCCGACGCGCCGGTTCGTGACTAGCTGACGGGTCTCGATCACTTTCCGCGCACCGAGATTTCTGGCCAACTCGCGTCGCTGCAAACGGTAGCGGTGACGTCGGCGTGCGCGGTCAGCGCGCTCTCCACCGGGGAAAGGTTAGCCACTGTGCGACTCGGCAAGCGAAATTGCCTCTCGCTCAAGGACACCCTCGGTTGTCGGCATCCCGCTGCGAGACTAACGTTCGCTGACAGATCGATCGGTCGCTCCTGAGGGGTGATAACCACCACCGAGAGGGAGTGACGCAATGGCCGCCAAAGCCAACACCGTGCTGTTCATCCATGGACTGTGGATACACGCCAGTTCGTGGCAGCCATGGGAAGAGCTCTTCGGCGACCAGGGTTACGCCACCCTCGCACCTGGCTGGCCGGGAGACGCCGACGACGTAGCGGGCACTCGGGCCAACGCAGCGACCCTGAACAACGTGGGCATCGACGAGATAGTCGATCACTACGTAAAAGTGATCAACAGCAACGATTTTCAGACCAAGCCGGTGGTGGTTGGACACTCCTTCGGTGGCCTGATCGCCCAGCGGCTGTTGGCGGCCAACCACGTGGCGGCTGCCGTGGCGATCGACCCCGCGCCGATCAAGGGAGTCACCGCCCTGCCGTTCAGCCAGTTGAAAGTCAGCTTTCCGGTGCTCAGCAACCCGGCCAACCGGAAGCGCACCGTATCGCTGACGGCCAAGCAGTTCCATTACGGCTTCGGCAACACGTTGTCCGAAGAAGAGTCCAACCAGCTCCACGAGCGGTGGGCCATCCCGGGTCCAGGTCGGCCGTTGTTTCAGGGCGCCACGGCGTTGTTCTCTGGGAACTCCCCGGCCAAGGTCGACACCCACGCCCAGCGCGGTCCGCTGCTGATTACCGCGGGTTCTGAAGACCACACCGTGCCACTGAAGCCGACTCAACAAGCGTTCCACAAGTACACCGGCGGCCCGTCGGAGACCGATTTTCACGAGTTCGACGGACGCGGCCACTCGCTGACACTCGACCACGGCTGGAAAGACGTGGCCACCGTCGCGCTCAATTGGCTTGCCGCTAAAGGCTTCTGACCGCGTCGACCAGACCCCACGCCACCGCGGTATCGGTGTCGATGGTGTAGCCGGACAACACCAAATACGCTGTGCGCCAACGGCCGATCCGCCGAGTCACGCTGACGGTGCCGCCGGCGCCGGGAATCAGGCCGAGGCTCAGCTCGGGCAGGGCGAACACCGAATCCCACGCCGCCTCGACCTGACCGCAGAACGCGGCCATCTCCAACCCGCTGCCCAGCACCCGGCCGTGCACTTCGGCGCGGCACGCCCGGCCGAGCCGGGTCGTCAGCGCGTCGAGCGCCAGCGCCGGGCTGTAGCGGGTGCGGGCCAGATGCGCGCCGGCCGGACTGCTGAACGTGCCGAACTCGGCCAGGTCACCGCCGCTGCAGAACGACGGCCCGTTTCCGGTCAGCACGACCTGGTCGACCGAGTCATCGAGTTGTGCCACCGTCAGCGCCTCCAACAGCGCGGCGCGGGCATCGGTGGAGAACGCGTTATGGCGCTGCGGGCGGTTGAAGGCGATCCGCAGTGTGTCGCCGTCCCGGTGAGCCTGCACCGGATCGGCGATGTGCGGCATGGTGGCCGGGCCACGTTCGGCCAGCCAGCGGGCGAACTCCGGGCCGGCCTGCAACGTCGAGTAGGCCAGCGACTCGGTCATCACACCGGGCAGTGCCGGGCCCACCGGGTCGACCGACCGCAGCACGTCGTCACACACCGCCGCGGCGATCGGCCAGCGGTCGACCCGCTCGACCAAGTCGCCCAACACCGCATCGACGGACCCGACGGAGATTACCCGGCGGTCGTCGGTGTCATCCTCGGTGAGCGTGAAAGTCGCTCGCTGGAGCCAGAATTCGGACGCTTGCCCGATTGAGCCGACGGCTACCACCGGATCGGCAACAAGTGCTTCGCCGAGGTCGGAGGCCGGCTCCGACACGTCGACGATGCGCAGCGTCACACCGAATACTTCTCGATCAGCTCGTTTTTGTACAACTTGCCGGTGTCGGTACGCGGCAGCTGCGCTTCGAACGAAATCGACTTCGGACACTTGTAGTGCGCCAAGCGGTTTCGCAGCCACACCTGCAGCTCTTCGGCGAAGTCGGCGGTGGCGTCGGCGGGGTCGACGGTCTGCACCGCCGCCTTGACGCTTTGGCCCATCTCGTCGTCGGGGATGCCGAATACCGCCGCGTCGAGCACTTTTGGATGAGTGATCAGCTCGTTCTCGGCCTCCTGCGGATAGATGTTCACCCCGCCGGAGATGATCATGTGATGACGGCGGTCGGTCAGGAACAGATAACCGTCGTCGTCGACGTAACCGACGTCGCCGACCGTGGTCCAGCCGTGCGTATCGCGGGACGCCGCAGTCTTTCCCTTGTCGTTGAGGTATTCGAAGGAAAAGCCGCCCTCGAAATAGATCTCGCCGGCCTGGCCGGGCGGCAACTCATTGCCGTCCTCGTCGAGGATGTGGATGACGCAGGCCATCGGCTTGCCCACCGAGCCGGGATGGGCCAGCCATTCCTCGGCGGTGATCAACGTCGACCCGATCGCCTCGGAGGACGCGTAGTACTCGTCGACGATCGGCCCCCACCAGTCGATCATCTGCTTCTTGATCTCCACCGGACACGGCGCGGCCGCGTGCATCACCCGTTGCAGGCTGGACAGGTCGTACGAATGACGCGCCGCCTCAGGCAGTTTCAGCATCCTGGTGAACATGGCCGGCACGAACTGCCCGTGCGTGACTCGATGGCGCTGGATGGCATCAAGGCAGCCCTCGGGGTCGAATTTCTCCAAGACGACAGTGGTGATGCCGCCGGCCTGCACGCTCATCGACCACACCGACGGCGCGGTGTGGTACAGCGGCGCGGGGCTCAGATAGACCGCGTCGGGGTGCATCCAGAATCCGACGAGCGCCGACATCATGCCCGGTGCGTCAGCGGGCGAGAGGTGCGCCAGCTCCCGTTTGATCCCCTTAGGCCGGCCGGTCGTGCCCGAGGAGTACTGCAGCAGATCGCCTTCGCGCTCGTCGTCGATCGGCGTAGTCGGCTGGTCGGCAACGCATTCGGGGTAGCGCTGCCAGCCGTCGAGATCGTCATCAGCGATCACCAGTAAGTCGGGCAGACCGCCGGGCAGATGCTCGGCGAGGTTCTCGCACGTCTTGCGCAGCGCGGCCGATCCGATAATCGCCTTGGCGGCGCTGTTGTCGATGATGTACGCCGCCTCCGGCGCGGTCAGGTGAGTGTTGATCGGCACGTAATAGAGGCCGCTGCGCCGGGCCGCCCACATGGTCGCGTGAATGTGCTCGTTGTTCTCCATCAAAATCGCGACGGCATCGCCTTCGACCAGTCCGGCGTGGCGGAAGTAGTGCGCCAGCCGGTTGGCGCGCGCCTCCAGCTCGTCGAAGGTGATCACCGTGCCGGACGGGTGAAGAATGATCGCGGGCTTGTCGGCGCTGCCGTGACCAGAGGTGTGCTGGCGAATCTGCATGGGCAGACTTTACCGCCGCCAAACTTGACAGCCGTCAAGGGAGTGCCCGACGGCTGCGCGCCCTTACCGCTCGTCCACCTGCTCCGGCAGGGGGTGTGGGTGCCCGCCGTGACGCTTTGCCCGACCGGCGAATGGTGCGGCCAACGTCGGCAAGATCTGGCGGCGATTAAGCACCAACGCCACGGCGGCGATCGCCGCATAGACAGTGCTCAGGATGAGCCGACCTTCGGTCGAGGTGATCGGGAACTGCACGAGGAACAGGCCGAGCAGGGTCCAGGCGGCCCAGCGCTGGAACCGCAGGCCCAGCAGCAGCGTCACACCCATCAACGTCTGCGCGGCGGTGAGCACGATCTCCTCGATCTGGCGGCCATCCAGTTGCATCGACGCGTGTCCGCCGCCGATCATGTAGGCCACCGGCAGCGACCCGATAAGCAGGGTCCATTGGTTCACCTTCGACGAGATCAGCGTCGCGATCGCGGCATCACCCTTACCCCTGGCGGCAAAGATGGTCGCGATGATGAACTCCGGCGCCTCCGACGCCAGCGGCGCCAGCCACTGCACCAGCAGGAAGCGGTCGATGCCCAGTTGCGTGCCAGCATCAATCAGATTGTCGGCGAACGGTTTTGCGCACGTCACGATCACCGCAGCAGCCAAGATGAACATGGCGCAGACAGTGATCCGACGCGCTCTGTCGGACAATGCCCCCAGCGCCGCCGCGGTACCGACCAACTCGGGTTCCTCGACCTCGCCGCGAGTCAGCTTGAACAGGTAGTAGCCGAACCAGCCCAATAAGGCCAGCCCGAAAGCGATGTGGATGCGGCCCGTCGCGGGGATAACGAAGGCGGCCACCCCGGCGATCATCAGAAAGCCGATCTCCACCCGATTGCTGGCGTCGAGTTCCAACCCGTTGGCTTTACCGCCGCCGGCGCGGCGCGCCACCAGCACGCTGACCAGAACGACGACCGGCCAGCCGAGGCCCATCAGCAGTCGATTCGAACCGGTCATGTTCGCCGCCGCGTACTGGGTGTATTCCGGCACGTGACCGGCGGTGTAGGCGTAGTAGAGGTCGACCGCGTACTCGGGCAGCACGGCGATGACAGCCAGCACCGCCACAGCCAGGCTGCCGGACACGTCGATCTGCGCGGCTTCAGCGGCCCACGCCAGCACAAAGCTGGCCGCCACCACGGCGGCACCGTAAGCGAGCAGGCCCAGAATCGGACTCGGCTGGATGGCCAGGATGCGCAATACCAACGCGGGGCAGATGAAGACGACGACGATTGCGAATGAACGGAACAGTGGCCGCGAGGAGACGGGCGACTCCACTGCGTTGCGGGCGGCGGTCGTCACATGCACCTCGTCGGCCTAGTCGGAGCGAGGCCTGGTGCGACCCCGTTGGCTAAGCTACCTGCCGAGCGCCCGACCAGCATCTTTCAGATGTGGCAACCCCGCCGCAACCAAGGGAGACTGAGCGCTACTCGGCCAAACGTTGCTTGAGCGCCTCGAACTCGTCCTTGACACCGGTAGGCAGCTTGTCGCCGACGAACGCGAACCACTCCTCGATCAGCGGCAGTTCCTCGCGCCATTCGCTGGCGTTGACCACGAGCGCTTTGTCGACGTCGTCGGCGTCAACGTCCAGTCCGTCCAAGTCGAGATCCGCGGCGGAGGGCACGACGCCGATCGGGGTCTCGTGGCCGCCGGCTTTGTGCTCGATGCGGTCGACGACCCACTTCAGCACCCGGCTGTTCTCGCCGAAGCCCGGCCAGAGGAACTTGCCGCCGTCGCCGCGCCGGAACCAGTTGACGAAGAAGATCTTCGGCAGCTTGGACTCGTCAGCGTTCTTGCCGAGGTCGATCCAGTGCTGGAAGTAGTCGCCGACGTTGTAGCCGAGGAACGGCAGCATGGCCATCGGGTCGCGGCGCACGTCGCCGACCTTGCCTTCGGCGGCCGCAGTCTGCTCACTGCCCATGGTGGCTCCCATGAACACGCCGTGCTGCCAGTCACGCGCCTCGGTCACCAGCGGCACCGTGGTCTTGCGGCGAGCGCCGAACAGGATGCCCGAGATCGGCACGCCCTGTGGGTCATCCCATTCCGGCGCCAGGATCGGGCACTGCGACATCGGTGTGCAGTACCGCGAGTTCGGGTGCGCGGCTTTGGTTTCCGTCTCGCGAAGATTCCAGTCGTTGCCCTTCCAATCGACCAGGTGATCCGGCTCGCCCTCCAGGCCTTCCCACCACACGTCGCCGTCATCGGTCAGCGCCACGTTGGTGAAGACGGTGTTGCCGGCCTCGATCGTGCGCATCGCGTTCGGGTTGGACTTCCAGTTGGTGCCAGGCGCGACCCCGAAGAAGCCGAATTCCGGGTTGACGGCGTAAAGCTGGCCGTCCTTGCCGAACCGCATCCAGGCGATGTCATCGCCGAGGGTTTCGGCACGCCATCCCGGGATGGTGGGCTGCAGCATCGCCAGGTTCGTCTTGCCGCAGGCCGACGGGAAGGCCGCGGCGAAGTAATAGGCCTTGTTCTCCGGCGAGATCAGCTTGAGGATCAGCATGTGCTCAGCGAGCCAGCCCTCGTCGTGGGCCATCGCCGAGGCGATCCGTAGCGAATAGCATTTCTTGCCCAGCAGCGCATTACCGCCATAGCCGGACCCGTAGCTCCAGATTTCCCGGGTCTCCGGAAAGTGGGTGATGTATTTGGTGTCATTGCACGGCCAGGGCACGTCTTTCTGCCCGGGCTCCAGCGGCGCGCCAATCGAGTGCAACGCCTTGACGAAAAAGCCGTCGTCGCCGAGCTTGTCCAGCGCGGCCTTGCCCATTCGGGTCATCACCTTCATCGAGGCGACGACGTATTCGGAGTCGGTGATCTCCACGCCGAGCTTGGGGTCATCGGCACCGAGCGGGCCCATGCAGAACGGGACGACCCACAAGGTGCGTCCGCGCATGCAGCCGCGGTACAGCTCGGTCATGGTGGCCCGCATCTCGGCGGGGGCCTTCCAGTTGTTGGTCGGGCCGGCGTCGACCTCACGCTCGGAGCAGATGTAGGTCCGCGACTCGACCCGCGCCACGTCGGAGGGATCCGACAGCGCCAGGTAGGAGTTCTTGTGCTTCTTCTCGTTCAGCTTGGTGAAGGTGCCGGCCTCGACCAGCTGGTCGGCGAGCCGCTGGTACTCCTCCTCGGAGCCGTCCGCGAAAACCACCCGGTCCGGCTGAGTGAGCTCGGCGACCTCTTCGATCCAGGACAACAGGCCCTGGTGCTTGGTCGGGGCAGTATCCAAACCGGGAATCGTCGCTGAAGTCATCAAAATCTCCTGCTGTCGCGTTGCACGTGATGCGCGGCTAGTTTGCGGCGGCTTCATCACAGGTTATCGCGATCTATATACCCATAATGGATCGAGGGTGTATCGGCTAACTCACAAGAACGATTCAGAAGACGTTATCGGCGGTATTTGTCGACGAGTTTTCGTCGATTTCCTTGTCATCGGCATCCGCTGGCGCCGACGTGTCGGACCGACCGCCCCCCTCCTCGGACGCGACTTCCGGCGGCTGGTCGTCGCGGGTAGCCGGTTCGCCGAGCTCCGAGCGCACCGCCTCGAGGGCAGCCCGCACGGTCGGCATCTCCCGTCCCCGCAGCGCTGCGGCCCGCGCCCCGACGACGGAGTGCTCGCGTAGCTCGGTGTCGATGACGCTGATCTGTTCGGCGACCCGTGCACTCTCGTCTTCGTCCCGCTCACGCTGGACGGTGGTCAGCGATGTCTCCGCGGCCAGCACACGAGTCGCGACCAGTTGCTCGACGGCGGACTGCACAAGCGCGGTCGCCTCAGCCGTCCATCGGTCGAGTATCGCGCGGTCGCGGAGCAGCCCGCGGGTGCCGACCACCCAGACGGTGAGCCCCAGCCCGATGGCTGCGCACGCGACAGCTCCGGCCACGGTGAGCCCGGGTGTCAGGTCAGCCAACAGCCGACTCAGCGTCAACGCGACCCCCAGCCCGAAACCCGCGCCCACCAGCATCATCAGCCTGGTCTCCAGCCGCCGGGATTTCAGCTGTGCAGCCGGAAGGTCGACCGTGGGCAGCGCGGCCGATGCCGACAAGTCGACCGGCAGGCCCAGGCTTTGCGCAACGTCAGCCAGATGCGCGGTGATGCCGTCGTCCACCTCGCCAATCACCTTGCGGAGCCGAGCCGCGGCCAACGGCTGGAACTCCGGCAGCTTGCCCCGGGTGAGACTCCCCGCATCCTCTTGCAGCTCGGAACGCACCGAGGCACAGCGATTGCGCGCGAAGTAAGACAGCTGAACCCGCGCCTGCTGGGTCTGGCTGCGCAACGCGATCGTGCGCTCGGATTTGGCCAGCCGTCGCTGCCGCAGGACGTCACTGCGCCGCTCGCGTAAGGCCTCGACCCGGACCCGCCGGCCCGCGCCGTCGGCATCACGCTCGTATCGCTCAGCGACGACGTGCAGCCGGGACTCCCATGCCCGCAACCGATTTCGTCGCAAATGGGCGGTACCGGCGAGTAGATTTGAGACCGCGGTGACGAGGTCGTCGATGCGCGGTTCGCCGGTTTCGGGTGCGGCGGCAGCCCCGACCCACGGCACGTCGCGGTAGCGATGCGCGTGGGCCGCCAACACCTCGCGATCGGCGGCCAGGACGTCCTCCCAGTTGCGATGCACGTCGATCTTGGACACCACTGCGATCACCGCGTCGGTCTCGGTGGTTGCCGCGTCGAGCAGGGCGCAGTCGGATTCGGTCAACGTCGCGGCGGCCGATACGACGAACACCACCGCCGTGGGCGCCTCACCGGCCGCCAGGTCGGTCGACTCGACGAACCGTTGCTCGGGCAGCCGTTCGTTGAGCGCGGCGACCACACCCGTCACTCCTGCCAGCCACGGCCCGGTTACCAGCAGCGCGTCGAGGCGATTGATCACCGGCGTACCCAGCCGGGGTCCGATCGCCAACACCATCGCGTCCACTTCGGCAACCGTGTCCTCGGCTGGCTGGTCGGTCACTCCAAACCCCCGGCGTTCGCCCACAGGCGAAGGGACCCCCTGACGATGTCGGAGCCGCAGGCGCGGTGCACAGCTACGACCGAACCGCGCCGGTAGGAGTGCCAGTGCAGCGCGCGACGCAGATGCGCGGCGGCCGTGTCGCAGCGATCGACAGTCATGCCTACCGCCTCGACGGCCGCTATCGCCGCCGTCATCCGGGCGACCACCGCGTCGTCTCGAGACAGGAACTCACCCACTCGCCGGTCGGTGACGGCCAGCGTCTCTAATTCGGCGACAGCGTCCAGCACTCGCCGATAGTGCACCTGCGCGCCGAGCACCTCGATCTTGTCGACGACGTCGTCGATACAGCTCAGGGCCCGTAGTAGGGCGCCGGTGTCCGCACGGGTCGCCCCGCGCCGGATCGCGACCACCGCTTGCGCGACACCGAACATGTCGAGGGTGTCCACCAGTCGGCGCCGCAATTGCGCGCCGACAGGGTGCTCGCAGGCGAGAAATTGGTCCGGCGAGCTCACATCGGCGGGCTGTGCGGCCAACGACTGCAGCGCGGCCCATAACGTGTCGTCCACCAGTTCGTCGAGCGCCGCGACCGCCAATACGCCCGCCAACGGTTCGACGGGCATCCCGACGCGGGTGGACAGCAGCGCGCCTCGGGCCCTGGCCGCGGTGGAGGGCCCGCGCGGGTGGCTGCCGGACTCTGTGATGGCGATCAGATCCGCCTTGTTCAACACCGTCAGCACCGGCCGGGCGGCCGCCCTGATCGCGTCGCGATCCTCGGGCTTGACCACCTCGGCGAGCACGTAGACGTCGACCTCGGCATGCGATGGCGTGGATGTCAGGGCGATTGTGCCGCGCAGGTCCCCGGCGCGTGCCAGCGCGCGCGCGACGGTGTTGCGGCCGACGCCGCAGCGTCCCGATACGGCCACCCGAAGTGGACTGGCGAGTCGCTTGGCGATTGCGGCGCAGCGCGGGTCGGAAAGCCCGGCCGCAAATCGCTCCAGCTCATCGCCGAAAATCGGATTCTCCCATCCGCTCATGCTGCGCCCACGCAGTTGCTGCTGAATCCCTATTGTTCCTGAGCAGTGACCGATCGCGGCGTAACGCCGCCCAGTTGCCGCTGAAATGTCGGTCAAATATTGACATCTGCGCGACCTGGAAAGCGAGTCACCCGATACCAGCCAAAGGCAACTGTTGGGTATCAATCTGCCCCGCGGGCGACAACAAGCGGATTCATGGGGAACGATGAACGGATGCGCGCGCAGTCTTGGGCGGATGCGGCTCCCCGGCCGACGCCTTCTCCAACCGTTTCTGCGGACCGTGCCGTCGGCAGCTTCCGCCGGACCACCAGTTTCCACTCGCGGCGTGCTGCGTTGTCGCCCGGCCAGCAACAGACCTGGGAGCGGCTGTGGCCGGAGCTTGGCTACGTCGCGAGACCGCCGCACGACTCCGACGCCCCGGGCGAACCGCTGGACACCCGTGCCTGGTTTGGCCGCGACGCTCCGCTTGTTCTAGAAATCGGTTGTGGCACAGGAACTTCCACACTGGCGATGGCGCAAAGCGAGCCGGACGTCGACGTAGTAGCCGTCGAAGTGTATCGGCGTGGGCTGGCGCAGCTGCTTTGCGCCATCGACCGCGAAGACGTCAGCAATATCCGGTTGATCCGCGGCGATGCCGTCGACGTGCTGCAACAACTGCTCGCGCCCGGCTCGCTGAGCGGTGTCCGGGTGTTCTTTCCCGACCCGTGGCCCAAGGCCCGTCACCACAAACGCCGGCTGCTGCAGCCCGATACGGTGGCGCTGATCGCTGATCGGCTGCAGGTCGGCGGGGTCCTGCACGCGGCCACCGACCATCCCGGCTACGCCGACCAGATCGCCGAGGTCGGCGACGCCGAACCCCGGTTATCCAGGCTTGACGCGCACGCGGAACCGACCATCTCCGTCGTCCGCCCGACCACTAAATACGAGAGCAAGGCGCACGACGCGGGCAGTGCCGTCACCGAATTAATCTGGGAGCGCCGCTCCGAAAGAAGCAGACCATGAGCCTGACCGCCGCGCCGGTGGGGTCGCCCGGCAACCCCGCATCCGACGCGGGTCCAACGGCTCGGCGCGTGCTACTGGTCTGGGACGCGCCCAACCTGGACATGGGCCTGGGATCCATCCTGGGCCGCCGGCCCACCGCACTGGAACGCCCTCGCTTCGATGCGCTCGGTCGCTGGCTGCTGGGCCGCACCGCCGAAGTAGCGGCCAACGCCAGCGCCGACGTCTCGTCCGAGCCCGAGGCCACGGTGTTCACCAACATCGCCCCGGGCAGCGCCGACGTGGTCCGCCCATGGGTCGACGCGCTGCGGAACGTCGGGTTCGCTGTCTTCGCCAAGCCTAAGCTCGACGAAGACAGCGACGTCGACAGCGACATGCTCGAGCTCATCGAGCAGCGCTCAAACCAGGGGCTGGCAGCGCTGATGGTGGCCTCGGCCGACGGTCAAGCCTTCCGGCTACCGTTAGAGGAGATCTCCCGCAACGGAGTGCCTGTCGAAGTGCTTGGATTTCGCGAACACGCGAGTTGGGCACTAGCGTCGGATACCTTGGGATTTGTAGACCTGGAAGACATCGAGGGTGTTTTCCGGGAGCCGTTGCCGCGGATCGGGCTCGATTCGCTACCTGAGAAGGGGGCGTGGCTGCAACCGTTCCGGCCGCTGTCTTCGTTGCTGACATCGCGTATCTGACTAACTGAAAACAAGGCGCGGGTCGTCACAGATCCAGTAAAGGAGCTCACGTGTTCGCCTGGTGGGGTCGAACTGTGTACCGCTTTCGATACATCGTCATCGGTGTCACGGTGGGGCTATCTTTGCTTGGCGGCATTTTCGGGATGAGCCTGGGCAAACACGTCACCCAAAGCGGGTTTTACGACGACGGCAGTCAGTCGGTAAAGGCGTCGGTGCTGGGCGACCAGACCTATGGCCGCGACCGGAGTAGCCACATTGTGGCCACCTTCACCGCTCCCAAGACTGTGGACGATCCCGCCTGGCAGCAGAAAGTCGTCAACGAACTCAACGACTTCAAGAAAGATCATGCCGACGAGGTCGTCGGGTGGGCCGGTTGGCTGGCCGCGCCGACCAGCACCGACCCCGTCATCAAAGGGATGGCCAGCGAGGACGGCAAGCACACCTTCGTCAGCATCCCGCTGAAGGGCGATGACGACGACACGATCCTGACAAATTACAAAAGCCTTGAGCCGGATCTGCAGAAGCTGAACGGCGGCCAGGTCCAGCTCGCGGGCCTCGAGCCGATCGCGGGCGCGCTGACCGGCACCATCGCCACCGACGAAAAACGCATGGAAGTTCTCGCGCTGCCGTTGGTCGCGGTGGTCTTGTTCCTGGTCTTCGGCGGCGTGGTCGCCGCCTGCCTGCCGGTGATGGTCGGCGGTTTGAGCATCGCCGGAGCTACCGGGATCTTGCGGTTCATCGCGGATTTCGGGCCCGTGCACTTCTTCGCCCAGCCCGTGGTGTCCCTCATCGGCCTGGGTATCGCAGTGGACTACGGACTGTTCGTGGTGAGCCGTTTCCGTGAGGAGATCGCCGAAGGCTACGACACCGAGGCGGCGGTGCGCCGCACGGTGATGACGGCCGGACGCACGGTGGTGTTCTCGGCAGTGCTTATCGCCGCCTCGGGTGCCAGCCTGCTGCTGCTGCCGCAAGGCTTCGTGAAGTCACTGACGTACGCGCTGATCGCAGCGGTGACGCTGGCCGCAATTTTGTCGATCACGCTGCTGCCGGCCTGTCTGGCGGTCCTGGGCACCAACGTCGACGCCCTCGGCGTGCGCACGCTGTTCCGGATTCCCTTCCTGGCCAACTGGAAGGTATCGCGTGCTTATCTGAACTGGCTGGCAGATCGGCTGCAGAAGACCAAGACGCGCGAAGAAGTCGAGGCCGGGTTCTGGGGCAAGCTGGTCAACGTCGTGATGAAGCGACCGCTGCTCTTTGCCATCCCGATTATTCTCGCGATGATCGCCCTGATCATCCCGCTGCATAACCTCTCTTTCGGCGGTATGAGCGAGAAGTATCTTCCGCCCGACAACTCGGCCCGTCTGGCGCAGGAGAATTTCGACAAGCTCTTCCCCGGCTACCGGACGAACCAGCTGACGCTGGTGATCAAGAGCAATAACCACAGCAAGGTCACCGACCAGCAGGTCGCCGAAATCCGCAACGATGCCGCCTCGATCAGCGGATTCACCGACAAGAACTGGGGAGAGCGGGCCTGCCCGGCGATCGCCGGCAACCCGTGCGTCGCGGGACCCCATGGGAGTACTGAGCCCGAGAACGACTCGGTGCGGGTGATTCAGGACGGTTTGGCCAGCGCGGGCGACGCGGCCAAGAAACTCGTCGAACTGCGATCGATCACCCCGCCCAAAGGATTGACACTGCTGGTCGGCGGAGTTCCGGCTCTCGAACAGGACAGCATCCACAGCTTGTTCGACAAAGCCCCGCTGATGCTCACGGTTCTGCTCACCACGACGATGCTGTTGATGTTCCTGGCTTTCGGGTCGGTGGTGCTGCCGATCAAGGCCGCGGTGATGAGCGCATTAACCCTGGGCTCCACGATGGGCATCTTGACCTGGATCTTTGTCGACGGACACTTCTCGAAGTTGCTGAATTTCACGCCGACCCCATTGATGGTCGTCCTTATCGCGTTGGTTATCGCGGTCGGATTCGGCCTGGCCACCGACTACGAGGTATTCCTGGTGTCGCGGATGGTGGAGGCCAGAGCACGCGGCATGTCCACCGCCGAAGCCATCCGGATCGGAACGGCGACCACCGGTCGCCTCATCACCGCGGCCGCGATGGTCCTTGCCGTGGTTGCCGGTTCGTTCGTGTTCTCCGACCTGGTCATGATGAAGTATCTGGCGTTCGGGCTGATGGCGGCACTTCTGCTGGACGCCACAGTGGTCCGGATGTTCCTGGTGCCGTCGGTGATGAAGCTGCTCGGCGACGACTGCTGGTGGGCACCGATGTGGATGAAACGTCTGCAGAACCGCTTGGGGCTGGGCGAGATTCACCTGCCCGACGAGCGGAAGCGGCCCGCTCCCCGCACTCGCGCAGAGCGGCCGGCGATCGCCGTACGCACGCCGGCCACAGCGGTATCGCGTCCGCCGCACGATCTCACCCATCCGGGCCCTGAGGCCCCGTCGCGGCCTGCCGGGGCCGCTGCCCGGCCCGAGCACCGGCCGCCGGCTCCGGACACACCTTCGGCCGCCGGCACCACGCGGATACCGACCCAGCGGCGGGCTGAGGCGTCAGCGCCGTCGACGACCCGCTTATCGGTCCCGAAGAAGGTTTCACCTTCGCCTGCCCCGGCACGCGAACGTCCACCCACGCCAGGACCGCAGCAACCTTCTCGCGATGACGACCGCGAGATCGAGTCCTGGCTCAGCGACCTGCGCGGCCCGCAACAGGGCGACCGTCCTGCCGACCCGCCCGGCCCGGCCCCGGTGCCACCGCCGCAACCGTCGGCCGATCAAACCCGGGCGATGCCGATTCCGCGGGAACAGTCTTCGGGGCATTCGCGCGCCGAACCAGATGACGCCACCACCGCGATCCCGACCGGCCCACGACAGAAAAAAGACCCCGAAACCGCCACCGAGAACCTGAATGCTCGCGGCGAGCACCCGGACCCGACCCCTCCGCGGCGCGGCGGCGGGCTCAGCGCTCAGGACCTGCTGCGCCGCGAGGGCCGCATCTAGCCGCGAATTCGCTTGCGGTTAATCGCTTTTGGTTTCCAGCTCGTCCGGTTCGGCTGCACCGACGGGCCCTCGGTCGTCGGAGTCGTCGGGTTCCTCGGGAACGTCGGTCGGATCGTCGGCCAGTAACACCTTGAATGCGTTGTTGAAGAACGCGACTGTCGGCACGGACAGCAGCGCACCGACAATGCCGGCGAGCACGCTCCCGGTCGAGATCGCCACGACTATTGCCAGCGGATGAATCGACACGGCCCGGCCCATCACCAGGGGCTGCAGAATGTGGGCTTCGAGCTGGTTCACCGCGACGATCACGCCAAGGGTGATCAGCCCGTAGACGAACCCCTTGGCAAGCAGCGCCACGATTACCGCAAGGAAACCGCTGAGGACGGCACCGACCAGGGGGATGAACGCACCGAGGAACACCAGTGAGGCCAGCGGCAGCGCCAGCGGCACGCTCATGATCGCCAACCCGGTGCCGACTCCTGCTGCGTCGACCAACGCCACCAGGAAGGTAGCCCGTACGTAGCCGATCAGCGAGTGGTAACCGGCGCCGCCCGCAGCGCGTACCCGGTCTCGAACGTCGACCGGGACGATCTTCGTGACGTAGGCCCAGATGTTGCGACCGCCGTAGAGGAAGAAAATCAGCGTGAACACCATCAGCAGTGCGGCGGTGAGGATTTCGGTGATGGTGGCCGCGGTTGCCAGGGCGCCGCTGGTCAACTTCGCCTGATTGTTCTGCAGCGCCTGGATCGCCGCGTTGCCGGGGTTGTCGATCTGTTGGCGACTCAAATGCAACGGCCCCTCGATCAGCCACTTCTTGCTGGAGTCGATGCTGCGGGTGACCTCTTTGACGAGATCCGGTAGGCCGACCACGAACTCGCTGACGACGAACGTCAAGATCCCGCCCAATATCGCGAAGCTGGCCAGCAACACCAAGGCGACCGCGCCGCCGCGGGGCGCCCCGCGGCGATCGAGGAAGTCCACCAGCGGAACCAGCAGCGCGCTCAACATCAACGCGAGAAGCTCTGGTACGACAATGATTTCCAGCCGTTTGATGACCCACAACAACGTGATCAGAGCCACCAGTATCACCAGCAAACGCCAAGCCCAGGCAGCGGTTTTGCGAACGATCGGTTCTACAGAGTCCCCGTAATCGGTGACGGCCCTGGACGGCATAGCGCCCAGCCTAACCGTAGGTCGTCTGCCAGAAATCAATGCGGACACCCGCCTTGAACAGCGATCCCGACGTGACCTGCGCGGCTACGCTGAACGCGTGTCTCATGACGCACAGACCAGGGACGCCAACGGCCAACTCGACGAGCCGGCCCGCGGCAAATACCGGTGGCTTCGTTGGATCACCATGGGCGCCGTCACGATCGTGCTGGCCGTCGAGGTGGCACTGGCGTGGGACCAACTGGCCAAGGCCGCCCGGAGCCTGGACTCGGCGAAATGGTGGTGGCTGTTGGCCTCCGCACTGGCAGCCGTCGTCTTGATGCACGGCTTCGCTCAGGTCCAGCGGACCCTGTTGACGTCGGCCGGGGTGCACGTCAGGGAGTTGCGATCCGAGGCCGCCTACTACGCGGCCAATTCGCTGAGCACCACACTGCCCGGTGGTCCGGTGTTGGCGGCGACGTTTTTGCTTCGGCAGCAACGGATTTGGGGCGCTTCGACATTGGTGGCGTCGTGGCAGCTGGTGATGTCGGGTGTGCTACAGGCGGTGGGGCTGGCGCTGCTCGGGCTGGGCGGCGCCTTCATCCTCGGCGCTAAGAACAACCCGTTCTCGCTGCTGTTCACCCTGGGCGGCTTCGTCGCCTTGCTGCTGCTGGCCCAGGCCGTCGCGTCGCGACCCGAACTGATCGACGGGATCGGTTGCCGGGTGTTGTCGTCGTTCAACTCGATTCGCCGCAGGCCGGCCGATGCCGGGCTGGCCAAATGGCGCGAAATGCTCAGCCAACTCGAATCAGTCAGCCTGAGCCGCCGCAACTTGGCGACCGCCTTCAGTTGGTCACTGGTCAACCGGTTCGCCGATGTCGCCTGCTTGGGCTTCGCGGCCTACGCGGCCGGTGCGCACGCGTCGGTGGGCGGGTTGACGGTCGCCTGCGCAGCCGCCCGCGCGGCTGGGACCATTCCGCTGATGCCCGGCGGCCTGTTGGTCGTGGAGGCGGTGCTGGTGCCCGGTCTGGTATCCAGTGGAATGTCGCTGCCGGCCGCCGTCTCGACGATGCTGATCTACCGGCTGATCAGCTGGTTGCTGCTCGCCGCGATCGGCTGGGCAGTGTTCTTCTTCATGTTCCGCGCCCAGAACGAGGCGGATCCCGACGACCTCGAGGACTCGACGCCAACCGATGACGGTCCGGCGGCGTCCGAGCGAACTACCTGAAAGCGCTCAGACCCGCGCTGAGGCCGGGCACCGCTGCCGCGCCGGGTACAGCCGCCGCGCCGGCTCCCGGCGAACCACCGGGTAACCCGCCCGCAAGGCCACCTTGCATGAAACTGAGTACCTGGGGAAGGTTGACAGGCATCTGGCATCTGCTCGACAGTCCGGCCAGCGGTGACGCAATGGTCTGGATGTCGCTGGCCACCTTGGGGTTGGCGTCGAAATAGCTCTTCAGATAGTTGACCGATTGCGGACCCGCCGGCTGCTGCATGACGAAGGTCATCTCCTGGTTGGTCTCAGGGTGCCCGTCGAGGTAGTCGCCCGCAGACCTGGCCACGTTGCCGATCGCCCTCGCCATCTCACTGGCAGCACAGGGGTCGGACGCGCCGACCGCCGCGGGCGCCGACATCAGTGCCACCGCCGTAATGCCGCCCAGCCCGGTCGCGGCCAGTAGGCCAAACAGTCGACGGCGCAGCGTCGCGGGGCTCCCAGTAAGAGAAGTCATAACCAGCTCCTTGCGGCTTGCGGGTACCGATTCGGCTCGCCGTTCACGCCGGTATCGGGTTCAGCCCTGCCACCATCCTGCCATCGATTCTTCCGCCGCCGCCAATTCGACGGAAGAGGAACAGACCACAGCCTGCGGCGCTCCACATCGTTGCCGAGTTGTTGCAGCTCAGCGACCCGTTCTCAGCATCGACACATAGGTTGCTGGGGTAGGCTCGCCTGCACGCAACGCTTCGCGACGATCGCAAGCGCGTCGAAGCCGCAACCAGCGGATCGCCGCGCAATAACGAATGCGAGGAGACCGAAATCCAGCACTTCATGATGCGCCTGAGCAGTAACCTGCGCAGATTCCGCTGGCTGGTCTTCGCAGGTTGGTTGCTCGCGCTGCTACCCGCGATCTACCTCACGGTCAGCCAGTCGGGCCACCTTACCGGCGGCGGCTTCGATGTGCCCGGATCCCAATCGCTGCGCGTCCACGATGAGCTGGAGGCGCACTACCCCGACCAAGGCACGTCACCGTTGGCGCTGGTGGCCGCGCCGCGCGCAGACGCCGGCTACGAAGACATGAACGCTGCTGCCGGATTTCTGCAACAAGTCGCCCGGCAGGTCCCCGAGGTGGCGGTGGTGCCCAATCCGGCCCAGCCGTCGCCGCAGCCCGACCGGCCCTATGTGCTGTCGTTGCGACTCGACTCCTCCAACAACAGCAGCGCCAGCGACGCCGCCAAGAAGTTGCGCGCGACAATAGGCGTCCGGGGCGAGAGCCCGGGCCAGATGCAGGACGGCCGGGTCCGGCTGTATGTCATCGGCCAGGGGGCGCTCAGCACGGCCGCGGCGGCCAATACCAAGCACGACATCGCCAAAGCTGAGAAATGGAACTTTCCGATCATCTTGATCGTGTTGCTGGCGGTGTTCGGCTCGCTTGCCGCCGCCGCGATCCCGTTGGCGCTGGGCATTTGCACCGTGGCCATCACGATGGGGCTGGTCTATCTGTTGTCGGCCTACACCACGATGTCGGTGTTCGTCACCTCGACGGTGTCGATGTTCGGTATCGCGCTGGCAGTCGACTACTCGCTGTTCATCCTGATGCGCTTCCGCGAGGAACTGCGCGCCGGACGCCAGCCTCAGGAGGCGGTCGACGCGGCGATGGCCACGTCGGGCCTGGCCGTCGCGCTCTCCGGGATGACCGTCGTCGCATCGCTGACCGGCATCTACCTGATCGACACCCCTGCGCTGGCGTCGATGGCCACCGGCGCGATTCTCGCGGTCGCGGTGGCGATGCTGATATCGACGACGATGACGCCGGCGGTGCTGGCCACCTTCGGCCGGTCAGCCGCCAAGAGGTCGGCGGCGCTGCACTGGTCGCGGCGCCCCGAAACCACCCAGTCCCGGTTCTGGAGCCATTGGATCGGTGGGGTCATGCGCCGGCCGTGGGCTTCGACGGCGTGCGCATCGGCCGTCTTGATTGCGATGGCGGTGCCGGCGATGTCGATGGTGCTGGGCAATAGCCTGCTCCGGCAGTTTGACTCAGCGCATGAGATCCGCGCCGGGGTGTCCGCGGCGGCCGACGCGCTGGGCCCCGGTGCGCTGGGCCCCGTGCAGGTGCTGGTGACGTTCCCCGACGGCGACGCGTCCTCGCCCAGACACGCTGCGACTCTCGCCGCGATCCGTCAGGAAATGGGCCAGGCCCCAAACCTCGTCACTGTGAGCCCGCCGGTGTTCGCCGACAACAACAGCTCCGCAACGCTGTCCGGGGTGCTGTCGGTGGATCCCGAGGATCTCGGCGCCCGCAACACCATCGCCTGGATGCGAGGCCACCTTCCGGCAGCCGGGGCTGGATCGGCGCAGGTGTATGTCGGTGGACCCACCGCGCTGATCAAAGATTTCGACGACCAGGTGTCCCGGACTCAGCCGCTGGTGTTGCTGTTCGTGGCCCTGATTGCCTTCGTCATGCTGCTGATTTCGATTCAGTCGGTGTTCCTGGCCTTAAAAGGCGTGCTGATGACGGTGCTATCGGTCGCCGCTGCATACGGCAGCCTGGTGATGATCTTCCAGTGGGGCTGGCTGGACAGCCTGGGGTTTGCGCCGATCAGCTCCATCGACAGCACCGTTCCACCGCTGGTGCTGGCCATGACGTTCGGCTTGTCGATGGACTACGAGATCTTCCTGTTGACCCGCATCCGGGAACGGTTTCTGCAGTCCGGCAACACCCACGACGCCGTGGCCTACGGCGTGAGCACGAGCGCGCGCACGATCACCAGCGCCGCGCTGATCATGATCGCGGTGTTCATCGGCTTCGCCTTCGCCGGTATGCCGCTGGTGGCCGAAATCGGGGTGGCGTGTGCCGTTGCGATCGCGGTGGACGCCACGGTGGTGCGACTGGTCATGGTGCCCGCGCTGATGGCGGTTTTCGCCCAGTGGAACTGGTGGCTACCGGCCTGGCTGGAGCGCATCCTGCCGTCGGTCGACTTCGAAAAGCCATTGCCCACAGTTGATCTCGGTGACATATTGATGATCCCGGACGACATCTCGGCCCCGGCCGTGCCCGGCGCCGACCTGCGGATCGTGCTGAAGTCCGCAGCCCGGCTCAAGACCCTGGTGCCGAATGCGATCACCGTGGCCGACCCGCTGGCGTTCACCGGGTGCGGACGGATCGGCGAGCTTCGCGGACACATCAAGGGCGGTGACCACGTCGCAAGTCCCGTCACCCGCCAGTTAGCGGTGGTCGGGATGCCGGCGGCGCCCAACGGCCACTCGATGGCCAGAAAACTCGTTGGCGGCTTGTCGCATCGCAACGGCGCCGGGCGCGCGGCACCACGCGCGGTGCGGGCCGTACATCCGGTCACGTTGTGGCGTGGCCGGCTGTCGGTTGCTCTGGACGCCCTCGAAGTCGAGACCCAGAGTGACCAGCCGCGGTTCGAGCGGCGCAGCCCGATGGAGACCACCCACGTCCAGTTGCCCACCGGGGACCGGCTGCAGATCCCGACCGGCGCCGAGACGCTGCGACTCAAGGGCTACCTGATCATGAGCCGCAATAACAGCCGGGATTACGCCGAATTCGCCGAGCTGGTCGACACGATGGACGCCGAGACGGCAGCAGTAGTGCTGACCGGTATGGACAGGTACTACTCTGGTCAATCACCTAGGCGGCAGTGGATTGCCTCCCAGTTGGTCCGGCGGCTCGCGGATCCGCATCCGTCGGATCTTGACGACGAGGGTTGGCCCGAGTCTGGCGCGAAGGCAGACTGGGAGGGAATCCGGCGGCGCTGCCTTTCGGTGGCGGTGGCGATGTTAGAGGAGGCGAGGTGACGTTGGCAGCGGATCGTCGCCATGGATCGGCGCCGCACCGAGGTCCCGCCCGTACCCCTGACGGCGATCGGCCGGTGGAAGTCTGGCCGACCTCGGCTATTCGCTCGGTGCTGGAAGGCGGCGACATCGCCACCTGGAAGCAGATCGCGGTCGCGATCAAACGCGACCCGTACGGGCGCACCGCCCGGCAGGTCGAAGAGGTCTTGGAGACCTCGCGGCCGTACGGCATCTCCAAGGCGCTCGCGGAGGTGCTGGATCGCGCCCGCGCGTACTTGGAGGCCAATGAGCGCGCCGAGGTGGCCCGCCACGTGCAGGTGTTGATCCAACGCTCGGGGCTCAAGCTGCCCGAGTTCGCATCCCGGATCGGAGTGCCCGTCGACGAGTTGGGTGGCTACCTCGACGCCACCACCAGTCCTTCGGCGTCGTTGATGATCCGGATGCGTCGGCTCTCAGACCGTTTCGCCAAGGCCCGGGCTCAATCGCCGCCGCCGCAGCCGCAGCGTGCTCCTCAGCGGCCGTCTCGCGGACATTAACGACCGATCGCGTCGACTGCCGTCAGCGGGGATTGAGCGGCGACACGCTCAGCACCAGCCAACTGCCGTTCTGCTTGTTCAATGCGACGCGCAGGGCCAGCACGGCGTTGTCGGTCGGCTGGCCCGGTTCATTCTGGGTGGCACGCAGGATCACTGCCACGCTGGCGCACGCCTTCACGCACTCAGGGGCGGGAGTGGGCCCGATCGCCTCGAGGCCGGCCTCCATGATCGAAGCGGTAGCGGTGACGTTGCGGTGCGCGAGATCCGCTGTGGCCTTTCCGAATTGCTCCCGGAACACCGATCCGCGTTCGGGCAACATCATGGCCGCGGCCCGGTCCAGGGCGGCCATCGGTTCTTGCGGCGAGAACGTGGCCGTCTGCTCGGCCATCCCGGTCGCGATCCGCACCACCTCGGCCGAGTCGACCTTCAGGTCGTGGTCCGGCCGTGTCCAGTGCGTGTATCCGGTCAGCACCGCGGCGATCACCGCCACCGCGCACAGCGCGACGACCGCCAACCGCAGCACAGGGGCATCGTCGTCGGTGCCGATAGTCACCGAATCACGGCGCAGCAGCCAGCCATTGACCGCCTCGCCTTCGACGATCAGCAGTATCAGCACCGAACACAACGACACCCACCACAGCGGCCAGGTCAGAACGAATCCGATCGCCAGTAGCGCAGCGATCGCGGCCAGCGGCGCCGCGACGTCAAAGGCCAATACCCGCCAGGCGTTCCTCATCGAACCGACTCAAGCCGGGAGATCATCAGCTTGCCGTCCACGTCGGAGACCCCCAGCCGCAGGTTCCAATGCACCGTTTGAGGCTTGCCGCCGGCATTCTCACTGACCGACGTGGCCACCACCATGACCGTGTCGGTGCGACTGGCGATCGAGACAGGCAACTGCTCGGCGGACGCAGGCCGGCCGGGCTGGGCGTCCAGGTCGTGGTGCACCGATTCCAACGCCACCGCGTCGATCTCGCCGCGGCTGCGAGATTGCAGCCGCTGCACCACTTGCTGATAGGGCTGGATCGAGGAGTCGAAATCGGCGTTCAACTCCCCGACAGTCCCGTCGCGCAACCGCTGCAGGCTGGCGGTGACGTTGTCGGTGTTCATGTTGATCAACACACCGGTCCAGTCGGCCGCGGCTTGCTTGGCCTGGGTCTGGTGGCCGCGTTCGTCGACGTCACTGTGGTGGGTCGTCCAGATCACCGCGCCCAGCGCGATCGCAGCCACCGACAGCACTCCCAGCACCGCCGAGGCGATGCCATAAGCCGAGATGGCCGGGCCGTCGGAATCATCGGGAGGCGCAGCCTCGTCACGTTCGTCGACAGCCGGTTCGGTCTGCTCCTCGTCGGGCATGGCCGTGAGGGTACCCGGGCGACGATGCAGCGCCCAGCGCGATGAGGAGGAGCCGGGTAATCAGATCCGAGCCCGGGCGACGATGCCGCGAGATGGAAGGATGGTGGCGTGACGGTAGAAGCTATCCGCTCGGGGATCGACCTGAGCCATGTCGACGCTGGTGCCCGCCCCCAAGATGACCTGTTCGGCCATGTCAACGGTCGCTGGCTGACCGATTACGAGATCCCCGCCGACCGCGCCACCGATGGCGCCTTCCGCTCGTTGTTCGACCGGGCCGAAGCCCAGGTGCGCGACCTGATCGCCGAAGTCAGCGCAGCGGCTGGGGCAGCGGGCACCGACGAGCAACGCATCGGTGACCTCTACGCCAGCTTCCTTGACGAGAAGACCGTCGAGGAGCGGGGTGTGCAGCCGCTGCTCGACGAGTTGTCGGCGATCGACGACGCGGCGGACCCTGATGCGCTGGCGGCCGCTGTCGGTGCGCTGCAACGCATCGGCGTGGGCGGCGGAGTGGGCGCCTACGTCGACACCGACTCGAAGAACTCCACCCGCTACCTGGTGCACCTCAGCCAGTCGGGCCTGGGCCTGCCCGACGAGTCTTACTATCGCGACGAGCAGCACGCCGAGTTGCTGGCCGCCTACCCCGACCACATCGCGCGGATGTTCGCACTCGCGTCCGGCGGGTCGGGCGACGATCACCGGCAGACCGCGGCACGGATCGTGGCGCTGGAGACCAAACTGGCTGCCGCCCACTGGGACGTGGTCAAGCGACGCGACGCCGACCTCACCTACAACCTGCGCACGTTCGCCGATCTACAGACGGACGCCGCCGGCTTCGACTGGTCCGGCTGGGTGAGCGCGCTGGGAAGCACACCGGATGCGGTCGCCGAACTTGTTGTGCGCCAACCGGACTACCTGACGACTTTCGCCGAACTATGGCGCACCGAGGATTTCGACGACTGGAAGAGCTGGGCCCGTTGGCGGCTCATCCACGCGCGGGCCGGCATCCTCACCGACGCCTTGATCGCCGAGGACTTCGCGTTCTACGGCCGCAAGCTGACCGGCACCGAGCAGATCCGCGAGCGCTGGAAGCGCGGCGTCGGGCTGGTGGAGAACATGCTGGGCGACGCCGTCGGAAAGCTCTACGTCGAGCGGCATTTCCCGCCGGATGCCAAGGCCCGCATCGACGCGCTGGTGGCCAACCTGCGCGAGGCATACCGGGTCAGCATCAACGACCTGGAATGGATGACCCCGCAGACCCGGCAACGCGCGTTGGCCAAGTTGGACAAGTTCACCGCCAAAGTCGCCTACCCCGACACGTGGCGGGACTACTCGAAGCTGGTCATCGAGCGCGGCGACCTTTATGGCAATTACCGGCGTGGCCACGCGGTGAACTCCGACCGGGAACTGGCCAAGCTGGGCGGGCCTGTCGATCGCGGCGAGTGGTTCATGACCCCGCAGACCGTCAACGCTTATTACAACCCGGGGATGAACGAAATCGTCTTTCCCGCAGGCATTTTGCAGCCACCGTTCTTCGACCCCGACGTCGACGACGCGGCCAACTATGGCGGTATCGGCGCGGTGATCGGCCACGAGATCGGCCACGGCTTCGACGACCAGGGCGCCAAGTACGACGGCGACGGCAACCTGGTCGACTGGTGGACCGACGACGACCGCGTCGAATTCGGTGCCCGTACCAAAGCACTGATCGAGCAGTACGACGGCTACACGCCTCGCGGGCTCGAGAACGGCCAGCACGGCGCACCCCATGTCCAAGGCGCGTTCACCGTCGGGGAGAACATCGGCGACCTGGGCGGATTGTCCATCGCGCTGCTCGCCTACCAGCTGTCCCTGAACGGCGAGAGCGCCCCGGTCATCGAAGGCTTGACCGGTGTTCAGCGGGTGTTCTTCGGCTGGGCGCAGGTGTGGCGCACCAAGTCACGCGATGCCGAGGCGATCCGGCGACTGGCCACCGACCCGCACTCGCCGCCGGAGTTCCGCTGCAACGGCGTCATCCGTAACATCGACGCCTTCTACGACGCGTTCGACGTCGGCGAGGACGACGAGCTATACCTGGACCCGCAACGCCGGGTCAGGATCTGGAGCTGACCGCACGAGCCGGCGCGGTGCGCGCCTAAGAGCTGTCAGAGCTGCCAGTCGTTGGAGCCGTCGTTCTTCGAGTAGGTCCCGGTTGAGTTCTTCACCACGATGGGATCGCCGGAACCGAAGTTGTCGAAGAACCACTGCGCGTTGGACGGGCTGATGTTGATGCAGCCGTGGCTGACGTCGCGCTTGCCCTGGTCGGCCACCGACCACGGCGCGCTGTGTACGAAGTCACCGCTGTTGTCGAACTGCACGGCATTCTCGACGGTCACCTTGTAGCCGAATGACGAGTTGACCGGCACCCCGTAGGTCGACGAATCCATGATCACCTTGGCCTTCTTGTCGAGCACGTAGTACGTGCCGTTGGGCGTCTGGTGACCGCCCGCCGCCATACCCATCGACATCGGGAAGGTCTGTATTACGGCGCCGTTGCGGGTGACGGTCAGCTGGTGAGTGGCGTCGTCGGCGGTCGCCATCAGCGCGTCGCCGGTGACGAAGTTCTCGATCGCGCCCGCGGCGTCGACGTGCACCGCGGTGTGCGCCGGCCAGAAACTGAGCGGGCGCCAACGCACCTGGCTGGGGGTCAGCCAGTAGAACTTGCCGGACACCGGCGGGGTCGACGACACATGGATCGCCCGCTCGGCCATCGGCTGGTCGGCGATCGGACGCGCGAAGTTGATGATGATCGGTTCGCCGACGCCGACCGTCGAACCGCCGACCGGGTTGAACGTGGGCGGCACGAACGGTGGCGGCCCGCTGAAGGGCTCCGGGTTTTGCCCGGTGACCGGACCCGTCGGCGCGCTGGCCGGGACGGCGGGCGGAGGTGCCAGCGGGTCAGCCGGCGGTGCGGCCAGCGGGGCCGGTGCCGGTGGGTCGGCGGCCGGAGCCGGGGCGTCCAGCCCGGGTGCGGGCGGCGGCGGCTCCGGGTCGGCGAGCGCCGACGCACTACCCAACGTCAGCACTGCGGTCACTCCCACTGTGCTGAACGCAGCGGCCAACGGACCTTTGGTCCATCGCGACATTTGAATCCCTCCAGTCACGGTCTTAGCCCAGTATGCAGTAGCGGCGGCCCGGGTTATTAATTCCGCGGTCGCCGCTGCGCCCGGAGATTGGTTGCGAATAGGCGGCTGAACTGCCGTTATACCCCCGCGGAGTGCGGATCGTTACGGCTGGCCGGCGGTGGGGACATCGAACAGTTGCCGCCTGGCAGTCATCCCGACGGCCCCCGCGCCGATCAGGGCCGCCGACGCGGCCAACATCGTCAGCAGGCCGTGCTCGTATAACAGTCCGCCGGCGATCGATCCGGCCATGATGCCGACCTGGAAGGCCGCCATGTACAGACCGGACGCGCCGTCGGGGTCGTCGGCCCCGGCGCGCATCGCCGCCGCCTGCAGCATCGGCGATACCGCGTTGGCGGCGGCACCCCACAATGCGATGGCGACGATCCCGATCACCGCCGTCGCCGTGCCGGGCAACCGGTGCAAGGCCAGCCCGGTCAGCACCAGCAACGTCAGCCACAGCGCGGCCATGCAGCTGATGACGGCGGCTCTGGGTCGGTGGTCGAGCAATCGGGCCACCAGCGGCATCACCAACAGCCCCGCGACACCGTAGGTAGCCAGTAACCAGGCGATAGCCGGTCCGCGCACCCCCACGACGTCGCGGATGATCACCGCGATGAAGGTGAACGAAATGAAGTGCCCGGTGACCGCGACCAGGGTGAACAGGCTCACGATGACCAGCCGCTGATTTCGGTGGTGCCGCGCGCCCGATCCAACGACGGCCCGCTGGTCGTCGCTCAGCGCCAGCGGCGGCAGCACCGCCCAGGCCGCGACCGTCACCGCGGCGGCCAGGACCGTCACCGCAGCAACAGCGACACGCCAGTTCCACGCCAGGCTTATCGCTGCGGTGGCCGGGCTGCCCACCACCACGGCCAGGCTGGTGCCGACGTAGATCATCGTCGTCGCGCGGCCGGAGTGGCTGGCTGGAACGAGCCGGGTGGCGATCGGCGCGAGCACCGACAATATCAACCCGTGGGTGACCGCCGAGAGCGCTCGACCGGCGGCCAGCATGACGAAGTTGGGCGCCAGCGCCGAGACGAGCTGGGAGACGGTCAGGCAGGCCAGCGACAGCAACAGGGCGCGGCGGCGCGGCCAGTGCGCGGTCCAACGGACGAGCGGAATCGTCGTCACCGCCGCCACCAGGGCGTACCAGGCCAGCAGGGACCCGACTACAGGAAGGCTGACGTGCAGGTCTCGGGCGATTGCGGGAAGGGCGCCGACCGGCAGGAGCTCAGCGGTGACGTAGGTGAAGGCGGCCGCGCTAAGCACGGCCAACTGCACCGCAATGCGGGGTGTCCACGGCCCGGCGCGTAAGCGCGCTGCTTCGTCGGCACGGGCTGGCCCCACGGCCACTACTCAACCATGCATTGCGGGCATCACGTCAAACATCAGGACCGGACGAGTCGCGCGATGGCGGCGGAGGCTTCGGCGAGCTTCTCGTCTGCCTCGTTGCCGCCCTCGGCGACCGCGCGGGTCACGCAATGCCCGAGGTGCTCGTCCAGCAAATTCAGCGCCACCGATCGGAGTGCGCTGTTGGCGGCGCTGATCTGGGTGAGGACGTCGATGCAGTACTTGTCGTCTTCGATCATCTTCGCGATGCCACGCACCTGGCCCTCGATGCGCCGCAGCCGTTTGGCGTAGTTGTCCTTGTTCGACGAGTATCCGTGTACGGGTGCCATCTACCCCTCCAGCATTCTGGTCAACTGTGCGCGCTCGGTCTATCGGGACGGCGCCGTTGTGACCATTGTCGACGCCAGCTCGGCCCATCGCCACAGCACCCCTGCTCAATGAGGCGTTTCGTCGCCGAAACGGGGGTACCCGGTGGGGGTATATAAATGATTTTGGCCGACATGCCGATACGCGCATACTTGAGGAATGCCGCAAGCCGAGCCCGGAACCAAAGATTCCGCAGATTCCTTCAAGGTCGACATCAAGCCCCGCAGCCGGGAGGTCACCGACGGCCTGGAGAAGGCTGCGTCGCGCGGGATGTTGCGGGCAGTAGGCATGGACGATGACGACTTCGCCAAGCCGCAGATCGGTGTGGGGTCGTCGTGGAACGAGATCACACCCTGCAATCTGTCCCTGGATCGGCTGGCCAAGGCGGTGAAGGAGGGTGTGTTCGCCGCCGGCGGCTATCCGCTGCAGTTCGGCACGATCTCGGTGTCCGACGGCATTTCGATGGGCCACGAGGGCATGCATTTCTCGTTGGTGTCCCGCGAGGTGATCGCCGACAGCGTGGAAGTCGTCATGCAGGCCGAACGCCTGGACGGATCGGTGCTGCTGGCCGGCTGCGACAAGTCGCTGCCCGGAATGCTGATGGCCGCGGCGCGACTGGACTTGGCGTCGGTGTTCCTCTATGCGGGCTCGATCCTGCCCGGGCGGGCGAAGCTGTCCGACGGCACCGAGCGTGACGTCACGATCATCGATGCGTTCGAAGCGGTGGGTGCCTGTGCCCGGGGATTGATGTCGCGGGAGGACGTCGACATCATCGAGCGGGCCATCTGCCCCGGCGAGGGCGCCTGTGGCGGCATGTTCACCGCCAACACCATGGCCAGCGCGGCCGAAGCAATGGGCATGTCGCTGCCCGGGAGCGCAGCGCCGCCCGCCACCGATCGCCGTCGCGACGGGTTCGCGCGGCGCAGCGGCGAGGCCGTCGTCGAATTACTCCGGCGCGGGATCACCGCCCGCGACATCCTGACCAAGGAAGCGCTCGAGAACGCGATCGCGGTGGTGATGGCATTCGGCGGCTCGACCAATGCGGTGCTCCACCTGTTGGCCATCGCCCACGAGGCCGACGTCAAGTTGTCGCTGGAAGATTTCCGTCGCGTCGGGGCGAAGGTGCCCCATCTTGCCGACGTCAAGCCGTTCGGTCGCCACGTGATGTTCGATGTCGACCGGATCGGTGGCGTTCCCGTCATCATGAAAGCCCTGCTGGACGCCGGCTTGCTGCACGGCGACTGCCTGACGGTGACCGGCAAGACGATGGCCGAGAACCTCGCGCACATCGCGCCGCCCGACCCGGACGGCAAGGTGCTGCGAGCGTTGGACAACCCGATTCACCCGACCGGGGGCATCACGATCCTGGGCGGATCCCTGGCGCCCGACGGCGCGGTGGTGAAGTCGGCCGGGTTCGACTCCGACGTGTTCGAAGGCACCGCAAGGGTTTTCGAACGCGAGCGGGCAGCGCTGGACGCCCTGGAAGATGGCACCATCACCCACGGTGACGCGGTGGTGATCCGCTACGAAGGCCCCAAGGGCGGCCCGGGAATGCGCGAAATGCTCGCCATCACCGGAGCGATCAAGGGCGCCGGCCTCGGCAAAGACGTGCTGCTGTTGACCGACGGCCGGTTCTCCGGTGGTACCACCGGGCTGTGCGTCGGGCACGTCGCGCCCGAGGCGGTCGACGGTGGACCGATCGCGTTCCTGCGCGACGGCGACAGGATTCGGCTCGACGTCGCCAACGCGACGCTGGACGTGTTGGTCGACCCTGACGAATTCGACTCCCGCCGCGAAGGCTTCGCTCCGCTGCCGCCACGTTACAACTCGGGCGTGCTGGCCAAGTACGTCAAGCTGGTGGGATCGGCAGCAAGCGGCGCGGTCTGCGGCTAGACCGGCTCGGCGCGGCCTACTTCACCAGAGCGAACGCGAAGCCGTCCCAATGCTTCGCACCCACCGTCTGAAGTACCGCGGTATCCAGCTGAGGGTGTTCGCCCAGGATCTCCAGTGCTCGCCGGGTGCCCTGCAGCACCGCGTCTGGATCCGGCGACAGGATCGCGCCCTCACGAATAACGTTGTCGACGATAATGATTGAGCCAGGTCTGGTCAGCTTGACGGCCCATTCCAGGTAGCCGGGATTGTTTTCCTTGTCGGCGTCGATGAAGACCAGGTCGAACGGGGCGCCGGTGACGGTCGGCAGGGTCTCCAACGCGGCGCCGACGATCACCTCGACCCGGTCGCCAACGCCGGCGCGGTCGATGTTGGCCCGCGCGACCTCTGCGTGCTTGGGCTCGTACTCCAGGGTGGTGACCCGGCCGTCCGGACCTGCGCCGCGGGCCAGCCAAATCGTACTGAACCCGCCGAGTGTGCCGATCTCCAAGATGCGACGGGCCCCGACCGCACTGGCCAGCAGGCTCAGGAACTTGCCCTGCTGAGCTGATACGGCGATCTTCGGCAACCCTGCCGCATCGCTGTCCTCGAGGGCAGCGGACAACGCGGCGTCGTCGACCAGCACGGTGGCATCCAGGAAAGTATCAACGTCGGCAGGAGTCGGCTTTTGGGTCATCTGACCACGCTAGCGCGGCGGCAACCGCCTCCGCCACTGCGTTTCACTGTCGTTGCCATATACCCCCATGGGGTATATCTGCGGAGGGCGAACGCCCAGGAGCAGCTAGCGCACACCTTCTTTCGCGTAGACCACCCGCAGCACATGGCCGAGCTCGGGCCCCATCACCAGCTCGGCCAGTGTGCACAGCGTGTCAACGTATTGCGATCCGTGCGGCGGCGATGCATCGCACAGATGGTGCGCGATCTCGTGCAGCACCACCAGTTCACGCATCGCCCAACTGGCGGTAGCGAGGTCTGGAACTGCGATAGTTCCCGTGCCGCCTCGGCTTTCGTAATGTGCCGCGGTGGCGGCCCGGCGTGCCCGCACCGTCAGGGGCGCCACCGCGGGCCACTGCCGTCGCACCCCGGGCAAGGCCAGCACATCATCGACGTACCGCTGCACCGCGGGAACCGATCCGAACCGCGCCTCAGGCGGCAGCGTCAACTGGGCGCCGAAGAACTCCACGCTGCGTGATCCGTGCTCGGCCGCACGGTCGAACAGCGTCCGCACGAATTCCTCTGCGGCATAGACTTTTGCGCGTTGCCAATCGCGCGATGTCGATCCCTCACCGCTCACCGCTCCAACGCACCCCGCGCCCCGGAGAGCTCCGACCCGGATCCCAGTCGAGCCCGTCTACCCGCCCGGTCCCCCGCCCGCCGGGCCGCCGACGAATATCCGGCGGCCGCCCGGCTGGCCTGCCAGGTGCCCCGCGCTCTGGAGGCACTGCGGTAGTAGTCGCGAAGTTCGAGTTCCTTGTTGCGCAACGCAACAGCCGTACCCGGCGGGCGGCGACGGTCCTTCTTCGCGTCTCGCTGAGTCTGCTCTCGGGCCTCGGCCAACCGCTGGCCGATGCGCGCACCGAATGCCAGTTGAAAATTCAGCCGCGCGGTGATCGTCGGGGTTGGCCGGTGCGCACCGGAGGAGATGTAGCCGTCCGACGCGCGAACCATCTGCACCACCAGGCTGGCATACAACGCATGGGTGGCGTCGATGTCCTCGGCGAACCCGTAGGCGTAGACGAACGTCGAGTTGGACGCCACGTCACAACGCACGTCATTAGCCAACGCGATGACCACAAACAATTGCACGTACGTCCGCAATCCTCTGGTGCCGGCCTCACCAATGGTGACGGTGCGCTGAATCGGCGCCTGCGCCGGTGTCCGTTTGTCGGCATGCGAACGGGCCACGGCCAGGTCGATAGACGTCGCGGTGGCCAGCCGTTGCGCAGCCGCCATGAACGCCTCGGCCTCGTGGGCATTGTCGGTGCCTTCGGCCTGGCGCAACAGGGCGGCGATCCGCGCCAGCATCTTGTCGTCAGTCACAGCACCAAACTAGTTCAACGGTGCGACTTTCCGTTTCCCCGCCTCACAGGCGGGCGTTGATCCACGAGACGACGTCATCGAGCACCTGATCGCGCTCCGGCTCGTTGAAGACCTCGTGGTACAGATCCGGGTACACCTTCAGCTCGACATCGGAACTGCCGACCGCTTCGACCAATTGGCGGCTGCCGTCGACGGGGATCAGTCGATCGTCCGATCCGTGCACGACCAGCAACGGCGCGGTCAACGAGGCGGCCCGTTGCGGCATCGTCTCGCCAACCAGCAGCAGCGCCCGCGCGATGCCGCCGGGGACCTTGCCGTGATAGACCAGCGGGTCGGCGTTGTAGGCGTTCACCACGGCGGGGTCGCGGGAGACCGCATTGGCATCGAGTTCCTGCAGCGGCAGACCCGGCGCGATCGACCCGACCGTCTTGGCGACCCAGGCCAGCACCGGCGGTACAGCGGTCTGAGCCGCCACCGCCGGGCCGGACAGCACCATCAGGTCGTAGTCGTCGGGATGTTCGACGCCGTAGGCGAACACGATGCCGCCGCCCATGCTGTGGCCGAGCACGATGCGCGTCAGGCCGGGGTGTTGTTTGGAGGCGATACCGACCAACGTGTCGAAGTCGCCGGTGAGCTCGGAGATGTCCTTCACCAGCACCCGCTTGCCGCCCGAGCGGCCATGTCCGCGATGGTCGAGCGCGTAGGTCACCAAACCGTCCCGGCCGAGCCGCTCGGCGACATGGTCGTAGCGACGGGCGTGCTCCCCTAATCCATGCGCGAGAACCACCACGCCGCGCGGATCGGTGTCGGGAGTCCACACGTCGTAGGCGATGCGCACACCGCCGACACCGTCGAAAGCCCGTTCGGTACGCGTGGTTGTCATCAGGGGCAGCGTAGTCCCGAGTTAGAACAGCCTGCTGTCCGGTGACGGGCCGGGCACCGATCGGACCAGTCCGGCGCCGGTGACCAACGGCAGGTCCAGCGCGGAGAGCAACCCCGGCTGCGCTCGGCAGACCGCCGGGATGACGTTGACCATCCGGGATGCGCCGGCCATCCGCGCACCCAGGTCGTGGTCATGATCGTCGGCCATCTCGAACTCGCAGCGCATACTCGGCGAGCCCTCGATCTCCACCCGGTAGAGGCCGCGGCCGGATGCCGGCCCGTAACCGAGGTCGCGCGGCGATATCGAGACGTGCGGCTGGGGCCAGTCGGGGGCCAGGTCGTCGCGCATGCGCGTGACGTGGTCGATGACGAAAGTTGGCTTCCCGTCGACATATCCGGTCAACGTCGAGCGCATCGCACCGATCGTCCCGGCGGCGATGTGCCCGGTTGGCGTGTCGAACGACTCATCGGAGACGATCCGTTCGACGTCTTCGTCCAGGTTGTCGATCTTGACGCCCAGCCCCGCGGCGAGCTGATGCAGCACCGGACCCCAGCCGAACGTGAATATTCCTGGTGCCGCTGCGAATGCGGTGAATTCGGGCGGCTTGCCGAATCCCAAGATTTCGTAGACCGCGTCTTTGTCCGGATATGTCGCATAGTTGAACATCTCGGTGACCCGGACCGACTCGATCACCCGCGAAACCCCGGTAAGTACCAGCGGCAGAACATCATTGGCGAACCCCGAGTCGATCCCGGTGGTGAAGAACGACGCGCCGCCGACAGCCGCGGCCTCCCGCAACGGCGCGGTGAACCCCGCGTCGACGCCATCGGGATAAACCAACGGCACCACCGAGCACGACACGACGTTCTTGCCGGCCCGCAGGATCGACACCATGTCCTCGATTGCGTCCGCCGGTCGCAGGTTGGCCGCCGCGGCATAGACCACCACGTCGGCGTCACCGGCCAGCAACGTCGCAGGATCCTGAGTTGCTACGACGCCCACCGGGGCGATCCCGCACAACTCCCCCGCGTCACGACCCGCCTTGGCATCGCTGTGTACGACGAGATCCACCAGCTGCAGCTGTGGATGGTCGATGACCCCGCGCAGGGCGATCACCCCCATGGAGCCCGGACCCCACACGCCGACCTTGTACATCTGTCTCCTAATATTAGGACGGTATAAATGAGTTTTCGGACGGATGGTAGGAACGTCGTCATGGGTTCGTCAATGGCACCTCCGGATGGGGCCGGACCGGCCAAGTCGCCGCCCACCCGTCGCGTCATGGATGTGCTTGCGGTGCTGTCGGATTCATCAACCGGCCGGACTTCGGCCGAGCTGGCGAACATCTGCGGGATCAGCACCTCGACATGTGCGTTGGTGCTCGCCGAACTCGAACGACGCACCTGGGTGACGCGGCGGGAGGATCGCCGCTACACGCTGGGCAGCGGATTGTTCGGGCTGGTACATGGCCTGCGGGCGCAGTTTCCGCTGCTGGATCGTGGCCGCGATGCCCTCAGCTTCCTGCACACCACCCTGGGCGCGGGCTGCTCGATGTCCAAGATCGGGCAGACGCACCTGCTCACCGTCGACGCGGTCGGCCACGGCCCCGACGGTGAGCATGCGGTCGGCCAGCGCTTCCCCATCGGACCGCCGTTCGGTCTGGTGGCGATGGCCTGGCGCGATGACGCCGCGATCGATGCCTGGTTGCGGCGGGTCACACCGCGGCTGACCCACGCCGACATCACCGCGCATCGCCTGGTGCTCGCCGAAATTCGCGACCGCGGCTATGGCGCCTGGCGGTTCGACGCCGCCCATAACTCGCTGCACGACCGACTCGCCGCGGTGCTCGCGTCGCTGGAACCGACCGCGCAGATCACTCGACAGCTCAGCACCCTGATGACGATCGTGACGCTGCAATCGGTGACTAGTGTGCTCGAAACCGAGCTTGGATCAACCGAGTTCGTGGTGTTGCCGATCTTCGGGCGAGATGGCCAGCCGGATCACCAGATCGAGATCCACTTGGGCGGACGCGACGATCTGGCCCTTCCCGACCTCGATGACGCGCTGCGGCACGCCCAGGCGCTGCTACAACCCGGATTAGCCTGAGGGCATGCCTGCCACCATCGACATTCGGCGCGCGCGAGACCGGGCGTGCACCACGACGCCGTGGCTGACGTCCCGTCACTCGTTCTCGTTCGGCGACCACTACGACCCGGCCAACACCCACTACGGGGTGCTATTGGTCAACAACGACGACGTGGTGGCTCCGGCCACTGGCTTTGATACTCACCCGCATCGAGACATGGAGATCGTGACCTGGGTGCTCGACGGCGCGTTGGCGCATCACGACTCAGCGGGCAACACAGGTATCGTCTATCCCGGCCTCGCGCAACGGATGTCAGCCGGCACCGGCATCACGCACTCGGAAAGGAATGCGTCCACCACCGACCCGGTGCGTTTCGTGCAGATGTGGGTGCAACCCGACGTACCGGGAATCGCGCCCGGCTACCAGCAGCACCCGATCGGCGACGACCAGCTCGACGGGAAGCTGGCGACGATCGCGTCCGGAATCCCCGGACACGATGCCGCGATCACCATTCACAACCGATCGGCGGCACTGCACGGCGCGCGGTTGCGGCCCGGTGTCGAACTCCCACTGCCGGCGGCACCGTATCTGCACGTATTCGTCGCGCGCGGGCGCCTCACCGTGTATGAGTCCAACGCGGAGGCGCAACTGGCCGAAGGCGACGCGGTCCGGTTGACCGCCTCGACCGGCGCGCGCGTCGACGCCGGGGCGGACGCCGAAATCCTGGTCTGGGAGATGCACGCCGCACTCGGCGGCTAAGCTAGCGCCTCCCGTCGACAGATTTCGCGGGCGCAAACCCTCAGCGGCCGAAGGTCATTGGACCGCAGCCAAACCGTCACGTGACTGTGATGCAAGTTGGTTGTGTACTTCCTGAGATTAATGCTGTGCTGGTTGCATCAACTTTCGCGCCGAGAGGGCAACCGTGCTGTATCCCGCCGCCGCCTTACGGCGCATCGCAGTCTGCTGCGCGGGGATAGCGCTGTGCCTGACGCTGGCGACCAGCACTGGGCAGCCCGTCGCTCGCGCCGAGTCGCGCGAACTGCTCGCTAATGCCATTGCCAACACTCAGGGTTCGTACCTGGTCTACAACTTCGGCGGCGGGCATCCGGCGCCGATGCTCAACGCCGCGGGCAGCTGGTACGACGGAACCAGCGGCGGCCACCTGATGATCATCAAAGGTGCCTCGCAGCGGCTTGTACCGCATCTGCTGGTGGACAGTCATCGGGGCTCCCAGGCGCGCTGCGAGCGTAACCCGCGGGCACGCACCGCCGACGGGCTGGTCCAAGCCTCGGAAATCTATACGCCGCAGCAGGCCTGGCAGGCGCTGGGCCAGCCGACGATCGCGATCAACGCCAACTTCTTCGACATCCGCGGCCAGAACGGCGGCTCGTGGCGGTCCACCGGCTGCAGTTCACCATTGGGCACATACGTCGACCACACGCACGGCCAGGGCCGAGCCAACCAGGCGGTCACCGGAACCATCCCGTACGCCGGCAAGCAAGGCCTGTCCGGTGGAAACGAACACTGGAGCGCATTGGCAACGATGATCCTGCCGACACGCGGTGCGCCATCGGTGTTGTGGCCGAAGGGCGGCCGGGACGGGCACGACTACGACGCCGCCACCCAAACGGTTTCTGGATTGGTCGAACGCGGCGAGCAGTTCGTCGGGGTCAGCGGGCTCGGTCTGCTGGCCCCTGGAAATGGCGGCCAGCTCAACGACGGCGGACCGAGCGCGGCCCGCACCGCCCTGGCCTATTCCAAGCCACGCGACGAGATGTATGTATTTCAAGGCGGTAGCTATAGCCCGGACAATATTCAGGACCTGTTCCGCGGGCTGGGTAGCGACGCCGCAGTGCTCCTCGACGGCGGTGGCTCGTCAGCGATCGTGCTGCGCCGTGATACCGGCGGCATGTGGGCGGGGGCCGGCGTCCCCAAGGGCAATTGCGACAACCGCGAAGTTCTCTGCGATTCGCACGAGCGCGGGCTTCCGGGCTGGCTCGCGTTCAACTAGAACTTGGGCGTCAAGTCCAGCGAAGTGACGGTCACCATTTTGGTGACTAGCCAACGCGCCTGAACCCGTTGCATGGCAAGCCGATACGACAGGTACTTCAGCGAAGGAACATCCTTGGTCGCCGGGCTGGTCGACACCGTATTGGTGTATACGATCGCACTGGCCTCTGAACCGGCCAGTGACTCCACAGCCGCGCCGGTGACTTGAGTGGTGTTGGTGATCTGCGCCTGCTTGTTGGGTGCAACGAGCGTGTCGATGTATCTGCGGTACGTCGCTTCGAAATCGCCGCTGAGGTATTGCGACGCCCGATCGGCCAGCTTGTCGATGTTCTCCGGGGTGTAACTCCACAATGTCGTGATCGCGTTGGCGGCCGTGCGGGCGATACGCAGCTTGGTAGCCACAGTGGCGCGATCGGTCAGAAACGGCTGCACGGCCGCTCCGGCGAACGCCGCAGAGCCGACAAACAGCGCCGCCGCGACAGCGGCCGCGATCGTCGACCATTTGCCTGCCGGTCGTCGTTCACGAAAACCGAGGACCGGCTCCTCGGCTTCGGTTGCCTCGTCGGCGTTTTCGTCGCCGTCGACCGATTGGTCGTCGCTTTCGGAGTCTGGTGTTTCCGCCACCTCTTTTTCAAGGGCGGTTGTCTCGCCGACGTCTCCCGATCCGATGTCGGGAGACTTGTCGGTCAGATCACCTGCTGCAAGCTGCTGATCTTCCACCGGTCCCCTTCCCGCTGAGCAGTGACCACCCAACGATTTGTGTTGTCGAACTTTTGCTTACCGTCGGGTGATTTGAAGGTGATGTCGGTCGCCACCATGACATTGGCGCTGCCGTCGTCGTTCCACCGCTCCACTCCGACGGCCAGGGTGTTGCCCTTGGTTGGCTCGGCCCGGGCGATCTGAACGAGTATCTCGTTCTGCTTGTCGCGATACTGCTTGGCGAAATCGCCAGTCGCATGGGCCATTACCCGGTCGAAGTAGTCGTTGGCGTGAAACGGGTCCAGCGTCGTGAAGCCGGTCATGAACGCTCGGACGAAGCCGAGCACGTCGACGTCCTTCATCGCTTCGTTGTGTTGCGACTCGTGCGCGACCAGGACGAGTGCCGACGTCGTGATCGCACCGGCGGTGGCCACCGCGGCAACGATCGCGATGGAGGGCGCCGCCCACGGCTGTGAGAGCTTCCACCACTGTCGGGGCAGCGACGGCAGCCGGGACAGCAGTGTCGTCGTCGGTAGCTGCTCGATGTACAGCGGCTCTTCACCTGTGGGGATCTGTCGGCGGGGACTCACTTTTTCCCTTGAGCTGGTTTGGGTTTCGTCACGACGCTCAGGTCGTCGACGAGCCAGTTGCCGTTCTTGCCTTTGACGAAGGAAACCTGCACGGTGGCCGTGATGAACCGTTGCCCGTCGCCGCCACCGCGATGGCCCTGCATGAACAGCAGCATCGTCGCCTGGTTCGGAGTTGCGGACAGCACAGTACTGTCGGTCACCCAGTACTCGTTGACGACGGGGTGACTCTTCTCTACCGACTCCTGCTGTTTGATCAACTCCGGGCGATACTTGTCGGACGTCAACGACCGAGCACGGGCGAAATCATCTTTGAGCGATTTGGCGTCATATGTCAGGATCTGCGCGACGATCTTGGGTCCCTGCGCGTTGACCGCGGCGCGGGTCTGATCAGCTGCCCGATTGGGCAAGAAGATCGCCAGGATGCTCATCCCGGCACCGGCGACGCAGAGCAATGTTGCGAGCGACACCACACGTGCCGCGCCACGCCGGATGTCTGCCGGACGCCGATCTGGTTGTACCCGTTGCGCTTCGGTGTGCAGCAGCAAGTCGGCGAAGGTGCGCGAGCGGGGGTCCCACAGCGGCCACAACCATCCGACGAACACCGAGAGTGTGTCGAGCAGGTGCGTGAGCTCACGCACCAGCAGCCGCCCGACTCCGGCCGGCGATCCGTTCGGTCCCACGACCTCGATGCCGAGCAGGGCACGTCCCATGCTCCAGCCGACAACCGCCGGAAACACCACCCTGTTCGCCATGGTCAGCATGGCGGCGCCGATCAGGATCGACAACGATATCCACCACCAGATGCTGCGCGGCGGCACCGCCAACCAGACCAAGGCCATCGTCACTACCACGGCGGACCCGGGTAGCACGTCGACGGCGAGAGCCGCTGCGCGAACACGCCAGGGAGCCAAGTTATTCGGCGCTGATTCTTCAGCTACCGGTGCGGCTTCGGTCTTTTCGACCAGCAACGTCACCTCGCCACCTGGTCGAGCTTGGAGATCCGGTACTGGCCTTCATCGGACACCATCGTCACCCGCAAGCGGTAACCGGCTTCCTGGTTCTGCGTCTCACTGTTGGTCACCTTGACCCGCATCGGCACCAGAATCTCGATCGACCCGTCGGCGTTGTTGCGTTCCACTGCTGCGCGCAGATCCGACACCTGCACGTGGGCGTTGGCAGCCTGATAGGCCTCGACGAGCAGGCTGCTGTACAAGATGGCCTGGGACCGGAACGCTCCTGTGCCGCACTCGATGATCTTCTGTGCACTGGTGGCCATCGCCGCGGTGTCGGGCGCCTGGGTGGCGGCAACACAGGTCTTGGCGGCGTCCACGGCCGCGGCATCGTGCCGCGCAGTTAGCACGCTGTCATGATGCTGGATTCGCACCCAGACACCGCCGAAGACGACAACCCCGGCCAGCAAGACAAACGCCGCCGCGATGCCGATGAGCCAGCCACGGTCCAGACGTGATGCACCGCGCGGATCGTCGGTATCTTCGGTCACCAGATCAGCGGCGTCCGGCTCGGTGCTCTCGTACTCGGCGCCGTCCTCAGATTCTGTCGAATCCTCGGCCGTCACCTCGGGGTCGGTCTGCTCGATACCGCCTTGGGAAGACGGCGAATCGTCTGGGTCGTTCGGGGTCAGCCGGCTGGCGCCAGCATCTCCTTCCATCCGTCATCTCCTGTATTGCGTGAGTTGTTGACGGAGTATTTAGAACCGTCGGGTCCCGTCACCTCGCCACTCATCGGACTATAGACGGCTGATGGAGGCCCGCCCGGAGTGTAGGTGCAGGGGTTGGGTTGCTGACCGTTGCACTGGACGGAGCCTGAGCCTGGTCGCTGCAGTGGGTCGCTGGATGGCGGCGGCGTCTGCCCTCCGGGCGGCAGCTTGTCGGCGGGCAGCGGATTCAGCCCGTTGTTGACCGACGGCGCAGGGATCACAAAGCCGGGTTTCACCGCCTGGTTGCACCGCCCCCCGGGGGCCGGGCAGTTCAGGATCTGGTTCGGGTCGCCGAACCACGGGTTCGTCCCCAGCGGCTCATAGGGTTTTCCGCTGCGGCAGTCTTGCGGCGTCGGCGCACGTCTACCCGGGACGTCCATGCACGGGATGTTGCGCACGCCTCGTACCGCGTTGGCTTGGAAGTCCTGCGGGATGCGGCAGTAATTGTTGTCCCGCAGGGGCGCGATGCTGGTGTCCGCCGGGGCGCGCCACTCCGGCGCGGGGCGGAACCCGGTCAGACAGGGCGCCGGGTAGTTGATCGCCAGCGTGAGGTCCAACGCGGCCATCCGGTCCTTTTCGTACGGCGCGGAGACCGCCTGGATGATCGACCCAAGCTGCGGCAGCATCACCAACACCTGCTCGACGCCGGGGTGGTAGCGCTTGAGCATGTCAATGACGATCTCAGCGTTGGCCAGTGTCTGCGGCAACGACTCACGGACGTCGCTGAACACCGAGTTCACCTGGTCGGCGGTCGGGGCCGCTTGCGTCAGAACGCTTTTCAAGTGCGAATCCTGCTGCGCAGTCTGCTTACCCAAGGTGTTGAGGTTGTGTGCCCACCGTTCGATCGCATTACTCGAGACGGCCTGGCTGTCCAGGATCGGCGCTGAGTTCTGGATGACGTCGTCGACCTGGTTGATGTTGGTCTTGAAGTCGCCGACAATCGCCTGGGTGGAGTCGACCAGCCGCTGCAACGCCGGGCCCAGGCCACCGACCGACTCAGCCGTCTCGTCCAGCAGCTGACCGATCTTCTCCTTCGGGAGCACAGACAGCCCCCGGTTGGCGGTGTCCAGGGCCGGGCCGATTTCACTCGGCACCGTGCCTTTGGTCATGGTTTGCCCGGGTGAGAAGAATCCCTGCGCTTTGCCCTCCGACACCAGGTCCAGATACTGCTCACCGACTGGCGACACCGAGTGCACGTTGGCCACCGCATCGAGCGGAATCTTGAAATTATTGGAGATGCTCATCTCCGCCTCGGCGCCCTTCTCGGTGGGCTCGACAGAGGTGACCTTGCCGATGGTGACACCGCGATAGGTCACGTTGGACGTCGGGTACAAACCACCCGAGGCCGGCAGTTCGGCCTTGAGTTCGTACTGGCCGATGCCTACCAATTTCGGAATCTGCAGGTAGTAGATCCCCAACACCAGCAGAGCCACCACGGTCAGGATGCCGAAGAGGACTAGCTGTCGCCTGATCAAACGAGTCAGCATTGCCGGTCCGCCCTCTCCACCAGTGGTCCGCCCGGCGCGTCGTTGGGGTTCGGCGTGTATCGCACGTCCGGAATCATCGTGGCGGGATCCCGACCATACGACTGCTCCAAGGCCCGCAACGCTCCCGAGAACCCGGTGCCGGTGAGGAACGCGTTGTCGACCGCCGACAACGTCGTGTCCACCTCGAGCGAGGAGTTCATGAAGTCACCGCGGATCAGCTTCGGAGCGGTGTCCAGATCGAACGGCGCGGTGAAGAGCAACTTCAATGCACCGAGCAGATACGGCGAAGCACGGCCCAACTCCTTCAGCGGGCACTGCAGCAACTGCAGGTTCTGGTGCAGCGGACCCCGCGCCTCGCCAAGGTACTGGGCGGCAGCCTGGCTAAGCGCGCCCACCGATTCGACCGCGTCGACCAGATGCTTCTGATACTCGGGGCCCGACAAGAACTTGATCAGTGGCGGGAATTCGGTGAGCGTGCGATCCAGCACATCCGACCGGTTGCCGATGTAAGCCAACAGCCGGTTGGTCGAGTCGATGGCGTGGGTGATGTCGTCGCGCTGCTCGTTGAGCTGGCGGGTGAAGGTGTCCAGCTTGCCGAGGAATGCCCGGATCTGGGGACCCCGGCCGGTCAGGACCTTGCTGACCTCGTTCTGCAGGACTTCGAGGTTCTGCAGACCGCCGCCGCGCACGACCATCGCCAGGCTGGCCAGTGTCTGCTCGGTGCTGGGAAAGGCCGACGAGTTCTTCAGCGGGATGGTGTCGCCGTTCTTCAGCAGTTGCGACGACGGATCGGCCGGCGCGGCCAACTCGATGTGCTGCGAGCCCAACAAGCTGGTCTGCCCGATCTTGGCAGTGGCGTTTTTCGGCAGCTTGACGTTCTTGCCCAGGCCCAGCGTGAGGGTAGCGACCCAGTTTTTGAGCTCGATCTTGCGGATGGAGCCGACAAACACATCGGCCACCATCACCTTGCTGTTGCCGTCGATCGCTAACGTGTCCGGCATCTGCACGTAGACGGTGTAAGCGTTGGACCCATCGCCGGGACCGCCGGGCAGCGAGAAGTTCGAAATGCCGTGCCAGCCGCAGGAGCTCAGCACCATTGCGGCCACCAGGAACACCAAACCCTGCCAGGCCCGGTGCCTGGCATGAATCATCGCGCGCCTCATTGCCCACCCCCTACCGGTGCGGATGCCGCTTCAGCGGGCAGCAGTCCGGGTGCCGTCGCCGGCGGCGGTCCGGGTGCGGGCACCGGCGCGACGGGACCGGGAATCACTTCGGGTCCCGGTGGCGGCGGTGGTATCGGGGCCGGGTTGCCCGGCAATCCGATATACGGCGCAGGCCCGAGAGGTTGCTCGTCGTAAGCATTCTGGTATCCCGGCGGGGTCTGCAGGTTCGACTGCACCGGCGGGATGTCCGGCCCGCCCATGAGTTCGGCAAGTGATTCAGGGGTCAACAAGCCCGCCGTGACCGGTCCCACCTTGACGCCCTGCATGCCGGGCGCAGTAATCCAGCCGTGCTGGGTGTTGCGGTGCGACGTCGGTGTGTCAGGCACCCAGATACCCGGCACGGTGGTGTCCTTATAGCCGTTCGGCGGATGCAGCCGATTCTCGGAGTAGGCAACTTCCTTGGGCAACGTTGCGGCGAGACTGAACGGGTTGAGGCCAAATGGCAGGTAGTTGAACTTGATCGCGTCAAGAACGGGCGCCAGGTACTGCGAGCAGAGCTCCGCGGATTCCTGGTAGCCCAACCGGCTGCCGGCTTGGATGGCGCTGCAGAGGAATTCCATCGGGTTCGCGAAGCCCATGGTGCCGACCGTGCCCGCTGGTTGGCCGACGACGGCACTGTGCGCCGGATGATAGATCAAGTTGAGGTTGGAAAAAGCGGTCGGCGCGACGTGCAGGACCGTCTCCAACCCGCGCAGCGCGTCGGGCTGGACCAACGCGTTGGTCGTGTCAGCGAGGTTGTTGATGTCGTGCGTCAATACCTCGGCATTCTTGTCGAGGAACGGCCGAACCGTCGTCAGCAATCCGTCGAACTGTTGGATCGCGTTGGCCAGGTCATGATCGGAGCCGGTCAGGCTGTTGGTGAACTGAGCCAGGTTTTTGTTCAGGGCCACGAACTTCTGGTCGTCAGCGTGCAGCGCGTTCACGAACAACGCGAGGCTGCGCACCACAGCGAAGAAGTCGCCGCGACCCTGGTTGAGCGCGGTCAGCGCGCGGGACAGGTCGTTGAAGGTGGTATTGATCTGCTTGCCCTTGCCGGCAAGCCCGTCCGCGAACGACTCGATGACCTCACCGAACGGGCCCTTCGGCTGCTCCTTCGTGGGCCCAAGTTTGGAGATGACGTTGGTAACCGCATTGCGCAGTTGGTCGTACTCGGTGGGCACCTGAGTGCGCTCTTCCGGGATCACCGCGTTGTCGGCCAGCACGGGCCCACCCCTGTACGGCGGTTCCAGCTGGACCAGCCGCGACGCCACCAGCGTGGGGTTGAGGATCACCGCCTGCGCGTCAGCGGGCACCTTGTACTTGTTGGCGTAATGAAGGGTCACTTTCATCTTGTCGCCGGCCGGCTCGACCTTGTCGACCGCGCCCACCTTGACGCCCATGATCTCGACCCTGTCGCCGTTGTACAGGGCGTTGGCGACCGGGAAATAGGCCACCACGGTGTTGGTCGTCAGCTTCTTGTAGAGCTGAATGCCGAGGAACCCCAGCACGATCGCAGCCACGATTGCGAGCGCGGCGACGATCACCGCGGCCCGTGACAGCTTCGGCAGCCGGAGATTGCGGACATCAAAGACGGTGCTCAATTCTGGCTACCTCCCTGGGCACCGCTGCCGCCGGCTCCGCCTGTGTTGCCGATGTACGGCGCCGGCACCTGCGCGCCGGGGCCCGGGGGCGCCTGGGGTCCGGGTGGCAACCCGGGTGCGAAGGTCGACGGCGGCGGAGTTGGACCGGCCGGTCCAAGCGGCTCGGTGCGCGCCCCGGGCGGTCCCGGCGCGATGGGCACCGGCGTGCCCGGCACGTCTGGCGCGGGCGCCCCGGGGCGCCCGGCGATCGGAATCCCCGGTGTCGGGGGCAGACCATTGGGGTTCGGCGGCGACGACGCGACATCGGGCAACGCCGGATACGGGCCATTGGGCCCGAACGGCCCCTGATTCTGATCGACGCCCGCACATGGCATCGGGTTGCCCGGGCGCGGCAACAACTCCGGCGGTGGCGCGTACGAGCACGGCGATCCGGGCGCCACCGCGGGGTACGGATGGTCCGGAGTGCCCTCCAGCGCCGTCGGCGCGGGTGGCGGTGCACCATTGGGGAATCGGGTGCCGTTGGGGTCGGGGAACCGGAACGCCGGCAACCCGGCACTACGCCAGAAGTTCTCCGGATCGATGCCACGCTTCTTGAACGCGGCATCCACCCACGGCTGCAAGATCCAGTACGGCAGCAGGTTGCTCAGCTGCACCTTGAAATACGGTCCCGACGACACGGTTTCATTCAGGCCCGCAACGCTCTTGCCAAAGTTCTTGACCGTCGAAGCGAGGTCGTCCTTGCGGGCGTCGAGCAGGTCGCTGACGGTGCGCAGCTGCTCTAGGACATGGTTGAGATTCGGGTTGTCGTTGACGAGGTTTTGCACCTGCGCCGAGAAAGTGGCGACGTTGCTCAGCAGCGCGCTGATCGCCCGGCCGCGTTCGTTGAACGCCGCCAGCAGGCTGTTGGAGTTGACGAACAGCCGGTCGATCTGCTGGCTTCGGTCGCCCAAGATGCTGGCGATCTTGTTGGCCTGCTCGAGCAGATGAGTGATCTGCTCGTCGCGCTTGCCAACGGTGTCGGAGAACTTGGCCACCCCGTCCAGTGCCGCGTTCAGATGTGGAGCCGTCTGATCGATGGTCTGCGACAACACATTCAGCGACTCTTTGACGGTGTCGATGTTCCAGCCGGCGGCGGCCTTGGTGACGTCGAAAAACGCGTCGTAAATCTGGTAGGGCGTGGTGCTTTGCCCCAGCGGCAGTGTGCCACCGGGCCGTAACGTCTGGGCACCCCGCGGCTCGATTTCCAGCACCTTCTTTCCCAAGATGGTGTCGGTTTTGATCGCCAGCCGGCTCTCGGTGCCGATGGTGTTACTTCCGGTCGAGAACTTCATCACGACGTGGTCGCCCTCGATATCGATGGCCTCGACGTCGCCGACGTCTACCCCGGCGATACGCACTTTGTCGCCTTTGTTGAGCTGACCTGAGTCGGTGAACTGCCCGAAGTAGCTGGGCTCGGCGAACAACTGCGGGGTGCTGGTCAGGGTTTGACCGACACCGACGACCATCACCGTGACGATCAGACCCATCAGGCCGATCCGCTTCCGGTTGGCGGGTTCCAGCGTTCTCATTGCGGCGTGCACCTACCCGACGGCTGCGACCAGACCCGGACCGTGCGGACCGGACCACCCGCTTGCAGTCCGTTCGTCTTAAGCGTGAGATCGCACAAGTAGAAGTTGACCCAGTCCCCATAGTTGCCGGCAGCGTTACCGACGATGTTCACCCCGATCGGCGTCCGGTGGATTTGGTCATCCCATAGGTCGCGCTGGTCGATGATCGGCTGCTGAATGGGCTCGAGGTAGTTCAGCGTCTTGTGCAGCAAAGTCCGATTGTCAGCGAGCAAGTCGCCCACCGTCCCGGCCCCGTTACTGATGTTGGCGATGCCGGCCGCAAACGGGTCGGCGTGCACGTTCAGGCCGCTGATCAGCTTCTCGAAATTGTCGACGGTCTGGTCGAAGTCTTGGCGGTGTTTGACCGTGGTGTCTAGCACGATGTTGAGGTTCTTGACCACCTCGCCGATCGCGTCGTCGCGCTCCGCGATGTGGGATGTCAGTTGCGCCGTCTGGTCGAGAATGTCGTTGATGGTGCCGCCTTGCCCCTGGAACACGGTGATGATGGACGTCGCGATGCCGTTGATCTTCTCGGGGTCAAGCGCCTGGAACAGCGGCTTGAAACCACCGATTAACGCATCCAGGTCCAGCGCAGGCTGAGTGTGCGACAGCGGAATGAATCCGCGGGACGGAAGAACCCGGTCAGCACCTTCGCCATCACCGCGCTTGAGCTCGAGGTAGCGGTCGCCGATCAGGTTGAGGTAACGCACCTGCGCCGTCGTGGACTGATACAGCGGTACGGAGTGGTCGACGTCGAAATCGACCCGCACCCGGTGGCCACCGTCGACAAGGTGAATGTCTTTGACCTTGCCGATCTCGACACCGGAAGCTCGGACAAACTGGCCTGACCGCAGCCCGCTGACGTTGTTGAACTCCGCGGTGTAGGTGGTGGTCCGGTCGAAGCGCATCTGACCGAACACGACGACGATCAGGGCGGTGAAAAACATCAGCACCAGCGAGATGATGCCGAGCTTGACGAGGGTTCCGGTGATTTTCATGGGTTGATCGTGTGGTCCCCCACTTGGCGGCCCCAGACATACTCGACTGCGTACGGGGAGCCGGTGTCGACGTGGTTGTACGGAGCGAGGCTGTTACCGGTATCCAGGATCAGCGTGGGCGCGGGCCACAGCTCACGGGTGATGGCCTGCCAGCAACCCGGAGCGCCGCCCGGCCCGCCGTGCGCGTTGATCCGGGGCAGGTTCTCCGGGTAGATGTACGGGTTGGGCGCTCCACCGATCAGGCCGGCCGCCGCTGAGAGTCCCATCGAGGCCGCCGTGATTCCGAGCCCTGGGAGACCCAGAGTCAACCCCAGCCCGGAGAAGATCTCGGTTTCCGATCGCAGCGAGTACGGGCTGGTGAACGCGGCAACCTTCGGCTCGACATCGTGCAGATTGCGCATGGTACAAAACAATTCGGGACTGTAGGTGTCCAGCAACTGAGCCGACGGCACCAGGTCCTTGGTCCCGCGAGCCAGGTACGGCCCACCGCGATTGAAGATGTCGGCGCCGGTGGCGCCGAACCCCGCCGCCGCCAGCAGCGCGCTGTCCAGATCCTTTTCTTGCGCATGAATCGTGTGGGCCGTCGTCGACGCGTTGTTGAGGAAGTCGAACAAGTCGGGTGCGGCGTCGGCGAAGGTGTCGCCCAACGTCGCGAGTTGTTGAATGTCGTGGCGGATGATCGGCATCCGCGGGTTGACTTCGTCGAGCGCGGCGCTGCCATTGATGATCGACTGCCCGAACTTGTCGCCCAGCCCGCTCAACGCCTGCGCCGCAGCGCTCAGGGTCAGGTTGACCTTGACCGGGTCTATCTTCTCGGCGATCGAGGTGATCGTCTCGAACAGCGTGTTGATCTCCGTCGTCACCGACCGGGCGTCGATCACGTTCTTCGACGTGATCCGTTGCGGCAGAGGGTGTTCCGGCGCAGTCATCGATACGTACTTCTCGCCGAATACCGTGGTGGCCACGATTTTCGCGTCCACGTTCGCCGGGATCAGGTGCAAATACTTGGGATAGACGTCCAGGGTGAACTTCGCCGCGGGCTTGCCGTCACTCGCGATCTCGTTGATAGCGGCTACCCGGCCGATCTGCACGCCGTTGTAGGTGACCTTGGAACCGGGATCCATCACCAGGCCGGCCCGATCGGACAGCATCGTCAGCTTGACCTTATCGACGAAATCGCCGCTGTACTGCAGGTAGACCAGCCACAGCACGAGCGCGGCGATGAGAAAGACGATGAGGCCGGCGATCCGGAAAGGCTGGAACGGCACCTTGTTAATTTTCCCGTGTGGATGCGTCATAGCCCGCCTACACCGTGAAATTGAAGTTGGGATTGACGCCGTAGAGCGCCATTTCGGCCAACAGAATCACGACAGGGGTAGCAACCAGTGAAAAACGCATCGACCGGCCAACCGCCTCACCGACGCCAACCGGGCCGCCGCTGGCGTTGTATCCGTAGTAGCAGTGCGAGAGCATCACTACCACGGAGATGATGATGACGTCGACGAACGACCAGAACACATCGTCGGGCCGCAAGAACGTTCGGAAGTAGTGCTCGTAGGTGCCGGACGTCTGTCCATACAGGAACGTCGTGACGATCTGCGGCGAGAGGAACGACAAGATCAGGCCGACCGAATACAACGGGATGATCACCACAAGACCGGCAAGCATCCGGGTCGACACCAGGTACGCGTTGGACTTGACACCCATCACCTCCAGCGCGTCAATCTCCTCGCTGATCCGCATGGCGCCCAGCTCGGCGGTGGCGCCGGCGCCGACGGTGGCTGCTAGCGCGATACCGGTGACGATGGGGGCGACAAGGCGCACGTTAATAAATGCGGAGACAAACCCGAGCAGGGTCTCAAGTCCGACGTGGCCCAACGACGCGAGGCCCTGAATGGCCACTAACGAACCGGCAGAAAGAGTCACGAAACCGATGATCACCGCGGTGCCACCGATCACGGCCATGGCGCCGGTGCCCATTCCGACCTCTGCGATCAGCCGCAAGATTTCCTTGCGGTACCGAGTCAGCGCCCACGCCATGTCGCGGACGCCGATGACCGCAAACCAGCCGATCCTGCCGGCCTCGTCGAGAGGTTGGGACGCTGCGCCACCGAAGCGACGGAGGTCGGCGGATGCCCGCGGGAATCGAGAGCGCAGTACCTGAGTGGTCGACATCTCAGTGCCCCGTTCCGTATCGCACACCGATGGTGGTCAGCACCACGTTGACCGCGAACAACGCGACCACGCAGAGCACTACGGTCTCGTTGACGGCGGTGCCCAGACCCTTGGAACCGCCACTCACCGTCAGCCCGCGGTAGCAGCCGACCAAACCGGCGATCAGTCCGAAGGACAACGCCTTGATCGTCGCGATCACCACTTCTGGCAGCCCGGTGAGCTGGGTCAGCGTGGCCAGGTATGCCCCGGCCGACACGTGTTGAAGATAGACCCCGAAGACGAACCCACCGACCAGCCCGACCATGCTCACCAACGCATTGAGCAGCATCCCAACCAGGGAGCAGGCCAGCACGCGCGGCACTACCAGTCGGTGAATAGGGTCGATGCCGAGCACTTCCATCGCGTCGATCTCTTCCCGGATGGTGCGCGCGCCCAAGTCTGCGCAGATGGCCGTTGACGCCGCACCCGCGATCACCAGCACGGTGTTGAGCGGACCGATCTGCGTGATGACGGCGATACCGGCGCCAGCGCCGGAGAGATCAGCGGCGCCGACCTGGATCAGCAAGATGTTGAACGTGAAGATGAAGAGGGCCGTAATCGGTACGGAGATCGCCATCGTCGGCAGAATCGCGACCCGCAAGATGAACCAAGCCTGCAGGATGAATTCTTTCCACTGAAACGGCGGGCGGAACAACGCCTTTCCGGTGAGCACGCACATCCGGAAGAAGCCGCCGATAAGCACCAGTGACGGGCCTACCTGGTCACGGATGTAGTCGGTGACTCGCGGCTGCGTCGTTGTCACTCACACCCCCTTCCGTCGCGACCATGCGCCTTGTGGGGGAGCGGCGAATGGTGTCGCACGACTCCTCCTTGCCCCGCCCCTAAGCGTGTGACCACCGTCTCACTACCGGCAAGTAGTAAGGCGGACCACAGGACTGTACCCGATGGCCTCGCGGGTCTGCATGGCATCCACAGTATTAGCCTTTCATGAGTATGACCTGCGTTTTTCTTGTTATGTCAGGTTCTGTTATCCCGCGGCGGTTCCGTTGACGCGTAACCGCTTTGAGAGACGCCGACGGCCCCCATCAAGACCCCTCAGCAGCCCCGTAGCGTGCCCGTAATTCGGTCTTGAGCACCTTGCCGGCGGGGTTACGAGGCAGCGCTTCGACGATCTCCAGGCCCTTGGGGTGCTTGTAGCGCGCCAATCGCTCGCCGAGGAATTCGTCCAGATCCTCGATACGCAGATCACCTTGGGTCACTGCCGCCACGGCGATCGGCACCTCGCCCCACTTCCCGTGTGGACGACCGACGACGGCGACCTCGACGATTGCCGGGTGGCCGGCAAGGACGTTCTCCACCTCCGCGCAGTAGATGTTCTCGCCGCCGGAGATGATCATGTCCTTTTTTCTGTCGACCACCCACACGTAACCTTCCTCGTCCATTCGGACCAGGTCGCCGGAATGGAACCAGCCGCCGGCGAACGCCTCGGCGGTCGCTTCGGGGTTGTTCCAGTAGCCGCTCATCAATGTGGGTGCACGATAGACGATTTCACCGACCTCGCCGATGGGCACGTCGTTCATCTCCTCGTCGACCACGCGGGCAGTCACGGTCGGGATCACCTTGCCGACCGAGCCGAGCTTTCTGATCGCATCTTCGCCGAGCTGCATGCAGGTGACCGGCGACATCTCCGTCTGACCGAATCCGGCCAGTATCTGTGTGCCGGGGAAGGTTTCCGACATCTGTCGCAGCAGGGTATCCGATGCCGGCGCGGCGCCCCAGGAGATCACCCGCAACCTCACCTCGCGTGGATTCGCCTGCTGCGCACTGCATACCGCCTGCCACTGGGCGGGGACCAGGAAGATCCCGGTGACCTTCTCGGCGGCCAGGACATCGAGCAGGTGTCCGGGGTCGAATGCGCCCAGCGGGTGAATCACCGTGGGCAGCCCGAGCAGCAGACCGGTCAACAGGTTGGCTATTCCGGCGATATGGAAGAAAGGAACGCCGATGAACCCGATGTCGTTGACGTCGACGCCGTGGGTAAAGAGGTTGGTCATCGCCTGTCCGGTCAAGTTGGTGTGGGTCAGCACGGCTCCCTTGGGCCGGCCGGTGGTACCGGAGGTGTACATGATCAGCGCCGGCGAGTCGTTGGGGACGTCCACCAATTGGGCTGGATCGCCCGGCTCATTCGCCAGCTCCTCGTAGCACAGCAGACCCTCGTCTCCTGCGTCGCCAGCGACCACGATGGTCTCCAATACCGGCGTGACGGTTCGGACGCCGGCAGCTACCGCGCTCAGGACCGACTCGGTGATGATCAGCCGCGCCTCGCAGTCCTCGACCAGAAAGGCGATCTCAGCTGACGTCAGGCGGAAATTGATCGGAACGGCGATGGCCCCGATCATGTTGGCGGCCAGCACCGACTCGACGAACTCGGTGCGGTTCAGCATCAATATCATCACCCGATCGCCGTGCCCGACCCCTCGGCGGATCAGGGCTCCGGCCAGCGCGGCGACCCGGCCGCGCAGGTCGGCCCATGTGACGGTGTTGCCAAGGAACCTCAGCGCAGTGCCGCCCGGCTGCATCGACGCATGCCGTTCGAGTTGGTTGACCCAATTCTGCCGTCGCGCCAAATATGGCTGCTCGGTAGCGTCGAGGCTGCCAGAGGTTCCGGCGGGCCCTGAGCCGGTCAACTGCGCGGTCAACTCGTCGCTTCCCTTCTCGGCGCTGACGTTCGCCCCAAGTTGATATTTGATAAAACTTGGTGTTGTCTGGGTCACACTATGGTCTTGTCGGCGCGAAGACAACCCCGGCGATTCAGGTGAGTGCACCCGTTTCGGCGCGGCGTTCTGCGCTGTCGGAAGCCCGGTTCCCGCTGCGCCGCGCGCAGCTGTCCGACGAGGTCGCGGGCCATCTGCGGTTCGCGATCATGTCGGGGACGCTCCGCCCGGGAACCTTCATCCGGCTCGACGAGACGGCGGCCAAACTCGGGGTCAGCGTGACGCCGGTGCGTGAGGCGTTGCTCAAGTTGCGCGGTGAGGGAATGGTGCAACTCGAGCCGCACCGCGGCCACGTCGTGTTGCCGCTGAGCCGCCACGACATCGAGGACATCTTCTGGCTGCAGGCGACGATCGCCAAGGAATTGGCCGCCACCGCGGCCCACAACATCACCGACGACGAGATCGACGATCTCGACCAGATCACCGACGCGCTGGCCACCGTCGTCGCCACCGGTGACATCCCCGCGATCGCGGCGACCGAGTTCGCGTTTCACCGCGCCTTCAACCACGTCACCGGGCGAATCAAGCTGGCGTGGTTTCTGCTGCATGTGGCCCGGTACATGCCGTTGACGGTGTACGCCGCGGATCCAGGATGGGGTAACGCCGCAGTTCAGAATCACCGGGACTTGGTCGCAGCGCTGCGCCGCCGCGACACCGCCGCAGTTGTCGAGCACACCAACTGGCAGTTCACCGACGGCGCGCGCCGGCTCACCGAAAGACTGCACAGCAGCGGCGTCTGGGGCTCGGTCTGATCGCTAGCTCGACGACCCCAGGTCTTCGGCACGCTTCTTGAGATTCTCGGCCAGATAGTCCAAGACGTTGTTGGCCAGCGTTTTGACCATCGGTGCGGGGATCGGTAGCGAGGGCTCGACGTCCAGGTCCACCGTGAGCAGTGACGACGCGCCCGTATCCACGACGCTGAACAACTGGTCCTGCTTCTTGAACAGATTGCTCTGCTGAAGCACGGTCTGGATCTGATTCGGGTTCGGGTAGTAGACCGCCTGAATCAACGAGTCCTCGATCGCTTCAAATTTCGCATCCAGGCGCACCTGGCTGGGGCGTCCGTCGTCGTAACGGGCCAGCACCCACAGCCCGGCTACCCCGTCGTTCCACTGCGGGTAGGCCTCGAAGTCGGCGACGATATCCAGAATCGACGCCCCACTCGCGGCGATCTCAACGGTCTTGCTTACAAACGGCATTGGCCGAGCATAGTCAGTTCGTTAAGTGACGCAGGCCGTCGACAGCAGGGAGCGGATGGCGTCGGGGACAGGAACCGGTCGGCGGGTGGTGCGATCGATGTAGACGTGCACCCAGTGGCCGACTGCGGCGACAGGCTGCGGCTCGGCCCCTTCCGCCGGCTCTTTTGGGGCCCGGAAGACGCCGAGCCGATAGGTGACGCTGCTGTTCCCGAGCCGGGCCACCGCCACACCGACGACAAGCTCTTGCGGGAAGTGCAGTTCGGAGAAATAGCGGCAGCCCGATTCGGCGACGATGCCTTGCGCCGACGTCGTGACCGGGTCGATGGCGACGTTTGTATTGATCCAGCCGTTGATCGCGGTGTCGAAAAGTTGGTAATAGACAGCGTTATTCAGGTGGCCGAACATGTCGTTGTCGGCCCATCGGGTCAGCACCGGCCAATGCACCGGAAAGTCACGGCTGGTGAGCCCGTCCGAGTCGGGCGGACCCGTAGAAGACGGCGTCATGGTTGTATTCGACCATGACGCAAATCCGGGGCGCCGTGCTGGAGCACATCGGATCGTCGCGGCCGTACGCGCAATCCCGGCCCATCACCGTTGCCGAGTTGCAACTGGCTCCGCCCGGCGCCGAGGAACTGCAGGTCCGCATCGAAGCCGCGGGCGTCTGTCATTCCGACTTGTCGGTGGTCGACGGCAACCGGGTGCGGCCGACCCCGATGCTGCTCGGGCACGAGGCGTCCGGAATCGTCGAGCGCGTCGGCGACGGGGTCACCGACCTCGCCGTCGGTCAGCGGGTGGTAATGACCTTCCTGCCGCGTTGCGGCCGCTGCGCGGCGTGCGTGACCGACGGTCTGACCCCATGTCAGCCGGGCAGCTCGGCGAACAATGCCGGAACGCTGCTCGGTGGCGGGATGCGGCTCAGCCGCAGCGAGAGCCGGGTCTACCACCACTTGGGCGTGTCCGGTTTCGCGACGCATGCGGTGGTCCACCGGGCCAGTGTTGTTCCGGTGGATCGCGATGTCCCTGCACCGGTCGCCGCGCTGCTCGGTTGCGCGATGCTCACCGGCGGCGGCGCGGTGCTCAACGTCGGCCGTCCGCAGCCGGGGCAGACCGTGGCCGTCGTCGGGCTCGGCGGCGTCGGCATGGCTGCCGTGATGACGGCACTGTCCTACGCCGGAGTGCACGTGGTCGGCGTCGACCAGTTGCCGGAGAAGTTGGCCGGCGCACGCGCTCTGGGTGCGCACGAGACCTACACGCCGCAGCAGGCCGCCGACTCGGCGGTCAAGGCCGCCGTGGTCGTCGAGGCCGCCGGTCATCCCGCCGCGCTGGAAACGGCGATCGGGCTCACCGGCCCCGGAGGTCGGACCATCACGGTGGGGCTGCCCCGGCCGGATGCCCGGATCACTGTGTCTCCGTTGGGTTTTGTCGCCGAGGGTCGGTCGCTGATCGGCAGCTACCTCGGATCTGCGGTGCCGGCGCGTGACATTCCGCGGTTCGTCGAGCTGTGGCGCTCAGGCCGGCTGCCGGTGGAGTCGCTGGTGTCGTCGACAGTGCCGCTCGACGACATCAACACCGCGATGGATCAGCTGGCCGACGGCCTCGCCGTGCGCCAGGTGATCTCCTTCGACTAGCTCGGGCGAGCAGTCGCGTAGAAGGCCCGCTGAAGCGCCCGGCCCTGCAGTGCGAACAGCTGCTCGGTGACCTCCCAGTCGGGCAGCAGCGAGTCGAAACCGTGGCAGGTGCCGGCGAAGACATGCAACTCCGTGGCAATTCCGGCGCGCAGTAGCCGCCGGGCATAGTCGAGCGCCTCGTCGCGCAGCGGGTCGATGTCCGAACAGGTGATGAATGTGGTTGGCAAACCGCTTAATTGGCCGCGACGTGCCGCGACAGACTCCGCAGATGGCGCGGTCGACCCCAGGTAGTGTCGCCACATCAGCTCCGCGGCGGGACCGTCGAACGCCGGCGTGGCCGCGAACTCCGTCTTCGACCCGGTCACCCGGTCATCGAGCACCGGCTGGTGCAGCATCTGGAACACCACCGGCGGCGCCACCCCGTCGGCGGCCCGTTGCGCAAGGCAGGCCGCCAGTGCGCCGCCGGCACTGCTGCCGGCCACCGCGAGGCGCGAAGCATCCACGCCCAACGCCTGCGCGTCGGCGCTCACCCAGTTCAGTACCGCGACTGCGTCGTCGAGCGCAGCGGGGTACTGGTGCTCGGGTGCCAGCCGGTAATCCAGCGACACCACCGCACAACGGCCGCGACGTGCCAGTTCGATGCACTGCCGTTGGTCGGTGTCCAGGTTGCCCAGCACGAATGCTCCTGCATGGCAATAGATCACGGTGGGCGCGGGCGCGGGCGCGCCGCGGTAGATGCGCACCCGCACCGGACCCCACTCCCCCGCCGCAGTCTCCTCCCCGATAGCAACGCCGGTGGCGTCGATACCGTCGACCGCCGCGCGACGACGTTGATCGAGCGACTCGCGGATCAATCCGATCTTTGACAAGTCGGACAGGTTGGTGCGTGTCGTCGCGACGGCGCGCAGCACCGGGTCGAGTCGATCGTCCACTACCCGTGCCCGGCCAGGTGCGGCGCGGGTTGGCTGGCGGGCGCTGGCTGGAAGGTGAAGTCGGCGGTCCTGAAACGACGGGTCATCTCCCAGAACGCGCGTGCACTGCGCGGCCACTGCGTCACCACGCGCCCGTTGGCGGCACGAAAGTAGTTGCTGCACCTTGTAGTCCATACAGTGCCCTGCATCCACTGGTCGATCTTGGCAAGGAAGTCGGCCATCGCGGCTGGGCGAACCGCGACATACGAGTTCCCTGTGCGCCGCAGGTATCGCAACACCCGCACGACGTAGCGCGCCTGAGCTTCGAGCACAAAGATCACGCTGTTGGAGCCGACGTTGGTGTTGGGCCCGTACAGCATGAAGAAGTTGGGAAACCCGGGTACCGCCATACCCAGATATGCGTGCGCCCCGTCCCGCCACACGTCGTGCAGCCGCGCCCCGCCCTCGCCGGTCACGTCGATCTCACCGAGATAATCGGCTGCCGCGTAACCGGTTGCGCAGACAACAACGTCGACGTCGCGCTCGCTACCGTCGTCGGTCACCAGCGATCGCGTGCGCAGGGACCTGGCCGGGCTGCTCAGCACCTCGACATGAGGCTGCGTCAACGCCGAGAGATAGTCCGACGAAAAGACCAGCCGCTTGCAGCCCACCGGATGGTCCGGCGTCAGCCTGCGACGCAACTCCTCGTCGGGAACCGTGTTCTCCAACAGGCGCTGGGCGACGGTGGTGAATTCCTGGGTCTTCTCGCTGCCGTGCTCGATCACCGAGATGTTCGCCTCGCTGCGCAGCCACAGCCGGGTTCGATAGAGCTTCTTGGCGAGCGGAATATGTTCGAATATCCAACGCTCCCTGCGGCTGTAGCGGCGATCCGGCTTGGGCAGTATCCAGGTGGGCGAGCGCTGCACCGAGTACACCTTCTCGGCGACCTTGGCCAATTCCGGAATCAGTTGTGCGGCAGTCGAGCCCGTACCCAGGACGGCAACACGCGCGCCCGCGAGCTCGACCGAATGGTCCCACCGCGCCGAGTGCATGACCGTTCCGGTGAACGGTTCCTGTTCGACCAGATCGGGCAGCACCGGCTGGGTAAACAACCCGACCGCCGACACCACCACGTTGAATTCATGGTGCTCACCCGCGGCCGTCGTCAACCGCCACCGATTGGTGTGGCCATCCCATTGCGCGGAACGGATCTCGGTGCCGAGCCGCAGATGTGGCCGCAAATCCTGTTCGTTGACGCATCGCTCGAAGTACTCGAGGATCTCCGGCTGGGCAGACCACAGCCGCGACCAATGCGGGTTCAACTCGAACGAGAAAGAATACAAGTGCGACTTGACGTCACACGCCAACCCCGGATAGGTATTGATCCGCCACGTTCCACCGACTCCGTCTTCCCGATCGAAGATGGTGAAGTCGTGAAACCCCGCTCGCCGCAGCAGTATTCCCAGCGCGATGCCTCCGGGACCGGCGCCGATGATGCCGATTGACATGGCCGTCATTCGATCTTCAGGCATTGGCCACCATCGACGACGAGCTCCGAACCGGTGATGAATGACGCCCTGCGGGAGACCAGGAAGGCGACGGCGTCGGCGACTTCGGACGGCTCTCCGATGCGCCCCCTGGCCGACGTCGACGCCAGCCGCGACTGGGTCTCGTCGTCGAGCATCGGTGTGGCGATCGGTCCGGGAAAGACGGCGTTGACGCGAATTCCCGTCGGCGCAAGTTCAGCCGCGGCGGCCTGGGTCAGGCCGCGCAGCGCCCACTTCGATGAACCGTAGGCAGTGTGGTTGGGGAACGGCCGGATGGCACCGGTGCTGCAGGTGTTGACGACGGCCGCACCCGACGCGGCACGCAAATGCGGCAGTGTCGTCTGGATACCGAGGAATGCGCCCAGACAGTTGACCCGCCAGGCGTTTTCGAAGCCGTCGACCGACTCGTCGGCGATCGATGAACGGTGCAGCACACCGGCGTTGTTGACCAGGGTGCTCAGCGATCCGAACGTCCCGACGGTGATCGCAACCGCCTCCTGCCATCCCGATAGCGACGTCACGTCGAGCGCAACCGCGATCACCCCGTCGTCGTGCAGACGGCCGACCGAATCGATCAATAGTCCGACGTTGACGTCGCAGGCCGCGACGGAGAATCCGTCGTCACGTAGCCGTTGCGCGATGGCCCAGCCCTGCCCGCGCGCGGCCCCGGTGACCAGTGCCACCCGCTTCGCGCTCACTGGTATCCACCCAACGGCGGACCGGCCGGAGATGCCTGCCGCATGGTCGCTTCGGCGAGGATGTCCGCGGCTCCGTGCCGCAGCGCCTGCGACTCGGCCGAGAGCGTGATCAGTTGAAAACCAAGAGTTGCCATAGCGTTTCCTACCACGGCGGTTCCGGCGTGGATACCGGTCACCACACCCGCTGCCGACGCGGCCCGGTGAATGCTAGCGATGGCGTCACGCACCGCAGGATCGGTGGTGGCCTTGGCGACCTCGACGCCCATCGAGATCGCCAGATCGGCGGGTCCCACGTAGACGCCGGCAAGGCCGGACACTGCGCAGATCTGCTCGACGTCGGCCAACGCGGCCGCAGTTTCGATCATCGCGAACACGCTGACCCGCGCCTGGAGGACGCCGATGTCGGAGCCGAGGCTGGCGCGCAGCGGGCCGAAACTTCGCACACCGTCCGGCGGATACCGGGTGGCGGCCACCGCGGCGGCAGCGTGGTCGGCCGACTCGATCATCGCGATGATGACGGCATCGGCGCCGGCGTCCAGCACCCGCCCGATCGGTGCCGGGTCGGCCGAGGGCAACCGCACCGCGGTCGCGATCGGGACGTGCTCGAGCCGACGCAGCATGGTGGCGATGTCGGCGTCGTCGATGTAGCCGTGTTGGGCGTCGAAGCCGACGTAGTCGTATCCGGCCCGGGCGAATTCTTCGGGTCCGATCGCGGTTGGCCCGGTGATCCAGCCACCCCACACGGGTTTACCGCGGGCAAGCGCCTCCTGCAGGTGGCTTCCCGTCACAGCGCACCCGAATCGGCGATGGCGATTTTCACTCGTCCGGGAACTGGGCGGCTGGCCAGTTCGAACGCAGCCTGGACGTCCCGGACGTCCTCGATGCCGAACGTATGGGTCAGATACCTGGCCAGCAGGCCGGGATGTTCGGTGGCGAATGTGTCTGCACGTTCCAGCATCCTTCGACGTTCAAGTGCTATGCCGGATTTGAGGGTCAGGTTGTTGCGCAGCATGGTGCGCATGCTGATCGGATAGCTGTCGTCGTCGGGCACCCCGAAGTAGAACACCGTGCCGCCGGGCGCGGTGGCCTCGATGGCGTGGTTGAGGGTTGCCACCTGGTGACCGACGGTTTCGATCACGATGTCGGGCCGGTCCTCGCGGGCCAACTGGCTGACCCAGCGGTCGCTGGTGGCCCGCACGAAAGTGTCGACGCCGAATTTCTCGGCGACGTCCGCGCGGTCGACCGGGTCGACGCCGGTGACATGGCGGGCGCCTGCGGCTTTCAACGCAAACGAGAAGAGCAGACCGATAGAGCCCTGTCCGATGATGCCGACGTGGCGACCGCTGAGGTCCGGCAACTGCTCGACGGTATAGAGCACGCACGCCAAGGGCTGCAGACCGACCGCCTCCGCCGGGCTCAGTGCCGAATCGTAGGGCGCCACCTGGTTTCCGTCGGTCACGACCCGCGCCATCAAACCGTCGAACGCTGAGGCCCAGCCCACCACCCGGTCACCGGGCCGGTGCTGCTGATGTCGGCTGGCGAGCACCTCCCCGACGATTTCGTGGGCCGGATAACCGTCTTTCTCGGCACCGCTGCGGCCGTCGTCGCCCGGAAGCTTGCCGCGCACACCGCGAAAGGCGGGTATATCGCTACCGCACACTCCGGCGGCCAGGAACTGCAGCAGCACCTGGCCGTCGGCGAGGCAGTCGGGCGTTTTCTCAGGGATCGACGTCTTCTCGAACTGATATGGCGCGACGATCCGGTAGGACCACACGTCAAACCTCCACCGGCAGGCTGCTCCAGCCCCATTGGAAGCTCGATGGTGGCCGGAATGCGGACTCTTCGATGATGCGGAAGTCCGGCACCCGCCGCAGCCATTCCTCGATCATCACCGAGATTTCGAGACGAGCGACGTGGTAGCCCAGGCAGAAGTGCTGGCCGCGTCCGAAGGCCAGCATGCGTTGAATGGGGCGGTTCCAGATGAACTCGTCGGGTTGCGGATACTCCCGCTCGTCGCGGTTGGCCGATGCGAGCACAGTGATCAGCCGCTGGCCCGGCTCGAGCGTGCTGCCGTGAATGCTGTACGGCTTGCGGACGGTTCGGGCGAACCACTGCGCCGGCGCGCAGTAGCGGATCATCTCCTCGCGGGCGACGGGCACGTTGGCCTTCGGGTCGGCCTTCACCGCGGTGAGCTGGTCGGGGTGACGCAGCAATTCCCACAACCCGTGCGCGACGATCTTGGGCACGGTTTCGGTGCCGCCGATGAACACGCACAGCATCTGGGTCGCCACCTCGACGTCGTCGAGCGGGCTGTCGTCGGGCAGCCGGTAGCCCATCAGCCCGTCGACCACCGGCAAATTGCCGTCGGAAGCGTTGGCGCGCCGGCGTTTCACCGACGGGATCAGATAGTCGAGATAGTTGGGCCGCGACTGCGCGGTGTCGACGCCGCTACCGGGCTCGGCGAGGCTGCCCGCGTTGACCGAGGCGAGCACCTCGGGAGCCAACTCCACTGGTATACCCAGGAATTCGCAGACCACGGACGCGGCAACGATCCCACCGTAGTCCTGAGTGAGATCGAACGTGCCGCGCGGCAGCAACTCGTCGAGGCGTTCGTTGGCCAGTTCGCGGATCCGCATTTCCAGTTGCGCGGCCGCCTTCGGCCGGAACGGCTGGCTGTGTGCGCGGCGCACGCCGTCGTAGACAGGTGCGTCGAAAACCGCGTGGAACGGCAGCGGATGCCACGGCGGGTCGGCGACCGGCCCATCGTTGTGGTGACCGAGAGTCGACGCGGGCGGCAGCGTTCCTTCCGACGCGACGAAGGTTCCGTCGTTGACCGCCAGCACATCCCAGATGTCGGCGAATCGCGACAGCGCGAAGGTGTCCCACTGCGCCAGGTGGTAGAGCGGGTACTGGTCGCGCAGCACCCGGTAGTACGGCAGCGGATCGGCCATCACTGCGGGATCGAATGGATCATACGAGAAGTCCTGCACTGCAGTATTATTCATCGCAGCGGCGCGGGTGGTAGCGCCTGCAGAATCGAGTCCTCCCAGCCGTCCCGGAGGGCCGGGGCCACGCTCATCCAGGTGACGATCTCGGCGGGCGGACTCTCTTTCCAGGACGGATAGTGCTCGGCGAAACAGTCCCAACCGCCGTCGAGCGCCCAATAGTGGATGACCTCGTTGTAGCGGAACGTGGTGGTGAATGAACCCAGCCAGCGTTTGCCGGTGCGCTCCGACCACGGCACATAGAGTCGCTCCAGTTCGCGGATGTAGTCGTCTTGGCGACCCGGTTTGGTCTGCATGATTTCTTGAATCACCACCGATGCAGTGAATTTCGCGTCCCGCAGCTGGGCGAGCGTCTTATTGCTCGGTCCCGGGTACATGATCCGGCCCTCGCCGGAAGCCCCGATCTCGGCGAGGAACGTCGACCATGTGGCGGCGCTGGATTCGTGACTCCCGCCGCTGGCTTGCGCCGCTCCGATACGGGCGTAGTCGGCAAAGGCGTCGATCTCCCAGATGATCGTCACCTGCGGCCAGTGCCCGTTGTAGGGCGTGGCTTCCCACATGCCGAATAGTCGAGCGCCAAGGTCTTCCATCATGGGCTGGTAGGTGGCGACGAACACCTCCGTGAAACGGCCGCTCGATCCGGAGCCGAGCGCGATCGTCTCCTGCAAGTAGAGCAGCGTGTCGGCGCGATACTTACGCATCAGCCAACCGGGATCAGTTCGGAATCGACGGGCAGACATGACTTCATGTCACTGCGCAATGTCTCGGTCGGGCCGACGGGATGCGAAATGCCGGCCGCGGTGAGCGCGTGGCGCTTGAACGCGCGCGCGGCGGCACTGAGAACGTGCCGCACGGTGGTCGTCCGGTGCCCGACGACCAGCGGCCAACCGTCTTGCCAGAGAGTGACTTCCGTCATCCAGCGATCAAGCGCGTTGAGCACCTCCTGCTGGATTCGCACATCGGAAGCGAACATGTCCGCGCTGACCGCCAAGCCACGGGCCGCGCATCCCGTGCTCGCGGGCAGAATCCACGAGTCAAGGTCGGCTGCGTCTATGCCGAGGATTTGTAGCGGACGGATGTCGCAGTGCTGCGGTAACAGCACGGTGACGTCCCAGCCGGCGCGCACCCGGTCGTAGAGCCAGCCGCCGACCGAGCACACCACGTCGGCCGGGCTAGATGCGACGACATCGAGTCGGTACTTGACCGAGGCCCGGTCGGCTGAGCGCGGCCGTCGTTTCTCGAAGTCCACTTCGATGATCCCCATCGCATCCCTTCAGCAGATCGAACGCCACCCACGTCCGGTGGCCCTGCCGACTCAGCGTGACATTTTAACGTCAATCTGTAAAGTTCCGATGGAGTCAGGATTGGCGCCGCGCCTTGAGCTCGGCGAGAATTTCGTCGGTGTGCTCGCCCAACTTCGGCGCGGCCGACCGGGGTGCCCACGGGGTGCCGTGGAAGTCCGCCGGCGTCGCGACCATCGGCACGGAACCTTCTCCGCCGCTTCCTTCCGGTACGTCGACCATGCCGCCGGCAGCGTGAAACTGCTCGTCGGCCACGACGTCCTCGATCGAGTTGATCGGCGACCAGAAGAAATCCGGCTCACCGGCGAAGATCTCGGCCCATTCGTCGAGGGATTTGGTGGCAAAGATCTGGTCCAGCGCGGCGATCAGCTCAACCGCGTTGATGAAGCGCGCCCGCGCCGACGAATAACGCGGATCCGTCAGCCAGTCGCTACGACCGATGGCCCGACACAGCGCCGGCCAATGCCGCTCGGCTTCCAGTCCGACGATCCAGAACCGCCGTCCGTCACCTGCGGCGTAGTTGTTCATGCACGGGTTGCCCATCGATTCCCGTTGTCCGATGGCGATGGGCTGACCCGCCATCAGGTAGGTGTTCAAATCGAAGCTCACCGTGTAGGCGCCCTGCCGATACAGCGACGTGCTGACCAGCTGCCCGGTCCCGGTTCGGTCGCGGGCCAATAGTGCGGCGCAGATCGCCGCGGCCAGCGTCATGCCGGCCATGTGGTCACCCATCCCGCCGCGTTGGAAGGGCGGCGTGTCGCCGGGCCGGGTCAGCAGATGGGCCAATCCGCCGCGGGACCAGAACGCCGCGACGTCGTAGGCTGCCCGGTCGGCGTCAGGCCCGGTTTCGCCATAGCCGGTGATCAGCCCGTAGACCAGGCGCGGATGGGCCGCGGCCAGCGACTCGAAGTCGAATCCCAGCCGTCGCAGCGCGCCGGGACGGACATTTGTGACGAATGCGTCTGCCGCACTGATTAATTCGAGCGCGGTTGCGCGGTCGTCGTCGGTGGTCAGGTCCAGGACGATGCTGCGCTTGGAGCGGTTGTCCATCTCGAAGGGCGGGCTGACGTCGATGTCGAGGCCGAGCATGCGCCCGAACATGCGCGCGGGGTCACCGGTGGGCGGCTCGATCTTGATGACGTCGGCGCCCCAGTCGGCGAGGATGCCACCCGTTGCGGGCCCGGCCACCCAGACGCCGAGCTCGACGACTCTGACGCCTTCCATCGGTCCGGCCATCATCGGCATCCTTTCGTCGACTCTTCTAGGGTCCGACTTTCCGTGTCATCTCGCGGTCAGTGAACTGCGGCCGAGGTTTGTCTCACGAAGCATGTCATTCTCTACGGGTCGTAAATCCGCATGCTGATTGTCGGGTTCTACGCATTTGTGCTGATGTTTGTCAGTAACTGTGCCTAGATGCTGGCTAGCATGAGCGCAATTGATCTGCCGGCGGATGCGCCGCTACTGACCTGGAACGAGCAGAGCGTGGGCGAGCTCCCAACGGGAACCGTGACGTTGCTTCTCGCCGACGTCGAAGGCTCCACACGGCTATGGGAGACCCAATCGGACTCCATGACCGCCGCGCTCGAACAGCTCAACCAACGGGTCGACGACCTCGTCGCGACGCACGGGGGCGTGCGGCCCGTCGAACAGGGCGAGGGTGACAGCTTTGTGGTGGCGTTCCCCCGTGCCAGCGATGCCATCGCCTGCGCGTTGCAGCTACAGCTGTCCGTGCTCACGCCGATCCGCATCCGCATCGGGCTGCACACCGGGGAAGTGCAGTTGCGCGACGCCGGCAACTACGCCGGAACAACGATCAACCGGACCGCACGACTGCGCGACCTCGCACACGGCGGGCAGACCGTGCTTTCCGGAGCAACCGAACAACTGGTCGTCGATCGGTTACCCGCTGAAGCTTGGCTGACCGACCTTGGCGAACACGCGTTACGTGACCTGCCGCGCCCGGAGCGGGTCATGCAACTGAACCATCCCGGGATGCGCAACGACTTCCCACCGCTGCGCGCCACCAATAACGTTGGCGCTGCTCATCTTCCAATTCAACTCACTAGTTTCGTCGGCCGCGGCACGCAGCTCGGGGACATCGCACAGATCCTGACAGAGAACAGGTTGGTGACCCTGACCGGCGCGGGCGGGGTCGGCAAGACCCGGTTGGCGCTGCGGGTCGCCGACCACGTCGCAGACGAATTCGCCAGCGGCGTATGGTTCGTCGATCTTGCTCCGGTCACCAATCCCCTTCAGGTGTCGGTCGTGTTGGCGCGCACCTTGGGTCTTGCCGACCAACCGGGCCGCTCCACCATGGAGACCGTGTCGAAGTTCGTCAGGGACCGCTCGATGCTGTTGGTACTCGACAATTGCGAGCATCTGCTGGACGCCAGTGCGGACCTGGTGATGGACCTGCTCGATGCAGGTCCGGATGTCACCGTGCTGGCGACCAGTCGGGAGCCAATCGGCATCGCTGGCGAGCTGACCTGGCGGGTGCCGTCGCTGTCAATGGACGGCGAAGCCGTCGACTTGTTCGTCGACCGGGCCCGCCGGACGAGGCCGGATTTCTGCCTCACTGAGGGCAATTCTTCCGCGGTCGCTGAGATCTGCCGGCACGCCATGCTGACCGAGCCCGAACGCATCCTGTTTCGCCGCCTGGCCGTCTTCATGGGCGGGTTCGACCTCGACGCCGCCCTCCCAGTGGGTGCCGACGCGGACGTGGAGCACTTCCAGCTCATCGATCTACTCGGCCTGCTGGTGGACAAGTCACTGGTCGTCGCCGAGGAGGTTGACGGTGCGATGCGGTACCGCCTGCTGGAGACAGTGCGCCAGTACGGTCTGGAAAAGCTCACTGAGTCCGGCGAAGCCGAGGCGGTGCGGACCCGTCATCGCGACCACTACACCGACGCCGCGGTGACGCTGGCCGCGCAGGGACTCAGCGACGAAGCGCCGCTGGTCCCATGGGCCGAGAGCGAGATGGACAACCTCCGCGCGGCTCACGCCTGGAGTTGCGATACCGGCGAGTTCGGGCCGGCTCTACAGGTTGTTTCGGCGTTGCAGCGGCTATGGCTGACGCGCGGGCGGTTCCGCGAAGGCGGTGCCGGGTTCGACACCGTTTTCGGCGACGAGCGCTACCGCGACGGAGATGTCGCGCTTAGCGTCTGGGTGCGGGCGGTCGCCGACGCCGGGCTGCTGGCGGTCTGGTTCTCCGTGCCATTCAGCCTGCAACGCGCGGAGGAAGCCCTGTCCGCGGCACGCCAACTCGGCGATGAAGCACTCGTCGTGCGAGCCCTAGTGACCTGCGGCATGTTGGCGTTCTAAGACACCGAACTCGCACAACCATATTTCGCCGAGGCGGCGGATCTTGCTCGCGCATCAGGTGATCTCGCCGCGCTCTCTCAGCTGCGCTCCTACCAGTGCTTCGCCAGCGCTGTCGCCGGTGACCCCGTCGCTGCGCAGGCGGCCGGCGAGGAGGGGCGAGACCTCGCCGATGCGCTCGGCGACAGCAACACGTCCCGCTACAGTCGGACGTTCCTTGGCAGTGCGCTGACGCAACAGGGCAAGCTGGTTCAAGGCGTCCTGGTCGGCCGTTCGCTGGTCGAGGAGGCGCGGGCGGCCGGGGACCGCCCGACTGAAATGTTCGGCTTGATCACCTTTGCGCAAGCGCTCGCGTTCACCGGCGAAGCCGCGGCGTCGCGCGAGGCAGCCGAAGCCGGACTGGAGATCGGGGCGACGCTGGGCGGCGGTCACGACGACAGTGCTTACGCGGCATTGGCTAATGCCGCGTTAGCTGCCGGCGACGCCCAGGCAGCCAAACATGCCTGCGACGCGGCGTGGCGGAACACCTATCCGCTGAAGGAGCTGCTCACCAGATGCATGTTGCCGATGGCCTACGCGGCTCTGGGATGTGGCGATCTGGTCGGCGCCCGTCGCTGGGCGGACGACACGGTTGCGGCCGCGCCAGGATCTCAACAGATGGTGGCTTTGACCGCGCGAGCCCGCGTCGCCCTCGCTCAGGGCGAGCGGCAGCAGGCCGAAACCGACCTGCACGACGCCCTCGCGGTCGCCGAGCGCACCGGCGGATACCTGTACCTCCCCGATGCTCTCGAATGTCTGGCATCACTGGCCGCCGACCCTGAGCAGGCCGCCCGCCTTCTCGGCGCGGCCGACGGCATGCGGCAGCGGCACGGCGAGGTGCGGTTCAAGGCGTTTCAAGCGAGCTACGACACGGCGTTGGCGGCTGTACGGGACGCATTGGGAAAGCAGGCTTTTGATGCTGCGTGGTCCGAAGGCAGCGCGCTGTGCACCGGCGAGGCAATCAGCTACGCGCAGCGGGGCCGCGGTGCCCGCGGCCGTCCGGCCAGTGGGTGGGAGTCTCTGACGCCCGCCGAACTCGACGTCGTTCGGCTAGTCAGCCAGGGATTGACAAGCAAAGACATTGCCGCTCGCCTGTTCATCTCGCCACGCACCGTGCAGTCTCATCTCACGCACACCTACACCAAACTCGGCCTCTCATCGCGGGTACAACTTGTCCAAGAAGCCGCTCGTCACACGAATTGAATACTCCGACAACTGGATGGCCAGGCCGCGTACCCTCGGGCCTCATGAGCATGGTGACCGGACACGGGCCGCTGAGCAGTGCTCCGGCGGGCTGGTTTTCGCCGCCGGTGCCCGCCGGCGTGGTCTACACCGAGCCGCATCCCCGTCGCGTCCAGGCGGTGAAAGACGGGCGCACGGTGATCGACACCGAGCATGCGTTACTGGTGCACCGGCCAGATCGCCCGCTTAGCTTCGCTTTTCCCGCCGCGGAGACACGCGGGCTACCAGGTGAGCCCGTTGCCGAGGCACCAGGATTCGTGCAGGTGCCGTGGGATGCGGTGGACACGTGGATCGAAGAAGGCCGCGCCCTGGTGCACTATCCGCCCAACCCGTATCACCGCGTCGACTGTCGGCCCACCGCCCGCCGGTTGCGGGTCGAGGTGGCCGACACCACGCTGGTGGACACCGACGAAACGGTGATCGTGTTCGAGACCGCCTTGGATCCCAGGCTTTACGTCCACCCGGCACACGTGCGCAGAGAGCTTCTGCGGCAATCTGATACATCGACCTACTGCAACTACAAGGGCTACGCCACCTACTGGTCGGCTGTCGTCGGCGATACCGAAATCCACGACGTGGCGTGGTGCTACCTCGATCCGCCACCGGAAAGTCGGCCCATCACAGGCTTTTTCAGCTTCGACGCCGCCCGCGCGGCGGTGGTGGCCGAGCTGCCCGTTCAGGACCTCGGCAGCGAATAGTTCGGTCGCCCCAGTCCCAGCGCGTGCTGGGCGATCATGCTGCGGAACACCTCCACTTGACTTGGCTGACGATTCGGGGTTCGTGGTAGTCGCGGCGGGTTGACCTGTTGTTTTTCGGTTTTAGGCTGCGGGATCTGCGCACTAAATTCGCGGGCCGGGCTGCCTTGGTGGCCAACGTGCGCATCGTGGAGACCGCCTTCGGCGCGACCTGTAGTGTAGATCGTGCGGTTTTCGCGAGTGGATCTCGCGCGGTCGAGCACCTTGGTTCGCCGCGGGGCGGCGGTGGCTGTGCAGAAGGCCGCGTGGATCGCGTCTGGCAGCCAATGAGGCTGTGCCGCTCAGCATATGACGACGGCAACACCTCGGCGCGGGTCGCCAGCCGAAACTTGTCAGACCCGGCTGTAATGATGACGTTATGTCTTTGACCACATCACCTCCGGCGGCGGTGAGCCCTGCTGAGCGTGTTGAGGTGTTGTTCGAGGAGTTGGCGGAGTTGGCCGGGCAGCGCAATGCAATTGATGGGCGCATCGTGGAGATCGTCGCCGAGCTGGATCGCGACGAGCTCTGTGGGGCTACGGGTGCGCGGTCGGTGGCGGCGTTGGTGGCCTGGAAGCTGGGCTGGTCATCGGGAAACGCCCACACGATCACCACCGTGGCACGCCGGCTGCAAGAGTTTCCCCGCTGCGCGGCCGGCATGCGAGAGGGCCGGTTGTCGCTGGATCAGGTCGGCGTCGTGGCCGCACGGGCGGGCGAGGGTTCCGATGAGCACTACGCGCAGCTGGCGCGCTGCGCCACGGTCAACCAGCTGCGCACCGCGGTCAAGCTGGAACCGCGACCCGAACCCGATCCGCGGCCGCAGCCGCAGCCCTCAATCACCAAGACTTCCGGCGAGGAGTTCAGCTGTTGGCGGATCGCACTTCCCCACGAGGACGCGGCGAAGTTCGACGCGGCACTGGCGTCTCATCGTGATGCGCTGTTCGCCCAGTGGAAGCAGGAGCACGGCAATAGCGACCGCACGTCAAAGAATTGTCCCCCGTTGCCCACCACCGTCGAGGCGTTTATGCGCCTCGTCCAGGTTGGATGGGACGATGAGGCGGCCCGCCGGCCACACGGGCAGCACACCACGGTGGT
>Ga0302326_10000945_pt1 | contig 76134 bp, 72 predicted proteins | sample Palsa_T0_3_FD_202264 | JGI IMG/M metagenome (GOLD analysis project Ga0302326, IMG submission 202264) | Peat permafrost microbial communities from Stordalen Mire near Abisko, Sweden - Palsa_T0_3 | ecosystem: Environmental > Terrestrial > Soil > Palsa > Peat permafrost | place: Sweden: Abisko... | reverse complement strand
TACTGGTTGAATTTGGGCTGGCCGGAGTTTTGCACGCCGGCCAAGATGACGTAAAATGTCGATAAGCAGGGGGGCCAAATTAGATGATCGAAGTGGGCCAAGCCGGAGTATCGAACTCAGCCCGGCGCCGTCAATCCCGCTGAAGCTGTAAAGGACCGTCGGCGTCCCCCGGGTGGCAACTCCGAAGAGCGTGCCCTCGGAGTTAGTACCGCCCGCGCTGGCTGTCCCATAGAGATTCCCGTCCAGGCCCTGGACTAGGGGACCGATGGGGGCGGCGCCGTTGTCACTACTGATGAAACTCAGCAGAGTCGTGAAAGACGAGTAGTCGAGCGTCACTTGCGTCGGCGCGACTTGGCCGCCATAGCTGCATTGCGGCGTGAGGCCCGAGGCCACGTAGATCATTGACCAATCCGGATTGAAGATCTGGTCGAAGTTGTAGTCGTACAGGTCTACATTGGAGAAAGTGACCGAGCCATTCGAGGGGTAATCGCTACATTGGACAAGGTTATAGACCTCCAACACGCCGGCGAACGCCCAATTGAACGTTTGCCCTCCGCTGGGGGTATTGCTCAGCTCCGTGCTTGTATCCATTAGAACATCGGAGGTTGTCACATTCCACGTTGGACAGGAGAGCGTGCCCACGCTACAAGTGCTGCGGATATTGCCTTGGATTTGATCGCCCGGGTTAACACTCACTGGCGAGCTCTCCACTGCTATGCCGTTGGGGCAGCAGTTCCAACTGGCAATACTCCACGCTTCGGAAAAATCCTTATTCCACGCCAGCACAGGCTGAAGAATGCTCACAACGTCGTCGATATCCTCCAATCCCGGAAAGAAAAATACGGTCTGGCCATCATTGGAAGCCGGCGCCGGCGGCACGGTCCAGGTAGCGTCAAGCTCGCCGTACTGGGTATTTGTAGTGGCACTTGCACATTCAACCCAGCTAGGCGTCGTCACTTGGCAGCCGACCGTCGGTGGCTCGACCCGTGCGGTGCCTGCGGTTGCGATCTCGCCGCTGGCAGTGTATCGCGGGTAAGCGCAAGCTGGGACGTTCTCGAGAGCACCACCCGCATGTTGGATGACACGCCCACCTGCCAGCAGGGTCTCCCCTTTCGCTAGCTGTCGAACACAGGATGGATGGAAGTACCCGAACGGAGTGATCACGTACCCGTCTGGTACTCCCGTTGGGCGGTTCGGTCCCGCCGGTGCCTGAGCGTGAGCCGTGGTGGGAGCAAGAAACGGCAGCACCGGGATGAGGAGGCAGGGCAGAAAAAGCCGCGCCCACCAGAACGCTGAACCAAAATCATGATACGTGAAGTGTCGTCGCATTTATGCTTTCCGTGAATGTGTTATCGAATTCCCCGCAAGACAGTTTAGGTGAAATCGGAAGCTAGGAAAAGCGCGAATATGCGCGGAAATGCGCAAATGCGTTATAAAATGGACCACATGTCCGCGCAGCTTTCTAAAGAACTATCCGGATGGAAGGAAATCGCCTCCCATTTGGGCGTCGGTGTTCGAACTGCCCAGGACTACGAGAGAAACCTGGGGCTGCCGGTTCACCGTCAGCCCGGCGAGAAAGGACGCGTGTTCGCCGATCCGGACGAACTGGACGTCTGGCGGAAACCGGCGAACGGCAACGGAGCACCAGTCCGGATCGAGGATGCAGTTGCGGAAGCCCAACCGCCCGCCCCCGTCCGCAAGACTTGGCCGCGCAGATTGCTGATGCCCGCAGTTCTGGTCGTTCCGTTACTCGCTCTGGCCGCCTACCTGCTGCTCATTCCTCACGGTCCGCCCTCAGATTTCCGCGTAGAAGGCAAGAATCTGATCGTATTTAATGACAAGGGCCAGGAACTTTGGCGTCACGCTTTCGAGGTTCCCTTGAACGAAAGCGCCTACTCCCAGGAGGGCAAACTGCGCCTTGGTTGGCTTGGAGATCTCGACGGTGACGGCCGGCGGCAGTTCGTCTTTGTCGTCTCGCCGCTGAACCGAGCCGACGTGGGTACCCAGGTCCTGTGCTTTGCCGCGGATGGCAAGATCAGGTGGCATTTCACGCCTGGGCGCGCCGTCACAAACCGCAGCGGCTTGCGGTTTGTTCCACCGTACTTCATGGGTGGTCTACACGTGTTGACCGGTAAAGCGCCGGCGGACACGCGCATTGCAGTCTCCAGCCACCACTACCTGGAATATCCCAATCAGGTGGCCTTTCTGGACATCCAGGGGAGGGTCGTGGGCGAATACTGGCACCCGGGCCACTTGTCCCACTCGAGCACCGCGGACTTAGACCGTGATGGCCGGAAGGTGTTGGTCCTGGCCGGGGTCAACAACGGGAATCATCAAGCAACGCTCGTCGTCCTGGATCCGTTGAAGGTTGTAGGGCTGACGACGCCGAAGGAGATGCTGGATCATCGGCTTGAACTGATCGGCATGCCTCCCGCCAGGGAGCGGGCCGTAGTTTTTTTCCCGCGCAGCTGCATCAGCCACGGCCAGCCCTACACTAGGGCTTCGGTATTGAACATCACTAGGGAGCGTCTGGTCGTGCACGTGGCCGAGGGGACCGCGGAGGAGAGCGCGGGATTTGTTTACGAGTTGGACTATGGTTTGAATGTGATCAGCGTGACGCCCGACGGCGTCGGGGTCATGCAACTACATCATGCGCTCGAAGCTCGCGGGTTGCTTGACCACCCTTATTCCCCTGAGGAATGTGAGCGCCTGAAGGCGAGTGTGGTTGTCCGCCGGGACGGCCAGGACACCGCCGCCAGACTGCGGTAGATTACGCTGGCAAGGAATCCTGTTGGTCACGAGCGGCGTGATCGGCGGAAGCTGGTCGCGCATCCCAATTCTCCAGCGCGTTTGGGGGATGCTCGCGCGTGGCTGGCGTATGGGCACTATCGAAACGGGATACTGCTGGCTCCAGGCACGGCGGCGCGTGTGGCGGAGGAGGTGCTCGTCGCTTAGTCACTTATCGCCGAGTAGCTGTGCGATCTGCGGCCGGAGTTCACTCATGACGGCGTCGAACCTGGGCAGTCCAGGCACCAACGGTCCAAGCCGCTGCTCCCAGGTTCTCCCGACATACGCCAGCATATCTTCCTGAAAAAAGTCGCCGGCGCTCTTGAACGAAACCTTCCGCACGGCGCATTTCCTCCGAAGAAAGGGCGCAAAATCGTCTAGGTCCATCTCGTGTTTATACGCGCCGAGCACGCGCCACAGATCGTAGTAATCGCGGGCGCGCGAGCGGCTCCAGCCGCGTTCTTGAAGCTTCTCGATATGTTGCAGAATGGCGCGCAGCTTCTCGGCGACGATCTCTTCGAGAGCGTAGACCGGGATTTCGAAATTGAACGGCTCGCCATATTCATGAATTACTTTCCGCATCTCGGCGGGCTTGATCAGCTTTTCATCCACAGCGGTTTCGACGATCGCCCGCGTCAGCGGTTGCCTTTGCCAAGGCAGGCGCGCCCGGATGGAAAACGCTTCCTGACCTCCCGGATGCGGCTCCTTTTCCGTATAGCGCTCGCTGGTAATTTCGACCGGGGCGTACTCGTTCATGAGGCTCGCCGCCGCATCGCAGGCATCCCGGACGGCGCGTTCCATGGCCGGGCCGGTGGGCGTGCCAGCCTCGCCTGAGAAGTCCAAATCCTCGGAGAAACGATAGTCGCCAAAATAACACTTCTTAAGGGCGGTGCCGCCTTTGAAAACCAGCGTGCGGCGAAGCGATGCGACCTGATTGATGCCCGCCAGAAGCCATGATAGGAGATAGTCCCGTTCAATAACTTCCCAAGGCAGGCCGAGCCTGTCGCGGGCCTCCTCCAAGCGCATTCGAAGGGGCCTCATGCGCGGGGCTTTCCCGGAAGGTTCTCTTGGATCGTCCAACGCGAGTTATAGGGACCCTGTCGCGGGCCGCTGGGGTCGAGTTTGCGATAGCCCTTGAGCGGCGCTTGCTGCAGGAGAAGCAGGCGCTCCAGGCCGACGCCCTGCTTTTCGAGAACCCACCCGAGCCGCTTAGCGATGGTTCCACCCAATCGGAGAGCATAGCCGGTGATCTTATCCAAATCGAGGTGCGCCGCCCGGACCCCAAAAGCATGAAGAACCTCCGCGAAGTCGCCGCAGTACCGGGGCATCGACAAGCCATCGAGCAAGGTGCGCTCAATATCCGTGATGGTCACGCGCGCCTCCCCAATCCAGACTTGCTCAGCGCCGAAGAACTGCTCCGGCTTGACTTGGACGAATTGATAGGTCGCGCCGCCAACCGGACGGCCGGCGCTGCGCCGCGTCGCTCTGGCGGCCACCCGCGGCACGGAAGCCTGAGTGGTCGACACGAAAACCCTCCTCGGAATCTGTTCGGTGAGACCGTGGTGATGCATGGCGGACCAGTGGCTGATGGCGGCGGGATGCACCAGCGCCATGGCGATCTCAAATTCGTGGATCGGCTGGGCGCCGGGGACCGATATCGCGTACAAGCCGCGCCGTAGCGGGACAATCCAACCATTTCGGCGAAGATGATAGAGGGCCTCCGCCAAATAGGGTTCTTTCAGTCCAACGTGCGAACTAAAGTCCCGCGCGAGGTCGATCGAGAAAATCCGGTGGCCTTCAGACGCAAGCAGACGCACCAAGTCCAAACCCACATCGGATCGCTTTGCTCTGGGCGAGCCGTTGAGCGGATATCCGTTTGCCGCCGTTGCCATCTATGATAGATTATATGCAGTAAATTTGATAATGTCAAATTTATATCACTCATGAGATAGTTACATCGACCCACACCACCCGCCCCAAAAGATGCCACACTAAAGATTCCATGGAAATGCGAATCCTTACCTCGGCAATCTTCCTCCTCTGCCTGGTCTCCACCACGTTCGGCCAGTTGCCCGCCCCCAACGCCGCCGGCGTCTCCATGGGACATTACCACCTGAAAGTGCGCGATCCGGAAGCCCACCGCGTCTTCTGGACCACACTCGGCGGCACGCTGGTCAAGTTCGGCGATATGCAAGTCGTCAAGTTCCCGGATGTGCTGGTCTTCTACGGAAAAGGCGAGCCTACGGGCGGGACCGACGGCAGCGTGATCGGGCATATCGGATTCCGCGTCAAGGATCTGCACGGGTCCCTCGAAAAGTGGCGCGCCGCCGGGCTGAAGATCATTCCGGGCGCCAGTCCGCACCAGGCCTTCGTGATCGCGCCCGACGATATCCGCCTCGAGATCACCGAGGACCCCTCCATGAACGCGCCCATCGCCAATCACCACATCCACTTCTATACCAGTTCCGTGGACGACACCAAGGCCTGGTACGTGAAAACGTTCGACGCCAAGCCGGGCAAGCGGGGACCCTTTGAAGCGGCCGATCTGCCGGGCGTGAACCTGACTTTTTCGCAGGCGGCCGGCGCAGTGGCGGGCACCAAGGGGCGCGCGCTCGATCACATAGGCTTTGAAGTCAAAGACCTGGAAGCGTTTTGCAAGAAGCTGGAGGCGGCCGGCGTGAAATTCGACGTGCCCTACCGGACGATACCGGCGATGGGAATCTCTCTCGCCTTCCTGACCGATCCTTGGGGAACCTATATAGAGTTGACCGAAGGGCTGAATCGGTTATAAACATTTTGCCCGGTTGGTCCGTCTAACCAGTTTACGAAAGGCCGCGCTATGCGATTGTCCGGCAAAGCGGTGTTGTGGTGTGCGCTATTCGCCGTTTTCACGTCCTGGCAAAGCCCGACCCCCGAATGGCATTACATGCAGGCGGCAGCCGCGGCCGCGGAACCCCAGCCTGCCCCGCGCCATGAAGTGCGCCTGACAGGCGTCATCCAGGCGGTCCACTACTTTACGGTGCTGGTGCCGCAACTCGGCGGGCAGGGCGGCCGCGTCACCCTGACCAGGATCATCGCCAACGGAGTAATGGTAAAGACCGGCGACGTGCTCGCGGAATTCGATCGCACCCAGGAAGTGGACAATGCCCGCGATGCGAAAGCCAAGTTCGACGATCTGTCGCACCAGGTGGAGCAGCGCCAGGCGCAGAACCGCGCGGACGCAGCCAAGCGCGCAGCCGACCTGCAGTCCGCCGAAGCGGATCTGGCCAAGGCGGAATTGGAGTTGCGCAAAGGTCCGCTGCTGGCCGAGATCGACAAGCTGAAGAACGAGGTCAAGGCGGAAGCCGCGCGGGAGCACGTCGCCAGTATTAAGAAATCCAGCGCATTTCACGACCAGGCGGATGCCGCCGCGGTGCGCATTCTCGAGCTGCAACGCGACCGGCAGAAAGTCAACCTGGATCGCGCGCTGGGCAACGCGGACAAGCTTGAGATTCATGCCCCGCTCGACGGCATGGTGGCCCTGACGAACGTCTGGCGCAACAACAGCATGGGCAAGGCGCAGGAGGGCGACCAGCTTTGGGCGGGCCAGCCGCTGATCCGCCTGTTCGACCCTTCGGAAATGGAGGTGCGCGCCCAGGTGGGCGAGCCGGACGATGCGGCCTTGACTCCGGGCTGCCGGGCCACTGTGCTGCTGGACGCCTATCCGAACCTCACCTTCGAGGCGCACATGATTTCCGCCAGCCCGGTGGCTGCGTCGGCGCTCAACAGCCCCATCAAGACCTTCACTGCTCGTTTCCGGTTGGACAAGAGCGATGCGCATCTGTTACCGGATCTCTCCGCCGCTGTGGTGCTGGCTCCATGAAACTCCTGCCAGAATCCGTAGGGCGGACCCCCCTGGACCCGCTCTTCGCAGGCCGACCAGGGCGTCGGCCGCGGTCCAGGGGGACCGCCCCACAATGAAGAAGATCGGCGTGACCATCGCCCTCCTGGCGCTCGCCGGAGCGGCCGCGGGCGTCTACCGGTTGCGCCAGGTGCAAGCCGCCGGGACCCTGCCCACCGCGCCCGCGCGCCAGGGCGATTTCTCCGTCATCGTGCGCTGCCGCGGAGAGCTGAAGGCCCAGCGCTCGGTGCAGATCACCGCGCCGGTGAACGTTCCCTCGCTCCGGATCGTGTGGCAGGCCCCTCCCGGCGGCCCGGTGAAGGCGGGCGACCCGGTGGTCCGCTTCGATCCCAGCAGCACCCAACAGCAGTTGCACGAAAAGGAAGCCGCCTTGAAACAGGCGCAGGCCACCCTCGACCAGGCCGCCGCCGACGCGCGCATCACCGCCGAGCAGGACCAGCGCGATCTAAGCACCGCCAAATACGACGTCGAAAAAGCCAAGATGGAGGCCTCCAAAGCCGAGATCGTCAGCAAGCTGGAAGGCGAAGAAAGCCGCATCGATGAGGGCCTCGCGGAGCAGAAGTTGCGGGTGCAAGAGGCCACCGTGAACCTGCACGCCACCTCCGATAAAGCCAAGATCGCGTCGCTCACGCGCCAGCGCGATCAGGCGCAGGCCGATGTGGACCTCACCAACAATCGTTTATCCCAAATGGAGCTGAAAACGCCGTTGAGCGGCGTGGTCATGTACATGCAGAACAACTCTCAGGGATGGATGAACGCCAAACCATTCCAGGTGGGCGACCAGGTGTGGCCCGGCGGCGTGGTGGCCGAGATTCCGGATCTTACCACTCTGGAAATGGAAGGCAAGGTCGAGGAGATCGACCGCGGCCGCATCTCCGTAGGCCAGGAAATGCGCGTGCACATCGATTCGCTGCCGGAATTGACCATGCCCGCCGATCTGGTTGCGATCTCGCCCCTTACCGAGCAAAGCTTCGAGTGGCCTCCCACCAGCAGCTTCCGCGCTTACGGTCACATCCGGCAGCCCGATTCCCGGCTGCGGCCCGCCATGAACGGCAACATGGACGTGATCGTGAACCGCGTCCCCAACGCCATCAGCATCCCGGCCAAGGCCGTGTTCACGCGCAACGGCAAGCCCATCGTATTTGTGTCCGAAAAGGGCGGATATCGCGCGGTCCCGGTCGAAGTGCTGGCGCGCAATCCGGACGAAGTCGCCGTGAAAGGCATCCAGGCAGGGGCGATGGTCACGCTGGTGGAAGTGAAGCCCGAAATGACGAAGGGCGAAAAGAAATGATGCGCAAGATCGTCATCGGCATGTGCGCGGCGGCGCTGGCGCTGGCGCTCCTGGCGTGGGGCGGGTCCCGGCTGATGAAAGCCCTGTCGCCGGCCTTCGTCTCGCGCTTGCCCGTGACGCAGGTGAAGCGCAGCGACGTGACCATCACGGTCACCGCCAAAGGTGAACTCGCCGGCGGCCACACCGAAATCCTGGGGGCGCCTATGACCGGCGGTGGCGAGATGGCCATCACCTATCTGCGCGAGCCTGGGGAAACGGTCGCCGCGGGCGATGTGGTCGTCAAGTTCGACACCACCGAGCAGGAGTACAAACTCAAGGAAGCGGAGGCGGATCTGGCGGAGACCGAACAGCAGGTCATCCAGACGAAAGCCGACAATCAGGCCAAGGAAGAAGAGACCCGTTACGCGCTGCTGCAAGCGAAAACCGATGTGCGCACCGCCGAACTGGAGGCGCGCCGCAATCCCATATTGGCCGACATCGCAGCGCGCGAAAACACCCTGGCGCTGGAAGCCGCCCAGGACCACTTGCGCCAGCTCGAGCACGACGCCGCCAACCGGCAGGCCACCTCGGCGGCAGCCGTAGCCATCCAGGAGGCCGCCCGCAATAAAGCCAAGATGAAGGCGGAAACCGCCAGGCAGAATATCGAGAACATGGTGCTGAAAGCCAAGGCGGGCGGCTATGTGAGCGTCATGCCGAACACCAACGTCAACATCTTCATGTCCGGCATGCAATTTCCAACCTTGCAATTGGGCGACACGGTGCGTGCCGGCATGACTGTCGCGCAGATCCCGGATTTGAAGAATTGGGAAGTGACCGCCAGCATCGGCGAGTTGGATCGCGGCCATTTGTCGGTGGGGCAGAAGGTCCAGGTGGCCATCGTGGCCCTGCCTGGCAAATCCTTCAACGGCACAGTGAAGGATATAGGCGGCACCCTCGGCGCATTTTGGGATCGCCATTTCGACTGCAAAATTGCGCTGGAGGAAGTCAGCCCGGGCATGCGGCCGGGCATGAGCTCCAATATCGTGATCACCACCGGCACCCTGCCGAACTCGCTCTGGCTGCCGTCACAAGCCTTGTTTGAAAGCGACGGGCGCACGTTCGTATATCTGGAAACGCCCTCGGGCTTCACGCCGCACGATGTCAAACTGGTGCGCCGCAGCGAGACCCAGGTAGTGCTCACCGGCCTGCGGGAAGGCCAGGTGGTGGCGATGGCCAATCCCAGCCAGGACAGCCAGAGTTCCCAAACCAATGCTCAAACCAAGGGCAGCGCCATGAAAGCTTTGTCGCGATGAAGGGACCGGGGCGAATTTTCTCGGACACCGCGCAGGCGTTCGACAATCTGCGCGCCCAGAAAACGCGCACGCTGCTGACCGCGCTGGGCATCGTGTTCGGCGTCGGCTCGGTGATCGGCATGCTGGCCATCGGCGCCGGCGCGCGCGAGGAATCCCTGCGCTTCATCGAGCAACTGGGCGTGCGCAATGTGCTGGTGGAGTCGCGGCCCGCCGCCAGCCAGCAGGAATTGCAGCAGCGCCGCCGCGATTCGCCGGGACTCACGGACCGCGACGTGCGCATCCTGACGGCCAATGTCGACGCGCTCGAAACGCTGTCGCCCCGGCGCACGCTGCATCCCTCGCGCGTGCTGCCCAAGCCTTCCCGCGAAATTCCGGAGCTTTACGGCGTGCGCCCGGCCTACGCCATTATTCATAGCCTGCACGTGGCCGAAGGCCGCTTTTTCGACGAGCAGGACGATGCCGCCAGCCGCGCCATTTGCGTGCTCGGCGAAGCCGCCAAGGTGAGCCTGCTGGGCTACGGTCCGGCGGTGGGCAAGTTCGTCAAGGTGAACGATACCTGGCTGGAAGTCGAGGGCGTGCTGGGCGAGCAACTGGTCTCCAGCGGCCAATCCAGCGGCGGCAAAATGCAGGATCTGAACAACATCGTCTATATCCCGCTGAACACGTTTCAATACCGCTATTTCGACGCCAGCAATTACATGAAAGACGATCTGGATGGCGTAGACCTGCGCCTCAAGCCCGGCGCCGATAGCCTGGAAGTCGCCAAGGTGGTGACCGCCATCCTGAACTCCACGCATCACAATACGGAAGATTTCACGGTGACCATCCCCGCGGCCCTGCTGGCGCAACAGCAGCGCACCCAGACCATTTTCACTTACGTGATGGTGGCCATCGCCGCCATTTCGCTGCTGGTGGGCGGCATCGGCATCATGAACATCGTGCTGGCCACGGTGCTGGAGCGCACGCGCGAAATCGGCGTACGGCGGGCTACGGGAGCACGGCGCAATGACATCGTCCGGCAATTCCTGACGGAGTCGGTTTTGATTTCGGTGGCCGGGGGGCTGTTGGGGATTGGGTTTGGCTTTTTTCTGGCTTGGCTGATCGCCCGCACCGCGGAGTGGAAGACCATCGTGACGACCGCTTCGGTGCTGATCGCGTTTGGGGTGTCGATGGCGGTGGGCGTGATCTTCGGGATTTATCCAGCCATGAAGGCGTCGCGGATTAATCCGATTGAGGCGTTAAGGTATGAGTAGGGTGCATTGTGGGGCGGGCGTCCACGCCTGCAGCGGGTCTCCAGACCCGCTCCTTGCGTGCAGACCAAAGGGAAGACCTTTTGCTACCGCCCAATCGAACGCTCCCGGTCGGTAGCCGTATCTATTTCAGGACTATTGTCGAGTAGAACAGGCTGAGGTCGGCGTTGATGGTCTTGGCCGACAGGACGGAGAACCTGTTATCGAAGGCCATGTAGTACGTCGCATTTAGGGCCGGTAGCTTGACATCGATGTCGCCTGAAGTTGCTCTTCCAGATTGGTAGTACACCTTCGCTTGTTGACCGCCCATCCACTGCCCAAACTCCTTTTCTCCGGCAAGCACAACGTCAATGTCGTTTCCGCGACCGCCCAAGGCCAGAAAATGCCCCGTTATGTGGATGTTCCGCATATCCTTGGTGGGAATTCTGTAATAGAATACCTTGCCAGCCTTCACAACGAACTGACCTGCCCCGATCTTCTCAGTATGCTTGGATTCGACGACGCTTGGGGCGTATGGTTCGGACGCCCTCCTAATAGAATATTGCCCCATCCATGCAATCGCAACGATCGCGGCGGCTACCGTCAGCAGGAGAATGACCTTCGTAGAATTTCCACGCTTCGGTTTTGGCGGCTCGGCTGACGGATTCGTGGCGAGGGTTTGGCTTCGCAAATCCTGGCGTACTTGCGTCCGGTATTGTTCTTCGGCCAAGCGCTGCTGTTCTTCCTCGTGAATGCGGCGCTTCAGATCTTCCGAGAGTTCCATACGGCTCGGCTACCTGGATTTGGCTTTTTTCCTGACGTAAGCCTTTCCGGTTGTCCCGTCCTTTCTCTTTCGGCCTTTGACGGCTTGAAAATCGCCTTTGTCTTTGTTCCCGGATCTACCAAGGAGAGCGCCAAGCGCTAATGCAATTGGAAGTGGCATAGGGTTGATTATAGCCCTTTCAATTAGTTCACGTGAAAGCTAGGCCTCTAGGACGAAGACCGGGGCGTTCTGGGCAGCATCGCGTGAACCGGCGATGCGCGCAGGTCGGGGCGGCCAGCGGGCCACTGGCGGGGCGGTCCGCGAACTGATTCGTGGGAGAAACCGAGCCTAGCCGAAGCCTAGCCGAGCTGGCGCTGGTTTGGCGAAATGACATGTACAGCCGTGCCGATAGCGGATGTTTGCCAAACTCGCAGCGCCGGGATTCATGACGGATATCCGTCCGCTCCTTTCGGCTGGCCGGGCGGAGCTTTTGAGCGAGGACGCAACTCGCCGGGCATTCGCCGCCGTGTTCGCGATGCTGGTTAGCATTATACCCGGCGCATCCTGGGCGAAGACATCCGCCTTGAAGAGAAAGTTTGGAATCGTGTGATTGTTAGCTTCGCGCTATCGCCGCAAGAGGGCGCGGCCCCGCCGCGCGTAGCGCCGGTCGCCGAGGCTCTCAAATTGAAAGGCGACCGCAGTCACCCTGGCTACCTTAGCCCGGCAAAACGGGCTAACATGGGATTATGCCGAAAATCGTGAACATGCACGATGCGAAGAGCAGTCTTTCCCGCCTCGCAAAGCGGGCCGCGGCCGGCGAGGATATCGTCATCGCCCGGAACGGCAAGCCCATGGCGTTGCTGACTCGCGTACCGGTCCGCCGCCGCTCCACACCCCTAGGCGTGTTCAAGGGAAGGATTCACATGGCCGAGGACTTCGACGCCATCCTCCCGGAGTTTGAACCCCACCTGTGACGCAGCCGATCCTGCTCGATACAAAAGCGCTGCTCTGGATTCTCGGCGGCGACCCGAAACTTTCGAAGCGAGTGCAAACCGCGGTGCTGTCCCCGCTGTCGGATATCCGCGTCAGCGTGGTGAATGCCTGGGAAATCGTGCTCAAGTTCCAAGCCGGCAAGCTCTCCTTCGATGTCCCTATCGAGCGGGTTCTCTCCGAGGCTCTGAGCGGCGCCACCTGGCCGGTGGTTGCGGTGCGGCCGGAGCATATCACCGGGTTGCTGGAACTGCCTCCGATCCACCGCGACCCGTTCGACCGGCTGTTGATCGCCCAGGCTCGGGCGGAAGGTATGACGCTGGCGACGCCCGACAGCCGGATCCGGCGGTACGCGGTCTCCACGATCTGGTAGAAGGGCATCGGAAACCGCCTCATCCTCCGCGTTATACTGCGGTCGAATGGGCGCTCTCGTGTTCCCGCTAGTCGCCACCGCAGCCCCGCTCCCGATCTCCCGCGGGGCAGGGCCGAAACCACCCGAGGCTCTCCGAAAAGGATGCCGCAGCGGAGGGACGAGTTGCCTACCAGGTCGCTTACTATTAACATCTTGGGCTTTGTTCGTGCTATCGGCCCGATGCGAACCCCTTTACAAAATCTTACACAAACTCACAATTTGTAAACCCCTGCCTTGCTCCAGCAAATCCTCCAATCCAACCTCCCCTCCGCGCGCGAAAGTCATCCGCCCAGCCAGAATATACGCTTCCCGTCGCTCCGGCTCATTTCAGTTCGCCCAGGATCGCGGACCGCGACTGCAGGCGGCGGGCGCCGTTCATGTCGAGCACCTGGACGGTTGGCCGCCCGGCGGGGGTAAGCCCCACGATGTAGACGCCTTGAAGCCGAAACTGCTCAGCCACACGTCGCGCCTTGGGTGGAACAATGCAGCGAGAACGCCGCTCACCGGATCTATTCCCGATAGATTAGGCCCCTTCCGGAGGTTGCAGCGATCGCATGCCAGCGCAACGTTGTCCGGGATATCGCGCCCACCGTGCCGCCTAGCGACGATGTGTTCGGTTTGGTGGAGCGACCCGCTCTGCCGCTGCCGGAGGAGGCAGTATTCACAGCGGTTCCCGGCGCGCTGGCGGACTAACTCGCGCGCTCCAGCGTCCATCGCTAACTACCGTTACATTCCAATTGCCGCCGGGCCTTGAGCTTCAAAATGGCGATGACGTCGGCCGCATCGACGAAAGCCTCGTACTCCGAGCGTTCGTCGTCGCCAAGTGTTCCGTCATTAGCCTTTTCGGCAAGATAGTCGACTCTGGCCTGAACCGCGGGTTCAATGCGAACCTCAATGACGCGCTTGGCGGACTCAGCGTCCAAGCAGCGGCTCAACGGTTCGAGCAGACCATCCAAAGCCGTGGGAATTGTAGCATTGCCCATAGTTCCACACTATCATGACAGGGCGTCCAGGCCACTCATGGAGAGCATCCGCTCGGCATATGAGGCGGATCAAAGCGCCGTCGACCGGCCAGTATCGCGAATCGGGGCCCGCTCCGCCGTGTCATCCAGGGCGGGAGACCTTTAACCTGCCCTTCAATCTGTTCAATTCCGCTCATAGAGGTCTGCTTGACTATATCGGCACCGGCCAACTACCGGCTGGCATGCTTGATGGACCGCATCGCGCGTTCGTTCTTTCCTCCACGCGCCCAAGTCACCTCCTCGCTAGAATCTCCTTCACTCTGGCCCAAGCGTCCGTGCGCGCCTTGGCATTCGCCTCGCTCGAGTCCGGAGCTTCGCCCGCGCGCATGAAACCGTGACCGGCGCCATCATAGGTCACCGGCTCATAGGTCTTGCCCAACTGCTTCATGTTGGCGATGGCATCCGGCACGGTCGCGCCGATGCGCGCATCGTTGCCGGCGTAGAAACCATACACCGGCGCTTTGATACGGCTCATGGCGTCCTTATCGGGCGGCGGTCCGTAGAAAACCAGGGCGGCAGCCAGGTCCGGGCGATTCGTCGCGAAGCGGAAAGTTTGCCCGCCTCCCCAGCAGAAGCCCGCCACGAAAAGCTTCTTGGCGGCGGCCGGCAGCTTCAGGCCGTAATCGGCCACCGCGCTGAGGTCGGCGGTGATCTGGTCGGGATTGAGATGCATGATCGCCTGCCCGACCTCGTTCGACTTGAAACCGGCGGTGCCTTTGCCATCCGGCGCCATGCCCGAAAGCAGGTCGGGCGCCACGGCGATGTATCCGGCGGCGGCGAACTGATCCGCCACATCCTGGACCCAATCGGTCATACCGAAAATCTCGTGAATGACCAGGATGACGGGCGTCTTGTCCTTCGATTCCGGATATACCACGAATGTTTCTACGGAGCGCCCGTCGTGCTTGACGGTAACCCACTCGCGGTGACGCGGGGACTTTTCCAGGCGCGCCACAGCCCAATCCTGGGCGCAAACAGAAGAGACCGCCAGGGCGGCCAGCAAGGTGATTCGGATCATCTTTCTGTTATAGCGCGTCGGCGCCGGTTTACCCACATTCCCCCGTTTTCCCAAAACATCCCTTTCGTTTCTTGCTTCGGCATGCGTACAATAGAAATAGGGAGTAGTATATCCAGGCCTTTATATGGATTCGGAAGCGCCGCTGAACAACCGCCTGCAGGACATCCTGCACGCCATCGTGCGGACCTACATCGAGACGGGCGAGCCGGTCGGCTCGCACACGATCGCGCAACGCCGCAACAACACTCTCAGTGCGGCTTCCATCCGCAACGTAATGGGCAACCTGGCGGATGCCGGCTACCTCTCGCAGCCGCACACCTCGGCCGGCCGGGTGCCCACCGAAAAAGCCTTTCGCGATTACGTGCAGTCGCTGAATGCCGGCCGTATGCCCTCCGCCGACGCGGCCCGCTTACGCATCGAGTTGATGGAGGCCCCCACAGCCGCGGCGCGGGTGGAACGTTGCTGCCACATCCTGACCGAGCTCACACGTAACGTGGGGATCACCGCCTCCCTGCCCCCGGCCGTGCGCGAACTGGACCAGATCGAACTGGTTCCGCTGGGCGACCGCCGCATCCTGGTGATCCTGGTGACGCGCGACCGCGCCGTGCACAACCGCGTAGTCGCTTTGGACGAATTCATCTCCCCGGAGGAACTGGTCAACATTCGTAATTATGTGAACCGGAACTTCAGCGGCTGGCGCCTGGAGGATGCCCGGCGCGAGCTGCTGCAGCGCATCGCCGAGGAGCGCGCGATCTACGATGCGGTGCTGCGCAAACTGACGCTGCTTTACCGGAAGGGTTTGCTGGACGTGGATGTAGCGCCCGTGGTCCACATGGAGGGCGCTTCCAATCTGCTGGGCCTCGACCTGCACCTGACGCGCGAAAAGCTGCGCGACCTGTTGCGGGCGCTGGAAGAAAAGGAGCGCCTGGTGGAGCTGCTGAACCGCGTCCTCGACCAACCCACCGGATCGCTGGAGGTGCGCGTGGGCCTGGAGGAGCAACACCCCGCCATGAAAGAGTTGGCCATTATCGGCATCTCATTCCAGATGCCCAGCGGGATCTGGGCCAAGATCGCCGTGCTGGGCCCCATGCGCATGCGGTACGAAAAGGTGATGGGTGCAGTCCTCCAGACCCGCCGCGCCCTCGAAAGCATGCAGTTCTAACGGAAGACCGGGGAAACCGCCTGCCCCACGTGAAGCTGGCGCTTCGGTCTGGTAATCTAATGAGTAGTGACGGAAGAAAACCAGGAACAGCAGGCGTCGGGTGTGGAGGATAACATGCCGGTGGCGACTCCCGAAGCCCAAATCGCGGCTCTGACCGCCGAGCGCGACCAGCTTGCGGCGGACAAGGCGGATCTAAAGGACCGGCTGCTGCGCGCACTCGCGGATTTCGACAACTTCCGCCGGCGGGCGGAGCGCGACCGCTCCGAGTACGTGCAGTTTGCGGCCATGGAAATGGTCCGCGATCTCATTCCCATCCTGGACGATTTCCGGCGCGCCGTGAAGGTCGAGACCGCCGATAAGGAATACGCCAAAGGCATCGAATTGATCGATCAGCGCCTCTTTGAGACCCTGAAGAAAGCCGGGCTGGAGCCCATCGAGGCTGCCGGAAAACGGTTTGACCCGAATTTGCATCAGGCTGTCGACCGCGTCCAGTCCAAGGAATTGCCGGACCAGACGGTGCTCGAAGAATATCAAAGCGGATATAATTTCAAAGGAAAGCTTTTGCGGCCGGCTATGGTGAAGGTCGCCGTGAAACCCTGACGGTTCCCGTAACTCCCCGTGGCGAAAAGAGACTATTACGAAATCCTCGGCGTTGGCCGGGACGGCGACGACGGCCAGGTGAAATCCGCGTATCGGAAGCTGGCGCTGCAATACCACCCGGACCGTAACCCCGACAATCCGGACGCCGAAGAGAGGTTCAAAGAGGCCGCCGAAGCCTATAGCGTGCTGAGCGATCCGCAAAAGCGCGCGGCCTACGATCGCTACGGCCATGTCGGCGTGCAGAACGCCGCCGCGCAAGGCTTCGACCCCAACACATTTTCGGATTTCAGCGACATTCTAGGCGATTTCTTCGGATTGGGCGATCTGTTCGGCGGCGGGAGCAGAGCCCGCCGCAGCCGGGCGCAGCGCGGCGAAGACCTGCGCTACGATCTCGAAATCAGCTTCACGGACGCGGTTTTCGGCATGACCGCCGAGATCCAGGCGCCGCGCATGGAAGCCTGCGACCGCTGCCGCGCGACGGGCGCCGAACCGGGCAGCGGGTCTACCACTTGCCCCACCTGCAATGGCCGGGGCCAGATCCTGTACCAGCAAAGTTTTCTATCGGTGCGGCGATCCTGCCATACCTGCGGCGGCAATGGCCAGATCGTGCGGAATCCTTGCCGGCAATGCCATGGCCAGGGTTATCGCCAGGTAGTTCGCAAACTCAAGGTCAACATCCCGGCAGGCGTCGACGACGGCAACCGCTTGCGGCTCTCCCATGAGGGCCAGCCCGGCGCGAACGGCGGACCTCCCGGCGATCTGTTCGTGGTCCTGAAGGTCAAGGAACACGCCTTCTTCGAGCGCCATGGCAACGACCTCCACTGCACTATCCCAGTCAACGTGGGACAAGCCGCGCTGGGCGCGGAAATCGAAGTGCCCACCCTCGAGGAACCGTATCGCTTGAAGATCCCGGAAAGCACCCAAAACGGCGCGCAGTTCCGCTTGCGCCATCTGGGCGTACCGTCGGTGAATGGCGGCGGGCGCGGCGACATCCACGTACACATAGAGGTGAAGGTGCCGTCGAAGCTGACCCGCGAGCAGCGCAAGCTCTTCGAACAGTTGCGCGACACGCTTCCAGTGGAAAATCAGCCCTCCGAAAAGAGCCTGTTAGGCAAGGTCAAAGACTACTTCATGTGACCGGCGTTGGCGGGGCAGGCGCTTTCGCCTGCCTTTCCGATTCTAGCCGGGTGCATCGTCCTCGCCGGTAATGGGTTTCTTGTGTTTCGGTTTGTTGCGCTGCGACTTGGGCAGAATCGGCCGGGATGAGGGTACCGTGCCGACCCGTTCCCGGGCCAGCTTGCGCACCTCGTTTTTCATGTCGAAAGTCTGCTTCTTGCGCGCCATGGCGTGACTCTGCTCCGCTTTCGAGTATATCGCGGGCCGTGTGAGATCGGGCGCGGAGCCGTGACTGCGAAGGAGTACTAGACTTCTCATTCGGCTCTACGGTCCTTAAAGACAAGGACTTACAGAATAAAATGCTCCCCAAGTAGGGACTTTGTGCTATTCCGTATGGTTGTTAGCGGATGTGCATGTGATGTACCATAGTGTACTTGTCACGCTGTGGAGCGATTACCGAATGCCCAAGATAAAAGCTAACGGAGTCAACTTGCATTACATCACGGTCGGCATGGGCCCTGATGTGGTGATGCTGCACGGCTTCCTCGGCAATCTGGCCGTCTGGCACCTCTACATGACCCCCATCTTGCGCCGCGAGCATCGCGTCACCACCTACGACCTCCGCGGTCACGGCTACAGCGACGTGCCCCCCACCGGCTACACCGCAGCCGATATGGCCGAGGATCTGCGCTGCTTCCTCGACGAAATGGGTATCGAACGGCCGATCCTGGTGGGCCACAGCTTTGGTGCCGATATCGCCATGTACTTCAGCCTGCTCTACCCCGAGCGCGTGGCCAAATTAGTAGCGCTGGAGCCCGGTCTGGCGGCCCTGGTGCACCTGCGCAACGACAAGGATTGGATCGGCTGGGCGGCCTGGGTAGCCAAGTTGGAAGAAGTCGGTATCCACGTTCCCGCGGACAAGCGCACGGACGCCGAATACCTATTGCAGCTCAGCCTGGAGACGCCCAAGTTTTATGGTCCGGCGCGGGGGCTGCCGCGCAATCGCGAACCGTTGCTGCACCTGATCCGCAATACCACGCTGTTAAAGGACTACGAAACGGTGGGGGCCATGACTTTGGACGCGGTGCGGACCATCCAAACACCCACGCTGCTGGTCTACGGCCGCGATTCGCACTTCATCAGCTCCTATGACTTCCTGCATACGGCGCTGCCCAACTGCAAGCCGGTACTGTTGCCGGGCGGCGAGCATTTCGGCCCGCTGGAGCAGCCCGAATTGCTGACCGAGCACATCCTGCGATTCTTGAAATGCGCCGCGCCCGTCAGCAGTCACCCCCCGGTTTCATTTGAGGAGGAGCACGCTATGGGAGCCGCGCTATAGCGCGCTGGTCCGCGACGCATGCCCGGCCAGTTCCTCGATTAACCCGGCGGCGCGGGGGGACCTCCGCAACTTGCCAATGCGGCGCCCATTTTGAAGGCGTTATCGCGGAAGGATGGCTCGCCCAGCACGCGGAGTACGGCCCGCCGCAGCCGCGCTGGCGTTGCCCGCCATGGAGAGATGCGTAAGCCGGCGCCGGTTTCCGCGACGCGCCAGGCCATTTCGGCCTGGTCCCAGGTGGAAGGCAACACGATGGCGGGAAGGCCTGCCTGGAGAGCGGCCAGCACGGATTCGGAGTTGCCGTTCGAGACCAAGGCATACGCCAGGGGAAGAAGGTCGCTGAGCGGCGCATGCGGCTGAAGTATGACGTTGGGCGCCAGCCGGCCAATGTCGAGGCCCGGAACCCGGCCCTCCCCGGCTAACAGAACAACCGTTAACGGAAGATCGGCCAGTCCGCGGGCGGCCATCTGCAGCACGCGCGGCTCGTGCGTAAACAGCGCTCCCTCATCCACCAACACCACGGGCCGATGCCGGGGGACCTGCGCCAGCCAGACAGGCGGCGCCTAGCCACGGTGCTTGTCCCAGAGGCACGGCCCCACATAGTGCACCGCGGGTGGAAGATCGCGCCGGCAATTGTCGAACCCAGGCGCGCTGGGGACCAGGTAAAGCGGCAGGCGCCGGTGAACTCGTTGAGGCCTGTCCTACTCAGCGCGCCGTTTTCAGTTCCAAACGGCGCTGCTTGAGCCAGCGGAGACGGCTCTGTTGCTCTTGATAGAGAGTGCCCCAACCCGCCCAGTAGTATCCGGCCACAAATAACAGGAGGAACGGTATCGAAAAGAAGTTGTAAGTGTCGATGGCGAATACGATCATCGCCACAAAGTAAGTGCCCACCGCTATTTCGATATACGGCAGCAGGCCGCTCTTGCCGCGGTATTTCTTGTTATCCAGATTCACATGCCGGTCGCCCACCGCGTACTTTGGCGTGCGGACAAACCCGGTGGTGACGCCGAACAAAGCTTCCATGACGGCGCGCGTGTTGACCACCGTGAGCGCCACGCCGACGGCCATCAGGACCGGCAACAGCAGAATCGAGCGCTTCCAGTTCTTGGGATAAAGCTCGCGCTGGGCCACCACGTAGAACGCCGAAATGGACCAGAAGGCGGCCATAATCAGCGGCAGGTCGATAAAGACCATCTGCCACACGCCCATATAGAACCGCACGATCATGACCGGGAGCATCAGCGCGGACACCACCACCATCAGCGGATAGGAAATGTTGGGGGTGAGGTGCATGAACGCCTCGAATTTCACGCGGCGGGGAATGTCCGCGCGGAAGATCATGGGCAGCAGTTTGCGCGCGCACTGCGTCAGTCCCTTGGCCCAGCGGGACTGCTGCACCTGAAATCCGTGCATTTCCACCGGCAGCTCCGACGGGCATTCCAGGCCGGGTATATAGACGAACCGCCAGCCTTTCAATTGCGCGCGGTAACTGAGGTCGGAATCCTCGGTCAGCGTATCGTGCTGCCAGCCGCCGGCGTCGTCGATCATTTTGCGGCGCAGAATACCGGCCGTGCCGTTGAAGTTGAAGAAGTAGCCCGCGCGCGAACGGGCCCCGTGCTCCAGGATAAAGTGCCCGTCCAGCAGCATGGCTTCCACTTCGGTCAGAAAGCTGTAATCGCGATTCAGATAGCTCCAGCGGGTCTGCACGACGCCGATTGCGGGGTCTGCGAAATGCTGGATGGTGCGCGTGAGGAAATCCGGCGGCGGGATGAAATCGGCATCGAAAATCGCTACGAATTCGCCGGTGGCGGTCTTCAGCCCTTCCTGCAGCGCGCCGGCTTTGAAGCCCTGGCGATTGTCGCGGTGATGGTATTCGATGGGGAACCCCAGGGCGCTATAGCGCTCCACCAGCGCCGCGGCAAATGGAGCGGTGTCGTCGGTGGAATCGTCCAGCACCTGGATTTGGAGCAACTCGCGGGGATACTCGATGCGGGTGACCTCGTCGATGAGCCGCTCGATGACGTACCGTTCGTTGAAGATGGGCAGTTGAATGGTGACCGGCGGCAACTGCGCGAAGCGCCTGGGCGGCTCGCCGGTAGCCTTCTTGCGGTGCTTGAAGTAAGTGCGGATGATCTCGTAGCGATGCACCCCGTAAACCGAAAGCACGGCCAGGATGGTGAAGTACGGAATCAGAATCGCCCAGTCGAACCAACTCAGTTGATGGATGCCGCTGAAGGTGTCGTCGAACAAGCTGCGCACCATGCGGGAGGTGGCCGAATTCGCGGCCAGAAATGCAATGGGGAGCAGAGTGGCTACCATGGCGCCGTATCCATCATCATGTTAACAAATCAGGCCCGGCGAAACATTGCGATTTCTTAATTGTTTTGGAACTTGATCTGCGATTCCGCCTCGAACTTGCGGTAGCCCCGGAAGACGCTCTCGTTGCGGACGAAGACCTTAGCATGCCGCAATTGCAGCACGGAGCGCAGCGGAAGCAGGTAGTCGTCCGTACCGATCTTCACCATGCCATAGTCGAGCGACAGAGCGGGCGATTGCAAGCCAAAATCTTTCTCCAACGCCGTTCCCTGGATTGTGAGTCTTCTTACCATTCCAGTCTCTTCGTCGATGAAAACGTGCCCCGTATAGCCCGCAAGCTCGCGCCTTCCGCCATAATTCAAAACGAAGTTCGATTTGGGCCGGGCGACTTCAACATCGAATACTTGGCAAAGCACGCCCATTGCCATAGCGCGGCCGGCCCATTTGTAGGATGCGGCCGTATCCGGGTCGAACAGACCGCGCAGCATGGAACCGAATTCGTTGCGGGACTGAACACCTGTCTTGATCACCTCGGCGTTCTCGGGCTTGATGCCATTGATCTCGATCCTCCGGTACCGCTCTTTGCCATCTTCGTACACCAGCTCGTCCTTAAAAGAGTCGGCCTCCTTGAGCTGATCGGGAGTCTTCAAGGGAGCGGTAAACCGGTGCGTTTCCTGTATGCAGCGAAAATTCGGAAGGTGCGCCAGGTATCCCATCGCGTTCTTGGCCGCCTCGTCCCAGAGCGCCTTCTCTTCTTCAGGGCGCATCCTCAACCCGCTCGAATCGACCTTGGCGGGTTCGATCTCCGGCAGCACGACTGGCGCCTCTTCCACTTCGTCCTTAGGACCCCCCGGACTCTTAGGGCCTACCGCCACTTCCACAGTCTGTTTAGAAGCATCCCCAACAACCTTGAACGCAACGACGCGCTTAATTACGTTCTTCGCCTGCCGAATCGAAATGACTGCCTTGTAATCGCCCGGGGAGAACTTGGCGCCCTTCATATCGGCCAGGTATGGGAACTCCTTGGCTTCCCCGCCTATAACGTTGTTGGCTTTTCCTTGGACCGAACTGGTGGCGCCGTCGCGCGCCTCGCTGGCCAGCCCGCCCTTGAATGGCAACGGCATACGGGCCACCACGCGGCCTTCGTGCAGGATCTCCATGCTCATCTCAATCGGCGCGCCGTGAATATCCGGATACAGCCTCACGTAGATCTGCAGATCCATGGGCTTTTCCGCGCGGTATACCGGGTCAAGCACGGGAGATAAGGCTTCTCCCTCGTAGCTCAGCACCTGGTCGGCTTCGAACTTGTCCGCGGACCCCTTAAAGGAACGCACCACCATCGCATCGGTGGCCACCAGGCCCGGCGCGTTCTTGCTGGTTATCAAGGGCGTTTGAATCGCGCCCGTAGTGCCCGCCAGCAGATCTTCCACCTTGGCTTCCAGGGTGAACGGCCCATGGCCGGGCAGTCCCAACGAGCGCATAAAGAACATGCTGCCTTGGCGCCGCTCGTCCAATTTGCGGGACGGTCCATGGACATTGACCTCTCTCCGGCCGGTCCAGACGATGGCGCCCTTCTCGTTCCGCACCATCGCGGTGATGCGCGCCCGCGCCTGGTACGTGTTGGTGTTGTCGTCTATATCGAACTTCAAGGCGTTGAGCGGCGATTCCACGGTCACCATGCCCTGCAATGGGGCGTGGGAATCGTTGGCCTCATAAGAAACCTCTATGGCGCCGCCGCCCCCCACGACAGCGCCGGTGGGGCTGGTTTCAGTAAAGGTTTCGCCGAAATCCGCCTCGTGATCGAGCATGCTGCTGCCCACCGAACCGCTTCCCGAAATGCGCATGAACCGGATGTGCACCGGAATCTCGAACTTGGGGATGGCGCCAGGCGCCGGTGGCGCGGACTCAGCGGCCGCGCTGGCGGCCTGTGCGGGCGCGGCATTCTTAACCGTGGCTGCCGGTGCGTCTGGCTCCGGCGGCGTGATCATGTCCACGTCGGCTTCGAGAGATCTAGCCTGCCGTATCCACGCGCCGCCTGTCCTGGTTGCCAGCGTGTTGAGTGCGGCGTTCGGCACACTCTTGGACCCTTCGGCGGCATCCAGCACCAGAATTCGCACCGCATTAGTCTGGCAGATCTCCACCAGATGTTCCAAGGTGCGCTCTCCATCGCTGGAGAACGGAGGGCTATTGAGCACGGCGACCACGATCCGCAAGCCGGGATTCAGCGCGGCGGCCTGGGCGGCGGAGTCCAGACCGATCAGGAAAGACGGGGGATCGGCATCGCGCGCCGCCAGCGCCGTGTCGTTAAACGCCTGTTCCATTTCCTTGGCGCCCATGCCCGCATCGATGCGTTTCGCATCCGGACTGCCGGCGCGCCGGAGTTCGACAAGGTTGCCGGAGGTTTGCAGCCAGTGGCGGGCGGTGGCGGCCGCGGCGTGCGCGGATTGCCGCGCCGCTTCCTGGGAACTGGGGCCGAAAACGAAGGCGAGTAGACCCTGCTCGGCGTGGAGCGCGGGAGCCAGGGCCACGGCCAACAGCAAGGCCGCTTTCCGGGTAAAAGCCAAAGTGCACATCGAATCAATTATGCTGCATTGGCTGCCGAAGAGCAATGATTAGGTATTATCCATTGCGGCGGTCGCGGCGTAATTGAAACCACGCCCCGAAGGCCGCGATCAGCGCGCCGGCGGTCAAGTACAGCGCGCCGCGAAATTCCGGCGCGCCCGCGAAGTAGTAGCGGCTGAAAAAGAATCCCCGGGCCATCATCGCCAATACGGCGAAGCTCCACAGGAAGAACAGCGGGCGCCATCGCCGGCAGATCGCCAGAATAACCGACACCAGACCCGCCAGGGCGCCGCCGAGGAGCCACCACGTGAGCGTCGGGCCCTGCCAGGGCAGCATTTCGAGCTGCAACGGCTGCCCGCTGGACAACGCCACCACTGAAATGCCCAACAGGAACAAGGTCAACAGCAGGTGAAACAGATAGCTGAACACGCGCATAAGGGCCTTCAGTGCAGCCACCAGGAGACCTCCGATTCAAGCGAACATTGTAGCAAGTTGGTGGCAAGTGGGTTCGGAGGACGCAGGCCAGTGCCGGCGCGGAGACACGGCGTCTGCCTTGCGGCGTTGGATTCGGTACACTATCATGCGAGGCCAAGGAGGCCCGTGCCGTGCCCAATGGAGCCAAGTTCGGATTCGCCGCCGCCCTGCTCCTGGCGGCGTTCTACCTTCTCGCAGCGCTGTGGAGTCCTGTCGTGGCCCTTCCGCCCGCCCTGGTTTTCCTGGTGGCCGCATTCGGGATTCGAAAAGGCAGCGCCTGGAGCGGCTATGGCGGCGCTCTTTTCATCTGCGCCCAGGCGGGTGGTCTAATTGTGGGGACGGTACGGTTTCCCAACCCGCTGGTACCTTGGGGAGCCGTCGCGTTCATGCTGGTTGTGGAGGCCTGCGCCGGCTTCCTGCTCTTCTGGGCAGGGCGTTCCCTCGCCGGACGGCAACCTTCCCGTTCCAGGCCGGCATGGATAACTCTGGGTGCGGCGACCTTCTTGTTCCTCTTGATTTTCCGGCCGTACTCCATCCCTACAGGCGCGATGGAAGACACGCTCCTAATCGGCGACTATGTGCTCACCCGGGTAGTAGGCGCGTCTTCCCCATCGCGGGGAGACTTGGTGGTGTTCCCATATCCGGTCGACCCGAGGCAAACCTTCGTCAAACGCGTGGTTGCGACAGGCGGTGACAAGCTGCGCATCAAAGACAAGAAGCTCTTCGTCAACGGAGTTCCCCAGAACGAACCGTATGCGGTCCACAAGGCTCCTTACGTCGATGCATTTCGCGACAATTTCCCGAGCCAGCCGAATGTCATTCTTCAAGGGTCTTGGGGCAGAGACCTGCGGTCGAATATGGTTGGCGACGAGTTGTTGGTCCCTCCCGGCAAGCTCTTCGTGATGGGAGATAATCGCGATGCATCGCTGGACAGCCGCTATTGGGGATTCGTCGATCCGAAGAGCATCATCGGGAAACCGGCGCTGATCTACTTCTCGGTCGATCCCCCTAAATCCGCGGTGGGACTTCCCAGCCCGGTCCTGCTGAACCCAGGCCTTATTCGGTGGCGCAGGATGTTCAATGTACTGTAGCATCGGCCCTGGGGGCAGTTCAAAGCATGGGGCATTACCCTTTCACCCCGTTCAACGGCGCTACGCTGTTTGTGCTCGGGTTGGACCTGTGGCTGGTGTGGCGGCGCTTCCGAGGGCCGCTCGCATCCAACTGGCCGTTGGTCTGCTACGCAGGCATCGCGGCCTATACGATCGGCTTTCGCGGCGGTCTGAATCCTTATTGGGTGGCGGCGGGCGTGGCTTGCGGGGCGGCCATTCGCCTTGGCTTTTACCCCAGGCAGGTGCGGTGGGCGGAAGCGATTCCGTTGGGATATGTAGCGTGGCGGTGCGTGGGATTGCTGTTGATGTGGTAGCTCTCAGGGATGCACTTTCTCGTGCTTCTCCAGCATCTCGACGAATTGCAGGATGCGCCGCGCCCGCGTTTCGGCCTTCTTGACGGTCTGGATTCGCCAGAGGATGGCATAGCGATTCGCGCGGTCCAGGGTGTGGAAGAACGCCTGGGCCCGCGCGTTCCGGTCGAGGGCGGCTGCGAAATCGGCCGGCGTTTCGGCGTTGGCGGGCGAATCGTATGCCGCGTCCCAGCGGCCGTCCTGCTTGGCGCGCGCGACCTGCAAAAGCCCGGCGGGGCGCATGCGGCCGGCTTTGATCAGCGCCGCGGCTTTCTCGCGATTGACCTTCGACCAGATGCTCTTCGTCCGGCGCGGGGTGAACCTTTGCAGCCAGGCGTGCTGGCTCTCACCCTTCTTTTGGGCGTCGATCCAGCCGTAGCAGAGCGCCCCTTCGAGCGCTTCTCTATATGACAGCGACGGGATGGCGGATCCTTTCTTAGCCAGCCGCAACCAGACACCGGAAGACCCGGCGTGATGGGCGTCCAGCCAAGCCTCCCAGGCTTCTTGGTTGGGAAACAGGATGATGGATGTATCCGATTCTTTCATGGCTGAGGCCGGTGGCTGGTGGTTCTGTCGTGCCGCGTAACCGACTGCTGCTCCAGTTGCCACGCCTCTCATCGGCGTTTATCTGCGTTTATCCGCGGCGCAATTCTTGTGTTTCCTAGCCGCCTACCCGAAGGGCTGCTCCAACGAAGGGCTCTGGGCCGTCAACAACTCCGCGCCGGATTCCGTAATGTGCATATCGTCTTCCAGCCGCACGCCGAATTGCCCCCGGATGTAAATACCCGGCTCATCGCTGAAGGTCATGTTGGCGGCCAGCGGCAGGGTGTCGCCCCGGACCAGGTACGGCCACTCATGGCCATCCATCCCCAATCCGTGGCCGACGCGATGCGTGAAGTATTTGTAGCCGGGGCCATAGCCTGCATCCACAATCACCTTGCGCGCGGCGGCGTCCACGGCCTCGCATGGCAATCCCGGGCGAGCCGCCGCCAGCGCCGCGCTTTGCGCGCGATGCACGATGTCGAAGACCTGCTTCATCTTGTCGGTGGCCTTCCCCAGCACGAACGTGCGGCTGATATCGGACTGGTATCCTTCCACCGTGCAACCATCGTCGATCAGCACAATGGAACCCTCGCGAATGATTTGCGGCTGGCGCGAGCCATGCGGCAGCGCGGTGTATTCTCCCACCTGCACGCTGGCAAAACCCGGAAAACCGAGCGCCTGGTAGGCGGAGCCGATCGACTCGCCGAACTCGCGGGCGCCCATGCCGTCGCGCATGGACTTCCAGGAGGCCTCGTAAGCTTGTATGGTCACGCTGGAAGCCAGGCGCATCAGGGCCATCTCGGCGGGACTCTTGATCATGCGGCACCCGGATGTAACCGGCGTGGCGCTGGTCACGGTCGCCGCCGGCGCCGCCGTCGCGATTTTTTCGGCGAAGACAAACGGGGTGGTCTCCTCGATGCCGATCTTGCCCGTGACGAGGCCGGCTTCTTTCAGACCAAATGCGGCCAGAGCATATGGGCTTTCGTCTTCTTGCCAGGTGTAGACGTGCGCGTCCGTTACCGGTCCGGCCGCGATCTGCTCCCGTGCGCGATCCTCTTCGAAACCCGGGCAGACAAAGAAAGCATTGCCGCGCGCCGGAACGATCATCATGAACAGGCGCTCGCTATTGCCCCAGCGCGCGCCGCTGAAATAGTTGAGCGACGTGCCGCCGGCCAGACAGATGGCGTCGATTTTGTTTTCCACCATCAATTGCTGCGCGCGGGCGATCCGGGCGCGGCGCTCGGCGGTCGATATGGGCTGCGCTTCGGCGCGCCGGTTCTTTAGTTGGGCGATCGGCGAACCGGCCGGCGCGGCGGACAAAGCGGCGGGCGCCAGTCCCGCGGAGAGAAGGAAAGATCGGCGTGTGGCCATCCCTGTAGTTTAGCTTCTCTTGTGGGGCAGGATGGTATCCTGCGCGCCGATTGGTAATCGGCGCAAACTCAGCAACAGGCGCCACGCTATTGGTGCGGTTCAAAGCTGTCGCCGTAACCCTGCGCGGCGATGCGAATTTCCGCCTGGCCGTCGCGGGTGGTGAACATCGACAATCCGAGGTGTTCATCGAACTGCTTCACCGCCGCTTGAACTTTCTCCATGGAGTCTTCGGCCAGCGTGTCGCCCACGTGCACCGGCAAGTGCGCGAGCAGCTCATCGCGTACGGCACTGTCAAGGCCTCGAATGTCGATGGTTTTCAGCCTGCGCCCGGCAAACATCGCCGAGCCATGAAAATCACCGAATTCCGCCCGCATTTCGGCCAATCTTTTATTGATAGCTTCGATTTGGGCACTGCGGCTGTCCGCCAGTACGGAGGCGTTTCCCGCCAGCGCGGCCGCCTGGCTCCTGAGTTCCTGCAGTTGACGCTCCAGCACCTCGGCCTGGGCGTTCCGTTGCGACTGTGAAAGCTCCGCGAACAACAAATTACGCTCGGCCTGCATGATTTCCATCTGCTTCGCCAGCTTCTTCGCTTCGGTATGTAGCTCGGCTGCGTCGCCCGCCTGCTTTTGGAGATTGTACGCTTGTTCCGCCATTTTCTCGGCCAGATTCGCAGCGAGTTGTTTCCGCGCCAGGGCTTGGAGCATGGCTTCAACCGTGTCTTGTTCCCGTTTCGCGTCGGCGCGCGCGCGAGCTTCCGCTTCCGCCTTGCGCTGGCGTTGGCCCGTGGGGAGTGCGGTGCTGCCGCCTTCGGCCGGCAACTGGAACGCGATACCGATTTGGCGCGTGGCACCGGCCGCGTCGTGCGTAAAGTGCCACTGCATGACCGATTCGAGCGCCGCCTTGCGCAGCTCCCGCGGCCCGCTCAACACGCGCGCGTCGCTGACCGCTCCAGCCGCATCTAGCGTGGCTTCCACGACCACGGTTCCCTGAATGCCCATCCGTATAGCCGCCTCCGGGTATTCCACTTCGTCACGGTGGATGAGGCTGGCGCCACCCAGATCGATGCGCACGCCGGGTTCCTCCGGCAGACCGCTCTCCACCACCGCCGCCGGCTCCGGCGGGGGCGCATCCTGCTGCTGGCCGCGCGCCCACTGCATGTTCAGTGCGAAACAGATCAGGCCCAACGAGAGCGCCAGAATACCCGGCAGTTTGGAAGGTCCCCGCTGCCCGCCCGCCTGGCCGGCGAGCCGCTGAATGCGATACAACAAAGGCCCGCCCGCGCTGCCCAGCGCCAGCCTCGGCGTGGTCACCCGCAGCCTTTCCAAGCGCGTCAGCGCGCGCGCGTAACAGAGCGCATCGCCGCAGGATTCCACCGCCAGATCGTCGCAGCACAACTCGCGCTCCTGGCGGATGCGCGCCGACGCCCACCACACCGCGGGATGATAGAACAACAGCGTTTCTACCATCGTCTGCAGCATGTTGACCAAGTAGTCGTAGCGCAGGATATGCGCCAGCTCGTGCGCCAGCACCGCCTCCAGTTGTTGCGGAGTCAGTCCCAAAACGGTAGCGGCCGGCAGCAGCACCACGGGCCTGACCCAACCCACCACGCTGGGACAATCGGCGGCCGCGGAAACCAGCACGCGCACGGGGCGCGCCAGTTTGATGCGCTCCTGGAGGCCTGCCACGATCGCCAGCACGGCCGCTTCAGCCGGCTGCGCGCGCCGCCGCAGCGCGGATATCTGCCGGGACGCCCACACCAGGCGCAGCGAGAACAGCAGTACGCCCAACAACCATATCGGAAGCGCCCAAGCTGTGAAGCGATTGACCCAGGTGGCTGCCCAGTCGAAGCCCGAACCGGCCGCATGCGGCATCGCGGCACGCATCGTTTCGGGAGCGGCGGCGACCCATCCCGCCGTCGTCTGCGATGCGGCCGGCGCAGCATATATCAGGCAGGCGGTGACCACCGGGAGCATCGCCATCGCGGCCAGCGCCGCGCAGCTTGCCAGGTAGCGGGCGCGCGCCGAACGGTTCCTCAAGACGAAGAGAGCGGCCCATAATAGAAAGGCCGCCAGCAGGCCCTGCCACACGAAATCGAGCAGCGCCGCGCTGAGCGCTTGAGCAATCGCCGTCATTTCTTGCCTCCTTCGATTCGATCCAAAAGCTTCTCCATGGCCTCCAACTCCTCTGGAGACGACTTCTTGGCCGCCAGCGCCTGCAGCACCAGCGCCTTTACCGATCCGCCAAAAGCGCGGTTCATCAAGTCTCCGAGCAACTGCCGCTGGGTCTGCTGCCGCGAGTAGCGCGCCCGATACAACTGCGGGCGGCAACTCTCGTCACGCTCCACCAGCCCCTTCTCCGTCATGATCTGCATCAGCTTGAGCACCGTGGTGTACCCGGTCGGCCGGGATTGGTCGAGCACTTGCTGAATCGCGCGCACGGATTGCGCTTTACCCTCCCAGAGGACGCGCAGAATCGCCAGCTCGGCTTCCGTCGGCTTGCGCCGTTTGGATTCCATGACCGCATTATGACGAAAGTCTTCGTCATTGTCAAATACTTTTTGATGCGGTACCTTGTAGGCGCGATGAATGAGGCTCCGGCCGCGTATCTCGAATGGGAGCGCGCCGATTATCGGGAAGCAGTGGAAGGCATCCGGCAGGGCTACCAAGACGTGAAAGCGGGGCGCACCCAGCCCACCGAGGAGGCCTTTGAAGAGTTGTGCCCTGAACCATGGCCTACCGCGTTAAGACCACCATAAGGCAAAACGCGATTTGGAAGCCCATTCTCCCCAACGTTGCGCACTAGCCCCCGAATGTGCGGTGTTCCCTTTGAAGTACGGCGCCTGCTCTACGGACGCAAGCCGCACGCGTACGGCGTTCTTTTCACCATCGAAGGCGATACGGTTTCTGTTCTGCACATCCGCCACGGGCGCCGCCAGCCCATCGTCCAGGATTGACTGAAGGCCCGCGGAAGCGGGTCCGGAAGGACCCGCGCCGGCCTGGCGGTTTGTTCCCGTCACCGAGGATCTCGGGCTGCTCTTCTGACTCCTGAATTCTGACTCCTGACTTCCATCCGCATCGGATGAAGCCTTGCCTAGTTAGAAGATAATGATCGCAGGCGTGCCCACCGGGGTGTATTGGCCGGTAAACGTGAGTGCGCCCGTTTTCCGATTGACTCGAAAACAGGCGATGGCGTCGCTCCTCTGATTGCAGGTGTATAGGAAACCGCCCGTGGGATCGATGCCGAAGCTGCGCGGATAGTCGCCGCGCGTCCATTGTTCCCCGGCGAAGGTCAGGCCGCCCGCATCGCCGATGGAAAACCAAGCGATGCTGTCATGCAGCCGGTTGGCGGCGTAAACGAACCGCGCATCGGCGGAAACGCGCACCTCCGAAGGGTAGTTCGTGCCGGCGAAACCCTTTGGCAGGCTGGAGACGGTCTGCTTAGTCTTCAGCTTTCCGCGCGCGGCGTCATAGTCGAAGGTCACCAGCGTGGAGGCCTCTTCCTGCAGCGAATACAGCCAGCGGCCATTCGGATGGAAAGCGAAATGGCGCGGACCGTCGCCGGGCGGCAGCGCCACCCACGGGGGATCGTTGGGCGAGAGCGCGCCGCGCGCGGCATCGAACTTCCAGATCAAGATGCGATCCAGGGCCAGGTCGGCCGCCAGCACGAATCGGCCGGACGGATCGGCCTGGATCATGTGCGCGTGCACGCTGTCGTGCCCGCTGATGGCGAAACTTCCGGGCGGGGCGCTGGCCGCATGCGCCGGGCCGACCGGGCCTTGATCGTGTTGGACATCGGTGGCCGGACCCAGTTCGCCGTGCGGCAAGATGGGCAGCACCGCTACCGTGCCGCCGGCATAGTTGGCGACCAGCACATATTTGCCGGAAGGGTGGACGCTCAGATGCGCCGGACCCGCGCCTTGCGACGAGACGGTATTGAGCGGCGTCAGGCGCCCGTTCGCGCGATCGATGGAGTAGGCGCTGACGGAGCCATCGGCCGTTTCGTTGGCGGCATAGAGATGTGTTCGAGAGGGGTCGAATGCCAGCCACGAAGGGTTCGCGCCATTCGGAAAGACCTCGCGCGGGGAGAGCGCTCCGGTTGCCGGGTTCATCTGAAACAGGTAGATTCCCTGTCCATTTCCGTGGCTGCCTTCCGGGCCTTGCGGGGAACTGTAGCTGCCCACGTAGGCCAGGATCGCGCGCCGCGGGGGCAGCGCCAGGGCCGCGGCGCCGGAGAGCGCGCCGGTAATCAAGCCGCGTCGGGAGATCATACGCAGACCGCCGGTCTCTCAGAGTCCACGATAGGCATTACTTCGATGGCGCACTCGTGTAATCAGAACGAGACGCTGCTCAGAGAAGAGACGGAAAACGATGCGGTAATGGTCACCAAAGAATCGGATGCTGTAGTAGTCGTTGCCGGCCAGCTTCTTCACTCCGTGGCGTGTGGGATAGAACCGGAGAAGCTGAATCTTTTCCAATGCTTTGATTTTCACCTTAACTGGCAAGCGCGCGAGTTCGCGTTCCGAGGATTCCGCAAACTCAACGTTCCAGTCCATATCCATGCTTCCGGAGAACCTCCGCTAACGAAACCCTTCTCTCCTTTTCCCTTCGCATGCTGATGAGAATATCAGCCTCGTCTTCTGTAATGTGGACGCCTCTTGGGCGACGAATCGCTCTAGGCTTGGGGGCGCCGCTCTTGGGAACGCCCACCGGCTTTGTGCCGCGCTCCTTCACTATAGTTCGCCTGCCGATGCCTGCCATTTGGCTCTATTATACCTTGCGCACCAGCGTCCTGTGTACTAGATTGATGACAGCGGAACAGGATATGGCAACCTTCTCTGAACGAACAGGGCTGAAGCCCGCGAAGACTGTCCTTCAAAAGGATTCCATGGACGACGCCCTGAGGAACAGGCTGTGGAATGTAATGATCGAAACGGTCTGGAAATGGTGTTTTGCTCAGCATTGGCCTGGATCTGCAGGTGATAGGTTCTTCCAGCGTCTTTGGCATGTTCACTACGGCGAGCCGCTGGACCAAAGGCCGCAGGATTATGCCGGTTCAGTCGTTGAGGTTCGGAGTCGGTACTTCAAATGGGAATGGAATGAAGTATACGACTTCATCGAGTTTGTCGCGCGAAACTATGAAGGCCATCAAGAAGACCTTGTTAGGCGCTTAATTACGTTCTGGAGAAAGAGATGTCCGCATACCGCTTGGTCGGAGAAACCTTGGCACCGATCACCGGCCAGCAGGAATTGGAGGCGATCCAAGATGCGCTTGAACTGAAGGACGCCCTCAAACCTGTCAGGGTTCATATCAGCACCGCCGTCAAGTTCTTCGCCGACCGGAAAGCACCTGATTATCGGAACTCCATCAAGGAGTCCATCAGTGCTGTCGAAGCCGTGTGCAGCATCATTGTGGGATCCTCGGCGACTCTTGGGCAGGCCCTGAAAAAGCTAGAGGCCAAGGGCGTACCGTTGCATGGCGCCTTGAGAAGCGCGTTTAGCAGTCTTTACGGATACACTAGCGACGCTGATGGAATCCGCCACGCATTGTTGGACGAGTCGACGCTCGACTTTGACGATGCCAAATTCATGTTGGTCTCGTGCTCTGGGTTCGTAAATTACCTGGTGGCAAAGGCAAGCAAGTCGGGGGTCATCTCAGCCGGCAAATAGCGTCGGGAGATCATTTGCCGCCCATGGGCATTCCGTGGCGCAGTTCGTTGGCGCGGAATTGGGCGGCGGTTATATGCCTGATTTTCGTTTTTGGCATCCCATTGCGAAAACCGTAAGCATGCGGAGGAATGCCGCGTAATGTCAACCCAAAGGATGGTGGTGGTGAAGGGCCATGCACCCGTGCTTGAGTCACCAAACGGTTTACGTTATGGTATCCAAATGAGATCGATTTCAATGTACTCCGGCCGCGATAGGGCCGCTGCGGGCATGCTCGCCGTGCTCATCCTGGCCTTTGGCGCCCGTGCCGGGGCCCAGGAAGCGAAGCCCGCGACGCCGCCGGCGCCCGCGGATGCCAAGGACAAAGATAAAGCCGCCGACAAGGAGACTCCCCTTCCCGCGGACGCGCATGTGGCGCAGAGCATTCAACTCGACGGCAAGCCGCTGCACTACACGGTCACGGTGGGCTCGCTACCGGTCAACGACAACAACAAAAAGATTGGAGAGGTAGTCTATACCGCTTATACCATCGAAGGCCCGGACCGGCCGGTCACTTTCGCGCTGAATGGCGGTCCGGGCGCGGCTTCGGTCTATCTGAATTTAGGCGCCATCGGGCCCAAGCACCTGGAGTTCGGCGAGGAGGGAGACAGCCCTTCCGATCCCGCGAAGTTAACCGACAATCCGGGCACCTGGCTGGATTTCAGCGACCTGGTCTTCATCGATCCGATCGGCACGGGCTACAGCCGGTCGCTGGCTCCGGCGGACGAGACCAAAAAGCAGTTTTACAGCACCGACGCGGACATTCATTACCTCTCGCGTATCATTTTCGACTGGCTGGTGAAGAACGGGCGTCTGAGCTCCCGAAAATATCTGGTGGGAGAGAGCTACGGCGGCTATCGCGGCCCGCGGATCACGCATTTCCTGCAAACGCAGCTCGGCGTGGCGATGAACGGTGTAGTGCTGGTGTCGCCGTATCTGAATCCGGGCCTGGGCGAGGATGGCGACATCTCTCCCGTCCCGTGGATGGTGACCCTGCCATCGATTACGGCGGCGCATCTGGAGCGTAAGGACAAGCTGACGCCGGACGCCATGGCGCAAGTAATTGCGTACACCCGCGGCGAGTATGCCACCGACCTGTTGCGAGGCCGCTCCGATCCGGAGGCCACGCCGCGGATCGTGAAACGCGTGACCGAAATGACCGGTCTGGAAGAGGAGTTTGTGCGGCGGGCCGGCGGCCGGTTGGAGATCGGTCCCTATCTGCGCGAGGTCTTCCGCGAGAGCGGCAAGATCGGCAGCGTGTACGACTCGAATGTGACTGGGTACGACCCGTATCCCTTCGCGCCCGAGCAGCGCACCAACGATCCTTTGCTGGAGAGCATCATCGCGCCGACCACTACGGCGATGGTGGACTTTGTAACGCGCGTCGTGGGCTGGAAGACGGATGCGCGCTACAACGCGCTCAGCTACGAAGTGAATTCGCAATGGGACCACGACAGCCGCTCGCTGCGCACGGGCGCGGTGCCCGATCTGCGGCAGGCGGTGGCGGCCGACCCGAAGATGCGCGTCATCATCGCGCACGGCTGGAACGATCTCTCCTGCCCTTTCATGGGCTCGGTGCTGACGGTGGACCAGATGCCGGTGATGGGCGATGCGACGCGTGTAGCGGTGCATGAGTATCCCGGCGGCCACATGTTTTACAGCCGTCCGGGCAGCCAGGCTGCCTTGCGCAGGGACGTGCAGGCGATGTTCGGGAAACACTGAACCGCTGGCGGCAGGCGGCTACGGCGGCCACGTTTTTCCGGGCGGATGGGCACTGAACCGGCCGCGCCACAGCCCTTGAGCGTTAAGACTCGCCACAGGCCTTGAGGATTGCCTGATAATCTCGCTCGCGCAGCCAGAACCCCGCCGCGCGGAGAGCGTCAAGCCTGCCGCCAACCGAGTCGATCAGCCCAGAGCGCTTGGCCGCCGCATAAATCGTACCCGTCCGCATGATCGCCAACCCGGCGGACCGGGCAAATTCAACGGCTCGCTGCTCATCAAGCAGGAGCAACTCGGCCCTAAGCGCCAGCCCTAATTCAATCGCCTGGGCCTCGCCGAGTTGCAGCTTCTGTTTGCTCCATAATCTTAGCGGTGGCAGCCGTTGGCGTTCGCTGCTCAACCTTGATCCAAACTCCTGCGGCCGTCTCGACTTCGCGCGATCCGGGCCGACCCCTACCGGCGGTCACTACCTCATGACACACGGCGTCCGGGATGGTCACGGTGCCAAAGAGGTCGCGTAGGAGGGGAAGATCGGCGACAGCCGATAAATGGATCAACGGCGTGCTATCCGAGATGACAGTCATCGCCGGATTCAGGAATGCGCCTTGGCATCTGGCGCCAATCCATCAAAGGCGGCGAGTTCCCGGTCCAAGTCTCCCTCTCCGTACGAAAAGAGGGGGATCCCTCTTTCGCGCAGCAGATCGATGAATTCCCACCGGGAGACTCCTATCATCTGAGCGCCGTATCCGGAACTGATCTTACCGTTGGCAAACAAGCGCAACGCCGCTTCCCGCCTGATCGCCTCGACAAGATCCGTTCGAAACGGCTCCTCTAGAGCCCCATCGGGAAGTTCCCAATCCAGATGTAGTCTCACCGGCATGGCGTCCTCTTCTAGTAGTATAGACGGTGCCACTGGATGCTGGTCGACGAAACCCACGCCGCGCCGAACCCGAGGAGACCATCCCGCTGCCGTTTGGCAGGATCCACGGCAAGAGCGCTCAAACCGCTAAACTGAAGCTTATGCCCGAATCCACCCCCGACCGCCCGATGGGTTTCAGCACCCGTTCCCTGCATGCCGGCCAAAAGCCCGATCCGGCCACCGGCGCCCGCGCCGTGCCCATCTACCAGACCACATCGTTCGTCTTTGAAGACAGCGCGCATGCCGCCGAACTTTTCGCGCTGCAGCGCTTCGGCAACATCTACACGCGCATCATGAACCCCACTACCGCCGTGTTCGAAGAGCGCGTGGCCGCACTGGAGGGCGGTATCGGCGCGCTGGCCACCGCCAGCGGACAAGCGGCCCAATTTCTGGCCATCAGCAGCCTGATGCAGCCGGGCGACGACATTGTCTCCGCCAGCACGCTCTATGGCGGCACCTATACGCAGTTCGATGTCAGCTTCCGCCGGCTGGGCTTCAACGCCATCTTCGTGGAGCCGGACGATCCCGAAAATTTCCGCCGCGCCATCACGCCGCGCACGCGGGCGCTCTACGGCGAAACCATCGCCAATCCGCGCATGAACATCCTGGATATCGAGAAGGTCGCGGCCATCGCGCACGAGCACCACATTCCGCTGATCATCGACAACACCATGGCATCGCCTTATCTATGCCGGCCGATCGAATATGGCGCGGATATCGTGGTACACTCCGCCACCAAGTTCCTGGGCGGCCACGGCAACTCCATCGGCGGCGTGATCGTGGATAGCGGCCGCTTCCCGTGGACCGCCGGCCACTTCCCGCAACTGACCGAGCCCAGCCCCGGCTATCACGGCCTGCGCTTCTCGGAGACGTTCGGCGAACTGGCCTTCATCATCAAGGCGCGCGTGGAAGGGCTGCGCGATTTCGGGCCCTGCATGAGCCCGTTCAACTCGTTCCTGTTTCTCACCGGCATCGAGACGCTGAAGCTGCGCATGGATGCCCACAGCCGCAACGCATTGGCAGTCGCGCGGCATCTGGAGAAAAGCCCGTTCGTTTCCTGGGTGAAGTATCCGGGCTTGGAAACCAGTCCGTATCATGAGTTGTCGCAGAAGTACCTGCCGCTCGGCTGCGGCTCCATCCTGACGTTCGGCATCAAGGGCGGCCTGGAAGCCGGACGCCGCTTCATCGATTCCGTGCAGCTTTTCTCGCACCTGGCCAACATCGGCGACGCCAAGAGCCTGGTGATTCATCCGGCCTCCACCACGCATCAGCAGTTGAACGACGAGCAGCAGCTTGCGGCGGGTATCACAAAGGACCTGGTGCGGCTTTCCGTGGGCATCGAAGACGAGGAAGATATCGTCTGGGACCTGGACCAGGCGCTCGAAGCGTCGCAGACGGCATGAGCGGAGAGGTCGGCAGCACATCGCCGGTGCTTGGCACGCGCTTCGCCACCACCGCGCAGCAACACCTCCGCATTCTGAAGCAATACAAGCGCATCGCCATGGTGGGGCTTTCGGCGAATCCTTACCGGCCCAGCCACTTCGCCGCGCTGTATATGCGGGCGGCGGGCTACCAGATTTTCCCGGTGAACCCGCGCGAGCGGGAGGTCTTGGGCCGCCGTTGTTACGCGACGCTGGCCGAAGTTCCCGCGCCGCTCGAGATTGTGGACATTTTCCGGGAGTCGTCCGCCGTGCCGGCGATTGTGGAAGAAGCCATCGCCGCCGGGGCCAAGGTCATCTGGATGCAGCTTGGCGTGATCCACGAGCAGGCCGCCGCGCGCGCGCTGGAGGCGGGCCTCGAAGTGGTGATGGATCGCTGCGTCAAGATCGAGCATGCCCGCTTCTTCGGCGGATTGAGCACACTGGGGCTGAATGCGGGGGTGTTGTCGGCCAGAAAGCGGTGAAGAAAGGAAGTCAGGAGTCAGGAGTCAGGAGCCGCGACCCGCGGTTGTAGGGCAGCTTGCCAACCCGCGGCACCGCCCTAAGGCTGCACGACGGCTGATGCGTCCCGCACCAGAATCGTTTTCGTGTATGCCACCTGGAATCCGTTGCGCTCGTAGTTCCGCTGCGACACGCTGCCCGGCAGTGTGGAGGCGGTGGCCAGATCGCATCCCTCCTCCACGGCCGAGCGCAAACGCTCGCGGATCAGGGCGCCCTGCAGACCCGCTCCGCGAAAGCCTAGCATTGTGCCGTCTGCGAATAGCGTCGCCAGACCCCCGCGCATGGTCGTCGCTCCGGCCGCGGCGGCCCGATCGCCGCTCAACGCCAGATAGCAACGCGAGCCTGCCATGTGCCAGATGGCCCTGCCTATGTCGATTTCCTCCGGTGTGAGTTCATCCTTCTCCAGAAAGCCGCGTCCCACCGTGCGCGCCCAAAGCTGCTTCTCGTCCGCGCAGGCCAGACGCACGCGCGTATCGGCCGGCGCGAAATCCGCCCCCGTCAGCGGGCGCACCAACACATTGTTGAATTCAGTCGCGCGATAGCCGCGCGCGCCGAGCAGCTCGACCAGCGATGCATCCGCCAGCGGACACAGATCCACGCTGACCGCGGCTCCGCGCGCCCGGTAGAATTCCTCCATCCGGTCCATCTCGTCCGCGCGCACCTCGCCGCGCATGCCGAGACCCACCGCGTGCGTCAAGGGCGATTCAAGGCCCACGAAGATGGCGGAACCGTCGCCCATGTTCAGCACCGCAGCTCCCTGCTCCGGATGCAGCCGTTGGTGCGCCTCCGCGCACGCCACGCCGTTGAGCGCCTCGGCCGCCTCCAGCCTCCGCGCCAACTCCAGGCCTGCGTGCGCCACTAAGCTCATGGCGTCACGCCGGCGGCCGCCAGAAAGTTGCGCGAGCCTAGCAACGACTGTCCGCCATCGCACACGCAAATCGCGCCGGTAATATACGCCGCCGCATCCGAGCACAGGAACAACGCCAGATCCGCGATTTCGTCCTTGCTGGCGAAGCGCCCCAGCGGCACGCTCGCCATGGATCTCCGGCGAGCCTCCTCGGTGGGCGCAAGGCGCCGCATGCCTTCGGTATCGTCCACCGGCCCCGGCGCGATCACATTCACGCGTACGCCCGCCGCCGCCCATTCGATGGCCAGCGTCTTGGAAAAAATGTCGATGCCCGCCTTGGCCGCGCACACGTGCGCCTGATACGGGATCGGCACGAACGCGTGCGTGGCCGAAATGGCGATCACCGATGCGCCCGGCTTGCGCAAGTGCTCGTAGGCCGCCCGGCAGGTGTTGAAGGTGCCTAGCAGATCGATATCGATCACGGCCTTGAATCCGTTGGCCGACATGCCCAGCACCGTCGCCGGGAAATTGCCCGCCGCGCCGCACACCAGGATATCGATGGCGCCGAACTCGTCGCCCGTCTTGCGCAGCGCGTTCTCGCACTCTTCGTAGTTGCGCACGTCGCCCGCCATTCCCAAGGCCGCGCCGCCCGCCGCCCGGATGCCTTCCGCCGCGCGGTCGAGCTTCTCCTGCTTCCGCCCCATCAGACCCACCTGGGCGCCCTGCGCGGCAAAACGCTCCGCGATGCGCAGGTTAATCCCGCTGCCGCCGCCGGTGATGAACGCTACTTTGCCCTGCAATAAACGATCGCGAAAAATATCCGCCATGGCCCTGCCTTCCGTGGCACAGTAGCATCCCGCGCGTGCGCAGGGCAACGGTTATAATCGGCACAGCATGCTTGTGGAGTTGCTGGTCGAAAACTACGCCGTGGTCGATCGCATCCGGGTGCGCTTCCATCCGGGGCTGAATCTGCTGACGGGCGAGACGGGCAGCGGCAAGTCCATCGTGGTGGATGCCTTCGGCCTGCTGCTGGGCGCGCGCGCGTCCGCCGAAACGATCCGCTCCGGCGAGGCCCGCGCACGCGTGGCGGGCATCTTCGACGTGCGCGACCGCGCCGACGTGCGCGCCCTGCTGGATCCCGCGGGCATCGCCATCGAGGATAGCGAGCTGCTGGTGGAGCGCGAGATCCTGGCGGGCGGTAAGTCGCGCGCCTTTGTCGGCAGCCGTCCCGTGGCCGTCTCGCTGCTGCGCGAGCTGGCACCGCTGCTGGGCGATATCCACGGACAACACGATCAACAACTTTTGTTTTCCGCAGACGCGCAACGCGACATGCTGGACATGTTTGCGTCGTCGGGCGGCCTGCTGGTCCGGGCCGGAGAGATTTACGCGCGCTGGAAGGCCGCGGGCGCCGCCCTCGAAACGCTGGAGCGCACCGAGCAGGAAAAGCTGCGCCTGCTGGACCTCTGGGAATTCCAGCGCAAAGAAATCGAGAGTGCCGCGCCCGCCGCCGGCGAGGACGAAGGGCTGGAAGCCGAGCGCCGCGTGCTGCAGAACCTGGGCCGTTTGCAGGAGAGCGCCGGCACCGCCTACGCCGCGCTCTACGATTCGCCCGAAGCCGCGCTGGCGCAGGTGCGCGTGGCCGCCAAACGGCTGGACGATATCTGCCGCATCGATCCGTCGCTGGCGGCCCTGGGCGAGCAGCTTCAATCCGCGGAGGTCGCCATCAAGGAGGCGTCCTACGGCCTGCGCGACTACCTCTCGGGGCTGGAGGCGAATCCCGGCCGCCTGGAAGAGATCGAGAACCGCCTGGCGCTGCTCGACAAGCTGAAGCGCAAATACGGCGCAACCGTCGCCGAGGTGCTGGCGTTCCTGGCCGAGGTGCGCGCGCAGATCGAGCAGGTGGAGCACGCGGGCGAGCGCATGGACGAACTGCGCAAAGAGCGCGAGCGCCTGGCGCGCGACTTCGAGCAAACGGCGGGTGAACTGACTGCCCTGCGCACCCGCGCCGCGCGCAAGCTGGAGAAGGGCGTGGAGGCGGAGCTGGCTTCGCTCGCGATGGAGCGCACCAAGTTTCGCATCGAGATCGCCGCGGCCCCCTGGTCGGCGGCCGGCGCCGACCGCGTCGAGTTTCTGGTCTCGGCGAACCTGGGCGAAGAGCCCAAGCCGCTGGAGAAGGTGGCGTCGGGCGGCGAAATCTCGCGCATCGCGTTGGCGCTGAAGACGTGCCTGTCAGACGATGTTGCGACGCGCCGCACGCTGGTTTTCGACGAGGTGGACGCGGGCATCGGCGGCAGCGCCGCGGAAGGCGTCGGACGGCGGCTGAAGAAGCTGGCCGCCGCGAACCAGGTTTTGTGCGTCACGCACCTGGCGCAAATCGCGGCTTTCGCGGACCATCATTATTGTGTGGAGAAGCGCGAGAGCGAAGGGCGCACCGTGGCCGGGATCGAGGAACTGGACCGCCAGGGCCGCACGCGCGAGGTGGGGCGGATGCTGTCGGGGCAGGAGCTGACGCCGGAAGCGCTCAAGCATGCCGAGCGGCTGATCAAGGGCGCCGAGTGAGGTAGGACAGGCCTCCCGGCCTGCCCACGCCAGGTTGTCGGATTCGTTCTGGAAGCGGTCCAAGGCGCTTCACGATCACGCAGCGAAAGTGGACGGCCTGTTGTACCCCAGTCGCCTTGACCCATCGAGGCGCGCTGTCGCGCTCCCGGAAGCCGGTGCGCCAGGAGACGATGTCTTGACGGATGGTAGCCCGCAGCGCTACGTTACACCAGCTCAACCTCGCTCCAGTATCCGGAAAATCTGCGCGCCATACTGCTCCGCCACCCGCGCTCCCACGCCGGGGATTTCCATCAATTCGCGAATGCTCAGGGGCTTCTCCGCCACGATAGCCTGCAGCGATTTGTCGGATAGAATTCGGAAGGCGGGGACCGCACGGCGCTTGGCTTCAGCCAGCCGCCAGTCGCGCAGAGCCTTCTCCACCGTCGCGTTGACGGGGGGCGCCTTTTGGGGGGCGGGCGCCGTCTGCCGTTTGCGCGCGCCTTTTTCCCGGTGTGCAACACGCGCCTTCTTGCGCCGCTTCCCAGTCGCCTCGATTTCCAGCTTCATCTCGAACGGCGGCACGGCATCGCCATCCAGAGCCCGCCCGGCCGGGGTCAGTCCGGCCAGCCGGTAATCCACGCGCCGGCCGTCCTGCTGAAACGAAGCTTCGGACATTTCCACCCATCCGGCGCGCGCCATGGCGCCCAGCACCTGTTCGAACCCGTCGCGATCCAGCGAGTAGTCCGCAAACACCTCGCTGTGCAGCCGGCCGGTAGCCTTGCGTCCGGACTTCTTCAGCGCGGCCAGGATGCGGCCCGCGGCTTTGCGCTCGGCATCGGAAGCGGGCCGGAAGCTCTGCGCGATAGAGTCGTCCGGCGCGCAGAAATCGCAAATGCCGCAGCGCTGCTGGGCGTCCGCGTAGTCGCCGAAATGCCGCACCAGCCCCAGCATGCGGCACTCGCTCGACCGCGTATAGCGGATCATCAGCTCGATCTGCGCCAGCTTGTGCTCGGCCTGCGCCACATACAGCTCGCGCCAGCCTTCGGTGCCGCGCTTCAAGTTCTCCGCGGCATCCACCACCGCGCCCCCGTGAATCCAGAGTTTTTCGAGCGCCTTGTCGAAAACGTCCGGGTCCATGCGCACCAGGCTTTGGACCATCTCCTTGGGCCGCGCTTCACCGCCCAGCCGCGCATAGATGTTCTCCAGCACCGACACATCCGGATAATCGCGGTCGAAGAAGAAATCGTGCGTGAAGCGGTCGGTATAGGCATGCATCAGGACCGCGCGTGCGGGCGCTCCGTCGCGGCCGGCGCGCCCCACTTCCTGATAGTAGGCTTCCAGCGATCCGGGCAGCGCGGTGTGGATCACGGTGCGGATATCGGGCTTATCGATTCCCATGCCGAAGGCGATGGTGGCCACCACGACCTGCAATTCCCCGCTAAAGAAAGCGTGCTGGACTTTTTTGCGGCGCTCGGATTCCAGGCCGGCGTGGTAGGCGGCCGCCGGGAAATGGTGTTTCAGCTCGGCGGCGAAGCTGTCCGCCTCGCGCCGCGTGGGCACGTACACGATGGCAGGCCGGCGCGCGGCATCCTGCAGCAGCTCGCGGGCGAGATCGGCGCGCTCGCTGGGCGGCACTTCCACTACTTCCACGGCGATGTTGGCGCGCCGGAATCCGTGAATGAAACGGGTGGGTTCGCCCAGCCCCAGTTGCTCGACGATGTCGTTCTGCACCAGCGGCGTGGCCGTGGCGGTCATGGCGATCACCGGCGCCGGTCGGAAATGCGGCAGGTGCTGGCCGATCATGCGGTAGTCGGGGCGGAAATCGTGGCCCCATTGCGAGATGCAGTGGGCTTCGTCGATGGCCACCAGGCTGGGCTTGCGTTTGGCGAGCATCGCCGGAAAGCCGGGCACGCGCAGGCGCTCCGGCGCGACGAAGAGGAATTGCAGCTTGCCCTCCAGATAGTCGATGCAAGCCTGCCGCGAGGCGGCGCGGTCGCGCCCGGAATGGATGCGCTCCACCGCGCAGTTTTGTGCCTTGAGCTTGGCCACCTGATCTTCCATGAGCGCGATGAGCGGGCTGATCACCAGCGTGACGCCGCCGCGCGCTACGCCGGGAAGTTGGTAGCAGAGCGATTTTCCGGAGCCGGTGGGCATGACCAGCAGCACGTCGCGGCCCGCGATGACGGCTTCGCAGACGGCTTCCTGGTTCGGCAGGAAGGATTTGTAGCCGAAGACGGTGTGCAGCAGCTCGGTGGGGCTAGCTTCGCTCGCCGTGGCTGGTGGCTGGTGGGGCGGACCCCCTGGTCCGCGCGGGTCCCCCTGGACCCGCTGCGTGCCGCTAGCCGCTGGTGCCTTCCCCACCTTCCCAACCACCTCGCGCACGTAGTTTTCAATCCCTTCGATAAACGGCTCCAGCTTCGCCGTGCCTCGCTGGATGCGCTTCAGGTAGGCTTCCCATTGTCCCGTCATCGCGGGGCTTTTCACTTCCGGGTGCACCACCTCGATCAGATGGATTCCCTTCGCGGTGGCCTCCAGCACCTTGCCTTCGCGCACGATATAGCCGCGCTTCAGCAGCACCTCAATGATGGAGGCGCGCGTGGCGGGCGTGCCCAGGCCGGTCTCCTTCATGGCGTCCGACAGTTCCTTCTCGTCGAGCGTTTTGCCCGCGGTTTCCATGGCCGTGAGCAGCGTGCCCTCCGTGAATCGCTTGGGAGGACGGGTCTTCTTCTTCAAGGCCTCCACGTTCACCACGGACTGCGATTGGCCTTGCGTCAGGCCCGGCGGCAGCGTGGGCGTTTCCGGTGCGCGCTCCTGGCGGCGCTCCGGGACCACGTCCAGCGCCTTCCAACCCACTTGCTGCACGGCCGTTCCGGTGGTGTGATAGTGATCCGTCACGCCGGGATTGGTAATCGCCGTGATGACGGTGGTCACCGCCCAGATGTGATCGTCATGCCACGCGCTGAGCAGGCGGCGGCAGATCAGATCGTAGATCTTGCGCTCATCGGGCGCGAGATCGCCGGCTTGCACGGTCGTCGGGATGATGGCGTGGTGATCGGTCACCTTGGAATCGTCGACGAAGCGGCGGCCCAGCGGACGCTCGCCGGTGCCCTGCGCCAGCAGCGCGTGGTAAGGCTGCTCGATGGCCCGCACCACGGCCGGCAAGGTGTGCGCCACGTCCTGCGAAAGGTGGCGGCTATCGGTGCGCGGATAGCTGATCAGCTTGCGGCTCTCATAGAGCGCTTGCGCGGTTTCCAGGGTCTTCTGCGCGCTGAAGCCATAAAGGCGATTGGCATGCCGCTGCAGTTCGGTGAGATCGTAGAGCAGCGGCGGCGCCATGCGCTGCGTTTCGGATTGGATGGATCCAATGTGCGCCGCGCCTATGTACGCGCGCGCCACGATCCGCTGCGCCTCTTCGCCATCGGCCGGGAGCCGCATGGCCATCTGGATGGAATCCTTAGATGCCGGCGGGACCGGCTCGCGGAACCAGGTACCCTGATACTTCTCATCCGCGATAGGCGAGAACGTCGCCAACACTTCCATGTAATCTTCCGGCACGAAGGCCCGGATCGCCAGCTCGCGTTCCACCAGCATGGCCAGCGTGGGCGTCTGCACGCGGCCAACCGAGAGTTCGTCGTCCCACGCCAGCGTGTAGGCGCGCGAGAGATTCATGCCCACCAGCCAATCGGCGCGGCTGCGCCCGCGCGCGGCGTCGGCCAGCGGATCGTATGCCGCGCCGTCCTTCAATTCGCCGAAGCCCTTGCGGATGGCGTCGGGCGTGAGCGAGGAAATCCAGAGGCGGCTGAACGGCTTCCGGCATGCGGCGGCCTCGTAAATGTAGCGGAAGATCAGCTCGCCTTCGCGGCCGGCGTCGGTGGCGCACACCACCGTCGCCACTTTGGGCGAGTTCAGGATCTTGCGCACTACTTCGAACTGCGGCTGAGTCTTCTCGTAGACCACCAGCGGCCAGTCGTGCGGCAGCATGGGGAGCAGATCGCGCCGCCAGTGCTTCCACTCAGGTTGGATCTCGTGCGGCTGCGCCAGCGCCACCAAGTGGCCGATGGCCCAAGTGACCACGTAGCCGTTGCCGTGCAGATATCCTTGCCCCTGTTTCGTGGCGCCCAGCACGCGCGCGATGTCGCGCGCCACGGAAGGCTTTTCCGCCAGGACGGCCACGCTGGAGCCTTGCGCATCCGGGCCGCTCATCTACCGAGCGTAACATGCTAGTGGAGTGTCCAGGAATTAACTAGACAGCGGGGGCAGGCTCCAGCGACCTGCCGTGTGGGAAGCAACGCAGACCACAAAATTCGATCGTCTACGCCACGCGACGGCCTACAGTCAGGGTGTCCACTCGATTTCTGCAGACTAACCCAAGTACTCACTCCCGTCGAAGCGCAACAGTTGGGTCTAAATTCGCCGCGCGCCGCGCTGGAATATAGCAGGCTACGCAGGCCGCCAAAATCAACAGTATCGAGACGGCCGCCAAAATCGTTGGATCGCTTGCCCGGACCCCATATAACAGGTTCGAAAAGCTCGAAACAACCTTAGCCAGGAGCAAAGATGTCCCCGTGCCAATCGCGACGCCGATAACAGCCAGTCGAAGGCCCCGACCAAGGACCAGTCGCAGAACGTCCCATTTCACCGCGCCAAGCGCTATGCGTATTCCAATCTCGTTGGCGCGCCGCGCCGTCGAGTATGAAATGACACCGTAGATTCCAACCCAGGCGAGCAGCAATGCCAGCGCCGCGAAAGCTACCAGAAGGATCATCGGAAAACGCTGCCGCTCCATCGAGCCGGAAACAAGATCCAGCATCGTCCGGACATTATAAACAGGTTGATCGCTGCCTGCCTGGCGAACCGCATTTCTGATGGCCGGCATCACGCTCGCGAGTTTCAGCGGCGTACGGACGGCCACTGCCACTTCGCTTCGAAACACGGGTACTGCCTCATCCGGAAGCTGGTAAAACGAGTAGTAGAGCTGCGGCTTCTCGCCCACCGAAGCGTCGAGCCCATAATGCTCGACATGGCCCACCACGCCAACAATCCGAGCGGCAATATTCCGAGCTTCGCCCCAATGAGGGATTGTTATGGTATGACCGACAGGGTTCTGCCCAGGAAAAAATCTACGCGCCAGAAGACTGTCAACCAGAATGACAACCTGGGAATTGGGATTATCGGCCGGGCTCAGCAATCGACCGCTAAGAAGCGGTATTTGCATTGTTCCGACGTAGCCGGGACCAGTCGGATAATAGATCGCTCGCGGAATCTCGGCCATGGATGCCGGTTGATGCGGGCCTACCCAAAACGGGCCCTCGTTATACGCCTGGCCGAGTGGGACGAGCGCCGTAATATCCGCCGCTTCGATACCCGGAATTTGGCGGATGCGCTCGACCAATGACTGATAGGCAATTCTTATTCTGGATGGCGTGCTCGCCGCTGTCGGCGAGAGACCAATCTGAAAGGTCAGGACCTTCTGCGGATTGAAACCTGGATTCACCGTCCACAAGTTGCGGATGGTACGGAACAGTAAGCTGCCGCCGGTCAACAGAACCAGCGCCAACGCGACCTGCAGGACCGCGAGAACATTTTGTATGCGTTGATGGCCGCCCACAGTGCCCCGGCCTCTCTCTGCGAGTACCATCTGCACGTCCGTTTTCGCACTCTGCAGCGCGGGGATTAGGCCAAAAACAATTCCAACAATCACCGAAACCCCAAGCGTGTACAACAGAACTGGCGTGTTCACGCCTATGTTCTCGCTACGGGCAACGCTTCGCGGCGCCACAGCCAGTACGATTTCGACGCCCCATTTCGCGATCGCCAGGCCCAGAAGGCCGCCAATGAAGGAAAGCTGCAAACTCTCGGCGATAAGTTGCCGCATAATTTGTGCGCGACTCGCACCCAGTGCCAGCCGGATGGCAAACTCGCGTGCGCGTGCCGCTGACCGCGCCAGCAGCAAATTTGCGACATTTGCCGTGGCGATCAGCAGGACCAACCCCACGGCTCCCAGCAACAATAGAATCGTTCCTCCGACATCACCCACCAGGGATTTCTTCAAGGGGATGACGTAGGCTCCCTGGCCGCGTTCCGTGGTGGGATTCAGCTCATCGATATGTTCCTGAACTGTGTTCATCTCCGCCAGGGCTTGACCTATGCTTACCTCTGGCCGGAGGCGGGCAACGCACAGAATATCGTGGACTGTACGATCGCTCATGTACAGCGGATTCCGGCGTGCGATAGGCGTGTACACATCTGCCTGGCGGTCTCCAAAACGAAAATCCGGCCGCAGGACACCGACAATCGTATGATCGACTCCATTCAAAGTGAGGTTCTTGCCCACTGCCGCCGGACTCTCGCCAAACCGGTCATGCCAGAGATGGTGGCTGATGACGACTGCGGGTGTGCCGCCGGCCTCGTCCTCCTCAGGCGACAGATCCTGCCCGAGAGCAAACCGCACACCCAGGGTGCTGAAGAAACTCGAGGAGACTTCCTTGCCGTCGACATGCTCAGGGGCTCCGGGGCTGGTCAGATCGAATCCCTCGTTCGCAATTGCAGCAATTCGCTCGAAGGAGCGAGAATTCCGCTGCCAATCGAGAAAATCGGGGTACGAAAGATATGTCGCGTACCCCAGGCTCCGATTAAACAGCAACACCACGACCAGCCGATCGGGCTGGTGATATGGCAGTGGGTCCAATACGACGCCTTCCAATACGCTGAAGATCGCGGTGTTTGCGCCGATGCCAAGCGCTAGAGTCGCGATCATCGCGGCTGCCAATCCAGGGCTTTTTCGCAATGACCGAGAAGCGTACCGAAAATCTTGGAAGGGCCGGGCGAACCAGTCCATACAGGTATCGTATCCCCGTTCGCCCCTCCGAGAATTATTCCTTTGCCCCCCAATCAGCGCAAAGAAACGTTGACTCGCGAATTCTCCGTGACGTCAACTCTGAACTCTAACACCCTGGGCGGTTTCCGTGGCCATGGGAGCGGACTTCCCGAACTCGGACCGCCGGTTTTCGCGGTTGGCATGACGGGACTCAGCACCCAACACCCGGCGCGCACCACCCGCTTCTGTGATAGGGTAGAGTTTCATTCCGTACTGGAGGCAAGAATGTCGTTGGAGGCCCTTGGCCTGATTGAAACGAAGGGACTGACGGGCGCGATCGAAGCGGCCGACGCTATGGTGAAGACGGCCAACGTGGTGCTTACCGGCAAGGAATTCATCGGCGCCGGATACGTCGTGGTCAGCGTGCGCGGCGATGTAGGCGCGGTCAAAGCCGCGACCGATGCGGGCGCGGCGGCTGCCCGGCGCGTCGGCGAACTGGTGGCCGTACACGTGATCCCCCGCCCCCATGAAGAGACCGAAAAGGTGCTGCCCGGCGCCGGACCGGTCAAAAAATCTCTCGGCTGATGCTCGAAGACAAAGACCTCGTCTCCATTCAAGAGGTCCGCACCAAGGTGGAAAAGGCCTACGCCGCCTGGCAGAAGTACCGCGTGTACAGCCAGACGCAGGTGGATGCCATTGTCGAACGCATGGCCGCCGCGGGCCGCGCCAATGCCGAACGGCTGGCCGCCCTGGCGGTTGAAGAAACCGGCTACGGCAACGTCAAGGACAAGATCGCCAAGAACCTGCTGAACGCGGATCTGCTGCCGCGTAGGATGCGCGGCATGCGCACCATCGGGATGCTGCGCGAGATTCCCGAAGAGCGCATCGTGGAGTACGCCGTCCCGGTAGGCGTGGTGGCCGCCATCCTGCCCACCACCAACCCGACTTCCACGGCCATTTTCAAGATTCTGATCTCGCTCAAATCCGGCAACGCCATCGTGCTCAGCCCGCACCCGCGCGCCGTGCGTTGCACCTGCGCGACCGCCGACCTGCTGTATCGCGCGGCGCTCGAAGCGGGCGCGCCCGAAGACATCGTGCAGTGCCTGGGCTACGCCAGCCTGGACGGCACCAACGCCCTGATGCGCCACGAGCGCACCGGCGTGATTCTCTCCACCGGCGGACACGGCATCGTGCGCGCGGCTTACTCCAGCGGCAAGCCCGCTTTCGGCGTGGGACCGGGCAACGTCCCGGTGATGATCGAGCGCACCGCCGATATCCCCGACGCCATCGCTAAAGTCATCGAGGGCAAGTCGTTCGACTACGGAACGGTCTGCTCCAGCGAGCAGGCCATCGTCGTGGAAGATGTGCTGCGGGATCGCGTGCTGGCCGAGCTGAAGGCCGGCAAAGCGCATTTATGCAGCGCGGAACAGAAGCAGGCGCTGGGCAAGCTGCTGGTGACGCCCAATTGGACCATCAATCCGGCATGCGTGGGACAGGCGCCCACCAAGATCGCCTCCATGGCGGGGTTCACGGTTCCGCCGGAAACTTCCATTCTGGTGGTCGAGTTAGATGGCGTCGGCAAGCAGCACCCGCTTTCGATGGAGAAGCTTTCGCCGGTGCTGGCGCTCTATTGGGTGAAGGATTTCGCCTCCGGGATGAACATTTGCGAGAGCCTGCTGCGATTCGGCGGGCTGGGCCATACCTGCGCGATCTACGCGAAGGACGACGCGCGCATTCGCGAATACGCGCAACGCATGCCGGCCAATCGGGTGCTGGTGAATACGCCCGCGCCGCAAGGCTCCACCGGCATCACCACGAATGTGTTTCCCTCCATGACGCTGGGTTGCGGCGCGGCGGCGGGCAACATCACCAGCGACAACGTTGGGCCGCAGCATCTCTATAACATCAAGCGGCTGGCCTACGCGGTGCGCACAGCGGCCGAGGCGTTCGAGACTCCCGCGGGGCAGATCTCGCAGCCGACAATTCTTCCAGCGGCCGCCGCGGCCAAAATCGCCGCGCCCCGCATCGCCACTGATATTGTGGACAGATTCCTGGCGCGCCGGGGTGTCGCATTGTCGGCCGCGCCCGTTGCCGCACCTGCCGCGCCGCCGGCGCCAGCGCCCGTTCAGCCGGCTTCCTGCGCCGCCTGCGAACCACCCGCGCCCCCCAAACCGCAGACCGTGGACTTCGTCTGCGAGGAGGATGTGCGCAACGCCATCAAGCATTCCCGGAAAATTTACATAACTTCCAGGACCATCGTGACTCCAGCGGCCCGCGATTTGGCCTCGCCTTCTGATATTCTGGTGTTGGCCTGAGCGCAAAGGCGGATTTATGGACCTGAATTTGGACACATTGAAGCAGGAAATCGTGACGTACCTCGAGCATTCGGAATTTGCCGTCTTCCGCAGCGCTCCGGGCGGCCTCGAAGGCGTGTCCACGGTACTCTGGGACGTGGAACGCTACCCTGACTACCAGATGTTCCTGGACACCGCCCGCAAAACCGGCGCTAAGATGATCCTGTTCGCCGCGCGGGAGTTCGATGCGCCGGAAATCGACGAGGCCGTCGAGGAACTCGACGAATGCGATTTGAGCCGCGAAGAACGCCGCGACCTGGAAGCCCGGCTGCGCGAACTGCGCGTGCACGAGGGCGTGACCTGCTCACTGGAGTTGGCCTTCGACCACCACGCGCGCATGTATGTGTATGAAATCCGCCCCGACTGGTATGACGAATTCCTGAGCATCGGCGACGAAATCGCGGTGCATCTGCCGACCGGCCAAACAGAACAGGAAGACGACGGGTCCTTCGGCTATTTTTCGAATAACTGACGCGCGGCACAAATCCAGTTGGAGGGCGGGCAATCCTGGCCTGGGGTCCCCTCTGGGGACGGCTTTTAGCCGGCTCTGGCCGCCTGGAAAGGCGGCTGCGGCCAAGATTAGCCGCCCTCCAACCGGACCCGCTTTTCGCCCTATGCCCATACAGGCCCGCTGGCTGATTCCCGAAGGCAACCCTAAGCAAGCCCAGGCATTGGCCGCCGCATTGGGCATCGGTCTGCCTGCCGCGCGCGTCTTACTGGCCCGGGAATTGGGCGATGCGGAGGCGGCGCGCCGGTTCCTTAAACCATCGCTCGCCGATTTGCACGCCCCCGGCGCGTTACGCGGGATGCCCGAAGCGGTCGAGCGGCTGCGCCGGGCCATCGCCGGCGGCGAGCAAATCCTGATCTACGGCGATTACGATGTGGACGGCACCACCTCCGTGGTCATCCTGAAAAAAGCCATCGAGATGGCCGGCGGTGCCGCGTCGTTCTTCGTCCCGCACCGGCTGCGCGACGGTTACGGGATGCGCGCCGATGTGGTGGAAAAGGCGGCCGCCGAAGGCGTCAAGCTGATCGTCAGCGTGGACACCGGCATTCGCGCAGCCGAAGTGGTGCGGCGCGCCAACGAGCTGTCGATCGACGTGATTATCACCGACCACCATCTGCCGGAGGCCGAGCTGCCCCCGGCGCTGGCCGTGCTGAATCCCAACCGGCCGGACTGCGCCTATCCCGATAAGAACCTGTGCGGCGTGGGTGTGGCGTTCAAGCTGGTGCAGGCGCTGCTCGGCTCGCTCGATTGGCCGCCCGATAAGCTGCGCCGCGTCACCGAATCGTTCCTGAAACTGGTGGCCATCGGCACGGTGGCCGACGTGGTGCCGCTGATGGGCGAGAATCGCATTATCGTGAAGCACGGGCTGAGCGGCCTGGGAGAGGTGCGCAATCCGGGGCTGCGCGCGCTGCTGGATGTGGCCGGCTTCAGCGGCGGGCGGGTGCCGTCTTCCACCAATGTGGCGTTCCGCATCGCGCCGCGCATCAACGCAGCCGGGCGCATGGATACGGCCAACGCCGTCATCGAGATGTTCCTCACCGGCGATCCGGCGCGTGCGCGGGCGCTCGCCGGGCAACTGCACACGCTGAACGGGGAGCGTCAGCAGGCGGAAGCGGAAGTCACCCAGCAGATCGTGGAAGAGTGCGCGCGCGTGCCAGTCGACGATGCGCAGCGCGCGCTGGTCTTCGCCGCGGACAATTGGCATCGCGGCGTGCTGGGCATCGTGGCCTCGCGCCTGGTGGAGCGCTTCCACCGGCCCGTCTTCGTGCTCAGCCGGGATCCGGAGGATGGCCGCGCGCAGGGCTCGGGGCGCAGTATCCGGCCGTTTCATCTGCTGGGGGCGCTGGAATCCATGCCGGACTTGTTCGAGCGCTTTGGAGGCCACCGGCAAGCGGCGGGGGTGACGCTCGATTCGAATAAGGTCGACCTATTCCGTGAGCGGTTCAACAATTATGCCGCGGCGCGGCTGACGCTCGAAGATCTGGCGCCGCAGGTGGAGATCGACGCCGTATTGGAATTCCGCGAGATCGACGAGCGCAGCGTGGCGGAGGTGTTCAGCCTGGCGCCCTTCGGCTGCGGCAATCCCGCGCCGCTGTTCGCCGCGCTGAACGTGGAGGTAGCCGGTCCGCCCGCGGTGATGAAGGAGAAGCACCTGCGGGTGATGCTGCGGCAAAACGGCCGCACGCTGGTGTTGAAGGCCTGGAACTTCGCCGAACGCGCCGCAGAGATGCCGGCCGGCGCGCACGTAGATGTGGCCTTCACGCTGGAAGACGACTCTTACGCCGCCGCGCGGGGGTTGCCGGCTTGGGGCGCTGTGCTAAAGGATGTCCGGCCGGCGTGAAGTGGTACAAACTCGAAGAGTAAGGCCTGCCCGCTATACTGTATAGGAATGCGCTGCCTCTATCTCTTCTGCGCCCTGTTAGCCGCCCGCCCCGGCCTCGCCGCGCCCGGCCCCGACGAATATCGCGCGCGCCGCGTCGAGCTATCCGGGAAGCTTCACAATGGCGTGCTGGTGCTATTTGGCCGCACCGAGAAAGGCGAGGAGAACATCCGTACCGGCTTTTTCCAGGAGTCCAATTTCTACTATCTCACCGGCTGGCGGGAGCCCGGCGCTATTCTGTTAGTCACACCGCCGCAGGACGACAAGCCATATGCGGTCCTCTTCCTCCCGCGCCGCCAGCCGGACCAGGAAAAGTGGACCGGCCGAAAAGCCGGACCGGACGATACCGACGTCCGCCAAGTTACCGGCTTCGATTCGGTGTTGTCCGTGGAAAACTTCGAGAGCGAGTTACACAAGCAACTGGACCGCTATGCCGGCATTTATACTCTCGGCGAGCAGGGCACCGCGCTGCTTAAGACGCTAGCTCCACTGCGCGATATCTCCGGCGCCGGTCCCATAATCGCGTCGCTGCGCATGCATAAGTCGCCCGAAGAGCTGGCGCTCATCCAGCGATCCATCGACGCCACGCTGGAGGCGCATCGCGCCGCATGGAAACGCGCGGCGCCGGGTTTATACGAATATCAGGTGGCCGCCACCATGACCGCGGTCTATTTCGACCGGGGATGCGAGCGTAACGCTTACGCGCCTATCGTGGGATCCGGCCCGAACAGCACCATTCTGCACTATTCCCGCAATTCCCGCCGCATGGATCGCGGCGAGCTGCTGCTGATGGACGTGGGCGCGGAGTGCGCCGGATATGCCGCCGATATCACGCGCACCATACCGGTGGGCGCTTCGTTCAGCAAACGCCAGCGGGAGATCTACGAAATCGTGCTGGGCGCGCAGAACGCGGTGATCGCCGCGATCAAGCCGGGCCTTCCGCTAAGCGACCTGAGCAAGATCGCCCGCGACTACATCAATACTCACGGCAAGGATCTGCATGGCGAGCCGCTGGGCAAGTATTTCACGCACGGCGTCAGCCATCATGTCGGACTGGACGTGCACGACGCCACGGATTTCAGTCAGCCGCTCGGCGAAGGCAATGTCATCACCGTGGAGCCGGGCATCTACATTCCCGAAGAGAGCATTGGCATCCGCATCGAAGATATGGTGCTGGTGACCAAGGATGGCGCGCGGCTGATGAGCGGGGCGCTGCCGCGCGATCCCGGCGAAATAGAGAAGGCTCTGGGCAGGTGAACGATGCAGCGCCTGAGCCGGCAAAGCGCGATTTACTGGGCACTGCTGGTGGCTTCCTTCGCCGTGGCCTTAACAGTCAGTTGGACCAGCTTCGGCGCGCAGATCGACAACGACGCTTATGACTGGATGTTCCGCTTGTACCGGCCGCCGGACTGGACGACCGAGAGCATCCTGCTGGCCATCGACGAGCCGTCCCTGAATGCTTATGGCGGCGTGCCCGGTTTGCGCAAGCCGCTGGCCGAGGCGCTGCGGCTGATCTCCGCCGCCGCTCCCAAGACCGTGGCGGTGGACTTGATCCTGGCCGACAACACCGATCCCGCTATCGACGCGAGGCTGCAAGAAGCCATGCATGCCACGCGCAATCTGGTGCTGGCGTGCCAATTGTTGCCGGATGGCGCCGCGTGGGAGGATCCGCTGCCGCGCTTTCGCGCGCAAGCCGCCGCGCTGGGGCACGTGCATGCCGAACCGGACGAGCTGGATTCGGTGGGCCGCAGCCTGCCCCTCGAAAAAGCGGCGAATCACGATCGCCGCTGGGCGTTGTCCCTGGAAGCTTACCGGCTGAGCCGCGGCGGCCCGAGTGTGCAGATAACGGAGTCGCCCGACGATCTCGACGTGGGCGGCCGGTTGATCCCCTCCACGCGCGCCGGCGGGCGCCTCATGCGCATTCGCTACGTGCCGCCCGACGCGCCGCCCCCCATGCAGATTCCGCGCGTCTCGCTCCAGGCGCTGCTCCACGATCCCAGCCGCGCCTCCAAGTTCTCCGGCAAAGTCGTCTTCGCCGGCGTGACCTCGCAGACTGCGGCCAAGGACTGGCTGTTTACGCCTTACTCCACGCGGCTGCCGATGGTGGGCGTCGAAATCCACGCCAATGCGTTCGAGACCATCGCGCAGGGTCTGTTCCTCACCGACGCCCCGCCGATGGCGGTGCTGGCATTTAGCCTGCTGCTGGTATTGGCCATGGGCGCGACTTACAGCCGCTTCACGGGACGCACGGCGAACGGCCTGGCCGCCGGGATTCTGGTTGTCGCCCACGTGACGCCCTACTGGCTCTTCACGCACCGCATGGTCTTCTCTTTCTGCACGCCCGTATCCTCGGCCTGGCTGTCGCTGATCACCGCCGGCGGCTATCAATTGCTCGTGGTTCGCCGCAGCTTGCGCAAGTCCGAAGCCGAAACCGATCGCTACCGGAAGACCATCCACTTCGTCACGCACGAAATGCGCACGCCGCTCACCGCCATCCAGGGTTCCAGCGAATTGATGGGCCGCTATGCGCTGCCGGAGGAGAAACGCAAACAGATCGCCGAACTGATTAATGCCGAATCCAAGCGCCTGGGCCGCATGATCGAGATGTTTCTCAGCGTGGAGCGGCTCTCCGCCGGCCAGGTGGATCTGAAGAAGGAAAGCTTCTCCGCCCGCGAACTAATGGCCGGGTGCGTGGCGCGCGCGCTGCCGCTGGCCGAGCGCAAGGAGATCCGCATTTTGACGGAAGCCGCGCCGCAAGACATCCTTCTCACCGGCGACCGCGAGCTGATGGAATACGCCTTCTACAATCTGCTCACCAACGCCATCAAGTACTCGCCGCCGCGCACGCAGGTCACGCTGGCGGCGGTGCGCAAGCGCGACCACGCATACATCTCGGTGGAGGATCAGGGCATCGGTATGGACCGGAAGGAGGTCAAGCAGATTTTTCAGAAGTTCTACCGCACCCGGCGCGCGGAACAATCCGGCGAAACCGGAACCGGAATCGGGCTTTCCATCGTGGAACAGATTGTGATCCAGCATTCCGGTACCATTGAAGTGATGAGCCGCCCAGGGGAAGGGTCCCGGTTCACTATGGTTCTTCCGGCGCCGGTTTCGGCGGTGCTGGCCAAGGAAGCTAAAGAAGGCTGATGCGGCGATTACTGGTGGTCGAAGACGATCCGGCGGTGCGCACAACCGTGGTGACGTTCCTGGAGCTGGAAGGGTACTCCGTCGATGCGGTGGCCTCCACGGGCGAAGCGTTGGAGCGGCTCTCGGAAAATAGTTATCCCATCGTGATCTCGGATATTTACATCGACGACCGCACGGGCCTGGACGTGCTGGACGCGGCGCGCAACAAAGACCCGCTGTGCTCGGTGATTCTGATGACGGCGCGCGGCACCATGGAAACGGTGATGGCCGCTACGCGCGGCGGCGCTTTCGACTATGTGGCCAAGCCTTTTGAAATCGACCGCATGCTCGACACCATCAGGCGCGCCGAGGCCGCGCGGCATTATGCAGAGAACGACAACGAACGGGAGGCCGACCCGGACGATCTGCCGGAAAGCGAAATGATCGGCAGTTCCGCCGCCATGGTGGAGATTTACAAGACCGCTTCGCGGGTGGCGCCCACCGACGCCACCGTGCTGATCGAGGGCGAGACCGGAACCGGCAAGGAACTGGTGGCGCGCATGATCCACCGCTTCAGTGCGCGCGCGAACCAGTCCTTTGTGCCGGTGGATTGCGCTTCGATCGCGCCCACGCTGCTCGAAAGCGAACTGTTCGGCGCGCTGAAGGGCGCTTATACGGGCGCCGACCGCGACCGCATGGGCGTGATCGAATCCGCCAATCGCGGCACTGTCCTGCTGGACGAAATCGGCGACATCGAACTGAACTTCCAAGTCAAGCTGTTGCGTTTCCTGCAGGAGCGCGAGATACGGCCGGTAGGCGCCGCGCGCGGCAAGCAGGTGGATGTGCGCGTGCTCGCCGCCACCAACCGCGACATGCAGAAGCTGGTCGAGGAAGGCAAGTTCCGCGAGGATCTTTGGTTCCGGCTCAACGTAGTGCGGATCGTGATTCCGCCGCTGCGCGACCGGCGCGGCGATGTGCCGCTGCTGGCGCGGTTTTTCTTAAACAAGTACAATGCGCGCTACCAGCAATCCGCGCGCTTGATGGAATCCGGACTGAAAGCCCTGCAGGAGCACACCTGGCCCGGCAACGTCCGCCAGTTGCAGCACCTGATCGAGCGCCTCACCATTCTGGCGCCCAGCGGGCGCATCGACGCGGAGGCGGTGCAGCAGGGGCTGGCCGCCATGGAATCGCGCGAGGAACCCGTAGAAACGCTGGCGGAGGCCGAAGAGGAGCAGATCCGCCGCGTGATGGCCGCTACCGGCGGCAACAAGAGCCGCGCCGCGCAAATTTTGGGGATTGAGCGGAAGACTTTGTACCGCAAGCTGGAGCGGATGAAGCTGTAGATTAAGGCAAAGGCTTCAGGCGGGGTCAATCTCAATTTCCGGCATCATCGCTGAGGCGGTCCCGAAAGACCACGAATGCGTCCTCATACTGTCCCAAGCCGATCAGCGTACGGTAGAGCTCGACGGTCGGCGTTAGCTCGTTAAGGCTGTCGACTTCCTGCGGCCTGACCGCTGGTATGGGCTCGAAATATGCACGCAGCGTCGCATAGACGCGGTATCTGCTGACTTGGCCCAGCCCGTTCCAGACCACCCCCCGCACGATCGGGTGTAGGTCGTAGCGATTGGCGCGCCGATCCCAGCCCAGCAGCCCGCGATCCTCCAGGTCGGCGAAGGCACGGTCGAGCGCGCTTTCGTCGGCGAAGGGCTTCTCATCGCCCACCCGTATGGCCGCTAGGGTCTCGTAGGAAGCCGGCATTCTGAACGCGGATACCGTGTTGAGCGCCTTGCGCTCCGGCCCACTGAGGCCCTGCAAGGCGAACCTCAACACGTGTCCGCTGGCCTCCTTCACACTCGGCAGGCCCAGCGGATCGAATTGCGGGTGAGCCCGCCCCAACGCTCGAAATCGCCGTTTGTGCGCCGGTCCCGTTTGATCTCACCCGCATCGGACCGAGGTCGCTGCACTTTGCAGCGCAAAGCAGGCTGTCCGCCGCCGCCGCTCCGCGCACTTTCGGCGAAAGTTGACTAAACTCGCGTTTCGCCTCGGCCCTAAAACACTGACTTCTGCCACGGGCTGCGGTATCGTTATCAAAGGCTCGAACAATTTCACGCGGGCCTTGGGCATCAACGATTCCGGCGAGATCGTGGGCGACTTCCTGAGCAAAAAGGACGGCTACTATCACGGCTTCACCGACGTCGGCGGCACGATTACGCAGTACGATGCGCCGGGCGGGCTAGGGTATTGCTCAACCGACCTGTTCGGCATCGACAATAACGGAGATCTCGCGGGCTCGGCCAATGGCCAGGGGTTCGTGAGCATCGGCGGCACGGTGACCATGTTCTATGGCAGCGGCACGGACCTTACCTACGCGCACGGCATCAACGATTCCGATGAGGCGGTGGGACAGTACTTCGATTCCAGCAATCTATCGCACGGGTTCACGTGGCAGGCCGGCGTAGTGACCGAAATCACCTATCCGGGCGCCACCCAAACCGCCTGCGAAGGAATCAACGACTCCGGTGAGATTACCAGTTATTACATCGACAGCTCCAACGTGGGGCATGGCTTCACCTACTACGGCGGCGTCTTCGCCACTTCCGACCTGCCCTTCATCGAAGGCGTGAACAAGAACGGCGCCTACGTCGGGAACTACCTCTGACCTCCAGGTGTAGTGTACGGCCATCTAGCCTCGCCCGTGGCATTTAAACCGACCGAAGTAAAGATCATGGGGGCCGAAAGCACCAGCACGATCAGCGTCAATAACGCGGGTGTCCTGGTGGGCCAATATACCAATTCCATGGGCGACACGTATGGCATGATGCTAAACGGATCCACGCTAACCCGGATCGACGATCCAAAGGCCGTCGCGGGCAGTACCTGGTGTTACGGCATCAATAACAATAACCAGGTAGTCGGCTTTTACACCAGCGGCACCACGGGCCAGCAGGTGGGATTCTATTACGCGAGCGGAACGTTTACAGATGTCACAGATCCCGCTGGCGCCGTCGCGGCCGAGGCGTGGGATATCAACGACAGCGGACAGATTACCGGTTACTTCATCGACTCCAGCGCGAAAGAACACGGATTCGTGCTGAGCGGTCCGGGGGGCACTTGCACGCAGTTGGACGTGCCCGGAGCCACCACGACCTATGCCTGGGGCATCAACTCCTCGGGGACAATCACTTTGGGTTGGGACGACTCGGCCGGATACTCGGAGGCTTCGCTTTATAACGGGACCACCTACACCACCATCGACCTTCCCGGCAGCTATAACTTCGGCGTCCACTCCATCAACAGCAACGGCGACGTCGTGTGTGCATCGGTTGACGGCGATGGAAACTATCACGGCGGATTGCTGAGCGGGGGCGCTTACTACCGGCTGGACACGCCGGGCGGCACAAACACGCACGCCGACGGCATCAATGACTCCAGCCTGATAGTGGGCCGCTGTAACCCGACAGGTTCTACCGACTTTAGCGGGTTCAAAGGCACCCCGTAGGACGGCTAGCCATACCCGGGATGGCGGGCTACCAGTTGGTGATGGAACCGTCGGGGCGGAAGTACGTCTGGGCGCGATTGGCGATCCGCTCGGTGATCTCGGCGATCTGCCGCAAGGGCTTGAAGTCCACTTCCACGCCCAGGCCGGGACGGCCGTTGGGATACAGCTTGCCGTCCTTGAAATCCAGGCATACGGGCAGGTGCGGAAGCGTGCGGCCCTGGAAGTTGTATTCCATCAGCACGGGGCCTGAAAATGTGCCGAGCGAATTGACCAGCGCGGCCGTCGCGATGGGTCCGGTGAAGTGCGGCACGATGCCCACGAAGTGCGTTTCGCAAATGGCGGCGATCTTCATCATCTCGGTGATGCCGCCCACGTTGGGGAGCGTGGCGCGCACGAAGTCGATGTCGTGGTTCTCCACCAGCTTGTTGAAGTCCCAGCGGCTGCCCCACTCCTCGCCGGCCGCGATGGGCACCTTGGCCATGCGGCGCAGGATGGGCAGATCCTCCTGGAAGGCTTCGGTGCGCACCGGGTCTTCGACGAAGAAGGGGGCCAGCGGCTCGATGAGGCTGCATCCGCGCACGGCTTCGTCGAGATCGAAGCGCTGGTGGAAATCGACGCACCAATCGCCATTCTTGCCGACGCCTTCGCGGGCTTCGACGCAATCGTCGTAAAGCTGGTTGAGCCGCTCGCGCGTGTTGTAGGTGGTGTTGGCGGGCGCGTCGGCTGCGCCCATGCGGAAGGCCCGGTAGCCCGCGGCGATGGTGAGTTGCGCGCGCTCCTTGATGCGCATGCCGGCCTGAATTCCGGGAATGACGCCTGCGGTGTTGTAGCACTCGCAATGGTTGCGCACCATCCCGCCCAGCAGCGCGTGAACGGGTACGCCCAGCGCCTTGCCGCGGATATCCCACAGCGCCAGGTCGAGCGCGCCCAGGGCGTGCTCTTTCTCGCGTCCGGGCGGATAGAAGAAGGCGCGCGACATATCCTGCCAGAGCCGCTCGATATATTGGGGGTCCTGGCCGATGAGGCGGCCGGCGCACTGTTCCAGCATTTCCTTGGAGCCGCCTTCGCCGATGCCGGTGATGCCGGCGTCGGTCTCGACGGCGACTACCAGGTCGCTCTGATTGAAGAGGGGATTGGGTTCGGGCGGCGCGTACACACGCACCCTGGTGATCTTGGTTTTAGAGACTGCGGCGATGGCGAGGGAAGGCTTCACGGCAGCGGCTGCGGATGCCGCCGCGAGCGAGCGAAAGAAGGTTCGGCGATGCATGTTACTCCGGGCCGCCTATTTGCGGCCGTTCGAGGTTCGCGCGATCCCAGTTGCCCAGATTCGCGGCGGCATCGTATGTACTCTGCAGAAAATCGAGTAATGCGGCGCGAGGCGACGCGGAGAGGCGGACATCGTCATACATCAGGATAAACTCCCGGAGCGACGTGTGATAAAACGCAGCCGGCGGCAGCACCGCGTATCCTGCGTAGCCTGGCGGTTCGGGCGCAGCATACGAGTAGAACGCCGGAGCCGCGATTTCGCCGCCGCCGGGCCAGAATCCGGCGCTGCAACATTCATGCGAATACGCTTCACGCGTAATCGGGTCCGCCCCTTCGCGTTCCGGCGCGCGGCGGCCGGAGAAGCGGGTCGCGGCCAGATCGAAGCTGCCCCAGAAGAAGTGTACGGGACTCGCCTTGCCGATGAACCTGCCACGGAATCCCTTGAGAATCGTATCGGCCTGCAACAGAATCCGATGGAACCTGTTCACATACTCGGGATCGTAGGAAGCATGTTCGCGGTCGTCGGGAAAGGGGATGGGATTGGCGATCTCCACCGGGACCGGCCATATCTTCACGTCGATTCCGATGGCGCGCAGCGCCGCCATCGCTTCGTGGTAGAAATCCGCGACGGAGCGCGGATAGAGGCGCACGAAAGTGGCTGTGTGACCGGTCTTCCGGATTTCAAGATTCCCGCCGGCGAAGTCGAACTCGATCTCGAAAACGCCGTCGGCGTAAGGGATTGCGGATGTGGTCAGCCCGCGCGCGTTGACGTATAGCGGCACTTGCCACCAGTGGTTTATGAGCGGGCTCAGCGCCAGGCGCACCTTGCCTGCGATCTGCGTCCACATGTGGAGCGTGGCGCGGGTGCTTTCCCACTCTGCGAGCGGCAGTGGCGGCCAGGGGGTGGGATCGTCAATCATATTCTTATACGATATAACGCTCGTCCAGCGGGCGGTGCGCTGGTGAGCAAACGGTCGTTTGGCTTCTCAATTCAGGAGAGCCTCCCCCAGTCATCCTGGCTAATCGTGCGGCCGAGTATGAGTTCCACTTCTCGAATCATGAATCGAACTTGCCCGACAGAATACTCCCCATTCGAAGGGATCGCCAGCCGGCGCTGGCCCGTCGTCATGAACTGGTGGCGCGTTCCCGAGTAGGGGCCGTTGAACCCCAGTTTCGCCAATCGTCGAATGAAATCGGCACGCTTACAGGGCGTCCACCGGCTCACGCGTCGGTTCCTCGTTGAGGTTAATGTCGCCTATGACTGGTAGCGGGTGGGCGAGCTTAAGGCCGAGGAGAATCCAGTCCTCAAGAGTAGATCGCAGTTCCCGTTCACAACCATGCAGCGTTGGGCCGAACGCGACCACACCTGGACAGCCGGGGATACTGCCTGCAAAGGTCTGATCCTCCAATTTGTCGTAGACGGCCTGTGCCAAGGCCTCATGTACATACGCCGTCAGAATGAATCGCCGGCTCATGCGAAGCTCCCTATCTTCGATGATATCAGTGTTGCGACGCGGAAGCGCTGCTGCATGCGCCCTGGCGACCCCATTACACTAATCCAACGCGTTTCAATACGATTTCAACCATGGGCTCCACATCTGCTTCGAACGTGCAGCTTAGGACACGGCCGGCACTCCTCGCAACGTGATGCATAATTGCGGGCAAGATCCTGCGGATCTCAGCACCGGTGATCTCGTTGAAGTCGTCCGAAACACTAACGGCTGGGTTGGTTTCAATGGCATCGAGGGGCTGATCGAAGAGGCGCGTACCGAACACTTTTATCCCACGGGAACCGGTTTCGAGAATGGTCGCGCGCGTGGGTACCTGGATTTGGACGCTTAGCATGCCGCCGCCGCGATACCCAGCCATTCCGTAGAACGTTGAAGCGCAGGCCAAGAAGCAGGCCAAATCGTAAAGAAATTCAGTCGGGAAAAAGAGCAGGAGACCGTCGTCAGTGTGCGCGCAGGCAAGGGTCACGAAGCCAAGCGCTCCGTTCTCGGTGAGCGAGAGCCGCTGCCTCTTAATCGTGCTCTCATTTCTCTCGAACGTCGTCGTTCGCGGCTTCCGTGGTATGCGATTTGGCGCGGGACTGCCGAACGTTTGGACAACGGAATCGCGGAACTGAGTCTCCACCCCGCCGTCGAGGGGACGCGACAGACTTTCGTCGTGCGGAGCGCATGCGAACAGGTAGTAGTGGGCGCTTCGCGCGGAGGTGGTCGGATCGATCACGTAGAGGTCGGACCAATTGTCATATAGCGCAGCAAGGAAGCTCTTGGCCTTTGAGGGGTGGGCGGCAGCTTGGGATTGAAGCTATCGAGGGCCCCTCTGATGGCGCCTTCCAACTGGTTTCGCAGCGACAACCGCTCCGTGCTTCGATCCGTCACGCCTTCGGGCATGTTGTACGTCATGACTCGATGATGATTGAGGTCGAAGGGCAGATCCTCCGGCCCGCCGTACGCCTCGTTCATCACGAGCACTATTCGGGAATCACCCAAGGCGCGCAGCCCATAGCCAAGCTCGATCAGAACGTTCGGGTTTGGCGTCGGACGATGCGCTCCTTTGCCCTGGATTATCGATACGTCCGCGACAAAGACATCCGAAGCCGCGACCTTCTCAAGTATTGTTTTTGCGATGTGCGGCGCGCCCGGGACATCCTTCGTGTCGCGATCGATGATTGGCACGTCATCGTTCGATCTGTCGTTGGCGATCGCCTTCGCGGCCTTCTCCAGCGCCACATGGATGAAGCCCCGATTAGTCGAATTCGGCAAGTCAGACTGCCACGAATAGAAAACGACGCGATTCATTCAGAACGGGGGTCAGACCACGTAGCGTTCGGCGTCCAACAGCCGATGCGCGATCTTGCGGCGCAGCGCGATGGCGTCCACGGGTTCGTACTTGCCAAAACGCCGCAGCACCACCAGGTTGGTGCGCAGCGAGTCGCCTTCCGAGCAGGCCGCCAGCACGATGCGCGCGGTCACATCGATATGCGCCATGGCGTCGCGCACCAGGACTGCGGTCATGTCGGCGGCGTTAGCGCCCTTGCCCGATTCCGCCAGCTTCTGTGCGCGCAACAGCGCCGATTCCATGGCGAAGATATCCATGATCACGTCGGTGATATTCGCCAGGATTTCCTGCTGCTTTTCGAGGTCCATCATGTACTTCTGGTAAGCCACGCCCATCAGCATGAGGGCGATCTTCTTGGCGTTGATGAGAATTTTAGTTTCGTCTGCGAACGGGCCGGTAGGCTCGTCCTCGCCGCCGCGCGGGCCGCCGAGGACTTCCTGCAACACGCCGGTGGCCGCCGCAACCAGACCCAGTTGCCCGCGCGCGGCGCGCTTCAGCAGCATGCCGGTGGTGAGCAGCCGGTTGATCTCGTTGGTGCCTTCGAAGATGCGGTTGATGCGCGAATCGCGATAGGCGCGCTCGACTGGATAGTCCATGTGATAGCCGTAGCCGCCGTGAATCTGCACGCCTTCATCGACCACGTAATCCAGCACTTCGGAAGCGTAGATCTTAATGATGGAGCATTCTGCGGCGTACTCCTCCACGGCTTTCAGCATGGTTTGCGCGGCGTTGGCTTGCGACCAGGAGAAGCCTTCCAGTTGCGATTCGATGAGGCCCACCACGCGATAGGTCATGGACTCGGCCGCATAGGTGCGGATGGCCATCTCGGCGAGCTTGTGCTGAATCATGCCGAACTCGGCGATGGATTGGCCGAAGGCCTTGCGCTCTTTGGCGTACTTGAGTGAAACCGCCAGCACGTTCTTGGAGCCGCCCACCGTGCCGGGACCCAGCTTCAGCCGGCCGACGTTCAGGATGTTGAAAGCGATGATGTGGCCGCGGCCGATTTCGCCGAGCACGTTCTCGACGGGCACCGGCACGTTGTCGAAATAGACGGCCGTGGTGGAGCTGCCTTTGATACCCATCTTCTTTTCTTCCGCGCCGGTAGAGACGCCGGGGAATTTGCGCTCGACGAGGAAGGCGGTGAATTTCTCGCCGCCGACTTTGGCGAAGACCGTAAACAGATCGGCAGCGCCACCGTTGGTGATCCACATTTTCTGGCCGTTCAGGATGTAGTGCTTGCCGTCAGGACTGAGGTCGGCGCGGGTCTTGGCGGCCAGCGCGTCGGAACCGGCGTGCGGCTCAGTGAGGGCATATGCGCCCAGCATTTCCAGACTGGCCAGCTTGGGCAGGTAATGCTTCTTCTGCGCCTCGGTGCCGAAATACAGAATGGGCAGCGAGCCGATGCCCACGTGCGCGCCGTACCAGCCGGCGAAGGAACCATCGCCGGCCATGTGTTCGACGGCTACCATGGCCGAGGCCATATCGAGTTCCATGCCGCCATACTGCTCGGGAATGGTGATGCCGGTGAGGCCCAACTCGGCGGCTTTGCGCAAGCAGGCGCGCGCCACGCCGGGCTCGTGGTGCTGGATGGCTTCCACATTGGGGCCGACTTCCTTGGCCCAGAATTCGTCCACCGTGCGGGCAATCGCCAAGTGTTCCGGAGTGAGATCCTCCGGCGTGAAGATTTCGTTTGGCAGGCGTTCTTCGATCAGGAATGCGCCGCCCTGGGTTTTCGGTAATGAGATCGTTGCTGTTGCCGTTGCCATATGATGCTCCTGTTTCTTATGAACCGTGTGTCGCGAATCTGTGCAGCGGGACTTACACTGACGGCGAGCCCAGCAGCTCCTGCAGGCTCGCGGCGTCCAGCACACGCGTCGCCCACTCCTCCAGTTGTTCGGTGGAAGCGCTCGTCAGGCGCTGCTCGGCCCACGGTGGCAGCGAGCCGAAGCGCTTTTCGATCAGCCGCCGCAGGATCGCCAGTTCACCTTCCTGACGCCCCTCCTGCAATCCCTTCTTGAATTCCCGTCCTAAAACCTTGTTTTCCAGAATGTCGATATAGACCGGCATCTTCCGGGCCTCCTGTTCCACTGTTTCTTCCAGCCGCCTCAACCCCGCAAGGATGAACAACTGTTCCAGCGCGGTTGCCCGTTCGCTGGGCGCCAAGCCGGCAAGCCGCGCCACAATCCTCCGCACGGCTTCTTTATGGTCCCGCAGGTGCGCAAGGATTGCAATTACATTATCGCCGACTTCGTCGCTCTCCAGCAGCCGGTCGCCGTCCAGACTGCGTATGTCGACAGCCTGGTACTCAAACGAAAGCCCTCCACCACTGAGTTTGGTGGCCATTTTCAGCGGAGCCTCGCCCACATATAACAGCACCTGCCGCGGGAACCGTCCGAACAGGTGGAACACTCCCAAGCAATATTCGGCCATTCGCAGCGGCATCCTGGCATCGTTGCCGCTTTGCAGTTCCAGGTGGATCAACTCATCGCCGACGGTCTCACCGAGGAGGTCGAGCCGCAGGTTTTGCACCTTAGGCAGCTCTACATCCAGCCACCTGGCGATGGCCGTGCCGGTCAAGTCGCTAATGGTGCGCCTGGCTTGGCCCTGCAACAGCACCTTTAATGCGACGTCATACTCCTGCATTCGGCGACAGGCCGGGAGGCCTGTCCTACATCAATTCGAAGATGCCGGCGGCGCCTTGACCGCCGCCCACGCACATGGTCACCAGGCCATACTTCACGTTGCGGCGGGCCATCTCGCGCAGAATAGTGGCGGTGAGCTTTGCGCCCGTGCATCCCAGGGGATGCCCCAAGGCGATGGCGCCGCCGTTCACGTTAACTTTTTCCGGATCGAGGTCGGCTTCCTTGATGACGGCCAGCGCCTGCACGCCGAAGGCCTCATTGAGTTCGATCAAACCGATGTCGTCGAGCGTCAGGCCCGCGATTTTGAGCGCCTTGGGGATGGCCACCACCGGTCCGATGCCCATAATCTCCGGAGGCACGCCGCCGGCGGAGAAGCTGACGAAGCGGGCCATAGGCTTTAGGCCCAGCTCGCGCGCTTTGCGATCGGACATCACTATGGCAGCGGCCGCGCCATCGCTGGTTTGAGAAGAGTTGCCCGCGGTAACGGTGCCACTGGCGTGGAAGACCGGCTTTAGCTTGGCGAGCGCTTCCGGGGTGGTATCGGCGCGCGGCCCTTCGTCCTTGGCGAAAACCGTCTTGGCGACTTTGGGTTTCTTGCCGTTGGGAGTGACCCACTCGATTTCGAAGGGCACGATCTCGTCGTCGAACTTGCCTTCGGCTTGCGCGCGCAGAGCGTTCTGGTGGCTGCGGTAGGAGAAGGCGTCGGCCTCTTCGCGCGATACATTGTATTTGCGCTGCACGCATTCGGCGGTGAGCCCCATGTTCATGTAGATTTCCGGGCGATGGTCGACGAACCACGGGCTGGGAGCGACCTTGTGTCCGCCGCGCGGCATCATGCTCATGGTTTCCGCGCCGCCCGCGATGATGATATCCGCGCCGCCGGAACGGATGCGGTCGGCGGCCATGGCGATGGCCTGCAGGCCGGAACTGCAGAAGCGGTTGATGGTCACGCCGGTGACGGTGTCGGGAAGGCCGGCGCGGAGGGCCACGCAACGGGCCATATTATTTCCCGATTCAGCTTCCGGCATGGCGCATCCGAGAACGATGTCTTCAATCTGGTCCTTGGGAACCTGCGGATGTTTTTCCAAAAGGCGGCGGATGACCGCGCCGGCGAGATCGTCCGGACGCGAAGTGCGCAACGCGCCGCGCGGCGCTTTGCCGACGGCGGTGCGGAGACAATCGACGATGACAGCTTCTTGCATGCTAACTCCTAAAGCGGGTCCTGGGTGCTGGGTCCTGGGTCCTGGCAAACGCGGAACCCGTCAGCGACGCGTAGGCCAGCACCCAGCACCTAGAACCCAGCACCCGCCTTGACCCTAGTTTCTCAACGGCTTCCCTGTTTTCAGCATATGCTGCATGCGTCCTTGCGTTTTGCGTTGGCCGCACAGGCTCAGGAAGGCTTCCCTTTCCAGGTCCAGCAGGTATTGTTCGGAGACGGTCTGACGGCCGGTCAGGGGTCCGCCGCTCAATACGTATGCCAGCTTCTCTCCTACTACGGTATCGTAGTCCGTGATGTAATTGGCTTGCCTCGCCAGATAGATGCCGGTCTTGAGCAGCGCGAGATCTTCGGCGCCGCCCACTTCCACGTCGGTGCGCGGCACGCCCGCCACGTAGTTCGGCGCGACGGAGAGCGCCAGCGCCTTGGCATCGTCGATGAGCCGCTCCGGGTTCATGGTGATCTGATCCTGCGGACGCAGCAGGCCGAAGGCGCGGGCCTCGGCAGCGCTGGTCGCGACCTTGGCGTAGGCGATCAGCTCGAAAGCTTTTTGCGCGTTGCCGAAGCGCACCAGCATTTCCTTGGTGCCGCCCGCGCCGGGGATCACGCCCACGCCGACTTCGACCAACCCCATGTAGGTTTCCGCGGATGCTTGCACGCGCGCCGAGTGGAGAGCGATCTCGCAGCCGCCGCCCAACGTCATACCGAACGGCGCGGCGACCACCGGCTTGGGCGCGTACTTGATCAACATGGTGGCTTGCTGGAAGCGATTGATGGCGGCTTCCAACTCTTCCCACTCTTCTTCCTGGGCGGCCAGCAGCACCAGCATCAGGTTTGCGCCGACGCTGAAGTTCTCGCCCTGGTTGGCGACGATCATGGCTTCGAAGTTCTTGGAAGTCTCTTCGATGCCGGCGCGGATCAGGGAGATCTGGTCGTCGCCCAGCGAATTCATCTTGCTGTGGAATTCGAGACAAAGCACGCCATCGCCGATATCGATCAACGATGCGCCGCCGTTCTTCTTCACCACGCCGTGCGCTTGTTTGACGTCCTTAAGCACGATAATGCCGGGGCGGTCTTCGAGCGGCTTATAGGAATTGGCGAGCAGATCGAAGTATTCGTGGCGCGGACGGCCGTCGCTGGGAGCCTGATAGAAGGATCTGGCGCCGGTGCAGAGCATCTTCTCGACGTTCTCCGGGATGTGGCGCTGCTCCTGGCGCATGCGCGCGACGGTTTCTTCGACGCCCAGCGCGTCCCACAGCTCGAATGGGCCGAGTGAGTTGGCGTATCCCCAGCGCATGGCGCGGTCGATCTCGACAATGCGATCGGAAATCTCCGGCACCATGGCGGCCGAGTAGAGCACCAGGTCGCTGAAGATCCTCCAGAGGAACGTACCCGGGCGATCGGTCAATGCCATCAGGGCGCGCAGGCGCTGTGGCAGATCTTCGATATTGCGGACGCCGTCCACGGAGGCGAAGCGCGCCTTCTTGGATGGCTGATACTCGAGCGTATTCAGATCGAGGGCCAAAATCTCCTTTTTGTCGCCCTTGCCGATGCGTTTGTAGAAGCCCTGGCCGGTCTTATCGCCCAGCCAGCCGCGCTCGATCATCTGGGCGAAGAAGGGCGGCAGCACGAAGCGCTCGCGCCAGGGATCGCCGGGCACCAGGTCATAGAGATTCTTGGTGACATGCGCCCAGATATCCAGGCCGACGATGTCCAGGAGGCGATAACTGGCGCTCTTCGGCAATCCGATGAGCGGGCCGGTGAGCGCGTCGACTTCTTCGATGGTGAAACCCATCTCGACGGTCAGGTTCTGAATGGTTGCGCCGAGAAAGCTACCGATGCGGTTGCCGATGAAGTTGGGCGTATCCTTGCACGGCACCACGCCTTTTCCCAGGTGGCGGTCGGAGAAGTCGGCGATGCGATCATGCACGGCAGGAAGCGTCTCGGGGCCGGGGATCATTTCGAGCAGGTGCAGATAGCGCGGCGGGTTGAAGAAGTGAGTTCCCAAGAAATGCTGGCGGAACTCGGTGGAGAATCCTTCGGCGATGCTTGCCAGCGGGATGCCGCTGGTGTTGGTGGAGAAGACGGAACCCGGTTTGCGATGTTTCAACACCTTCTCGATCAGGGCGCGTTTGATTCCGAGGTTTTCGGTGACGGCTTCGACGATCCAATCGCAATCCTTTATCTTGGCTAGGTCGTCTTCGAAGTTGCCGGGTGTGACCAGTGCCTTCGTTTCAGGCGTAAAAAACGCGGCGGGCTTCTGTTTCAGCGCCGTTTCCAATCCGCCCAAGGCGGCGGCGTTGCGATTGGCTTGGTTGGGAAGAACAATATCGAGCAATAAAGCCGGGATGCCCGCATTCGCGAAGTGGGCCGCGATGCGCGATCCCATGGTGCCGGCTCCCAGCACGGCTACACGACGGAGTGGTGTCATCAGTTCGGAGTTTAACGCGAATCGCGCGCGCCTGCGTCAGTCGATGGGAAGATCGGGGAGTTGGTCGGCGGGAACTTCGACGATTTTTCCATTTTCCCAGAAGACCATGGAGAAGCCCCTTTGCTTGTGCTCCTTGACGGTCCTGCGAAAGGCCCGTTCAAGTGCCTCTTCGATGGCCGTGCCTTCGCGAAAAATCTGACCGATGTCCTTCTGTTCCGGTTTTTCCGTGTTCATGTCCACTCCCTGTTCACATTGTTCCACAAAACCGGGTCAAAGACCACGTCGGCTTGATGCGCGGCGGCGCTGGCGATCAAGCGCCGTTTGCCGTAGATGGAGTTGTCGTAGAACTGCCAGCTTGCGGCCAACGGACGGTAGATGCGGAAGAAGTTTCTCAAACCCGCTTCATAGCGCCGGCGGACGACCTCTTCCGGCACGTGATGGCCGCCCTCGATGACGCGCTGCCGCACGCGAGCGACGGCCATGTCTGCGGACGGCAGCCAAAAGAAAAGCAAGTGAAATCGATAGCCGGTTGGCGTCAAGGTTTTGATCCATGACGAAAACGTGCGGCTGGCCAGCGTAGTTTCAAAAGCCACATTGGCGCGCTGGCCGGTCAAGTGGTGCAAGCGCTGCAGCATGATTCGGCCGGCATCGAAGGCCACGCTCTCAGGCTGAAAAGACGAGAGACCCTTGGCGATGATGTCGGCATTGACGAACTCCTGCACGGCCAGGGCGCCCACGAGAATGTCCGCGGCCGCGGTAGTTTTGCCTGCGCCGTTGGGGCCGGCGACGATTATTATATTGGGACCTGAGGTGGACATAAAGTGCGTGGGATTGCTTCTCCATCGTAACGCGCGGCGCACAGTTGGCAGGCGAAAGCGCCTGCCAACCAAACACAGTGCTAAAATGTGCCATATATGTATCGCAAGTTTATCCTCCTTCTTGCGGCCTCTATCTCCGTGGCCGCGGCGGCCGACGTACGCACCGTCGAAGAGATCGTCGCCAAAGTGAACAACGACATCATCACCCGCGGCGAACTGACGCGCAGCAGCGCGGAGTTCGAGGCGGAGCTTCGCCAGCAGGGGTTGACCGGCCCAAAATTGCAACAAGCCCTCAAGGACAGATCCGCCGACGCCTTGCGCGACCAGATCGACCATCTCCTGCTGGTCCAGAAAGCCAAAGACCTGAACATCAACGTGGATTCCGAAATCACCAAGCGTCTGGCCGCCATGCAGGTCCAAAGCAAAATCGTCGATGAGGACAAATTCCACGACTTCATCCGCGAGCAGATGAACATGCCCTTCGAGGATTTCAAGCAACAGGCCAAGGATCAGCTCCTGACGCAGCGCGTCATCAGCGAGGAGGTCGGCTCCCATATCGCCATTCCCGAACAGGAAAAACGGAAATACTACGAAGAGCACAAGAACGACTTCGTGCGCGACGAGCAGGTCTTCCTGCAACAGATCGTCATTTCGACCGAAGGGAAGACCCCCGAGCAGGTGGCCGCGGCCGAGAAAAAGGCCAAGGACCTGGTGGCGCGCGCGCGCAAGGGCGAGAAGTTCGCGGACCTGGCGATGACCAATTCCGACGATCTGGAAACCGCCCGCACCGGCGGCGATCTGCCGGGGTTCCGGCGCGACCAGTTGACTAAAGAGCTCGCCGACATCGCTTTCAAGCAGAAAAAGGGTTACATCACCGATCCCCTTCGCACACAGAACGGGTTCGCGATCTTCCGCATCGGGGAGCGCTACGAAAAAGGCCTGGCCACGTACGAAGAGGTCGAAAGCGAAATCAACGAGAAAATGATGATGCCGCAGATGGGCGCCAAAGTGCGCACCTATCTGACCAAGCTGCGCCAGGAGGCGTTTCTGGAGATCAAGCCCGGCTTTGCGGATAGCGGCGCCGCGCCCGGCAAAGACACTTCCTGGAAGGATGTCGCACAGTTGAAGCCGCAGACCGTCACCAAGGAAGAAGTGGCGGCCCACAGGCGGCGAAAGCGGCTGCTCTTCGCCATCCCGATTCCCGGGACCGGCGACAAGAAGCCGCCAGCCAGCAAGCCCGTTCAGGCCGCGCTGCCCACCCAGCCCGCGTCCGCCACGGCGGCTCCGCCATCCGCTCCCACGCCACCAGCCGCGGCGCCCGTCAAGCCGTGAGCCCGCGGCGGCTGCCCATGAAATCGCCCTATGTGAACGAACTCAAGCCGGACCAGATCGTGACCAGCAGCTTCCTGGTTTGTTCCAAGGAGATCCGGCAGAACAAGAAGGGCGATCCGTATTTGTCCCTCCAACTCGGCGACCGCACCGGCGAGTTGGATGCCAAAATGTGGGATCACGTCGCCGAAGTCATGGAAACCTTCGAGCGCGACGATTTCGTTAAGGTCAAGGGGCTGCTCCAGATCTTCCACAACCGGCCGCAGTTGACGTTGCATACCATCCACCGGCTGGACGACCGGGAGGTGGATTTCGCCGATTATTTCCCGGCCTCCACGCGCGATCCGTGGGAGATGTGGCTGGAATTGCGCGGGTTCGCCGCCGCGATCACGAATCCGCACCTGCACAAGCTGCTGGCCGCCCTGCTGGACGACAAGGAGATCGCGGCGCGCTTTCGCGTGGCGCCCGCCGCCAAGCAGATCCATCATGCTTATCTGGGCGGGTTGATCGAACACGTACTTTCCCTGTGCCACCTTTCGCGCATGGCGGCCAGTCACTACCCCTCGATCGACGGCGACCTGCTGGTGACGGGCGCCATGGTGCACGACATAGGCAAGATATACGAGTTGAGCTACGAGCGCGGCTTCAGTTACAGCGACGAGGGCCAGTTGCTCGGACACATGCTGATCGCCGTGCGCATGATCGGCGAAAAGCTGCGGGATATCCCCGATTTTCCGCCGCGGCTGCGGTCGCTGGTCGAGCACATGATCGTCAGCCACCACGGACAACTGGAATTCGGATCGCCCAAGACGCCGGTTTTCCCGGAAGCCCTGCTGCTCCATTATCTGGACGACATGGACTCCAAGATGGAATGCATGCGGCGCCTGATAGAGACGGACCGCCAGTTGGCCGGCAACTTCACCAGCTATAGCCCAACGCTCGAGCGCGTGCTGTTGAAGAAGGACCGGTATCTGGCGGGGCGGGCCCCGTATCCGCCCAGCGCTGCACCCAGCGCCCCGCCCAGCGCGCCCGCCAGTCCGCCGGCCAAGCCCGAGGCTGTGGCATCGCCCGCACCGGCGCGCGCGCAGGCGCCCGCGGTAGCGTCGCAGAACAGTTCCCCGTTCGGCGACAAACTGCTGCAGGCCTGGGGGCCCGCGGAGGGGGAGCCGGGGGGCTGATGCGCAATGCCGCCACGCGCGCCATCCCGCCGCCGCTGGAATTGTTGTGTCTCAGCGCGCTCTGGTCGCTGGGACAAGGCAGCGTGAAGGACGTGCGGCAGTTAGTGAATCCCAGCCGTCCGCTGGCCTACACCACGGTGATGACGGTACTCGACCGGCTGGCCCGCCGCGGCATCGTGACCCGCCGCAAGGCCGGCCGCGCGTTTATCTACGCTCCCGCCGTTTCGCGCGACGCCATGCGGCGCCTGGCCTTGCAGGAGTTCCTGGATTCGTACTTCGAGAGTTCCCAACACCAGTTACTCCAGTTCCTGCATGGCGAGTCGCATGCCGAGCCGGCCGCGCCCGCCGCGCTCGCAGGTAACGGTCTGGATCCCGCGTTGCTGTAGCATTGGGTCAGCGTGGAACAGACCATAGGTGGAACACGGCGGGACGATGCCTGGGTCGAACACGGGATCGCCGCGGATGCCGCGAATGGGTGCGCGGCAAGAAAGTGGCGCGATTCATCGATAAACGGCGGGAATTTGAGCGTACGACGTATGCAATCGTCAATCGGCCCAGTTTGCGCCGATTACCAATCGGCGCGCAGGATACCATCCTGCCCCACAGGCCTGTTACAATCGGTTTTCCCGCGATGGCGAAGACGGAGCAAGAGTACCGGCAGGATATTGTCGATATCGGGCGGTTGGTATATCAGAAGGGTTGGGTGGCTGCCAATGACGGTAACATCACCATCCGTCTGGATGCGGAACGCATTCTGGCGACACCCACGGGCGTGAGCAAGGGCATGATGCATGTCGACGATCTGATCGTCACCGATATGCAGGGAAAGAAACTGAGCGGCCGGAAAGAATGCACCTCCGAGGTCGCCATGCACATGAAGATTTACGAAATGCGGCCGGACGTCAGCTCGGTGCTGCATGCGCATCCGCCGGTGGCCACGGGATTCGCGGCGGCCGGCCGCCCGCTGAACCTGGCGCTGCTGCCGGAGGTGATCATCGGGCTGGGCTGTGTGCCGCTGGCGGAATACGGCTTGCCCGGTACTCCGGCGCTGACCGCGCCGCTGATCCCGTACATCCCCAACTATGAAGCCATTATGATGGGGAATCACGGCGTGGTGAGTTACGGCGAGGACGTCTACAAGGCGTTCTTCCGCATGGAGACCGTGGAGCACTTCGCGCGCATTTCGCTGGTGGCGGAACTGTTGGGAGGTCCCACGGTGCTGCCCAAGTTGGAAGTGGAGAAGCTGCTCGATTCCAGAACGCGGTATGGCGTGAAAGCGCGCGCGGCCATGGAGCCGGGTTGTCCGGTGTATGCTGAACAAATGCCGCAACAGGACAGATTCTACGTGACGCGCGAAGAGTTGATCGGCATGGTGGATGAAGCGCTGCGAGCGCGCGGCGTAAGTTGAACAGGTAACATTGGGAGAGTCTAGATGGGTGAAGCGTTAGGATTGATCGAAACACGCGGACTGGTGGCCATGATCGAGGCTTGCGACGCCATGGTGAAGGCCGCCAAAGTGACGCTGGTGGGTTGGGAGAAGATCGGATCCGGGTACGTCACGGCGATGGTGCGCGGCGACGTAGCGGCGGTGAAAGCGGCCACCGACGCGGGAGCGGCGGCGGCGCGGCGGGTGGGCGAGCTGATCGCCGTACACGTGATCGCGCGCCCGCACCAGAGCCTGGAAGACATCCTGCCGATCGGCAAGACGCAAAATGCCGCGGCGGGAAAGTAGCCGCCTGACAGGATCCCGATGATTTTGGCGCGCGTAGTGGGCACCGTGGTCGCGACACGGAAGGACCCGCGCCTGGAAGGCAAGAAGCTCCTGATTGTGAAGCCGGTGTCGCCCGAGGGGAAGGACGAAGCCGGCTACGTGGTGGCCGTGGACACGGTCAGCGCCGGATTCAAGGAGCGCGTGCTGGTGGTGGCGGGCAGCTCCGCGCGCATGGCGGAGGGTTGCAAAGACCTGCCCGTGGACACTGCCATCGTCGGCATCGTGGACGATGTGCAGTTGGATTAGATTGGATTGACATGCTGCTGGGCCGCGTAGTCGGATGCGTTTGGTCAACCGTGAAGGATAGCCATCTGGAGGGCCAGCGCCTGCTGCTGGTGCAGCCCTTGACGCCCGAGCTTGCACCCACAGGCAAGCGCCTGGTGTGCGCCGATTGGACCGGGGCGGGCGCGGGCGAACTGATTTACTGGACGCGCAGCAAGGAAGCCAGCTACGCGTTTCTGCCCGCGGAGGTGCCGGTGGACAGCACCATCGTGGGGATCGTGGATTCCATCCATCTGAAGAGGGCTTGAGCAATGCTGATCGCGCGCGTCGTGGGTGAGATGGTGGCTACCCGGAAGCATCCGAGCCATGAGGGGCGCAATCTGCTGCTGGTGCAGCCGCTCGAATTGGACGGATCGAATCGGGGCGACGCGGTGGCCGCGTTGGACGCCATCGGGGCGGGCATCGGCGACAAGGTGCTGCTGACCACGGATGGCTTTGCGGCGATGAGCAGCGTAGACAGGATGCAGTCGCCCATCGATATGGCGGTGATCGGTTTTATCGACAGTGTGGACTTGGACTTGTAGGGCGCGGCGCCTGACACATCCCCAAGGGATGAAGATGTACCTGATTCGCAATGGCCTTCTCTGCAAGCAGTATCAGGATCACGTCAAGAGGGTGAGTCAAGAGCTGAAGGATGCGTCGTTGGAGCCGTTTCGCCGCCAGCAGTTACCGATCGAGTTCATTCGAGATTCCCAGGCAGACAAGGACCAGATCGCCCGCGCCCACGCGGCCAGACTAGGCATACGGGAAGGCAACGTATGCGCCCTGACCTGCCTCGAACTGACGCCCACCTTCCAGCATGAGGAGACCACCATGGCCGTCCGTTATCGGCCTACGTTGATGATTTACCACTATCAGATCGATC
>Ga0302326_10000944_pt1 | contig 76151 bp, 77 predicted proteins | sample Palsa_T0_3_FD_202264 | JGI IMG/M metagenome (GOLD analysis project Ga0302326, IMG submission 202264) | Peat permafrost microbial communities from Stordalen Mire near Abisko, Sweden - Palsa_T0_3 | ecosystem: Environmental > Terrestrial > Soil > Palsa > Peat permafrost | place: Sweden: Abisko... | reverse complement strand
CTGGAGCTCGGGCGATCTCGTGACCTGGCATCGCGGCGACGACGATTCCGGCCCGTTCGCGGTCTTTCCGCTGGTCAAGCACGCTCATCGCACCTCGGGATTTTTCAAGATCCGCGGCGTCAACATCAATCACGCGGACTTCGAAGATTTTGTATTCCGCAATTTCGAGATCGGCGACTTCAAGGCGGAGCTCGTTACCGAGCGCGACGTCGAGACCATGCTGGTGTCGGTCGAGGTTCGCCGCGGCATCGATCCGGCGGCGGCCGCCGAACGCCTGAAGACCGGGGTGCGCGACCAGTTCGGGCTCACGCCGCAGATCGCGGTGCTCGCGACTGGCAGCCTCGCGCGCGAATTCGAGGGCAGCGTGAAGATGGCGCGGTTTTCAGATCGGCGGAGTTAAGGAGTCGGCAGGAAGTAACCCCGAGACGTCCCGCGAGACCACTTTGCGGCCACGGCTTCCTTGAAAGTTTGACGATGCCGCGGGCGTTATCGGTCCAACGCAATGCGAGGGCATCTTAGTCCGTCCGCGCGGGCCATGCATTGCGGAAACGCTCATGCGCTCGTGGCTAGCACGCGATCGACCTCCGCAAGCAAACTTAGCTTTTCGGCGGCTGGCATCAGGGAAGCCTCGATGCCGTTACGGACCAAAGCCACGATCTCCTGGCGCGTGAGCGACAGCGCGCCGGTGACGGCGCGGAAATTGTCGCCGACGTAGCCGCCGAAATAGGCCGGATCGTCGGAATTGACGGTCACCACTAGCCCCTTATCCATCATCCGCCGTAGCGGGTGGTGGATCAGCTCGTCGACGACGCGAAGCCGCAGGTTGGATAACGGGCAGACGGTCAGCGCCATGCGCTCGCCGGCGAGCCGCGCCACCAAGCTATCGTCTTCGAGCGAACGATTGCCGTGGTCGATGCGCTTGACGCCGAGCAGGTCGAGGGCCTCCCAGACGTAGCTCGGCGGCCCTTCTTCACCGGCATGCGCGGTCAAAAACAACCCGGCGTCGCGGGCGCGGCGGAAAACCCGCTTGAATTTGCTCGGCGGGTGACCGGTCTCGGACGAGTCGAGGCCGACGCCGGCGATTTGATCGCGAAAGCCGAGCGCGGCGTCCAAGGTCTTTTCCGCGTCGGCCTCGTCGAGGTGGCGCAGGAAGCACATGATGAGGCTCGCATCGACGCCGAGCTCTCGCCGGGCGTCGGCAATGGCGCGGTGAAGCCCGCCGATCACGGTTGCAAACGGCACGCCGCGCGCGGTGTGGCCTTGCGGATCGAAGAACATCTCGACATGGCGGACGTTATCGGCCCGCGCGCGCTTAAGGTACGCCCAGGCGAGGTCGTAAAAATCCTGCTCGGTCACGAGCACCGACATGCCCCGGTAATAGACGTCAAGAAAATCTTGCAGGTTGCCGAACTGATAGGCCCGGCGGACGGCCTCGACCGAGTCGTAGGGAAGCTTCACGTTGTTGCGCTTGGCCAGCGCAAACATCAATTCCGGCTCAAGGCTGCCTTCGATGTGAATGTGCAGCTCGCATTTGGGCAGGCGTTTGATCAGCGTTTCAATCTCGGGCATCGTGTCGTCTGTCCGCCGCCGAAAGCGCGGCCGTTACCGGGCGTCGTCGAGGCCTAGCAAACCCATTTGCCGCGGGGAAGCCGGGCGGCCAAACCGAAGATGTGCGGGGGGAGGATTATGGGCGCGGATGCAGGCAAAGCCGCTGACATGCTGATGCACGAACACGCGGGCGGAGCGACGTTCCGCCCCTTCGCCGCTGACTGGGGAATCGTCACCGCCGAAGATGCCTATGCGGTGCAGCGCGAATATGTCCGCCTGCTCACGCAATCGCATGGCACAAAAGCCGCCGGCTATAAGATCGGACTCACCACCCCGCGCATGCAGGCGATGTGCGGCATCGGCAGCCCGGTGGCGGGCATCATTCTCCTGGATCGCGTGCACGCCTCAGGCGCGCGCATCGACGCTTCCGCCTACGGCCGCGTCGGCCTGGAATTCGAAATCGCCGTGCGATTGAACCGGGACCTTGTGCCCGCGGGAGGGGTTCCTACCATCGCCGACGTGGCCGCGGCCGTGGATGGCGTTTGCCCGGCGATCGAGATCATCGATGACCGCGGCGCCGATTATCGCCAGCTCGACGCGTTCTCGCTGATCGCAGACAACGCCTGGAACGGCGGCATTGTGCTCGGCGACTTCACGCCGTCCTTTCCCGACCTCGCCGCGATCGAGGCCGTCGTGTCTGTTGACAGCGAAATCATTGATCGCGGTTTCGGGCGTGACGTGCTCGGTCATCCGTTTCATTCGGTAGCGTGGCTGGCAACGCATCTGGCCGCGCAAGGCTCCCAGTTGCGCGGCGGCGACATTGTCATGACTGGAAGCTTGGTCACCACCAAATTTCCCGACCGCTCCACGCACTACTATTACGAACTGACCGGCTGCGGCGCGGTTGAGCTTTCAGTCAACGTGTAAGCGGCCAGTGGAGCGGATTTGACATTCGCTACCCACCATGCCGCAACCTCGTGAAGCGAATGTCAAATCCAAAGCTCCACTAGAACTAATATTTGCTAGTGGTCCTTTGATTCTAACATTCGCCTGATAGCCTGCCGAAATGGGATGCGAATGTTAGAATCGGACCACTAGTGCGGGAGCGAATGTGGACCTCGGCCTGAACAACAAAACGGCGGTCGTCACCGGCGCCTCGCGCGGTCTCGGCAAGGCCGTTGCGGCCGCACTCGCAGCGGAGGGTGCCAAAGTCGCCATCTGCGCCCGCGACGCCGCACGCCTCGAAGCCGCCGCGAGCGAGATCGGCGCTGTCGGCTTTGCCGCCGACCTTTCGCAACCCGGCGCGGGTGACGCGGTGTTGCGCGAGACGACCGATAAGCTAGGCGGTATCGACATCCTCGTGGTCAATACCGGCGGGCCACCGGCCGGCGGATTCGCCGCTATTTCCGACGACGCCTGGCGAAAAGCATTCGAGGGCTTGTGGATCAGCGCAGTCGATCTGATCCGGGGGGTGCTGCCGGGCATGCGGCAGCGGCGCTGGGGGCGGATCCTGATCGTGACTTCGATTTCGGCGAGCGAGCCGTTGCCGAATCTGATGATCTCGAACGCGCTCCGCCCCGGCTTGCATGGCCTCGTGAACGCGCTCAGCCGCGAGGTGGCGGCAGATGGCGTCACCGTCAATGCCCTCATGCCCGGTTACACGCTGACCGAGCGGATCCGCGAGATCGGCATCGACGAAAAGCAGGCGGCGGCGCAAATACCGGCCGGGCGCATGGGGCGGCCGGAAGAATTTGCCGCACTCGCGGCATTCCTCGCGTCCGAACAAGCCGGTTATATTTGCGGCCAGGCGATTGCCTGCGACGGCGGATTTTTGCGATCGATTTGATCGCTGCGATTCACGAGGAGGGCTGGGCATGAAAATCGCGTCTCTTGGCTGTCTCGGAATGTTTTTGGGCGCGATTGCCGGTGGCGTCATCGGCGTTGGCCTCGGCTTCTTATGGATCAACGTGTTTCACACCAGCGACTTCGAAGGCTATTCCGGCATGCTGGTATTTTACACCTTTATGCCCATCGGCATCATCCTCGGCGCCATGATCGGAGGCGTCGGCCTTGGTTTTGTCGGCAGCCGCGGCGATAGTGAAACGCGGCCGACCGGCGCGCCCTAAATGAGGCGATGGTCCCTAAGGCAACACGCAAAGGGAATAAAGGCGATGACTGACTTTGTGCTTGTTCAAGGCGCCTGGATCGGCGGCTGGTACTGGCGGCCGATCATGCAGGCGCTGCGCAAGCTGGGCCACGAGGCCTACGCCCCGACGCTGACGGGCTTAGGTGAGCGCATCCATCTCATGAACCCGAGCATCAATCTCGACACTCACATCGCCGATGTCGTCAACCTCATCGAATGGGAAGAGCTCTCGGACATTGTTCTGGTCGGCCATTCCTACGGCGGCATGGTGGTCACCGGCGTCGCCGACGCGTTGCCCGACCGGATCAGATCGCTGGTCTATCTCGACGCCTTTGTGCCGAAAAACGGAGAGGCGCTGGTGAATTTCCTGCCGGCGGGGAGCCCGCCGCCGGAAGTTGTCAACGGGTATTGCCTTGCGCCGCTTCCCGCCGCGTTCTTCGGCGCCACTGCCGAAGCCGCGGAGCTGGTCGATGCCAGCACCACGCCGATGCCGATCGCTTGCTTTACCCAGCCGCTTAAACTTTCCGGCGGCATCGATCGCGTGAAGGAGAAGACCTACATCTATTGCAATGTTCCGGCGCCGACGACGTTCACGCAGTTTTATGAAAAGCTCAAAGACGATCGGAACTGGAAGGTGCACACTCTGCCATGCACGCACATCGTTCAGATCGACATGCCGAATGAACTGACGAAGCTTCTGCTGCAGGCGGTCTAGAGCCTGTATTGATCAATGCGCACCGCCGATATCTCACGGCGTCAATATTTTAGGGCTTGAATGTTGAATTGGCGCTACGCCGGGTGCAATCGTATCGGCACTTCGTCATAGCCGTGAGCGGCCATGTTGATCGCCGTATGCGGCTCGCCGGTAAGTTCGATACGGTCGACCTTTCGCGCCAGTGCGGCGAAGATGCATTCGCCCTCGAAGCGCGCCAGCGATGCACCGACGCAGGCGTGGATGCCATAGCCCATGCCGACATGACCGCTGAGCTTCCTGTTCAGGTCGTACCGATCGGCATTCTCCCAGCGGCGCGGATCACGACCTGCCGCCATCCACAGCATCATCATCCGCGCGCCCGCCGGCACGTGAAGTCCTTCGATCTCGACGTCGCGCGCCGTGATCCGCCCGCCAAAACGTGCCGGGCATTCGTAGCGCAAAATCTCTTCGAAGGCTTGACGCGACAGCGATGGGTCCTTCTTCAAGATGTCCCATTGCGCGGGAAATTCCGCGAAGGCGCGCAACAGGCTGCCGATCCCGAGAATTGTGGTGTCGGCGCCCGCAGCGTACATCGTTTTGACCAATAACTCGGCCTCGTCTTCCGTCACCGTTCCGCGATCCACGGCCTCGTACATGGCGGCGCCGAGACCGCCCGGTGCCAGCGTTTCGCGTTTGCAATTTGCCTCGACGTAGGCGATTGCGCCCGCGCCTCTTGCAATTCCGCGGCGAAAAATATCGTTCGGCGGGCCGAAGGTATTGAAGACCGCATCGCTGAAATGCAGCAGATGGTGGCGGCCTTCTTGCGGAAGCCCAATGGCGTCGGGAAAAGCCTGCAATACGTAGGCAGCCGCTACGTCGCGATGACCGTTCACATCGACGGCGCCGTGGGCGAGTAACCGATCGACCAAATCGTCGGCGGCTTTGACGAACAGGTCGCGCATGCGGTTCATCACCGCCGGCGCCAGCACTTTCTGAACCACCGTGCGCACGCGCGCGTGTTCGGGCGGGTCAAAATTCAAAAGAATTTCCGGCCGTATTGAGTTGGGGTCGTGGAATGGCCGCGACGTATTCGAATAGCTGCGCCAGTCCCCGGCTATGGTGTGGACCTGGTCATGGCGGCCGACCACCCAGATATCGTATTGCGGAAGATAGATCACCGGCGCCATCTCGCGCAGCGCGCCGTCGAAGTTTTGTGCGTCGCGAATGGCGTCTTCGGTAAACGGATCGAGATCGGAGATCGGCACTCCGCCGGGCGTCTTCTCCATTTCAGTCCCCATCTTTTCGGCAGATCATTCGGCAGATCATAATGCAAGGACTGAAGCTTTTGAATTTTCGCCTGCGGTCGTCTCGACCTTAGCTACCGCCAATCATCACATGAGAGTGCTGACGTAGTAGCTGTCCATGTATTCGCGCAACGTTTTAATCTTGCCGGCCTCGACCTCGATCATCCACGAATAAGAATTGTTATAGGGCTTGCCGCCCTTCAAGCGGCCGACGCCGCGGGTTTCCGCCGCCACCAACCGGCCTTTCGAAACCAAATTGACAATGGAGACTTTTGGATCGCCGTCTTCGAATATGCCTCGTACCGGCGCGAGGAACTCATCGATAATAGCCGTGCGTCCCTTTTTCTCTCCCGCGCCCGGAATGCCCGTGGCCATGACGGTCCAGGTCGCGTCCTCATGCAACATGGTGCGCACGCGTTCCAAGTCCCCGGTACTCAGCGTCTCGAAGAATGTGCGTACAAGTTTCTCATTGCCTTCTTCCAACTCTCCCACGGCCGATCTCCTCCGGCTTTTCGATTTTTTGCGACGCCATGAGAAAGAAAACGAGATTCAAAGCGCCGCCTTCCCGCCAATATAGGTTTGTTGCACAACGCGGTCGTCGCCCAATGTCGTCAGCACGAACAATTCATCTTCTAGGCTGCGCGCGACTTCCATACGGTGCGCCATGGCCGGCGTGGCACGCGCATCGAGCACCACGAGATCGGCGTAGGCGCCGGGTGCGATGGCGCCGATCTCGCCCGCGAGCTTGAGCGCCGCGGCATTGCCGCGGGTCATCAGATCGAAAGCTGAAAGCGCCGCCAGGTTCTGGCCCTGGAGCTGCATCACCTTATAAGCCTCGGCGGCGGTCCGCAGCATGGAATAAGACGTGCCGCCGCCGACGTCGGTCGCCAGCGCGATGCGCACGCCGGCGGCGCGAAGCCGCTCGTAGTTGAACAGGCCGGAGCCGATGAAGAGGTTCGAGGTCGGGCAAAACACCGCGACCGCTTGCACCTCCCGCATCAGCGCCACTTCCGCGTCGTCCATATGAATGCAATGTCCCATCAGCGAGCGCGGACCGAGCAGGCCGAAGCGATGATAGACGGCGGTGTAGCTCGCATCGTCGGGAAAGAGTTTTTTGATCGCCGCGATCTCGTTGAGGTTTTCATCGAGATGGGTTTGCAACAGTACCGTGGGAAATTCCTTCACCAGCCCGCCGAGTTCGGCAAGCTGCGCGTCGGTCGAGGTGATGGCGAAGCGCGGCGTCACCGCGTAACGCTGCCGTCCGGTGCCGTGCCAGCGCTTGATCAGATCGCGACTGTCGGCGATGGCGGAAGCCGCCGGCGCAAGTAGCCCGGGCGGCCCGTTGCGATCCATTACCGCATTGCCGGCGATCATCCCGGCGTTGCGCTTATGCGCGGCGGCAAACAGCGCATCGGCAGATAACGGGTGCGCGGTGCAATAGGCGCAGGCCGTGGTGGTGCCGTTGCGGAACAATTCGTCGAGGAAGAAGTCGGCGTTGCGCGCGGCGTGCTCGCGGTCGGCGAATTTTTGCTCCTCGACGAAGGTGTATTTCTCCAGCCATTCGAGCAGCTGCGCACCGTAGGAGGCGATGACCTGAGTCTGCGGATAATGAATGTGCGGATCGATGAATCCCGGCATGATCAAAGCGCCGGGATGATGCGCGACCGGCGCTCCGGCTGCCACGCGCGGCATCAAATCCGCCGCCGGTCCAGCCGCTTCGATACGGCCATCGCCGGCAATCAGGACGAGGCCATCGTCGATGTAGCGGTAACTTGCCGCGTCGCCTGCGCCGCTCGGCGCGCGCAGGAAACTTAACAGCCGGCCGCGGATGCCGCGTAACGGAGCGCCCGACATTTCCGCATTCATTGCGCCGGCGCGCCGGCGGCGAGCCACGACGCGAGTACGCGGCGCTCCTCGTTCGTCATCTCGGTGATATTGCCCGGCGGCATGAAATTCGAGCGCACCGCGACAATGTCGATCAGCGGCGCGTGGACGCGGATTTCGTCGTCGGAATCGAGTAGCACGCCCTTCGGCGCCGCCGGAATGCCGGCCCAGACCGGTTCGGCGGCATGACACATGCTGCATCGGGACAACACGATTTCGCTGACATCGGAGAATTTCGGCGCCGGCGGCAGTGCGCTCACCGCCGCCGTGCGCGGGCCCGCGGCTGACAGCCAGACAATCGCCGCGACGCCAACGGTTGCAACCGCCCAGGTCCACCACGGATCGCCCTTGCCGGCATGACGCGAATTGAAGAAATGCCGGATCACCGGGCCGATGGCGATGACGATGGCGACAATCAGCCAGTTAAAGCGTGTCGCAAAAAACAGCGGCCAGTGATTGCTCAGCATCAGAAAGACGACCGGCAGCGTCAGATAATTGTTGTGCACCGAACGCTGCTTGCCGAGTTCGCCCCAGCGCGGATCGGGCTCTTTGCCCGCGATCATCGCCGCGACCGTCTTCTTCTGGTAGGGAATAATGATGATAAAAACGTTGGCGACCATAATGGTGCCGATGATGGCGCCGATCTGGTTGAAGGCGCCGCGGCCGCTGAAGACGTGAGTGAAGCCGTAGGTCAGCGCCACGAGAAAGACGTAACCGACAAGCGCCAGCGCCACCTCGTGCTTGCCGAGCGGTGAGCGGCAGAGGCCTTCGTAGATCAGCCAAGCCGCGACCAACGTAGCAAACGCGATGCCGGCGGCCTGTACTACCGTCATGTCGAGCACCGACTTGTCGATCAGAAACAAATCGGCGCCGAGATAATAGACCAGCACCAGGAGCGCGAAGCCGGACAGCCACGTGGTGTAAGCTTCCCATTTGAACCAGGTCAGGTGATCCGGCATTTGCGCGGGCGCCACCACGTACTTGATCATGTGGTAGAAGCCGCCGCCGTGGACCTGCCACTCGTCGCCTTTCACGCCGGCGGGCAATCCGGGCCGCGCCTTTAGCGAAAGATCGAGGTGGATGAAATAAAACGAGCTGCCGATCCACGCGATCCCGGCAATGACATGAAGCCAGCGGAGGATAGCACTTGCGGATTCGGCGAGTATCACGTCCACGAGCTTCCGCTCCTCTCTTTGAAGTCGCCGGCAAAACACAATGGCAGAACGGCATTTGGTTGCGCAAGCTTGCCGGGCCGGCAAATCAGGCGCGGTTTTCTCCGTTTGCCGCCTTTTGCTGGCGGCGAATTTGTCGGATGATGGTCCCTGAGAGGCGCGGCAACGCGTTCCCGTATCTGGAACGATCCTTGCAAGTAACACCGCGAGAAAGCTAGTAAAACCCGGTTATGTGCATCGCGCGCCATGCTTGACCCGTCGCCTTCAGCCGATCCGCTGCGCTCGGCGCCGTTGTTGAGCGCCGTTTCCATCAGCAAGCTCTATGGCGATTTTCTCGCCAACGACGGCATCGACATCGACCTGTTCCCGGCCGAGATCCATGCGCTCCTGGGCGAAAACGGCGCCGGCAAATCGACGCTCGTGAAAGTCATGTACGGCCTAATCCAGCCGAGCGGCGGCGAGCTGCGCTGGATGGGACAGAAAGTCGTCTTGGCCGGTCCCTCGGAAGCGCGCCATCTCGGCATCGGCATGGTGTTTCAGCATTTCACGCTGTTTGAAAATCTCAACGTTGCCGAGAATGTCGCTTTGGGGCTGCCGCCGACGGAATCTTTGAGCGCCATCTCCGAGCGGCTTGAGGAAACTGCGCGGGTTTATGGGCTGCCGCTCGATCCGAAGCGCGAGGTCTGGCGACTTTCGGTCGGCGAGCGCCAGCGCATCGAAATCGTGCGCGCACTCATACAGAACCCAAAACTTCTCATCCTCGATGAGCCGACATCGGTGCTGACCCCGCAAGAGGCCGACCTGCTCTTCGTCGTGCTGGACCGCCTAAAGGCCGAAGGCCGCGCCATCCTCTACATCAGCCACAAACTCGAGGAGGTGAAGCGGCTTTGCGACACCGCAACCATCTTGCGCGGAGGCAAAAAGGTGGCGACGTGTAATCCGCACCAGGAAACCGCCGCCTCGCTGGCGCGCATGATGGTCGGCGGCGAGATCGGCGAAGTCAAAGCAGCGTCGGGACGCGGCGCGCTGGCGCCCCGGCTGGTGATTAAACAACTCTCGCTGGAGCCGGATGATCCTCACGGCACGCGCCTGCAAGAGGTGTCGCTCGAAGTTCGTGGTGGCGAGATTCTCGGCATCGCCGGCGTTGCCGGCAACGGCCAAGACGAATTGTTCGCGGCGCTCTCAGGCGAGCGGCTCGCTCCCGGCGAGGGCGCGGTCGTGATCGAAGGCGAAGCCGCCGGTTTCCGCAACGTGACCGAACGGCGCCGCATGGGAGCGGCCTTCGTCCCTGAGGAGCGCCTTGGGCACGGCACCGCACCGCGCATGAAATTATCCGAGAACGCGCTGCTGACCGGGCACGCGGCAAGCAGCATGGTCAAGAAGGGATTCATCGACAAGCCGGCGACGCTCGCGTGTGTCGATCGCACGACGAAAAGTTTCGATGTCCGCAAGGCCAAACGCGATCCGGAGGCGGTCTCTCTGTCCGGAGGCAACTTGCAGAAATTCATTGTCGGCCGCGAAATCTTGCGCGAGCCCGGCGTTCTCGTCGTCAGTCAGCCGACCTGGGGGGTGGATGCCGGGGCCGCCGCCACTATTCGCCAGGCGCTGATCGATCTCGCCGCCCGCGGCAGCGCGGTCCTGGTGATCAGCCAGGATCTCGACGAGCTAGCGGAAATCGCCGACCGCATCGCCGTCATGTTCCACGGCCGGCTGTCGCCGCCGCTCGCCGCCGCCGAAGCGACGCGGGAGAAACTTGGATTGCTGATGGGCGGCGCCCGTCCCGAGCAAGAGGTCAAGCATGCAGTTGGTGCTTGAAAAGCGCGCCGAACGCTCGGCGGTCATTGCGGTCGCTTCGCCGCTCATTGCGGTGGCGCTGGCGGTGATCACCTTTGCGATCCTGTTCGCGATCATGGGCAAGGATCCAATCCGAGCGCTGTACGTCTATTTCATCGAGCCCCTGACCGACAGCTTCACGCTGCAGGAGATGGTGGTCAAAGCGACGCCGCTGGTGATGATCGCCGTCGGGCTCGCGCTCTGTTACATCGCCAATATCTGGAATATCGGCGCCGAAGGCCAATTCATTGTCGGGGCGGTGTGCGGAAGCTGGCTTGCGGTGCGCACCAACGGCACCGACGCCGGATTTTGGCTGCTGCCGGCGATGCTCATCATGGGCGCGGTTGGCGGCGCGCTCTACGGTCTTATCCCGGCGATCTGCCGCGTTTATTTCGGCGCCAGCGAAATCCTCACCAGCCTGATGCTGGTCTATGTCGCCAATCTCGGCCTCGACTACATGGTGCGCGGCCCTTGGCGCGATCCGCAGGGAATGAACTTTCCCACCACGGCGGCCTTCGATCCGGCGGCGAGCATTGGGACGCTGTTCGAGGGGACCGGCCGTATGCATGCCGGCTCGATCATCGCGCTGGTCGTGGTGATGCTGGTGACGGTTCTGCTCGGGCGCATGATCATGGGATTTCAAATAAGGCTGGTCGGCGCTGCGCCGCGGGCGGCGCGATTTTCCGGTTTCAACGCCAACCGGCTGGTGCTGTTCACCTTCGCGATTTCTGGTGGGCTCGCGGGCCTTGCCGGCATCATCGAAGTGGCCGGACCGATCGGCCACCTCGATCCCGGCGTGCCCTCCGGTTATGGCTTCACCGCGATCATTGTCGCCTTTCTCGGCCGGCTTAATCCGGTCGGCATTCTGGTCGCGGGGCTGTTTCTCGCGCTGACCTATATCGGCGGCGAAGGCGCGCAAATCTCGCTCAAGGTTCCGCTCGATCTAACCAAGGTCTTTCAGGGCATCCTGTTGTTCTACGTGCTCGCTTGCGATTCACTGATCGTCTATCGAGTCCGCGTGTTGCGAACCGTGCGCAAGACGGTACCCGTCCATGCTTGAAGCGCTCGACAACGTCTTCAACCTGATTTTCTCGGTCAACTTTATTTTGACCGTCATCACCGCTTCGACGCCGCTTTTGTTGGCGTCGTCCGGCGAACTCATTGTCGAGCGCTCCGGCGTACTCAATCTCGGCGTCGAGGGGATGATGATCGTCGGCGCGGCCTGCGGCTTCGCCGGCGCCTGGATATCCGGCTCGATCGCCGTCGGCGCGCTGTGCGGCATCCTCGCCGGCGCGGCGCTGGCGGCGGTTTTCGGCATCCTCACGCTCGGGCTGGCGGTCAATCAGGTCGCGACCGGCCTGGCGCTGACTATTTTCGGCATCGGCCTTTCGGGACTGATCGGAGCAAGTTTTGTCGGCGAGAAGATCGTGCCTGCGCCGCATCTCGACCTGCCTGTGCTGACAGGTCTTCCCGTTATCGGCCGCATTCTGTTTGGCGAGGACCCGTTCGTTTATATTTCCGTCGCGCTGATCGTCGCCATTTGGCTGTTCCTGTATCGGACCCGCCGCGGTCTCGAACTGCGCGCCATCGGCGACAATCACGCCTCCGCGCACGCCCTCGGCTATCCGGTTTTAAGGATGCGCATGCTGGCGGTATTGTTCGGCGGCGCCTGCGCCGGGCTCGCCGGCGCCTATCTGCCGCTTGCCTATACGCCGTTCTTCATTCCCGGCATGACTTCGGGCCGGGGCTGGATTGCGCTGGCGCTGGTGGTGTTCGCGTCTTGGCGACCCGGCCGGTTGGTGATCGGCGCCTACCTGTTCGGCGCGGTCAGCATTCTCGGACTTGCCTTGCAACCGCTACACCTCGGTATTCCCCAGCAAGTGATGAATGCGTTGCCCTATCTTGCCACGGTCGTCGTTCTCGTGTTGATTTCCCGTACGCGCGGCACTGCCGGGTCCGCCGCGCCGGCGTCGCTTGGTGTTGTTTTCGTACCGGACCGTTGAACTGTCCTGCGGGCACGTTGCGGGCGCTTAGCACGTGGGGGGTCTCTCGAGTGGGGATTGTGAACTTACGCCCGTCTTTCCAACCCGGAGTAAAGTCATGAAGAAATGGAACGTCGCTGCCATGGCCGCGGTCGTTACGATCGCGGCCGGAACGTTCGGCGCAACATACGCCGCCGACAAGCTGAAAGTCGGGTTCATTTACGTCGGCCCGATCGGCGACCTGGGCTGGAGTTATCAGCACGACCTCGGCCGCAAGGCGATGGAGAAGGCGCTCGGCGACAAGGTCGAGAGCACCTTTCTGGAAAACGTGCCTGAAGGCGCCGACGCCGAACGCTCGATCGAGCAGCTGGCGCGGGCCGGCAACAAGCTGATTTTCACCACTTCGTTCGGCTTTATGGACCCGACGCTGAAAGTTGCGAACAAATATCCGAACGTGTTCTTCGAACACGCCACCGGCTTCAAGCGTGCCAAGAATATGAGCACGTATGCCGCGCGCTTCTATGAGGGCCGCTATATCCAGGGCCAGATCGCGGCGAAGATGTCCAAGTCGGGAATCGTCGGCTACATCGTCTCGTTCCCGATCCCGGAGGTTATTTCCAACATCAACGCCACCATGCTCGGCGCGCAGTCGATCCGGCCGGACATGAAATTCAAGATCGTGTGGGTGAATTCCTGGTTCGATCCGGGCAAGGAAGCCGACGCCGCCAAGACGCTTATCGATCAGGGCGCCGATATCCTCACTCAGCACACCGACTCGCCGGCGGCGACGCAAATCGGTTCGCAGCGCGGCGTCTACACCTTCGCCGAATCGTCGGACATGATCAAATTCGGACCGAAGACCCAGTTGACCGGCGATACCGACTATTGGGGCGGCTATTACACTAAGCGCGCCCAGGACGCACTTGATGGCAAGTGGAAGTCGGAAGACACTTGGGGCGGGCTCGATTCCGGCATGGTGGTGATGGCGCCCTACACCAATATGCCGGACGACGTGAAGCAGATGGCGATGAAAACCGAAGCGGACATCAAGTCCGGCGCGCTGCATCCGTTCAAGTGCCCGATCACCGATCAGGATGGCAAGACGGTGGAGTGTAAGGGCGGCAGCCATCTCGACCCCGGCCAGATCTTGAGCATGAACTGGTACGTGAAGGGCATCGACGACAAGATTCCGGGCAAATAAGTCCGAAGCACGGTAACGGCGAGAATGCAGATGGCCGGGCATCCCCCGGCCGTCTTTCTGTTTTGTTACTTGCTTGACGGGGAAAAGCGATCGTTAGGCCCAAAAACCCATGGAATAACGTTTCCCGCTATACTCCCGCGAAGGCAAGTTGGGTAAACCCGACCGGTCATCTTTTTCATGGGAGGCGGATCAATTTATACGCTTGGCGTATAACTCTGATACGCGACGGCGGCCTAGTCTGCACACGCCTTGAACGCCATCTTCTTGCGGCCGGCCAGCCGGGCCGGCGGCTAAACGAAACCAAAAGAGTGCGCGATGACGACAGCTCTCATCACCGGAGCGACCAGCGGAATCGGGCGCGCGACGGCCGACAAACTGGCGCGGTCGGGCGTCCACGTCATTGTCGTGGGCCGGAATGCGGAGCGCGGCGCAAAGACGATTGCGAAATTCGCGCCGCCGGAGGGAAAGCCGATTTCATTTCGTCCGATCTTAGTGACGCGGCGAACGCACGCGCGGTTGCGCGCCGAGCGATTGAGCTAGGAGGCGGTCAAGTCGACATCCTGATCAACAACGCCGGCATTTTTCCGTTTGGCCCGACGCACGAGATGAGCGAGAAGTCATTCGACGAAGTGTACGCCCTCAATGTGAAGGCGCCGTACTTCCTTGTTGCCGAGCTTGCCCCGTTGATGGCGCAACGCGGCCACGGAGCTATCGTCAACGTCTCGACAATGGTCGCCGAATTTGGCGCGGCGGGCATGAGCCTCTATGGATCGAGCAAAGCCGCCATTAATCTGCTGACCAAAGCCTGGGCGGCCGAATATGGCCCCCAGGGTGTGCGGGTGAATGCGGTTAGTCCCGGCCCGACCCGCACCGAAGGAACGGCAGTAATGGGTGACGCCCTGCAACAGCTCGCGGCGCAAGCGCCGGCTGGACGTCCAGCCGCCCCCGAGGAGATTGCCGAGGCTATCATATTCCTGGCGACCGACCGCGCTAGCTTCATCCAGGGCGCGGTCCTGCCGGTAGATGGCGGCAGAACCGCCGTATAATTCCGTCGCTCCGAATCGGCGGCCGTTTTCTTCATCACTTGTTCATTGTGCGATGCCGAACCGGGTCTGAACGGCGCTTTGGTGGTACCGGCTTTAATTTTTTCTTGAACCTCTTGTCCATAATGCCGGTGCGGCGGTCGGATTTTCGGCCGCCTGGCATTTCCGCCCGCTGATACTGCGGGGCACGGACAGAGAGGGCGCAACTGTGCTAAAAGAACTCAATCGCCTGACGCTGCCGGTCGCCATCTCGATCGCCTCCTTCGATGGGACGTATTTCATCGCGGCCGGCTTCTTCGAACTGACCCAGCGTGAAATGGTCCTCGGCCTTGTTGCCGGCGCGGTCAGTGGACTGGCGGTGCTGGCGGCGGTGCTTGTGCAGTCGGCAAGACATGCCGCGCCGCACGCCACCTCGTCCTCATAGAGCCCTCAGAAGCCGCGATTCACATGCTTTTCCCGCGAGCCGAGAAAATGTGGCAGCAGTTACGGGCGTTCGTGAACGACAAGTCCGGGGCTACCGCCATCGAATACGCGATCATTGCCTCCGGCCTTTCCATTGTGATTGTAGCCGCAGTCAACGGCATCGGCGCCAAGCTCAACACCACGTTTGGCTCGGTCTCGACCCAGTTGAAATAGCGAACGGGCCGCCGCGTAGGCGCGGGGTTTGATCGCCGTCCACGACGGCGTATCGCTGTTGCCTAATTTGCGCAATTTGATTTGGCGCGATCGCCACCACCAAAAAGCGGCATAGGCGAGGATGATCGTTCCGAACGGCTCCGGCACGGCGAACGCACCGAACAGCGCGAGTGCTGCCGGTGAGCTGAACCGTTCTTTCAGCGAAAGCCGCTCGATGAACGCCATTGACCGCCGTCCCGATAGACCTGGGGGCGGTCAGGTTAACGGTTTTTTTACCACGCGGCGCAGAGCGGCTAAACATGGTTAACGCAATCTGAACGGCGGCGTCGCAACCCGGCGTGTTCAGCGTCCGGCGTAGGCGTTGAGCTCGGCAAGATAGCCGTCCTTCAGCGCCCGCGGCAGCCAGGTGCTCTCGAAAGCATTGCGTGAGAGCTGCACCATCTCGCCCTTGCTGAGGCCGCCCTCCTCCTGCGTGCAGATGAAGTTCTCGTTCATGTAGCCGCGGAAATAGGCCGGGTCGTCGGAGTGTACGGTAGCGCGAATGCCGAGATCGAGCATCCGCTTTATCTCTTTCGCCTTGCTGCCGTTGGTGACGAAGGCGTTCGACACCGGACAGATGGTAAGCGCGATCTGGCGGCGCGCCACTTCCTCGATCAGCTTGTCGGAGTCGAGCACGTTGACGCCGTGATCGATGCGGTTGACGTCGATCTCCTGCAACACCTGCCGAATATGCTCGGTGGTATTGTGCTGATCGACATCGCAATGCATGGTCAAGAAGAAGCCCTCATTGCGGGCGCGCGCAAACACGTCCTTGAACTTCACCGGCGGATTGTTCTTCTCGTCGGAATCGAGGCCGACGCCGACGATCCAGTCGCGATAGGGCAGGGCCTGCACCAACGTGGTCATGGCGAACTCCGCGCTCCAGTCGCGCAGGAAGCACATGATCAACTGACTTTTGATGCCGAGAATGCGCTCGGCGTCCATCTGCGCCCGGCGAATACCGCGAACGATGACGTCGAACGCCACGCCGCGCCCGGTATGCGGCTGCGGATCGAAGAACATTTCCACATAGCGCACGTTCTGCGCATGCGCTTTGGCGAGGTAGGCGAACGTCAAGTCGTAGAAGTCCGGCTCGTGCACCAACACCCTCATGCCCTCGTAATAGATTTTCAAAAACGAGGGCAGGTCGTGGAAATTGTAGGCCGCACGCAGCTCTGCGACATCTTTATAGGGCAGCGTCATGCCGTTTCTTTTCGCCAGCTCGAACTTCATTTCCGGCTCGAGCGTGCCTTCGAGATGCACATGCAGCTCGCATTTCGGCATACCGGCAATGAAATCGCGCAAATCGCTCATGACTGTCTCCTACCGAATGTTCCCCTCCCCCTTGTGGGGAGGGGTTAGGGGCGGTGGTGTGGATTCCTCAGCGTCGGTTGATGGTACCCGCCTCCCCACCCTCCCCCACAAGGGGGGGAGGGAGCAAACATCTTGAAATCCCTACAACGTCTCCGGCATAGGCGTCGCCTTGCCTTCGGCCAATGCAAATTGCGGGATGTGCCCGAGCCCCTGCACGAAACGCGCGTCGGCGCCGAGCGTCGTCTTCCAGTCGTGTCCTTCGGTCAAAATCACGCCGGCGCCGACGATCTCGGCGCCCGCCGCGCGCGCCAGCGCAAATGTTGCGGCAAGGCTCGAACCGGTCGCGACCACATCGTCGACGACGACGACGCGGCGTTTCGACAATAGCGGCACGGCGCGGCGGTCGAGCATCAGCCGCTGTTTGCCGGACGATGTGACCGATTGCAGCTCCTCGACTAGAGCGTCGGCCAAATGGATTTTCGGCGACTTCTGCGCGATGACGTACTGGTCAAGCCCAAGCGCGCGAGAGACTTCGATGACGACCGGAATGCCAAGCGTGGCGGCGCCGACGACAATGTCGGGCTTGAGGGGCCCGAGTTTTTGCGCCAGCGCCTTGCCGACGCGCTCGCCAAACCGCACGCCCATGTCGATCACCATCAGCAGCGAGATGGCGAGCTTGTCGTTGATCGGCACGATCGGCAGCGTCATCGGCTCGCCGGCGATCTCGACGGTATAGGCCTGCATTCGGATCACCTTCTCCGTTAGGGACGTTCCGATACCCCGGCGCATTGCACGGCCCATGCCAAGTGCGTCAAGTCCCGGCGGACATTTCGGCAATCTTTTAAATGAGACGCAAACATTTTGGTGCAAGGATTTGAGCAGGAGCATGACTTGATCTCGCCGCGGATAACCAAAAGCGGCCCGAATTGAGATAGCCAATGGCAGTCGAAAAACTTCGGCGCGGCAACCTCAACCTGGCATTGATGCCGACGCTCACCGTCGGCATCGGCGTCCTGGTCTTGCTGTCGGTCGGCGCGGTGATGGCGGTGCATTGGATCGTCGACCGCGACGTCGTGCAGGATTTCGCCACCGCTCTGGTCACGCGCGTGTTGTCCGCCGAAGAAGCCGCGGTGCGGCGGCATCTCGATGCCGCGGTCCACCAGGGAGATTTCGTCGCCGCCGGCATCAGCAGCGGCCGCTACAAGCTTGCCGATCCGGCGTTTGAGGATTTTGTCGGCGGTTCATTCGCCGCAGCGCCACAGATCGACGCACTAGGGGTGGGCGATCCGGACGGCAACATGCTGCGGGTGGTTCGTCTGCCGTCGGTCACGGGACTCAAGGCGGATCGCATCAGCGTCCGCGAAGACAGCCAGTTGGGCCGGCTCGCTAACTTCATTCGCGGCCGCAAGGAGCCTTATTGGGGACCGCCGGTCTATCGCAAGGAGCGCGGCGAAACCTTCTTGAATTATTGCGTGCCGATCTGGAGCGGCGACAGCTATCTGGGTTTCGTGGTGGTCGGAATTTCAACTCAAGCCCTGTCCAGGTTTGCCGAGGAGCTCAGCGCTCCGCCGCGCTCGACGGCGTTCATGCTGTACCAAGACGACCGCGTGCTCGCCCATCCGCTGATGGCGAAAGGTACGGCGGACCCGTCGGCGAGCGACACGTTCCCGCCGTTACGATCGCTTGGCGATCCGGTCATTGCCGAGTTGGGCAGCGCGCCGCCGATCAGCGAATTCGCGCTTCGGCTGCCGCCCGGCGTTCTGGCGCGGCGATCCTCGGGCAACGGGGGATCTTACTTCGTTTTTGCCCGCGAAGTCTCCGACTACAAGGAATTGCCGATCACGGTCGGGACCTACGTGCTCACGAGCGCGATCGATGCTCCGCTTAGGCTGCTCTACTCGGCGACAGCGCTGGCGGTGGCGATGCTCGTTGTCGCCCTGATCGCCGGAGCGATCATGGCGACCGCGATCTCGCGGCCGATTCGCCGCGCTGCCAAAGGCGCGATGGCAATCGGTCAGCTCGATTTCGACCAGGTGGCGCCGCTCGGCCATAGCCTGTTTCGCGAGATCGAGAGTCTCGCGATTTCATTCAACGCCATGCTCGAGGTGCTCAAAGCGTTCGGCCGCTACGTTCCGCGCAGCCTGGTCATGCGGCTGATCAAGGAGGGCGGTTTTGGCGCCGGCACCTCGGAACGCGCCGTCGCCATCATGTTCACCGACATCGTCAGCTTCACCGCGATCTGCGAAAAGATGACGGCCATCGAAGTTGCGGCTTTCATCAATCATCACCTGACGCTGATTTCGGCCTGCGTCGAGCGCGAAGGCGGCACCATCGACAAATTCATTGGCGATGCGGTGATGGCGTTCTGGGGCGCGCCCGCTCGCATGGACGACCCCGCGGCGGCGGCCTGCCGGGCCGCGATCGCCATTCAAGAGTCTCTCGCCGCGGACAACAAGCAACGCGCCGCAGCCGGCCTCGCTCCGGTGCGCATCCGCATCGGCATCCATATGGGCCCGGTCGTGGTCGGCGATATCGGCGCGCCGAACCGCATCAATTACACCATTGTGGGCGATGCGGTGAACGCAACGCAGCGGCTCGAAAGTCTCGGCAAAACCGTGAATCCAGATGCCGAGGCCATTGTGCTGGTCAGTGGGGACGTCGTTGCGGCGGCGCCCGGGTTTCGCTTTGTCGAACGCGGCGCGCATCTCGTTAAGGGCAAGCAGCAAAGCCTCGACGTTTATCAGCTCGCCGGCGCATCCGACGGCAACGCCAGCGAGGCGAACGGAACTAAATAATCAAGCCGCGCCCTGGAGCGTTTTCGCCGCCGCCGAGTGCTGCCGGATCAGGTCGGCGAGATCGAGCCCGGGGATCTGGCCATTTTCGACGATCCAGCGTCCGCCGACCATGACGCGGTCGGCGCGGTGTGCGCCGCAGAGAACGAGCGCCGCCAGCGGATCGCCGCTGCCGGAAAAGCGCAATTCGTCGAGCTTGAACAGGGCGAAGTCGGCCATCTTGCCGACGGCGATCTCGCCGATGTCGCTGCGGCCGGCGCAAGCTGCCGAGCCCTTGGTTGCCCAGCGCAGCGCGTCAAGGTGGCTTACCCTGCCGACCCCGTAACGGCTTCGTTGCAGCAGGAACGCAGCGTGCACTTCCTGCATCAGATTCGACGCATCGTTCGATGCCGAGCCGTCGACGCCGAGGCCGACGCGGACGCCTGCCTCTTCCATGGCGCAGACTGGACAGGCGCCGGATGCGAGCGTCTGATTGCTGCACGGGCAGTGCGCAACGCTCGTGCCGGCGCGGGCAAGCCGCGCGATCTCGTCCGGCGTGAAATGAATGCCGTGCGCGAGCCATGTGCGCTCGCCGAGCCATCCGCATTCTTCCAGGTAATCGAGCGGGCGGCATTTGTAGAGCGACTGGCAGAAACGATTCTCGTCTTCGGTTTCGGCAAGATGGGTGTGCAGGCGCAGGTCGAGTCGTCGCGCCAGATCGGCGGTCGCGCGCATCAACGAGGTCGTCACCGAGAATGGCGAGCAAGGCGCGAGTGCGATTTGCACCATCGCGCCTTCGCCGCGCTGGTGATAGCGCTGCACCACGCGCTCGCAGTCGGCGAGGATCATGTCCTCGTCTTGCACGACCGAATCCGGCGGCAGCCCGCCGTCGCGCTGCGAGAGATTCATCGATCCCCGGGTCAGCAGCACGCGCGCGCCCAGGCGGCGCGCGGCGGCGACTTCGATGTCGACGGCGTCTTCGAGCCCGTTGGGAAACACGTAATGATGATCCGTTGTCATTGTCGCGCCGGACAACAACAGCTCTGCGGTCGCCAAGGTCGCCGCGAGATCAAGCGCCTCCGGCGTCAAACGCGCCCAGAGCGGATAGAGCGCTTGCAGCCAGGGAAACAATTCACGGTCGAGCGCCGCCGGCACGGCGCGCGTCAGCGTCTGGTAAAAATGATGGTGAGTGTTGATCAGCCCCGGCAATACGACATGCGCGCCGGCGTCGAAGGTCGTTACGTTCGGCGTTGCCGGCGCGCGCCCGCCGGGCACCAGCTCCGCGATGCGGCCATCGCTTACAACGATCCCGCGCTGCGCGCCGTCAGCGAAAACCGCCAGTGGGTCTTTGATCCAGAGAGCAGGACGCTCAGAATCCATTCAGAACGCTCGTCATTACGAGGAGCGTAGCGAGGAAGCAATTCAGAGTCCTCTGAAAAATGGATTGCTTCGCTTCCGTCGCAATGACGACTCAAGGGCGGTCGAAAGACGCGGCGGCGGAAGATTGCCTGGTTAGGCGGCGTGTTGCTTCCGTAGCGCAACGAGCCGTTCGAGCCGCTGCATATATTGCCGGTCGAAATGTTCTCTGAGAGACCGGCGCGGCGGCGGTAGCGAGACGATGTTTTCGGAATCGGCGCAAAACTCGCTGCAATAAAAGCGGTCCGCGGTGCTTTTCCATGCCTTATCGTGTTCGATTGCCTGGTTGCAGGTTGGGCAGCGCATGTGAGCCTCCGATATCCCGAATATTGCAACTGCGAAGGCGCCAATAAGTTCCCTTCCCACTAACGGGAAAATGTCAGCAATTTCAATGGTCCGCCTTATGGTGCAGTGCGCGGTCAAGCGATGGCGGAGAGCGGGGGCGCCCCGACGCCGCTTTGCCGGTGGATTTCGCGGCCGACCCGCAAAATCAGCGGCTCTTGGAATCGCGGCGCCACGATCTGCATACCGATCGGCAGTCCGTCCTGTGACAAACCCGCGGGCGCGCTCGCGGCGGGCAGGCTAACGAGCGTGATCAGGTAAGCGGGCGCAATCCAGTCGATATAATTGTCGAGCTTGCGGCCATTGATGGTGTCGGGGAAATTCATCTCGACTGGAAACGGCTTGACCGGCGCCGCCGGCGTCAGCAGCACATCGAAACGCTCGAACAGCTTGCGGAAGCGATGAAAAATGTCTTCGCGTACGTGTTCGGCCGCGGCGTAGTCGAGTGCAGTCAACTTCATTCCGGCTTCGACGTTGCCTCTCAGGTTGGGGCCGAATTCGGCCAACTGCGAAAGCCGCTGGTATTGCTGGCCGACCATCCAGAAGCCGCGCCAGGTCTGATAGGCGGCGCGGCCGGCGCTGACGTCGAATTCGATCTGCTCGACCTCGGCCCCGAGTTTTTGCAGCGCGGCCGCCGCGCCGCGGCAAATGGCATCGACCTCCGGTTCAACGCCAATGCCGGCAATGTCGGAGACATAAGCGACGTGCAGGCCATTGATATCGCCGCCACGCTTTAGCGCGGCGGCTGCGCTCTGCCACGGCGGCGCCACCGAGATCGGCGAAATGCGCGAAAAGCCGACGAGCGCGTCGAGAAACAGCGCGGCGTCTTCGGCGTCGCGCGCCAGCGGGCCGTGAACTTGGCCGTAGTCCCACGGCAGGTGCAGCGGATGGCTCGGCACCAGGCCGGGCGTCGCGCGAATGCCGAAGATGCCGCAGAAGGCGGCAGGAACGCGAACGGAGCCGCCGAAATCCGTGCCCTGCGCAATCGGCAGCATGCCGGCTGCCACGGCGGCGGCGGAGCCGCCTGACGATCCGGCCACGCTTAATGCCGTATTCCAGGGATTTCGTGTCGGCCCGAACAGCACATTGGTCGTGTTGGCGCCAGCGGCGAATTCCGGCGTGTTGGTCTTCGCCAGCACAATGGCGCCGGCGGCTTTGAGCCGGCGGACCGCTTCGGCGTCCTCCGCCGGCACATAGTCCTTGTAAAGCGGCGAGGCATAGGTGGTGCGAATGCCGGCGGTCGGCGTGATGTCCTTGATGCCGATCGGCAAGCCATGCAGCGCGCCGAGCGTGCCGCCTTTCATCACTGCGTGTTCGGCGCTCCGGGCGGCATCGCGTGCTTGTTCGGCGGCCACCGTGACAATGGCGTTGATTTGCGGATTGAGCGCTTCGATCGCCGCCAAATAAACGTCGAGCACTTCGAGCGGACTGATGCCGCGCGAGGCAATGAGGCGCACCAGCTCGCGGGCCGACATGTGCAGCAGACTCTTGTCGGCCATGGCGTAGCTACTTTCCCGACCAGTGCACGAAACGCCGCTCGATTAACAAGAACAGAAGATTGAGGCCATAGCCGAGTGCACCCGCGGCGAAGATCGCCGCGTACATGCGCGGCATTTCGAACAATTGCTGCGCTTCGAATACGCTGTGACCGAGGCCGTCCTGTGAGCCGATGAACATCTCCGCGACCACGATGATCACCAACGCGAGCGACACGCCATTGCGAAGACCGATGAAAATCTGCGGCAGCGACTCGAGCAGCATGACATCGAACAGGACGCGCAGTCGCGAAGCACCCATGACCTTGGCGGCGAGAAGCCGCGTCTTGCGCGCGTTCATCACCCCGTAAGCGACGTTGAAGAGGATGACGAGGATCGCGCCGAACGCGGCTACGGCGATCTTGGTCTCGTCGCCGACGCCGAACAGCACCAGGAACAGCGGGAACATGGCGGAGGCCGGCGTCGAGCGAAAAAAATCGATGACGAATTCAAGCGAGCGGTAAATCCGTTCGGAGGAGCCGAGCACGATGCCGAGCGGAATGGCGATGACGGCGGCGATCGCGGTCGCCGCCGCGGTCCGGTACACGGTCTTGACGAAATCGAAGCCGAGCGGGCCGCCATCCATGCCTTGCCACAGCGAGGCGAAGGTCGAGAGCGGTGAGGGGAGCAATACCGGATCGACCCATTGCCAATAGGACGCGATCGACCACAAAGCGAGTAGGCCGGCGACGCCGACAATCGGCAAGAACGCTGTGGCGCGCTCGGAATTCATGGCCGGCGCACCTCGCGCTGGAACACCTCGAGGCACTCCGCCTTGGTTTGCACGAAAACCGGATCGGAGAGCGTCGCTTCAGTGCGCGGCCGGGCGACGTTCACCGGCGTGAAGGCCGCGACCCGCGCCGGATGCCGTGACAGCAACAGCACGCGGTCGGCGAGGAACACCGCCTCTTCGAGGTCGTGCGATACCAGTACCGTCGTGGTGCCGGTTTCCATAAAGATGCGCTGCAACTGCGCGCGCATGAACAGCGTCATCTCATAGTCGAGCGCGGAGAACGGCTCATCGAGGAACAGGATTTCAGGTTCGACTACCAGCGCGCGCAGGATCGACACCAATTGTTGCTGGCCGCCGGACATTTGATAGGGATAAAGCGCAAGATCGAGCTTGATGCCGAGATGCGCGACGAGCGCTTCGGTGCGCGCCCGCCGCTCCGCCTGCGGCACGTTCATCAGCTTTAACGGGTAGGCGATGTTGTCGAAGGCGCGCAGCCAGGGAAACAATGCCTCGCGATAGTTCTGGAACACATAGCCGAACTTGACGTCGGAAAGCTTCCGGCCGTCGAACAGAATCTGTCCGTTGTCGGGCGCAATGAGTCCGGCAATGGTGTTGATCAGCGTGGACTTGCCGCAGCCATTCGGCCCGAACACCGAAACCAGCGCGCCGCGCGGAATGTCGAGATCGAAATTGTCGTAGATGACGGTGGTGCCGAAGCGTTTGCTCAAACCGCGGATGGTGACATGCGGACGCGGTTCCGGCGCGGCCGCGCTCGGCGCCGCCTCGGCCGGTGGCGCAGCCTGCGGCGCATCATTCACGGCGTTTGCCCAAAACCGCCATCAGAACGGCTGCAAATACTTTTTTACGTCGACTTTTTCCGGAACGACGCCAACGTCGTGCCCGAAGTCGGCGAAAGTCTGCAGGTCGGCGATTTGCTTCGCCGTCATGTCTTTCACCATGACGTAGCCGAGCATCGGGACGGTATCGACGACGCTTTCGGGCGTCAGGGTGTTCTTGAGCAGATGCTTGCGCGCGCTTTGCGGATCGCTGGCGATCAGCGCCAATGCCCTGGCCCAGGCTCGGGCAAAGCGTCTGGCGACCTCGGGCCGTTTGCCGATAAAATCGGACGAGAAGGCGCAACCGGCGGCAAAAGGATCGGCTTCGGGGTCGTTGAGCACGTATTTGGCGATCACGCCCGCCTCGACGGTCTTGGCGAAGCCGAGCTGGTTCATGACGCTGGCATTCGGTTCGAGCGTATAGCCGCCGTCGAACGTGCCGGCTTTCATGGCGTTGATGTGCTGACCCATGTCGAGCTGATCGATGGTGTAATCGCCGTCGTGCAGGCCGACCTTGGCGAGAATGCCCTTGGCGGTGTTGAGATTCGCCGGTCCCGGCGCCGACATTAATTTTCGCCCCTTGAAGTCCTTGAGCGACGTGACCTGGTCGGCGAGGCCCGAGCGGACGACGAACTGTTCCATGCGATGCGTCGCGTTCTGGCCGTTCATGGCGATATACATCGCCGCGCCGGGTTTCTTCAGGTTGGCGTTGAGCCCTTCGAGCGTGACCAGGACGACCGAAACTTCGATCTGCCCGGTGATTAGCGCGGCGACATTAGCCGGGCCGCCCATCAGCGTGATGGTCTGCGGTTCCAGATCGAGCTCCTTGAAGTAGCCGAGATCGAGCGCGACGAAATAGGGCAGCGACGACGAAACCGGGAAGACGCCGACATTCACCTTCTCCGCGCTGTGGGCGCCGCTCGGCGCCGCGGCCAGCAGCGCGGCAGTCGCCGCCGCAATGAAAACTCGTCGGACAAACATTGGTAAAACCGTCATCATGACGGGCAGTGCCAAGCAAAGCCCGTGCCGCGACGACACTACTCGCCGGCGTCGATGATGGCGATGCAGGGCCCGCCGCCTTGGGGTCCCTGATGCATGGCGTCGACGGAGACGAACACCGCCGGATCGCCAATCGCGGCGGCGGCGACGCCGCCGACCGCACCCTTGGCGTGGCGGTGCCAGGCCACATCGGAATCGTCGAGCATGATCTGGCGGCGGCCGCGCAGCTTGCCGGTGCGGTCGGCCTCGCACTTCATGAAGCAATTGACCAGCCGCCCCTTGAGATCTTCGGCACGCGGCCGCTCGGGCAGATCGAGCCCGGCATTGCGGATGGATTCGTAGATACCGTCGATGTCGAGTGCGTCCTTCATCACCGAATGGCCGATGCGATAGCGGCCCCCGGTGCCTTTTTTGTTGCCGAGCAGCACGATCTGCGCCTGGGTCAATTCCACGCCGGACGAGCACGACGCGACTGAGGAATAAAGGTCGAGGTTGCGGCAAATCTCTTCCGCCTTCGGCATCTTGATCTCATGGAGCCCGACGGCGATGCCGAGTCCCGTGGTGCCGTTCGAGACGCCCATGGATTCGTGGACTTCGCAGAACACCTCCTTGCCGCGCTGGTGCGCATCGAGCACGGAGTCGACGGTAAGGAGCGGCGTCTTGGTCTGCACGTAATGTACGTCGGCCGGATCGGAAATGCCGGCGTCGCGCATGGCGGCGCGCACGCCGTCGGCGACTTTTTCCACCATCCCCGGCCGGCCGATGTCCTCGGGAAAAATCTCCGCGCTCATGGCGGTGCCGATGACCAACCGGGATTTGTCCGCCGGGCCGGTCTTGGCGTTGCGCGCGAACACCGTCGCATGCGGGGTGATGACGCCGTCGCAGCCGCCCGACCACACCATCGGGATTTGCGCGATCTCATGCTCGGAGCGGTCGCCGAGTTTCTTCAGTACCGCGCGGAACGCCTGGTCGGCGAGGATGCGGGTGAAATCGTTGACGCCGCCATTGCCTTCGGTCTTGCCGATGACGGCGATCACTTCATCGGCCTTGAACTGGCCCTTCTTGATCGCCGCTTCCATGCCCGAGGCGTCCTGCACGTTCTTTAATTCCACCTTGGCGACTTCAATGGCCATTGCCTTCAACCTTCGCTGGTTCCAACAATAAAAAAGCTCTCGTCATGCGCGGACTTGATCCGCGCATCCATGTGGAAGCGTCGATATCAAAGCCCCAACGACTAGTGCACGTTCAATCGCAGAATGGATTGCCGGGTCAAGCCCGGCGATGACGCTCGGAATTCAGCCCGACCGCACCCACGGTTTGACTTCACCGTGCAGCATTTTGTCGAAGCCCGCGCCACGGTCGATCATCGCTGGCGCAGCTTTGCGTTGCTCTCTGAGATTGGCGCGCAGCGCCGCGGTTGCCGGCGCCTCGATATCGAACAAACCGTCGGCGGCCGCGAGCAACACCACGCCGTAATGCTCGCGCGCCGCTTCGGGCGAGACCTTGCCGTCGATGGCGTCGCGCTGGACCAATTCCGGTTCACGTTCGAGCGGATCGCCCCAGCCACCGCCGCCGGTGGTGACGACGCGGACAATCTCGCCGGCACGCACCGGCTCGCCATCGACCAGGCCGCCGAGATCGTGCGGACCTGTGCCGTCCGCATCGACGGTGACGCAGAACGGCGTGCCGGCCTTGCCGCCGTTTAAGCCATAGCAGCCGAGGCGCACCCGGTCGGCGGTAACGATGGTGCGGCAATCGACCAGCGCGCGGTAATGCTTGTCGTAGCCGAGGCCACCGCGGCGCTTGCCGACGCCGCCGGAATCGGTGCGCAATGCGAGTTTCTCCACCAGCAGCGGAAAGCGGGTCTCAGTGAATTCGGCCGGCTGGTTGCGCGAGTCGGGCACGATGTGGATGGCGTCGCTGCCGTCGGCGTAATAGCGCCCGCCGGAGCCGCCGCCCAAAACTTCGCGCGAGAGAAACGGCGTGCCGTTTTTGTCGGCGCCGTAAAAGCCGGTGTAGCGGATGGTCTCCTGATCGGCCGGCATGCGGCCTTCGGCGGCTTGCGCCACCACTCCCGCCAGAAGGCCGAGGCAGCGCAGCAGCACGAAGGAGCGCGCGTTGGTCGCCGCCGGCCATTCCGGCGTAATCAGCGTGCCCTTCGGCGGAAACACCACGTCGAAGACTTCGCAGACGCCTTCGTTGACGTGAATTTCCGCGGCGCGCTCCGGCGTGTCGGCGAGGTTGCGCAGGATCGGCGCGATCCATTTGATCAAAAAGGCGCCGCCGGCATAGTCGGCCGGCCAGTTGATCGGCCCGTCGGATTGCGGATCGGTGCCGGTGAAGTCGAGCGTGATGCGGTCGCCCTTTTTGATCAGCGTCAGCGCGAGCTTATGCAGCTTCGGATCGGTGACGCCGTCGTGCTCGACGTAATCTTCCCAGCGGTATTCGCCGTCGGCGATTTTCGGCAACAACTCGTCGCGGAAGGTATCGCGGCAGGTGTCGAGGATTGCCTGGAAACAGGCTTCGACCGTCTCGCGGCCGAGGCGCGCGAACAGTTCCGCCATGCGGCGCGCGCCCATCAGGCAGGCTTGCACTTCGCTGTCGAGATCGGCGGCGAGCGTCTCGGGCACGCGGGTGTTGCGCTTGACGATAGTAAAGACCGCATCGTTGCGCACACCGGCGTCGTAGAATTTGACCGGCGGCACCGCGAGGCCTTCCTCGAACACCGTCGTCGCGGTGCCGGGCATGGAGCCCGGCACGCGCCCGCCGATGTCGTCATGGTGGCCGAACGCCTGGATATAGGCGACGACTTCGCCGTCGTGAAACACCGGCACCGTCGAGCACAGATCGGGCAAGTGCCCGATCGAGCCCTCGGTCAGATAAGTGTCGTTCATCAGAAACACGTCACCGGGCCGCATGGTCTCGGGCGGGAAATCGCGCACCACGGCATTCGGCATCGCCGAGTAGGAGCGGCCGGTGAGCTTTCGGCAATAGCGGTCGAACAGGCCGACGCGGTAATCGTGCGCTTCGCGGATCATCGGCGAGCGCGCGGTGCGCTCGATGGCATATTCGATCTCCGCCTCGATGGAGTTGAGCGTGCCTTCGACGATTTGCAGGACGATGGGATCAACCTCGCGCCGCGACAGATCGGGCGCGGTCGGCCAGGGAAATTGGTTCGTCTGCAGGTTCATCGCTGCCTTGGCTCCACTAGCTTCGTTTTATGCGGTCAATAGGTCACGTTCAACCGGACTTGGGCTTTGAAATTGTAGACCGGGTAGTCCTTGATGATGGGTACGCCGATTTCAAGCGATAGGGAAATGTGATCCGTGAGGCTGCGCCCGACCCTGGCGTCGAGCGGCAAAAAGAGCCGCCCGGTTTGACCGGTGACCGGATCGCCGAAATTCACTCTTATATCCGCGCTGGGAAAGAACGCGACGAACCAATCGTCGGGGAGTCCTAGATTGAGGTACGGCGCCAATTGCAGATTGCTAATGTTTCGTTTGGCCGGATCGCCGGCGAAGCTCACGTCGTATCTTGCGAACGGCTCGAGATAACTGCCGGACAGCATGTCCGGCAGTCCGTAGCGAAAACCGGCAATCGGCATGATTTGCCATTTGCCGCTGCCAAGGGTATCGCCGCCGGTCGGCGCGATCAGCCGCGCGCCGAAGCCGCCGGCCCAGCGTGAATCGAAATTGTAGGCGTAGATAGCTTGGACGTCGGCGTCGCCGAGGCCGCCAAGGTCGTTGCCGTTCGGGTTACCGGTGGAAACCGGATTCGTTATGACGAGCGGCAGGTCGCCGCGCAGCACGATCAGCGATTGTGCCGACAACTCCATGCGGTGATCGAAACGCAGATTCGTCGTGTCGGTCGTGGTGGTGGCGAGCGAGCCCAGCGCCGCGCCGCTGCCGGGCTTGGTCTGGTAGCCGTACAGCACCTGGAAAAGGTTTTGCGGCGGTTCGAAGACGTCCTGACCGGTGTTCGGCCTCTGATCCGGCGTGCTTGATTGCTGCGACATTGCCGTGCCTGGCGTCAGAGTGACCAAGCCGGCCAAGATCGCGGCGGCGATGCGGCGCAATTCCCTCACTTCGCGATCGCCGGCGGCGCGCTCGCCGGAGCGCTCGGCGAGAAGGCGAGTGTTACCCAGGCATTCCAGCCCGACGGCCGATTCTCCGCCGCGAATTCCCAATATCCCTTCAGGTTCAGATAAGCCTGCATGGAACCGGCCGGGATGATGAAGCCAACCTGCGGACCGATCCCGGCCACGCGGGATTCATCCGTTCCCAGAAACGCTGCAGCGCCGCTGTCCGGCGTTATCTGTTGATAGAAATAGCCAACGGCGCCGACCAGGATGGTCTTGGTGACGAACTGTGAAGCGGCCCAGTCGACATGCCAGTCGATGCCGTTGGTATAGCCGGTGCTCGGATTGGTGAAGTTGCCGGTTAAGCCGGTGATGACGGAGAATTCGTGTCCGGTCTTGGGATCGAGATAAGTGTAAGCGGCGCCGCCGTCGAGCGCGCCATGGCCGATACCGAGATTGGCAAGGCGGCTCGAATCGTAAGTGCCGACGGGCAGGTCGCCCATGGCGTAGATCATCCAGTTGTTGACGCCTGAATTCCAGCGCAGTGAGGCTTGCGGAAACATGTCGCTGAAACCGCCGCGCGCGTCGCTGATTTCGCCTTGCCGCGTGGCTGTGAAAGGACCGGCATTGACAGTCAGCGTGCCGTTGATGTTACCGCTGCTGTAGCCGACGGCCTCCCCGAGGCTTACCGCGAGCTGGCCGCCGAGTACCGTAGTCGCAAACACGTAAGTCGGCGACGCCAGCACGAGATCGGAGTGCGCGGCCAAATTCACATTGAGGTTGACGTTGACGGTGGGATTGAGCTTGCCGATCGTGACCTCGCGCGCGGCGGCGACGCTGCCGGCTGCGTCGAGCGACGTGTAATAGTTGATAAGTCCCAACGACCATCCGGGCACCTGCGGCGCCGCTGCGAGGCTGCCGAACTCGCCGGGAAGCCAGAAGCCGATACCGCCTTCGTCGGCCAACGCGCAACTCGCTGCGGCGCCAAATCCCGTTGCGGCAAGCAATGCCGCGGCGAGTGTCCGAAAGAGGCGTTGCGCTCTCTCGTCACGTATTATGGTGTCGGCTGGAGTTGTCTGCTTCATCGCCGCGCTCCGCGAAGACGCTCAGGCGCGAATCGGTGACTCAATGGCTATGCTAGTGGGGATTGACGTGATTGAGAATCGCAATCTGCCGTGACAACGCCTTGCGCTTGCTCGCGTCAGCTAGAGGTCTATGACCGCGGCGGGTCGAGGCTGCTCATATTCGTCGTCTCAGTTGACGGGTTGCGCCTCCGGGAATTTCCATGTGCCGTTCAAAATTTCGGCGCGGGGGCGGTAGAGCCGCACGGTGTAATTCCAGCCCGATATGATCGGCAGGCAATTGGGGATCTTGCCGTCGCAACCGCCGAACTGAATATCGACAGCACCGTCAGGGCTCTTTTTCGCGGTGATGCTGTTCAGCGAATAGGCGTCGTATTGGTTCTTCTCGAAATAGCCGGCGGCGTTGTAGACCGTGACCGACCAAAAGGCATCAACCGGCACGTCGCCGACCTTGAGCTTATAAACCGTCTTGCCGTCATTCTTGGCCGGCACGGCGCCCATATAGATGGCATCCTTGTCGGGATTGCCGCCCCAACCGGCCGCGGTGCCGATCAGATGCTTAATCGGATCGACCTCATCTTTGGTGCCGAAGGCGTGGCTGAATCCGTCCGAATGAGCGGCGAGCGTCAATAAAGCTTGGCGGATTTCCTTTTGGCTCTCAGGATCCCAGTTCGGGACCTCGAACGTGCCCGGATTGCTTTGGCTGACTTTGATCGCGTCTTGCAACGCATGGACTTTGGCGAGGTCGTTCGGGTCCGCCGGATCGACCAGCGTGCGTATCCCCGCCACGGCGTAGCGCGTGCCGACAGCCTCACGCGTGAGCCGACGAGAACCGGGTCCGTAATAGACCCCGGGCACGTAGTGATCCTCGTCGATGACCTGAAGCGACATGAAGCGATTGCCGGCATCGGGCATGGTGATCGTGACCGGCCCAGCGTCGAGGTCAAAAACCGCGAACGAATAAAGCGTATCGCGATTAAGCCGGATGATGGTCTGATGGTCGATCGCCGCGGGTTCGCGGTGGTGTCCGAGCTTTCCTAGGCCGTCGGCATCTTTGACCAGATTGCCCATGTAGACGTCAGATTCCGCGCGGGCAAAATTGTCAACCGTGACCGGCTTAAGGTCGCCCGCCGGCGATTGCGCGAACGCGTCGCCGTTCACCATGACGCAAGCCGTAAAAGCCATGATCGCCAGCTTGGTTGTCATGATCACTCCCCGGAATGGGATAGCGCGCGCCGGTCTGATTGAGCCTCAAACGGAAAAACCACCCTCCAGTCCTTCTTCATGCTGATGACATCCCAGCCCTTGTTCTTGGCTTCGTCATAGAGCGCGGGCGAAAAGGTGCCGACCTTGCTTGCGGGCAGGCCCAAGGCCGGGCCGTAGGCATATTCGCGCGGCGCATCGTCGTGCAGCACCAGCATCATCAGCCGGGCGCCGTCACCGGCGCCGGTATATTCCAGCATCTGCCGGTCGCCGTCCGAATTGCCGAATGCGGCGTGTGGACGGCGGCCGATCACGAGATGAATGCCTTCGGGTTTGCCGGCCTTGTCGTCGTTCAGCAGCAGCCGCGGCTCCTTGGTAAGGAACGGCCTGCCGCTCTTGTCATAGCCGAACTTCGTACCTCCCGCGGTGCCGACGACCTGTTCCGGGGGAATGCCGTAAACGCGACGCGCATAGACGCGCACGAAATCCTGGCCGCCGCCGGTGACAATGTAAGTCTTAAAGCCGCTGCCGCGCATGAAGTTCAGAACTTCCAGCATCGGCTGATAGGTCAAGTCTGTGTACGGTCGGTGCCAGCGCGGGTGTTGCGCAGTCTCCAGCCATTTCGCCGCTTCGCTTTCAAATTCATCCACCGACATCCCGCTCAAAGTGGCGGCGAGGATTTTCTCGAGGTCGCGCAACGGCAGTTTGGCGATGGCTTCCTGGTTGCCCGACAGCACAGTCTTGAAGGGCTCAACATTCTTGAGTTCGGGTTTTTGCGCGACCAGAGCCGGTACGCGATCGAGGCAGTAAACCACCTGCGTATACATGGGATGCTCAACCCACAGCGTGCCGTCCTGATCGAAGGTGGCGATGCGCTCCTCGTCCGGAATGAATTTGGGACTCGCCGGGTCGGTCGTGATTTTTATGAAATCGACGATCGCCTTCTTCGCCGCGCCGTCATTCCAGGACGGCAGGGGATCGTTTTGCGCCCACGATGGGGCCGTTCGCCCGCAAATAGCGATGAGGATAATCGCTGCGGCCACAAACCATTTGCGCACGGCGATATTGCTCCAGATCAGCGGCTGCGCTGTTCGATCTGCTCTTTGATCATCTCGTTCAGGGTGCCGCGGACGCGTTCGGGATCGATCGACCGCCGAAGCTCCTGCCGCTGCTTGATGCCCTCGAGCGTGCTTTCCAGGATGTTCGCCGGGTTGAAGCTCGGCGGAAACGAGCGCGGCGGGAACTCCTTGAACGTCCCCACAAACTGGAAAACATCGTCCATGACGCCGTAGACGCCCCCGACCTCATCGAGGAGCCAATCCCAGTAGGTATTGGACGTCATGTCCGCCCGCTCAAAAGGGTCCTGGTACAGGTTGAAGATCTTCTGCAAGCGCAGCGTGGTGAAGGGCTCAGCCCAGATACCCATCGTCCCTTCCTTGCGCTGTTCCGAGAAGACGTATTTCCAGTCGCCTTTGCGCATCCCGACCAGCAAACCGTCATCGTCGGAATAGAAAAACGCGTTGCGGGCGCTCTTGACGTTGTTGTTATTCGTGGCTGAGCCGCGGACGCTGCGCAGCAACTGCGACTGGTCATAGCCGTCGAGATGGACCTTATAGTTGATGCCGTTCGCCACGTAGCCGGTCTTCAGCTTGTTGACGATGTCTGGCTCGCCGGCGATCGCGCACAGCGTCGGTATCCAGTCGTTGTGGCTCATGATCTCATTGGTAACCGTGCCGGGTGCAATCACGCCCGGCCAGCGTACCAGGCAGGGCACGCGAAACGCGCCTTCCCAATTGGTGTTTTTCTCCGAACGGAACCAGGTCATGGCGCCGTCCGGCCAGGTGTTCATGTGCGGGCCGTTGTCGCTGGTGTAGACGACGATAGTGTCGTTCGCGATGCCCATGCCGTCGAGCGCCTTGAGCAAGCTGCCGATCGTGTCGTCGTGCTCGATCATGCCATCGACGTATTCGCTGCTGCCGTGCTGATAGCGGCCGCGATGGGACTCGCGCACATGCGTGCGCAAATGCATCCGCGTGGAATTGAACCAGACGAAAAACGGTTTGCCGGCATTGTGCTGGCGCCGCATGTAATCGATGGCGGCGGCGGATGTTTCGTCGTCGATCGTCTCCATCCGCTTCTTGGTGAGCGCTCCGGTATCTTCAATCGTTTGCTTGCCGATCTTGCCGAAGCGCGGGTCGACCGTCGGATCGTCCACATCGGTCGCCTTGCAGCGGAGTACGCCGCGCGGACCGAATTTGGCGCGATAGGCGGGGTCTTTTGGATAATCGGGGAGTTCCGGCTCTTCTTCGGCATTGAGGTGATAGAGATTGCCGAAGAACTCGTCAAAGCCGTTGACCGTGGGTAGCGACTCGTTGCGGTCACCGACGTGATTCTTGCCGAATTGGCCGGTGGCGTAACCAAGATTTTTCAGCAATCCGCCGATCGACGGATCGAGCTGGCTCATCCCCATCGGCGCGCCGGGAAATCCGACCTTGCTCAGCCCGGTGCGGATGATGTGCTGCCCGGTCAGGAAAGCCGAGCGGCCCGCCGTGCAGGATTGCTCACCATAGTAATGCAGGAATTTGAGGCCCTCACTTCCGATGCGGTCGATGTTCGGCGTCTCATATCCCATCAGTCCCTGCGAGTAGGTGCTGAGGTTCGTAATACCGATGTCGTCGCCGAAGATGACGAGAATGTTCGGCCGCTTGCCGGACGGCGCCGGCCGATCCTGAGCCGCGGCAGTATTCATCGCCGTCGCCCCAGGCAAAGTAGAGACGGCGGCGAGTGTGGTAGTCGCGAGCAAGATTTTGCGGCGGCTCAAATTATGCCTGCTGCCGCCTTCTTCCGTGGCGCTCATGGCGTTCTCCCGGTTTTGCTCGAAGCTCGCATCGAGCCGGTCGATTTATTTGTTCAGCTGCCGCACGTCCCGCGCCATTTCCAGGCAGGTGACGAGGCCGGTGTAGCTCGGCAGCGCACTGCGCTCTGATCCGACACAGTTGGCCTTGTCAGACGGCGTGAAGCTCGACCATTCACCCACGAGCGTTTGCCGCACGGTCTGCTCGCTCTGCACGCATTGCGAAAACGCCAAATCCGGACCGCCCCTTTCGCCGGGGCTTGCCGCTTGTTGGGCGATGCCGCGGCAAACCGGATCGACGTTGAGGGTGGGTACATCGTCCGCGCGCGCCATGCCGGCTCCGGCAATCGCGAAGGCGAGCAGGAGCGCTTGGCAAACTATCGTGCTTCGAACCATGTGAATGCCCCTCGTCGTGACATCGCAGTCTTTAGTTTCGGCCGCGCGGTGCAACACCGCTCGCGCCGCCCTTCGTTACTGCCCTTCGTGGCTCTTCATCATCTGTTCGACCTTTTCCTTGACGGCCTGAAGGTTGAAGGAGGCCGCCTGCTGCATCGGTGGATAGTCGATGAACGACTGCGCCGCCGCTCCGACCGTTTGCTGAACCTGGACGAAGCGCCAAAACTCGCGCGCCATGAAATCGTTCATGTACCCGCCACCCTGGTCGTTGAGCGTCTGGCCGCGAATTGAAGGCGTCCGCTCGAACGGATCCTGGCGCAGATTGACGATGGTCGGCATGTCGGTCGCGACCTTCTCGCCCGGCCAGCCGAACGGTTGCTGGTAGAACTGGAACTTGAAGTCGTCGAGACGAATTGCGCCGAGTTGCGATTCACCGAAGTAAAAAATCTCGTGGCGGGCGGAAGGCCCCTTGCCGGTTAGCAAGTCTGTCTGGTTGTAGCCGTCGAGATGGTTCTTGTAGGTCCGGTCGCCGAGCTGTACGCCCTGCGAAACTTGCTGGACGATGTTTGGATTTCCCGCCGCTGCCACCAGCGTCGGGAGCCAGTCGAGCCCGGAAAAGATGCCATTTTCCACCGTGCCCGGCTTGATCTTGCCCGGCCAGCGCGCGATGCACGGCACCCGGAAACCGCCCTCGAACACGGTGCCTTTGGTCGCGCGGAACGGCGTCATGCCGCCGTCGGGCCAAGTGAAGACCTCGGCACCGTTGTCGGTCGTGAAGATCACGATGGTATTATCGGCGATCCCGATGTCGTCGAGATGCTTAAGCAAGTCGCCGATGTCGTCGTCCATCTGCGCCATGCCGGCTTCTTCGAGGCCGAAATTGCTCTGGAAGTTCATCTTCGCCTGGTACTTCTGCGCCAGGTAGGTGAACACGTGCATGCGCGTGGTGTTGTGCCAGATGAAGAACGGCTTGCCGGCCGCCTTGGCGCGGTCCATGAAGCCCTTCGACTGCTCGACGAGTACCTCGTCGAAGGTCTCCATGTCGTATTTGGCGTCGCGGCCCTTTTGCCACATCTGGTGGTCCGCGCTCATGTCCTTGAACGGCTTGAGCGGGCCTTCGTCGACAATGCGCTGCTTGCCGACCTTGCCCCAGCGCGGCATCACCGTTTGATCGTCGGTATCGGTCGTCCACGAGTGCACCAGGTTGCGCGGGCCGTATTTGTCGATCCAGTCCTGCGGGTAGTCGAACCAATACGGATCGGACATCGCGTCGAGGTGATAAAGGTAGCCGAAGAATTCATCGAAGCCGTGCAAGGTCGGCAAGTATTTGTTCAAGTCGCCGAGATGGTTCTTGCCGAATTGTCCCGTCGTGTAGCCCATTGATTTGAGGATCAGCGCCGTTGTCACGGACTGATCGGGCATCCCGACATCGGCGCCAGCCTGACCGACCGTGGTGAGGCCGGTGCGGAGCGGTATTTGTCCGGTAATGAAATTGGCGCGGCCGGCGGTGCAGCTCGCTTCCGCATAGTAATCGGTGAAGCGCATGCCTTCGGCAGCGAGCTTGTCGAGGTTCGGCGTCTTTCCCGACATCATGCCCTGGTGATAGGCGCCGACGTTGAACCAGCCAACGTCGTCGCCCATGATCACCAGGATGTTGGGTTGCTTGCCCGATGATGCGGGTTGCTGCGCCTTTGCGGCCGAAATCGGCGCCGCCGAGCCCAGCGCCGAGGCGGCAGCAAGGGTGGTGCTCGCGAGCAGAATTTTGCGGCGGCTCAAATCGAGTTTGTTATTGCCTTCATCGGCGCTCATGACGCTCCTCCCTGTTTCGCACTGACGGCGCAGCGAAATCCGATGTGACTGGTTGAGGTGTCGATCGGCTGCGCGTGACGCGCAGCCGGCCGGTAGCGGCGGCAATAATTCGGCGCGCACAGATGCGAGCCACCTTTCAGAACCTTGCGCGGGATTTTGATGTTGGGCTGGCGCGGGTCGCAACTTTCCGCTTCGCGGTTCCCGCGCGGGCGATCCGGAGCGCAGCACGGCCGGTCGGAGCCGGCCTCATGCCGCGGTGACCACCAATCCGCGGTCCACTCCCAAACGTTGCCGATCATGTCGTAGAGGCCATAACCGTTCGCCGAAAACACGGTCACCGCCGAAGTGCGCTCGTAGCCATCGGTCGCGAGATTCTGTTGCGGGAAATCGCCTTGCCAAGTGTTGGCGAAATGTTTGCCGCCGGGCGCGAATTCGTCGCCCCAGGCAAACTCAGCGGCGTCGAGGCCGCCGCGCGCGGCAAACTCCCACTCGGCTTCGGTCGGCAACTCCTTGCCGGCCCGGACCGCGTAAGCCTCGGCATCGCGATAAGCGATATGCACGACAGGATGATGGTCCAGTCCGCTGATCGAGCTGCGCGGACCGTTGGGCCGCCGCCAGTTGGCGCCGAATTTGAATCTCCACCACTGCGACCAATCGCGCAGATCGACCGGACCTTTCGGCTGCGTGAACACCAGCGAGCCGGCCTTGAGCATATGCGGCAGCGCCCCCGAATAGTCGGCGGCGGTCGGTTTGACTTCCGCGACGGTGACGTAGCCGGTCTCGTTGACGAACTTGCGAAACTGTTTGTTGGTGACGGGCGTGCGGTCGATCCAGAAATCGTCAACCGACACGTCATGCGCCGGCGCCTCTTCCGGATAGTGCGTGTCCGATCCCATGCGGAAGGTGCCGCCGGGGATGAACACGACATCGAAAGCCCCTTCACGACCCACCGACGTTGCTCCCTAAACGACCTTCACAAGCAGCCGGCGCGAGCAAAGCACGTCGAGAATGCGAAATCCGAAGTCCCGTCGCTATAGTTGCGAGTGGTGCTAACAAGTCGTCGACGGATAGCGTCGGGATATCGGTAAAAATGAAATTAGTCCGGGATGGCGAGTAGCCGTAGGCGAGGCTGTTGCCTGACGCGATTTAAAATGTTCGCCCGGTCTTCGCTTTGCGTCGCCGATCCGGCATAACTTCCAGTCTCAATTGGCGGCAAGTGGAGGCTATTGTGACTTTGCCAGATTCAATCTCGGAGCGGGCGCGGCAGGGCGCCCAAGTTCGCCGCGACGTGCTCGGCGCGGCTTACGTCGATGCCGGCAAGCAAAAGGCCAATCCGTTTACCCAGCACTTTATCGAGTTCACGCAAACCCAGTGCTGGGGCAATGTGTGGCTGCGTGAAGGCCTTTCGCACAAGACGCGCAGCATGCTCAACGTCTGCATGCTCGCCGCTTTGGCGCGGTGGCACGAATTCGAGGTGCATATTCGCGGCGCACTCAACAACGGCGTCACACCCGAGGAGATCGCCGAGATCTTGCTGCACACCGCGGTTTACGCCGGCATCCCGATCGCATCCGAAGGCTTTCGCCGCGCCGACGCGGTTATCAAGGATGTTGCGGCTGAAAAGAAGAGCTAGGGGGTCCGCCGCCCGTCAAATGCATCCGTCGCGTGTCACTTCACCGGCTCGGTCAGGAATCGCTCGTGCGAAGGCATCGGTGATGGCTCGTCAATCACTGCGATGGAAGTCTGCTCTTTCAGTAGCTGCCGTAGAGTTTCAATCGCCTTGGTTACATCTTCTTTGAACTTACCTGCGGCCTGCGCGACGAATGCGGCATCCTTCGGCTTGGGTTTGGCGATCCGCATTTCCAAATGCGTCGCGCCATTTGGCAGGTCCTGCAAGGCGCGCGTCATTACGACCTTCGGCGAACCCGGGATCGGAAGAACGACGCTCATCGTGAAGTAATGGAATGGACGCCAATCGACCAGTTCTTCGATAATCGCGTCCTTGCCGTGCATGCAGTGAACCGTGCTGCCGACGCCCCGGCGCCGATTGGCTGACTGATCGACGAGCGCGTCGGTGGGCCACCATTTCTGCCATTGGGTTGGCACGGTGAGATATTCCCACACCGTCGGGCGCGGCGCGTCGATATCGAACTCGAGGATCGCGTGGGCATTCTCCCGCGTGACCTCGACGCGGGTCTGCTCATTTTCTTTCTGCCACGACGATTCGAGATCGCGCAGCCAGAGTTTGACGTCGCCAATGATGTCGATGGTTTCGTGATGCTCGACGAGACCGTGTGCCGCCGGGTCGATACCGACCGTTTGGAGGCAGGCGTCGCTGTACAGCGCGTTTGCCGACTTGGTCGCTTACCGTGTTCTTAAGCAGCCTATGGACGACGATCACATCGCGTCCGGCAAGCTCTTCCCGCCCGCCCATCTTTTGCTTCACCATCTCGCCGTGGTGGGCGACGAACTTGAAATCCAGATCGCCCATCGCGCCGCAGGCTTTGCACTCGCAAACCGAGGCTTGTTTGATGTCGCGCAGCCGCCGGCGGAAGGTGAAATAGGCCTGTTCGATAACATCCTGCAACATCGAGCCGTCGATTTTCGCGGTCGCGGCGTAAACGAAAGCGGCGTCGCCTTCGAACTTGGCGAGGCGGAAGGGCGGCCGAAGGCCCTTGACCACCGTATCCATGAGATCGGCAATGATATCCTGGGCGTGGTCGAGCTCGACCCCGGCGAGGAAGCTGGTGTAACCGGAGATATCGGCGATGACGAAGTAGGCCGATTCAGGGTGCGGGAGCATTGTGACCTCTCTCAGAGCGGGCTGAATTAGGCGTTGCTTGCAATGCACCGGGCGGCACTCACGAGGAGTGCCGCTTTCTCAATAGCGTTAGCCCGCAGCGCGCATGCTGGCAAATTCTTCAAGACCCAGGCCCAGCCCTGATGGGCACGAAAAGCGCAACCGTTACCGCTGGATCGGGTGGGACGATGGGGGCGCGAAACTTTTAATGTTTTCGACGCTCGATAAGAACGAAGTCGGTCATGGGACGTTGTCCCCCGCATCGCAGGATCAACGGAGAGCATCAAATGGACGAAAATCGTATCGCCGGCACGGCGCGGAACGTCGGCGGCAAGGCCGAGGAAGCCTTTGGGCGCGTTGCTGGAAACACGAAAGTTGAGGCTGAAGGCGCCGTGGATCAGTTGAAGGGCGCTGCCCAGGATTTGTATGGACAGGCGCGCGATGGCGCGAGGGACGTGGCCGATACCGCCCGGCAAGCGGGATCTTCATTCGAGGGCTTGCTTCGCAACACCATAGAGCAGCAGCCCTACACGGCAGTCGCCATTGCCTTGGCTGTCGGATGGGTGTTGGGCCGGTCGCATCGTCCGCTATGAACCGAGGCCGTCGCTATCCTGCGCAAAAGTCGATAAAGCTCCAAAGACGTCAATTTGCGGAAGCTTCGGCGGATTCGTTCTGGAGGCGGCACCCAGAGCTTTGCTGCTCTCCAGCGTCATTGTTTTAATCGGCGCGCGCTGATCGCCCTCGGCCTCGGTGACGTCGCAGGCGCTCGGTGCGCCCTTAGTCCCATCCACGCCGGGACAGACAATGAGATTGATCTCGTCGACCAGTCCGGCGCGCAGAAACGCTCCATTGGTGGCGCCGCCGCCTTCGACCAGCAGCCGTTTCACGCCGAGATCGCGGTTTAGGATATCGAGCGTTAGGGCGAGGTCGAGTTGCGATTTGCCAGCGAAAATATAGTGCACGCCTTCGCCGCGCAGCCCCGCCAGGTGCGCATCTGCAACCGACTCCGACAGGACCGCAACAATCGGATCGCCGCCGATATCAGAACGGTTCCAGCCGATCTTTCCGTGAGCGTCGAGTACGACGCCATACGCCCTTGGCTTTGCCGCGCGGTAACCATGGCTGCCGCGGAAATGTTTGCTTAGCGGCGGGATACGGGTGGCCTTTGGCGAATTCCTGGCCGGTGACGCGGCCAATGAGCCAGGCGTCGCCGGCGAGCTCTTCGTGCACCTGCTCGAAATAATTGCGGGCGGCTCCCAGAGGCCGCCAGCGGCTTGAAAGGGTGCGTCCATCGACGCTGCAAGCCACGAGGCAAATGACGTGCGGTTTCATGGGAACAGCCTTCCTACATACGAAGAAAAAAGTGCGAAGGACCGGGCCCGACGGGAAGGTTCTTCCTCCACACTTCGCCGGCAAAAGGAGCAAACAATGGCGACAACTGTAGATTCAAGACGCGAAACTGTCTCTCTCATTGGCAGCGACAAGGTCGACGGCACCGCGGTCTATGGCGCCTCTGTGGTACTGAGCACTCGCGCGCCGACCCGACGTCCGGCGCGCTTCCACAACCCTGGCGGCTTCGCGACAGCCGCACGCGCGGAGATCAGCGGCTAGGGGCAGGGGAACGCGACCGCCATGGCGTTGTACGCCACCGCCGCGGCGGGCGTGTCGAGTTTGTCGCGGTGCGCGTTGGCGTATTTCACAAACACATCGAGGATTTGCGTGGTCTTGGTATCCACCGCCGGGCAGGCGTTCAGGAGCCGAGTGCCAGCTTGATCGGCCAAGACGGAATATTCCTGAACGGCGCTCATGAAGCCCCAACATTGCTGGGCCTCCGTTCCAGACGGCAAAAACGCCGTATTGCCCGTGACCCGCATTCCACGTTGAAGCGCCTGGCAGGCATGCAGCATTTCGCCGGCCGTTTGAGCCAGAACCATAGTGTTGGCGGAAAGGAGGAAAGCGGCGGCCAAAAGAGCGGGCAGCCCGTGCCCCAAACGTTTCATGCCGAATTCGGCCTTCATCAAGCTTATGGCCTCAACGGAAAAACACCCGCACTAATACTAATAGAATAAGAGCAAAAATTAGAAGTGCCAAAAGGCGGTCGATGCGACGGCCAGGCTTGGGAGGGCCATAGTCGGGTCCTTGCTCGCGGCCGGTCATCGGCGCCGTTTTAATGACATGGAAGGCTGCCGATAACTGCGATAAGTTACAGTTGCCGCGGCTGCGCTTTAATCATTACGCCTCTTCTCGAGGCATTGGCGAAAACGACAAGGCCGCCGAGCGGCGGCCTTGTCTGTTGATGGCAGGCGATTTCCGTTCGCGCCCAGATTAACTCCGTGCGCTCTTACCCCCGGCCTTGATGATCAAAACGCCATGCGGGTCAACGGTGAGATTCTGACCGGGAAAGACCACCGTGGTCGAGCCGAATTCCTCGACGATTGCCGGCCCCTCTAGCTGAAAGCCGGCGCCGAGTGAGGCGCGGGTAAAGACCGGCGTGTCGCGGAATTCTCCCTCGAAATAGACCGGCCGGCTCTCCGGCTGGGGCGGCGCGCCGGCTTTCGCAATCTCGGGAATGCGCGGCCGGTCGATCACGCCGATGGCTGAGACGCAGAAATTCACCAGCTCGACCTTTTGCGCGCCGGCGTAATTGTAGCCGAAGGTCTTTTTGTGCGCGGCGTGGAAGGCGTCTGTAAGGCCCGAAACGAAAGGCGCGCCGATGTCGCCGGACGGCGCCGCTACCCGCACCTCCATGGACTGGCCGGCATAGCGCAGGTCGGCTTCGCGCAGGAGCGCGATTTTTTCCGGCGCGATGCCGTCTTTCGCGAGCGCGGCGGCAGCCTCGCCTTCCAGGCCTGCATAGATCGCCGCCAGCGCGGCGCGGTCGATCGCGTCCTCGTGCATCACTTTAGTGACGATGTGATCGGTGCGCCAATCGACGGCAAGCAGCCCGAACGCCGAGAGATTGCCCGGATTCGGCGGCACGATGGTCGTCTTCATGCCCATCAATTCCATCACCGCGGTGGATTGCGCCGGGCCCGAGCCGCCGAACGAGAGCAGCGCGAAGTCGGCCGGATCGATGCCGCGCTGAATGGTCATCTGCCGGATGGCGTTGGCCTGATCCCAGTTGGCGATCTCGATAATGCCTTCGGCCAGTTGCTCGGCATTCAAATTGCCGGGCAAACTCGCCGCTAGCGCTTCGAGCCCTCTGCGCGCGCGTTGCACATCGAGCTTTATGCCGCCACCGATCAAAGCCGGCGGCAGGCGGCCGAGGACAAGATTGGCGTCGGTTATGGTCGGTTCGTTGCCGCCGTTCGGGTAGCACATCGGGCCGGGCTCGGCGCCGGCGCTGCGCGGCCCGACTTTCAGTTGGCCGGTGCGGGTGCGAAACGCGATCGAACCGCCGCCGGTGCCGATGGTCTTGATGTCGAGCATGGGAATGCGCACGGGAAAGCGGCCGACGTGCCCGCCATTAGTGATCTTCGGCTTGGCGCCTTCGATCAGGCACAAGTCCGTCGAGGTGCCGCCGGCATCGAGCGTGACGAGATCGGGAAAGCCCGCGATCTTGGCGATCACCGCCGAGCCGAGCGCGCCAGCGGCGGGACCCGACAACGCCGTGGTGATCGGCTTTCGCATCACCTGATCGGGACTGGCGACTCCGCCGGACGATTGCATTACCAGAAACGGCTTTTTGTTCAGCTCCGGCCCAAGCTCGTCGCGGATGCGGTCGAGGTAGCGGCTCATATGCGGCTTGATGAAGGCGTCGACCAGCGTGGTCACCGCGCGTTCGTATTCGCGATATTCGGGCAGCACGTCGCAGGAAAGCGACAGCGTGCAGTCGGGATATTCCTCACGCAGGATCGCGGCGGCGCGGCGCTCGTGCGCCGGATTGGCGTAAGAGTGCAGGAGGCAGACACCGACCGCGTGAATACCCGCCTGGCGGAAGAATTTTGCGGCGGCGCGCACGCTCGCCTCATCGAGCGGGCGCAGCTCTTGCCCAAGAAAATTAAGCCGCCCGCCGGCTTCGCGCACGTAATGCAGCGGTACGATGCGCTCGGGCTTCACCCAGAAATACGAATTGCCGTAGCCCTCGGGCACTGCCTGCCGCGCGATTTCCAGAATGTGCCGGAAACCTTCGGTAACGATCAATCCGAGACCTTCGATCTCGCCTTGCAGCAGCGCGTTGGTGGCGACCGTGGTGCCGTGAGCGAGCACGGCAAGGTCGCCAACGCCGGCGCCCGATTCGGAGAGAATGGCGCGCACGCCGCGCACCAGCGCAATGGCCGGATTTTGCGGCGTCGAGGACACCTTGGTCACGCGCATTGCGCCCGAGGCATCGTCGACGCAAACGATGTCGGTAAACGTGCCGCCGGTGTCGATGCCGATCCGCAGCGTCGGGCTATCCGTCATTACTCAAGACCTCGACAATCAAAGGTGCGCGAAGTCTGCGCTCGTCCGCCAGACTATTTGCCGAAAGCGACGGTGATGTCCATCGCCAGCCTTTTGTGCGCGAACGGGCCGCGCTAACATCGCGATTGTCCCGATTGCATCGGCGGACAGAAGCAAATAACGGGACCACGGGGGAGGGTGGAAGTGGCCGATTACGTCATTGTTGGCGCTGGCTCTGCGGGATGCGTGCTCGCGGCGCGATTGAGCGAAGATCCCGCCGCGCAAGTGACTCTGATCGAGGCCGGCGGCCCCGATGATGCGCCGGATATTCAGGTGCCGCTCGCCTGGCCGCTGATCCGCAAAAACCAATACGACTGGGATTACACTAGCGAGCCAGAACCCGGTCTCGACGGCAGATACGTTTATCTGCCCAGAGGCAAAACGCTCGGCGGCTCGAGCGCGATCAATGCCATGATTTATATCCGCGGCCACCGGGCCGACTATGACGGCTGGGCCGCCGCCGGTGCCACCGGCTGGAGCTATAACGAGGTGCTGCCGTATTTCCGCAAAGCCGAATGCAACGAGCGCGGTGACGATCAGTTTCACGGCAAGCTCGGGCCGCTTTCAGTCTCCGATCCGCAGACTAGGCATCCGCTGACCGAGGCGTTCAAGCTCGCCGCCATCGAAGCCGGTCATTCGCTCAATCCGGATTTCAACGGCGCGGACCAAGACGGCGTCGGCTATTATCAGACGACCACGCGCAAAGGCCGCCGCTGCAGCACGGCGGCCGCTTATCTGCATCCGGCGATAGAGCGGCCTAATCTGAAATTGCTGACCGGGGCGCTGACCACGCGCATTCTGTTCGACGGCGCCCGCGCCTTCGGCGTCGAGATTGTGCGCAACGGCGTGCGCGAGGAAGTCCGCGCCGAGAGCGAAGTCATTCTGGCGGCTGGCAGTTATAACTCTCCGCAACTCTTGATGCTCTCCGGCATCGGGCCGGCGGCGGAACTCGCGCCGCATCGCATCGCCGTCCGCCTCGATCTGCCGGTCGGCGCGGGCCTGCAGGATCATCCGCTCCTGATGATGAGCTGGTACACCGACACGCAAAGCTTGTTCACGCCGCCGACCGCGGAGGAGGCGGCTTTATGGGAAGCCGACGGCAGCGGATTGTTGAGTTCGAACGGCGGCGAGACCGGCGCATTCTTTCGCACCCGCGACGGCCTTGACGCACCCGACGTGCAATTCCTCACCGCCTCGGTGATGCTGCACCAACAAGCCGTCGGCGTGCCGACGGCGCACGCGCTGTCATTCGGCTGCTGCGTGCTCAAGCCGAAGAGCCGCGGCAAGGTGATGCTGCGCTCCGCCGACCCGACGGCCAAGCCGCGCATCGTGCATAATTACCTTGCCGAGGAAGAAGACCGGCGCAGCATGATCGGCGGCGTGCGGCTCGGCCTCGATATCGCCGCCCAACCGGCAATGCGCGCGCACGCCAAGGCGCCTTATCTGGCGCCGAAATCGGCGGCGGACGACGACATCTGGGATTTCGCGCAGCGGCACACGCAGTCGGTCTATCATCCAACCAGCACATGCGCGATCGGCCCGGTCGTCGACAACGAGCTGAAAGTCCATGGGGTCGAGAACTTGCGGGTCGTCGATGCCTCGGTGATGCCGAGCGTGGTGCGCGGCAATACCAATGCGCCGACCATCATGATCGCCGAGCGCGCCGCCGATCTGATCCGCGCGCCGTAAATCCGGGAGGATCGGTGCTTACGCTTCGCCGCAGGTCTCGAGCATGACGCTGTCGATCGCCTCGCGGCCGGTCTTGCCGGCCCACACCACGAACTGGAATGCCGGATAAAAGCGTTCGCAGGTATCGAGCGCGCTACTGAGCGCCACTTCGCATTGCCGGCCGGTGACGGCGCCGCCGCCGCCGAGAATGAGGCCGTGGCGAAACATGACCACGCCGTTCTGCGTCCAGACGTCGAAATGCCCGATCCATAATTGCTCGTTGATGCCCGCGATCAACCGCTGCACTTCGGAGAGCCGCAACTGCGGCACCTTCATTTCGAAGGCGCAGGCGATGTGCAGCACTTCGATGTCTTCCATCCAGCTAAACGAGATTTGGTAATTGGTGCCTTTGCCGGTGACGACGAGCGCGATTTCCGACTCTGCCGAGCGCTCGAACGGCCACTGGTTGGCCGCCGCCATCCGCTCGACGACGTCGAGCGGATTACCACATTGTTCTTCAAAGCTTTCCATCAGCGACATGCGGTCCCCGCGCAAGATCGTTTCTGGTCAATTGACGGCAGCGCTCTGCCTCGATTCGAGTTGCGGCAATGAGAACAGAGCGTATTGGTAGGCGGCATTGAGCTTTTTGGTTTTCGTCTCGGCGAGCGTCACGAAGGCCCGCGCCATGCCGTGCACACGGTCCGGATGGTTCTGTTTGATCAGCGATTTGTAGGCTTCCTTGACTTCCTCGATGGTCGCGGAAGGCGAAAGACCCAGCACCGCGAACCAGGCGTCGCCGTCGTTGTCGTTGCTGGCATCCGCCGCCGGAATTTCGCCATCGGCCTTGAGTTGCTCGATCACCCGATTGGGGTCGCCATAAGCAAACTCCTTGAGCGCGCAAAACTCGAACGAATAGCGGTGGCGCAGATTGACCCAGCGCAGCAGGAAAAACGCCGGCGCCGAGGCAGCGGCGAGAATGGCGGCGGCGGCGTTGGCATAGAAAATCCGCGCATCAAGCGGATACCAGGTCATGGGATACGTCATGGGATTTTTGGCGCTGACGATCAATTCGCCCGCCCATGAGCTTTCCAGCGCGACCATCAACAACGTGAGCAGCAAAACGTGAACGGCAAGCGCGCCGCCAAGAGCGAAACGAGAGCACAGAATGCGCACCAGGAGTTTCAGCCGCCGCAGCGGGCCGCGCTTGAGGCGAATGATCGCCGCCTGCAAGTGACGGGCGTGGGCATCGACTTCTTCGAACTCGTCGACATGCGGCGAGGCTATTTCGGTCCGAGGACGCAGCAGCGTGCGCCACCACGGTCTCGCGCCATCGGCCACATCCAGGAGTTCCTTGCGGCGGCGCCAAACCCTTTCGTATTCCGTCAGTGCGCGGTTTAATTCGATCGCCTCGTAGAGCCGCAGGGAAAATTCCGGGCGCAGCCGGCGCGCGGCCAATAATTGGCGCGCGTAGCCAACCGCGAATACCGGCAGCACCGCCAACAACGCGAGCATGCTCGCGTCGAGAAGCGCAACCTGAAGCTCTTCGCTGACCCCCAGCCCGAGCATGAACGCAACTACGCCTGACTAAACGGCCCCAACCCCGCGGCTTTAAACCCCGCAAATGCCGTTGTTTTTAAACGCTAAAGCCGCTTCCTGTCGGAAAACGGGCCGCAGATTGGCAAAAACCAGACAAGAATCGTGCGGATTTTGACTTATTTTCTCAACTCAAAGGCGATGCCGCTTCGGCGCTCAGCAGCGCGCCGCCGCGTGATTTTTCGTACGCTTAACCTGTAGGAGATTGCGTAAAAGTCCGCGATTGCAGCGGTGAAAATATCAATTGAGATTTGTCGTCTGCGATTTTGCCGGAACCGATTCAAATTTCGTCGCTTGCAAAATTCCAAGCCCCATCGGCGTCGGCATCGACATTCGATACGGCACCATCAGCCGGCTGCCGGCGATCGGTGCCAGCCATATTTCTATGTCGTGCTGGGCTGCCAGATAGGTGATGAGAAAGTGCTTGGGATCGTAGCCGGCCACCGGAAAGAATTTCACGGCGCAGACGATGACCGGACCCTGGTAGCCGCCTTCCATACTCACAGTGTCGACGCGCTTGAAAGAAAGCCGCAGATTGTAGCGGGTGTGACCGTCGAAGATCGGGATGGTGCGTTCGCAGGCTTCCGGCACCGCGGTCTTGCCGGCGCCGGGAACGTGAACCAGCAGCGCGGTCATCGGGTCGAGCACACCGGTGCGGTTCGCATCTGTGATCGGCACTTGATTGGCGCCCGGCGCGGACAGCGCCGTCACATATTCCTGGGCTTTGTTGCCGCGAAACAGGATGCGCACCTCGTCGGACCATTTGCCGGCGATCAGCGTCAGCGCAAAGTGCGACGCGACCGGCTCGCCTCCGGAGAGATTTCCTTGCGCCGACACGTCGCCGTGCCCGTCGGAAAAAATTCGCAGCAAGCCGGAAATCCCGCCGGTCGCCGCGCTGGTAAACCGGTTGTTGCGCAGTTCGACAGTCCACGAGATGTGGCCGATCGGCAGTCCAAAGAGCGTTGCGCTATAGGTGGCGTCGAGCTTGGCCTGCGCGACCGCGAGGCTCATTCCGCCGTCCAGCAACAGCGGCGCCAGCACCGCCGCTACCCAAATGACGAAGCAACTGACGCGCGAGCTCACGAGGCATGTCCTCCCGGCGGTAACGCATTTTGTCGCCGGGCGTGTGGGAGTGCAAGCGACGCCGCCCGGTTTTACTGCCGATCCGCGCGATTGCGGCTTACGTTTGAAGCTCGAAGACGATGTCCTGCGCACCCTTCCACAGACACAGCTTGCCGAGCGCCTGCAGATTTTCGTGGCCCTTGGTCATGGTCAGGAAATGATTGCCGGCGAGCTGACCCGCCTTGCTCGCAAACGCCACCGGGCCGTAAGCCAGCAGGATCTCGGTTTCGCTGATGCCGCCCGGATAGAAAATGATCTCGCCCGGCGCGGGATAGCTGGTGGCGTTCTCGAAGCCGACGCCGAAATCGAAATCGCCGAGCGGTATCCAGCAACCTTCGCCGCTCCAGCGCACATGTATGATTTGCTGGCGGTAAGGCAGCATGCGCACGAATCTGGCGCAGGTATTGGGCGCGAGATCGTTCTCCATCTGCGCCTCAAACTGGTAGGGGCCGGCCTTGATGCGAAGCATGGTCATGGTGTGGACATCCGATCTAAAAAAGAGGCGAGCACGCGCGCGGCAATGTCGATGTCGTCCGCCGAAGCAAACTCGGCCGGATTATGGCTCACTCCGCCGCGGCAGCGCACGAACAACATACCAAACGGAATGACCCGGTCGAACGCCATGGCGTCATGGCCGGCGCCGCTCGGCAGCCGGCGCGGCGCGATCCCAAGCGCTTCGATCGCCGCCGCTAGACGGCCGGAAAGATTTTGATCGCAAATCGCCGCCGGCACTTCGTGCCCGACGGAAAAATTGGCATGAACGCCGCGCCGGGTCGCGATGGCGGCCACGCGTTCCTTGATGTCGTTCACCGCGGCGAGCCGCTCCTGGTCGACGGGGCTTCGGATGTCGAGCGTGAAACGTGCGCGGCCGGGGATGGTGTTGGCGGCCGAAGCCGGCACCTCAATCCTGCCGACGGTCGCCACCAGATTGGGCCGCCCGCGCGCCCGCTCCTCGACCGCTAGCAGCATTTCCGCCGCGGCGGTGAGCGCATCCTTGCGCATTGCCATCGGCACCGTGCCGGCGTGGCCGGCGACGCCGTCGACCTCCACGGTGCCGCGGGTGACGCCGTCGATGGCGGTGACAATGCCGACCGGCAGCCCTTCCTGCTCCAGCACCGGCCCCTGCTCGATATGCACCTCGACATAACCGAGCGCGTGCTCGGGCGACAGCGCTTCCTCCGACAGCCGCAGCGGATCGCAGCCGAACGCGAGCAGTGCCTGGCGGCGCGACACGCCGTCCTCGCCGACTTCGTCGAGCGCCTTGCGATCGAAACGCCCGGCCAGCGCTTTCGACCCGCTCAGCGTCGATGGAAAGCGCGCGCCTTCTTCGTCGCCGAAGGCGATGACCTCGATCGCGAACGGATAGCGTTTGCCCGCCTTGGCCGCGGCGCCGACGACCTCGATCGCCGTGATCACGCCGAGCGTGCCGTCGAAACGTCCGGCGTCGCGCACGCTGTCGATATGCGAGCCGAGCATCAGCGTCGCCGGGCCGGGATCGCGTCCGCGGTAGCGGCCGACTACGTTGCCGGTGGCATCGATCCGCACCGCCATGCCGGCTTCGCGCATCCAGCGCGACACCAGATCGGCGGCCTTGCGGTGGGCGGGCCCGAGGTAAAGCCGGGTGAGGCGTTCGGACTCGTCGCTGATCGCGGCAAGTTCAACAAGCCGCACGGCGATCCTTTCGCCAAGCGCGCCTTGGTCGGCTTCTGGCATGGCGTGCATCTGCGCTCCCGGTAATCGACGCTTTAATGGAGGCATCGCCCGGCTTGGTCAATTGTCCTGACGGCTTCCACTTGAAGCCTGGCCCGGCCCTCTGCCATGGTGCGTCGCCGGGCAGTCCAGAGCCTTAAATTTTATGTCCCTGTTTGATCCCAACAATTATCCGCGCGACCTGGCCGGCTATGGCCGCTCGCCGCCCGATCCGCGCTGGCCCGGCGGGGCGCGCGTCGCGGTGCAGTTCGTGATCAATTTCGAGGAAGGCGGCGAGAACGCCATCTTCCACGGCGACAAGGCGTCGGAAGCATTCCTGACCGACGTGCTCGGGGCGCAGCCCTGGCCCGGCCAGCGCCACATGAACGTGGAATCGATGTTCGAATACGGCTCGCGCGCCGGCTTCTGGCGGCTATGGCGGCTGTTTTCGGCGCGCAATCTGCCGGTGACGGTCTACGGCGTTGCCGCCGCGCTGGCGCGCAATCCCGAGATTGTCGCCTCCATGCGCGAGGCCGGATGGGAGATCGCATCCCATGGGCTCAGATGGATCGAGTACAAAGATTTCTCGCAAGCCGACGAAGCCGCCCACATGCGCGAGGCGATCCGGCTGCACACCGAGGCGACGGGAGAGCGCCCCTACGGCTGGTACACCGGGCGAACGTCTGCGAACACGCTCGGGCTGGTGCTCGCCGACGGCGGCTTTCTTTATTCTTCGGATTCCTATGCCGACGATCTGCCCTACTGGGTGCAAGGGCCGAACGGTCCGCATCTGATCATTCCGTATACGCTCGATACCAACGACATGCGCTTCATCGGCACGCAGGGTTTTGCAAATGGCGATCAGTTCTTCGCATATCTGCGCGACGCCTTCGACTTTCTCTACCGTGAAGGCGAACACGCGCCGAAGATGATGTCGGTGGGGCTGCATTGCCGGCTCGCCGGCCGGCCCGGCCGCGCGATGGGGCTCGAGCGCTTCCTCGATCACATCGCGAAATTCGACCGCGTCTGGACGCCGACGCGGCTCGACATCGCTCATCACTGGTATCGCGAGCATCTGCCGCGCGGCGGTTAGCGCACGCGCCCGGCCCCACCGAAAGCGATAGTCGAAACATGATGTCATCACTGGCGGAACTGGATCAAAGCAACGTCGTCGACATCGATCTCGGCAGCGCCGAGTTCAAGGCCAACGCACACCGCCACATGGCCGAATGGGCGCGGCGACGCCCATTCTATGTGCTCGGCAAGGGGCCGCCGCAGGTGGTGGTCGGTCGCTACGCCGACGTTCATCGCGTGTTTTCCGATACCGAGACCTTCAGGTCCGAGATGCCGCGCGGTCCGGGCTGGGAGCAATTCAACAAGATCATGTTCGCGCAATTCGTGACGCAGATGGACGGCGATCAGCATGCCCGCGTGCGCCGCCTGCTGATCCCGGCATTCTCATCACGGCGGATCGAGCAGCTTCAGGACAGTATCACCGGGCTCGTCGACGGCATGCTCGACCGCATCGAGGCCAATGGCCCCAAGTTCGACGGCATGCAGGACTTCGGGGCGCATCTCGTCGTCGATGCCTTGTTGGACGCCATGGTGAATATGGACCGGCGGCGCAAGGCGGTCTTCGTCGCATTCCACGATATGATTCCCGGCACGACCTACGTCAAGCCAGGCGAGTCGTGGGCGCCGGAGCTGCGGCAAGCTTTCGATCGCACCATGGAAGAAGTCAGGGCCATCATCGAAGAACGTCGCGTGAGCCCGCGCTCCGACTTCATCAGCGATCTCGTAAACGCCCGCGATCAAGGCGACAAGCTCAGTGACAGCGAGCTGTTCGACCAAATTTTCGGGATTTGCGGCGCCTCGTTGTCGGCAACGAGCCATGCGGCCGGCGGCGCCCTCTGTTTGCTCTATAAGCATCCCGAGCAGTTGGAGCAGTTGATCGGCAACCCGGCACTCATTCCCGACGCGCTCGAGGAGTGTTTTCGCCTCGGCAGTAATGGCTATTTCACCTTCCCGCGCATTGCCGCTCGCGACACCGAGGTCGGCGGCACGCCTATCCTCAAGGGCATGGTGGTACGGCCGTCGCCGCTCGCCCCAAACTACGATCCCGAAGTATTTCCCGACCCGACGCGCTTCGACATTCATCGCAAGCCGAAGCGGATACTCTCCTTCGGTGCGGGTCCGCATCACTGCATCGGCAACATCCTCGGCCGCACCACCATCACCATTGCGATCCGCGGCCTGCTCGCGCGCTTTCCCAAGGCGCATCTCATTGATCCGCGCTTCACGCCGGTCTATGGCGGGGCAGTCGGCGAATTACGGCTGCAAAGCCTGCCGATGAAAACCCACTGAAGTCCGATTTGGTGCGAAGTGTTGATTGTCGCAGCGCTCAGCAAGCGCCGGGTTAGGCGTGACCTAAAATACGCGACAGCACGGCCGCGGCGTCGCGCCGATCCACTGAACCGCGACCCCGCCAGGCGATGTGCTGGTCCGGCCGCACCAAAATCATGTCTTTGCGGTAGATCGGCGCGACGCCGGGTTCGTCGAGATTGAGCACCTTGAGGGGCACGTGACGTTCGCTCGCGGCTTCGACAAAGCCGGACGCATCGTGACCGCCGAAGTTTACCATCGTGAACCACGGGCCGAGCTGATCAAATAACGGCTGGTTGTCTTTCAGATAGACACTCGGCAGCCTCGCGCCCGGAACGGTCGTGGGGGAGTAGGTCAGCGGGTCGTCAGGAACGCCATCGGCGTCATGCATCACAATCGGTGAATCCCGGTAGCAATAACCAAACTCGATCCCCCAACTCTCGTTTTCGTTGTTCCCGATCTGCCCGATTTCGTTCCCGGCCCATCGACGGCGCGAGTCACCCGCCGGCCCCTCGGCAAAGATCGCGGCGTCGTAAAGCTTGCCGATCTCAACGCGGACTAAATTGTGACGGCGCGACGCATCGCGATTTCTAAGGCCAACCGGGCGCCGCTCCGACTCGTAAGACGAGATCAATCCTGGCCCGCCGAATCCCTTCACTAGCGCCGCGAGCTTCCAGCCGAGGTCGCAGGCGTCGCCAATCCCGGTGTTCATGCCGTATCCGCCGGTCGGTATGTATTGGTGCGCAGCATCGCCGGCGAGAAGAACGCGACCGGCACCGTAGCTATCCGCGACCACCAAGTGAGGCGTCCACGGATTGGCGACCAGGACTTCATGGTCGAATTCCGTACCGGCAAACGTCTGCAACAGCGCGCTTGCCGTGGCGTTACCCGGGCCAGCGCCCTCGGGGAAACGCGAATGCAGCGTCCAGATGTCTTTATCGTTCTGCGCAATCAGCGTCCCGTGGACCGACTGATAGTGCCAGGCGATGCCCCAGCGCTGCAAAAGATCGAGCCTGGTCGATCGAAAATGCGTCATGAAACGCTGCATGACGCCCGGGGTGCCGGAAAGGCCAACGTTGAGGCTGGATCGAACGCGACTGGCGCCGCCGTCACATCCCACCAGGAACTGGCAGCGCACCTGCTCCACGGCTTCTTCCGAAGACCGAAGTGTCGCCGTCACGCCGTGATCGTGCTCGGCGAGTTCCTCGAACGCCAGGTCATAGCGAAGATCGATGAGCGGCTCTTCCTCGAGCGCTTGTCGCAACGCCCGTTCGACTTCGACTTGCGACACCCGCATCCCCGGTTCGAGCGGGCTCGAGGCGTCGTTCTGCTCCCGAAAATTGCGCCGCTGCTCCGCAGCGCTCGGATAGCGAAAGCGATGCAGCTCGTGCCCGTTGAGTGAGGTGATCCACGACACGTCGAATGGGTGATCTTGCGGCACCGCCACTTCGCGCAGGCGATCGGACAAACCGATGCGGCGAAACAGCTCCATGCTGCGTCCGTTGGTAATATCCATCTTTGGATGGCTGGTCGTGGTGTGATTTTTTTCGACGATAACGCAGGCGACCCCGCGAAACGCGAGGTCGAGCGCGAGCGTCATTCCCACCGGACCCGCCCCCGCGATTAAAACCGGCGTGTGTTTCATGGAAAAAGCAGCCCGATCTGCGCCGGGGCCTCACGAACGGCGCGCAGCAGGCTCACACGCATTATTTCCAAAAAGTGACGAGGGCGCCGCCGAAGACAATAAACACTCCCCCAACGATAACCGGGGCAGCGGGCGGATCTCGGAAAACGGCCAAGTTGACCACCTGCCACATGACAAACAGGATCGCTATGTAGAGGCCGACAACGCGGCTGAACTCGATTGGTGCGAGGTTGAGCGACAGGCCATACCCGAAGAGAAATGCCGCCCCCACGGCGAAAAACGCGCCCCGCGGCAACCATGCATCTCGCATGAGACCTAAGCGTACAACTGCGTCGCCGACGGTTTCCAGCGCGGTTGCCGTAATGAGAAATACGAAGATTCTAGTATCCATATTTCCCTAGATACCAGAGCGGCTCCGCAATAGCATTTCATAATGGCGCAACGCCTTCGAATGTCGTGATACCCACCGAAACGCAGGCGAATAATGAAAGCCGCTGCAACCTTGGTCGATGGCGACGCCAGAACTCCGGCCGGCAGTTTGGGCGGGCTGATGTTGGGGGCTCTCGGTGTTGTCTACGGCGACATCGGCACCAGCCCGCTTTACACGCTGAAAACCGCGCTCGAATGGGCGGGTGGCGCGACACCGGCGGTGGCGATAGGCATGCTCTCGCTGATCATCTGGACGCTGCTGATCACAACTTCGCTGAAATACGTGGCGGTCGTCATGCGCGCCGACAACGATGGCGAGGGCGGCATATTGGCGCTGATGTCACTCCTCGGCATCAAGCATGGCGAGAGGTTCGCTGTGATTGCCATCGGGCTGCTCGGCGCGGCGCTGCTTTACGGAGACGGCGCCATTACTCCCGCGATATCGGTCTTGAGCGCTCTCGAAGGCCTCAAGATCCCGATGCCGAAAATTGCGCCCTACATCGTGCCATTGTCAGCCTTGGTCTTGGTGGGCTTATTTGCGTTGCAGCCGCAAGGCAGCGGTCGGATTGGAAAATTGTTCGGTCCGATAATGGCCGTCTGGTTTGTGACCATTGGAGCGCTTGGATTAGTCGGAATTTTGCAGCATCCGGGCGTGCTCGCGGCCGTCGATCCCCGCTTCGGTTTTGCTTACCTTTTCGGACACGGCTTTACCGGTTTTCTGGTTCTCGGCGCGGTATTTCTTTGCGCGACGGGGGCCGAAGCGCTTTACGCCGACATGGGCCATTTCGGGCCACGCCCGATCCGCTTCGCCTGGTACGGCCTGGTGCTGCCTTGCCTTGTGCTCAACTATGCCGGTCAGACTGCGATTGTGGTCGATGGTGCAGCCGGCCAAGGTGCCAACCCGTTCTTTACGCTTTGCCCGGCCAGCCTTCAGGTTGCGCTGGTTGTGCTGGCTACGATTGCCACCGTGATCGCCAGCCAATCGATTATCAGTGGCGCTTTTTCCATGACCCGGCAGGCGATGCAGTTGGGTCTATGCCCGCGGATGCACATCGTACAGACGTCAGCTACGGGTTACGGTCAAATCTATATCGGCTTCGTCAATTGGACGTTGATGATCCTGACGCTCGGCCTCACGCTCGGTTTTCGTTCGTCGGACAGCCTAGCCGCCGCGTTCGGCATCGCGGTCTCGATGACCATGCTGCTGACATCGATGCTGATGTTCTTGGCGATGCGGGAAATCTGGCACTGGAGCCTCGGGCTGAGTCTGGCGGTGGCCGGATTGTTCGTCATTGTCGATCTGGCTTTCGTCAGTGCCAACATGATGAAGGTGCTGGAAGGCGGCTGGTTTCCGCTGGTGGTCGCCGCGATCATCTTCTTTCTGATGTCGACGTGGTGGAAGGGGCGCCACGCGCTCCTGCGTCAACTTGAAAGGGATACCTATCCGCTATCCGATTTCATCGGTCGGGTGAACACCAAGACGCGCGTGCCGGGCACCGCCGTGTACATGACCAGCCGTCTTGACATTGTGCCTGTGCCGCTCCTGCACAATCTCAAACACAACAAGGTGCTGCACGAGCGAATTGTACTGTTGCGTGTGGTGACCGAGAATATTCCCCGTGTCGCATCGGAACGGCATGTCGAGGTCGCGCATCTCGGCGACAATTTCTACACTGTCGTCGCGCGTTATGGCTTCGTACAACAGCCTAACATTCCACAGGCACTTGGCGAATGCCGGGCGCAACAGCTCCACTTTGAAATGATGGATACGTCGTTTTTCGTGGGGCGGGCAATAATTGTGGCCGCCCCGCACTCCCGCATGAGCGCATTCAGGCGTCGGGTGTTTGAAGTGATGCACCGCAATGCGGTGGCCGCGACGGAATTCTTCCGCATACCGCCAAACCGCGTGATCGCGCTTGGCGCGGAAGTCGAGATTTAGCCCATCAGCCGCAATTTCGGCGATTGGCGCTTGATGTCCGAACGTGAACGTTCGCATTCGATCGCCGGGCCGCTTTAGCAAGTGACACAATCATCGCCCCGATGGGTCGGGACGACCGCTTGTGACACAAAGCGGACATTGACCGGCGCTACCACCGGCACAGTCTTCCGTTTTTTTGGCGCCGCGGCCAATAGGCATTCGATAACGCAAGGAGAGATTTATGAAGAAACGCAAGCTCCTGATCGCAGTGATTATGTTCGGGTTGGCATCGGCCGGAATCGCTTGGGCCGATGATCAGCCAGCCAAGCCGACGATTGTTCTCGTCCACGGCGCATGGGCGGATTCTTCAAGCTGGAACGGCGTCGTCGATCTCCTGCTCAAAGACGGCTACACCGTCCGCGCCGTACCGAATACGCTGCGCGGACTTTCCGCCGACGCAGCCGTCGTCGCTACCTATCTCAAATCCGTTCCCGGACCGGTTGTTCTGGCGGGCCATTCATATGGCGGCTCGGTGATCAGTGTTGCTTCCGCCAATGCTCCGAACGTGAAGGCGCTGGTGTATGTCGATGCGTTCGCGCCCGACGCAGGGGAATCCGTTGAGTCAGCACTCGCAAGCGCTCCGCCGCCGCCGCCGGATTTCACGATTGCGGTACCGTTCGCCACACCCGACGGCAATGAGGCAGACCTGTACGTCAATGCCAAATACTTCGGAGCGGTATTTGCATCTGCGGAACCGGCGGATGTCGCGGCGCGGTTAGCCGCTACGCAGCGCCCGTTCGCGGCGCGATGTTTGACCGACAAAGCGCCCGAAACCGTGGGGTGGAAGACGATACCGTCTTGGTACGTCATCGGCGACGCCGACAAGGTCATTCCGCCCGACATCCAGGCCAAGTTTGCGGCGCGTGCCAAGTCGAAAATCTACCACGTCCCCGGCGGCGACCATCCAAGCATGATCGGGCATCCGGAAGTCGCGGCGGCGGCGATCCGCGACGCCGCGAACGCCGTCTCGCACTAGTATCCCGATTCCGAAGCTCGCATGATCATGCGGCGCTCAGGTTTGCGAACTGCGGAATCAAAGGGACACTAGCTGACATTCGCCGGCGCGGCTTCCGGATTACGGAAGCTCGTCAAAGAACAGAAAGACCGCGGCAATCTTGCCGTGGCACATGGTCTTTGTCGGATTGGCGTCAGGCAGGAGGCAATGATGTCGATTTCTCATATCCAGACACTTCGAACCATGCTCCGCGACGACAAAGGCATCATTTTGCCGGGCGCGCCGAATGCGCTGGCCGCCCGGATCGTCGCCGATCTGGGATTTAAGGCGGTGTACCTCACGGGCGCTGGGCTCACCAACACGTATCTCGGCTTGCCTGACCTCGGGTTCATGGATCTCACTCAGGTGGCCGAGCATGTGATGGCGATCCGTTGTGTGATCGACCTGCCGCTGATCGTCGACATCGACACCGGCTTCGGCAACGCCATCAATGTCACGCATACGGTTCGCGTGCTGGAGCAGGCCGGCGCTAGCGCCATTCAAATCGAGGACCAGCATGCGCCCAAACGCTGCGGTCACTTCGACGGCAAGGAACTGATCTCGCCGGATGAGATGGTGGCCAAGCTGCGCGCTGCGGCCGACACGCGGCGGCACGATCTGGTGATCATCGCCCGCACCGATGCCTGCGCCGTCGAAGGCTTCGAGGCGGCCATTGAGCGGGCCGGCCGCTACATCGAGGCGGGCGCTGACGTCACATTCGTCGAAGCTCCGGAAACCCTCGAAAACCTCAAGGCGATCCCCCGCCGCCTGAACGCACCGCAACTGGTCAACATGGTGCTCGGCGGCAAGACGCCGATTATCGACGCGAAAGCGGCGGCCGAAATGGGATTCAGCCTGGTGCTTTACGCCAACGCCGCCTTGCAGGGAGCCGTGCACGGCATGCAGTCGACGCTGTCGACGCTCAAGGACAAGGGTGTCCTCGATGAGCGCGCCGTCACTTCTTTTGCGGAGCGCCAGCGGCTAGTGGACAAACCGGCTTACGACCGTATGGAGGCCCGCTACGCGGTGCATCCGGTGACCTCTTGAGTTTATCGAAGGACTTCGTCTCCCCGCATGCGGCGAGGGGGAATTGCTTTGCGCTTGAAATGGTCGCCGCCTAAAGTCGCCGCATGGAGCAAATAAGCCTCGACGCCCTCAACGCCGCCGACCGCAAGACATTCACGACGGCGATCGGCGAGGTGATGGAGCTCGCGTCCTGGGTGGCGGAGGAGACGTTCGCCAAGCGGCCGTTCGCCTCTATTGCGTCGCTCTATCAGGCTATGACGGATGCGGTGCGCCACGCCTCGGCCGAGCGCCGCCACGCGCTGATCAACGGCCACCCCGATCTCGCCGGCAAGGCGGCGCGGGAAGGCAACCTTACAGCAGACTCGACAGCCGAGCAGGCCGCCGCCGGGCTCGACGAGCTCAGCGACCAGGAGTTCGCCGATTTCCATCGGCTCAATGACGCCTACCGCGAAAAATTCGCCATGCCGTTTATTGTCTGCGTGCGCCGGCACGGCAAGCAATCGATCCTGCGCGAGTTCGGGCGGCGGCTGAACAACGATGCCGCGGCGGAACAGAAAACGGCGCTCGAAGAAATCTTTCGCATCGCCGCGCTCCGTCTCGATCAGCGCGTGACGGCCGCCGACCGCCTCAAAGTGCACGGGCATCTTTCAACCCATGTACTCGACGCGCACGCCGGTCATCCGGCGCAAGGCGTCGGCATCGAATTGTGCGAGATCACGGGCGCGGGCATTGCGCGCGTCATCAAGCGCGTCGAGACCAATGCCGACGGGCGCACCGATGCGCCGCTTTTTACCGGCATGCCCGTTCCGATCGCGACCTATGAACTGCGTTTTGCCGTGGCGGGCTATTTCGCCAAGGCGCGCGCGCCGATGGCCGACCCGCCGTTTCTCGATGTCGTGCCGGTGCGTTTTGCCGTTGCTGAACCCGAGGGCCGTTATCACGTGCCGCTTCTGGTCACGCCGTGGTCGTATTCGACCTATCGCGGGAGCTGAACACCTTGGCTCTCGGCGCGTTGTTCAGCAAATAACAAGGAGGCGATTTTGGCTGCCGATCCCTATGAAGTCCTGGGGGTGAAAAAAGACGCCTCGCAAAGCGACTTGCAAAAAGCCTATCGGGCGCTGGCGAAGAAGCTGCATCCCGATCTCAACCCCGGCAACAAGCAGGCCGAGGAACGCTTCAAAGAAGTGGCCGCCGCCTACGATCTTCTCGGCGACGAAAAAAAGCGCGCCCGCTTCGATAGCGGCGAGATCGACGCCTCCGGCGCCGAGCGTCCGCAGCAGCGGCAATATTACCGGGACTTTGCCGACGCCGGCTCGCAATATTCGAGCGACGCCGGCTTTGCCGACTTTGCCGACGACGACATTCTCTCTCAGATCTTTCGCGGCCGCGGCCGCGGCGCGGTGAACATGCGCGGCCAGGACCGGCACTATCGGCTCGAGCTCGAATTTCTCGACGCCATCAATGGCGCGACGCAACACATCACGCTGCCGGACGGCGCCTCGCTCGACGTTCGCATTCCCGCCGGCACCCGCGACGGCCAGACACTGCGGCTGCGCGGCAAGGGCGCGCCGGGGATTGGCGAGGGGCCGCCGGGCGATGCTTTGGTCGAGGTCACGGTGCGCCCGCATCGGACGTTTTCCCGCGACGGCGACAACATCCACGTCGAGTTGCCGATTTCGCTGGCCGAGGCCGTGCTCGGCGGCAAAGTCACGGTGCCGACGCCGGCCGGTCCGGTCACCATGACCGTTCCGAAGTGGTCTAACACCGGCGCGGTGCTGCGCTTGAAAGGGAAGGGCGTCGCGCGCGCCGGCGGCGGCAACGGCGACGAATTGGTCGCGCTCAAGATCGTGCTGCCGGAGAAATCCGACCCGGAGCTTGAAAGTTTCGTCGAAAAATGGGGCGACGGCGGCGCCTACAATCCGCGCCAAGCCATGGAGGTCTGACATGGAAGCGGAAAAATTTGTCGTTCACGCCAGGATCGATTTCCACACACTGGAGACGTGGGTCGAAGCGGGCTGGCTCGTCCCCGGCCATGTCGAGGGCCGCGTGCATTACTCGGAAGTCGATCTCGCCCGCGCGCATCTGATCAACGATCTGTCCGGCTTGGGCGTCAACGAGGCTGGTGTGCCGATCGTCCTTGACCTGGTCGATCAGCTCCACGGCCTTCGCCGTGCGCTGCGCGATGTTTTGGCGGCGAGGAGCGGCGACCCGTCGGACGTCAGGTAGCTCGGATGCCCGAGTTATTGGTCACGCCCGTTTGCGGCGTGTCTTGTTGCTTTTGACGCCGGCATCTGTCGACCGCGCACGTATCATTGTGTCAACGGCGTAGCGCACGCCCTTGGCGATAGCCTCGGGCGAAGGCGGGCCGCTCACGCCAAGGCTTTGGCGCAGCACGCTCATGCCAAACCAGGCTCCCATCAGTTGATCTGCCGCCAGTTCGGGATCGTTGATGGAGAGAAAGCCGCGCGCGGTCAGAGATTTCAGGCAGGCCGCGATCTGTTTCAACAATTCGCCGCGTCCCGCGGTGTAGAACGTGGCCGCCAATTGTGGCTGCTGATCGGCGCCCTCAGCCAGCAGCCGGGTCATTCGGATGACTTCCGGCTGGGTGGCGATCGCCACGACGGTTTCGCCGACTTTGATGAGATGTTCGATCGAAGACTCAAGATCGGGCCCAACCGGCAGGTCCAGCAAATGCATCACCTTGATCTTGCGATCGAACACGGCTGAGAGCAGGGCGGGCTTGTCCTGGAAGTTCGCGTACACCGTCATCTTGGAGACGCAGGCGCGTTCGGCGACCGCATCCATGGTGGTCGCGGCAACGCCGCGCTCGAGAAATAGCGCGTAGGCCGCATCCAGAATGGCTTCGAGCTTGGCAAGATCACGAGGCCGGCCGCGACCGCCGCGTTTGCGCTCCCCCGCCATCACTCACTCGTGACTTTAATTATCGGACACATACGTCCACATATTAATTATCTGGACGACGAAGTACAATAATTAGGAGGTTCATCATGCCCAAGGACACCATGCTCAAGAACAATAAGCCCAAATACTTCCATACCATCGCCGCGGTTGCGGTCGCCAGCGCCGGCATTGTGCTGGCAAGCGTGAGCCCTTCGCTGGCTTGCTATGCGACGGCGACCCCGTGCTTCGAGGCGCCGATGCCGGACGCGGCGGAACCGGCTCCGGCCGCGCATGGTGGCGCGAGGCTTTACAACATGGTGCCGGGCGGATCGGCAACGTTTTCGCCCGGGCCATCGCATCGGGCCCCGCAACACGATCGTGCAACTTCAAGCTCGAAGTAGCTTGAAGAACGGCCTGGACACCGCTCCGCCCGAGCAGGGGCCGCACTTAACATCGAATTGAGGCGAGGCTACAGGCCTCGCCTCCAATCTCTCCGATCTGCTTTGCCCAACAACAAGAGGAGCGCGGTATGACGCTTAGCTCAACGCTTTCGCAACGGCCGGCCAACCCCATTGGCGAGTCCGAAATCTCAACGCGGCACGCCATAGCAGTGCCGCCGCAAACACGACCAACCGAGCCCGCCGGCGACGATTTTCTGCTGCCGCTGTTGGACGTCGCGCGCCACGTCAACACCTACGCCGACGCGGTAGCGCGGGCCCACGGATTGACGCAGTCGCAGCTCATCGTCATGGCGCGGCTCGACCTAGACCCGCATCTATCGCTGGACGAGCTTGCGGCGCTTGCCGGAGTGACGCGGACGGCGTTGGCCGGCTTGATTGATAGTCTCGAAACGTTCGGCATGGTCGAGCGCCGCTGCGATGCTGCCGCCCGGGGGACCCGGCTGCGATTGACGCCGGGAGCCGCGCCTTTATTGAACGACATCAAGCTTCTTCGCGCCAACCTGCAGCGCCTCGCGACCAGCGGAGTCAACCCCGTCGTTCTGAAAACCATGGTTTGCGGCCTGCGCCGAACCGACGAATTGTTTCGTGGCGTTGATCACATCGCCTTTGCTTGACGTTTTTTTCAGGCGAAGAAGCGGTCGATCAGCACGCTGATGCCGACGCCGGCCAGTGCCGCGGCGACGCCGATTAACACCGTCTCGAACACGGTGCGAATTGGATCGTGGCCGCCGACGCGCGCACGCCCGACGCCGAGCCCGACCAACAAAAGTATCGTCACGACCGCCGAAACTATTCTGGCCTGAGCGACCGGAAGGATTACGAACGGCACGATCGGGACCGCGGCGGCGAGGAAATCCGCAAACAGCATCCACAATGCTTGTTCGACGGGATTAAGCGGCGTATCGGCCGCGCCGTCGAGAGCCAGCCATAATCCGCCGGCCGCGGCTGGGTTGTTTCTGACGGCGGCAGTCAGCGCATCCGCTTGCTGCGGCGAAAGCCCCGCCTTGGCCAGGCGGGGCGGCAGCGACGCGGCGGCTTCTGCTACTGAAGGCGCCGACAACCGGGACGCCTTGGCCTTATCCCGTGTCGTCTCAATGTCGAGATAGGCCCCCGCCATCATGGAGACGGCGGCAGCCACCGCGCCGGAAGCGCCGGCGATCAGAACGGTCTTGGGATTGCTCGTCGTCGCGGCGACACCAAAGATCAGGCCGAAGATGGAAACGGTGCCGTCTTCCATGCCGAACACGATGGTGCCCGCCGAATTTTGGAACGAGTGATGGAGCCGCTGTAACATCGCGCCGAATTTCATAATCTTGGTCCCTCTTTCCGCGCCCGGCCTGGCAGGCGGGCCGGAGTTTCCCCGATGCCCTCGTCGATGCTAAGACCGTCCATTAAGCCGCCTCGCTTTACCGCGTCGGCCAATCGGCCGGACTGTTATCGGCCGGTGCGGATCAAATAACAGGGAGAGCCGCCAGTGAATACCGCCACGCGTCCGTTGTCTGAAATTCTGCCCAAGGAAATGAACGAGCTGCGCGTGCGGCCGCTGTTCACGCTCCTGCTCGCAGTCGATCCGCCGATCGTGGTCGGCAAGACGCCCGGCGCCGATCGCCGGGTCGGTGTGATCACCGGCGGCCGCTTCGCCGGCGAACGGCTGTCCGGCACGCTGTTTCCCGGCGGCGGCAGCGACTGGCAATCCATCCGGCCCGGCGACGGCGCCTGGCTGATCAATGTCCGCATTGTGCTCAAGACCGACGAGGGCGCCATCATCGGCATGCCCTATACCGGCATCCGGCAAGGGCCGAAGGAAGTGCTCGACCGCATCGCCCGCGGCGAAGTGGTCAAGGCCACCGATTATTATCTGCGCATCTCCGCGACGTTCGAAACCGCGTCCGAGAAGTACGGCTGGCTCAACAACGTCATCAGCATCGGCGTCGGCCACCGGCTGCCGGAAGGGCCGATCTATCAGATGTTCGAAGTGCTGTAGCGTCGGCGGGCTATTTCGGCCGAGAGGAAGCCACCCATGGTCGCCTATGTCGTGTTCACGCGGGAGCGGATGCGCAATCGCGAAGAATATGAGCTCTATCGGGAAAAATCGCGGCCGGTCAACGCTGCTCATCCGTTGAAGCCACTCGCGCTTTACGGCAAGCACGAAGTGCTCGAAGGGCCGGCGATGGAGGGGGCGGTCATTCTGGAATTCCCGACCGTCGAGGCCGCGAAAGCTTATTACCACAGCCCCGGCTATCAAGCCGCCTTGTCGCACCGTTTGCTCGGCGCCGATTACCGGGTCTTCATCGTTGAAGGGACTTAAAGCAATCTGCCGTTGGGCAAACGCCGGTCCCGCGGGCGCGGGCGCGCTTTCGCTCGCAATGACGAAGCCGTTGGACTAATTTGAGCGGCGGGAAAATTGGGGAGGATCATGTCCGGCTTGGCGCAAATGTTTGATCTCAGCAACGGCGTCGTCATTCTGCGCCTGATCTGCGGGCTGTTTTTCATTCCGCATATCGTCGGCAAATTCACCGAACCGGCGACGCTCAATTTCTTCAAGGCGGCCAAATTCGAGCCGCCGGCGACCTGGATGTACATCGCAGGCACCATCGAGATTTTCCTCACCATCGGGCTGGTGTTCGCGATCTATACGCCGTATGTCGCCGTCATCGCCGCAGTCCATCTGCTGATCGCCGGCGCCGCAACCTGGAAAGTGACCAGGAAATGGATCTGGGTGATCGGCGGTTTCGAATACTGCCTGTTCTGGGCGCTCGCTTGCTTCGCGCTGGCTTTGCTGACCTGGCCGAAATAAATCGGGGTTCGTAGGGTGGGTTAGCCGCGCAGCGGCGTAACCCACCGGTTTCCAGCGGTGGGTTTCACTTCGCTCAACCCACCCTACAAATGAGTTGAGAGTTCAAAGCATGATCAAAGCGGGCATTGTCGGACTGGGGTGGTGGGGCAAGACGCTGGTCGAGTCGGGGGAAAACAGCGACGCCATTCGTTTTGTCGCCGGCACAACGCGAACGGTGACGCCGGAAGTCGAGGCGTTCGCCAAGCAAAAGGGACTGCGGTTGACCGCCGACTACCAGGCGATGCTCGCTCACGACATCGATGCGGTGGTGCTGGCGACGCCGCATTCCATGCATGCGACCCAGGTCATGGCGGCCGCAGCCGCAAAAAAACACGTCTATTGCGAAAAGCCGTTCACGCTCACGAAACACGAAGCCGAAGACGCCGTTGCCGCGGTGAAGAAAGCCGGCGTCACGCTCGCCGTCGGCTACAACCGCCGCTTCCACCCGGAGATGATCAAACTCCGCGACATGATCCGCGCCGGCGAGCTCGGCACCATCCTGCACGTCGAAGCGACCATGACTTTTCCCAATGCGCTGTTCATCAACCCGGCGCATTGGCGCGCCGACAAGGCGGAGACGCCGCTCGGCGGCTTGATGCCCATGGGCGTGCACGCCGTCGACGGCGTGATCGACCTGTGCGGCCCGATCGATCACGCCTTCGCGCAGAGCTTCCGCCGCGCCGCGCCGATCGATGCCGACGACACCACCTCGATCCTGGTGCGCATGAAGGAGGGGATGTCCGGTTATCTCGGCACCATGACCACGACCGGCCCCGGTTTCTCGTTCCAGGTTTTCGGCTCAAAAGGTTTTGTACGGCTCGAAGGTCTTACCCACGTCGCTGGCGCCTCATCGGAAGAAAGGCGCATGCGGCTGTTCGGGACCTGCAAGTTCCAGCCGGTGAAAGGCGAAGGCAAAGTGTGGCAGGCGGCTTCCCTCGACGTCACGCGTGCCGCGCTCGAGGCTTTCGCCAAAGCGGCGCAGGGCGGCCCGGCCTATCCGATCCCGTTCGATCAGGTGATTGCCGGCGTCGCCGCCACCGAAGCCATCATCCGTTCGGCCGGCTCCGGTAAGGTGGAGAAGGTGGAGTAACTCTTCGTCATTCCGGGACGGCGCAACGCGCCGGGCCCGGAATCCATAACCACAGTTCGTGAATATGGATTCCGGGTTCCTTGCTTTCGCTCGGCCCGGAATGACGGCAACAACAGGAAAACAAGAAATGGATCTCGGCAATGGCCTCGGACACTTGACCTATTCCACGCTGGTGCATCCGGCCGACGATTGGCCGCAATTGTGGAATTCGCTCAACACCTATCTGCCGAAAGTCAAAGCCCGCTTCGTCGGCAACAAGGCGTTCGGCGTGTGCATCCGGCTGTCGGCCAAGACGGCAGAGACGCTCGCCGCCAGCGCGGCCGAACGCAACAAGCTGAAGAAATTTCTCGAAGACAACGACATGTACATCTACACCGCCAACGCCTTCGTCTATGGCCACTTCAAAGGCGACAAGGTGAAGGAGCAAGTCTACGAGCCCGATTGGCGCACCGAGGAGCGCACGCGCTACACCATCAACGTCGCCGACATTCTGGCCGACGTCTGCCTGCCCGGCATCGCGCCGTCGATCCAGAGCGCGCCGCTCGGTTTCAAGCCGCGCGTCACCGGCAACGACGTGATCGCGAGTTACACCAACAACGTGCTGCGCGTGGTGGCGCACCTGATCGCGCTCGAAGCCAAAACCGGCCGCACCGTGCGGCTCGCGCTCGAGCCCGAACCGTATTGTTTTCTTGAAACCACCGACGAGACCATCGCCTATTTCCGCGACCATCTTTATTCCGGCGCCTCGGTGGAAAAGCTCGCCAAGCTCGCGCACATTCCGATCGATGAGGCCAATGCGGCGTTGCGCCGGCATCTCGGCATTGTCTACGACATCTGCCACCAGGCGGTGGAATACGAAGACATCGGCGCGTCGCTACAGAAGCTCATTGACGCCGGCGTTCCGGTGTTCAAGCTGCAGGAAGCCGCGGCGCTGCACATCCCGGAAGTGACGCAGGCCGCCGTCGACACGCTCAAGCGCTACGCCAAGACCATTTACCTGACGCAGACGCTCGAGAAGAAGAACGGCAAGCTCACCAAATATCTCAACGTCGACGACGCCATCGCCGCGTTCGAGAAAGACCCGGGGCCGCGCGAGTGGCGCACCCACATCCACGTCCCGGTATTCCTCGACGATCTGGGCCAATTCCGCACCACGCGCTTCGCCATTGCCGACGCGCTGCGCCTGCACAAGCAGAAGCCGATCTCGCGGCATCTGGAGGTCGAGACCTACACCTGGGACATGCTGCCGGAGAGCGCGAAGTCGAATGATATTGTCGATTACATCTGCCGCGAGCTCGAGTGGGTGAAGGGGCAGCTGGTGGGATGACGATTAAATAGCGAGACGATCGCACTAAATGCCACCTCTCCCCGGCGGGGAGAGGCGTATTCCTCCGAGGAGTGAGAAATGAAAGTCGGATTTATCGGGCTTGGCCGCATGGGTCAGGCGATGGCCGGCCGGCTGATCGAAGGCGGCCACGAGGTCGGCGTCTATAACCGCACGGCGGAGAAGTTAAAGCCGCTGATCGAGCGCGGCGCCAAGCCGATGGCTTCGATCGAAGCGGCGGCGACTTTCGGCGACGCCGTCTTCACCATGCTCACCGACGATGCTGCGGTGACCGAGGTGGTCGAGCAGCCCGGCGGCATCAGAGACTCGCTACCGAAGGGCGGCGTGCACATCTGCGCCGGCACGCACAGCATCGCCGGCATCAAGAAGCTCGCGGCGGTGCATAAGGCTGCCGGCCAGGTGATGATCGCGTCGCCGATGCTCGGCCGCCCGGAAGTCGTCGCCGCCGGTCAAGCCGGCATGGTGCTCGGCGGCCCGCAGGAGGCGATCGCGCGCTTGCGGCCGTTATTCGCGGCAATCGCGCCGCGGCTTATTGATGCCGGCGACGACGTGCTCGCCGCCACCGCCATCAAGATCGCCAACAATTTCGTGCTCGGTTGCGCCATCGAGGTGATGGGCGAGAGCTTTGCGCTGGTTCGCAAATACGGCGTCCCTGCGGAAACGTTTTACAGCGTGATCGCCGACGGCGCGTTCGCGTGCTGGGCGTACAAGACCTACGGCAGGCTGATTGTCGACGAGAAATATCTTCCCGCCGGCCAGCGCGCGCTCAACGGACTGAAAGACGCCAACCTCGCGCTGGCCGCCGGCGAGGCGGTCGGCGTGCCGCTGCCATCGGGCAACGTCTGGCGCGACCGCCTGGTCGGCGCTGTCGCCCACGGCGAGGGCGAGCATGATTGGGCGGTGATGGCCAAGGACCAGGCCCGCGCCAGCGGGTTGGTGAAATAAAGGCGTCATTGCCGGGCTTGACCCGGCAATCCATGGCGAGCGGCACTTTAGTATGGACCACCGGGTCAAGCCCGGTGGTGACGAGGCAATAAACGCAGCTTGCGATCAAACAAACAGCGACTTGAAATCCTCGACGAATTTTTTGATCCCAATCGGGTCGCGCCCGACGATGTCGCGGATCGTCTTGGTGTTCTCCTTGGCGAAGCCGCCGTCGGCGGAAGCTTTGGCGACCAGCCCCATATGCGTCACCAGCCACTCGGGCAGGCCGCGCGACTTCACCGCTTGCTCGTTCTGCTCGAGTGTCACCGGGATGTAATTGATCGGCTTGCCGAGCACCTCGGAGAAGGCCTGCGCAAACTCGGGGAAAGTCACGGCCTTGCCGGTGAACTCGTAAGTCTTGCCGGCGTGCGGCGCCGGGTTGATCAGGACACGGGCGGCGACCGCGCCGGTGTCGCGCACGTCGATGAAGGCTTGCGGCGCATCTTTGGCCGCGGTGCCGACAAGCTTGCCGTCGTTTTTGATGCCCGCGGCCTGGCCGAAGGTATTCTGCATGAAGAGGCCCGGCTTCAGAATGACCCAGCCGATGCCGCTATTCTTAAGCCGCTCCTCAATGGCGAGATGGCCCTGGCCGACGACCGAGGGCGTGCCGGGGAAGGCGACGGCCGCGCCGCCGCTCACCCGCACCAGATATTTGGCGCCGGCTTTGATCGCCGCGTCGAGCACGTTGTTTTGCTGCTCGACCATGCCGGGATTGTGCCCGGTGACAACGAAAACCGACTCGACGCCCGCGAGCGCTTTTTCCAGCGCCGCCTTGTCGGTCAATTCGGCCACCGCGATTTTCGCATCCGCGCCCAGTACCTCGCGCGCCTTGTCGGCATTGCGAACCACCGCGACCGGGTTCTGTCCCAGCGCCTTTAACTCCTTGAACACCGCCCGGCCGGTATTACCGGTCGCACCGACTACCGCAATCATCGTTTCTTCCTTTCAGTTGTTATGACATTTTGTTTGTTTAGCGCTGCGGCGCCTTGAGGCCGTTGGTGATGACGCGCGCGATCACCGACCAATCCTCCTCGCCGTAGCCTTGCGCCAGCGCCTGCACCAGGTGATCGCGCACCACGCCGGCCGCCGGCATCGCCAGGTTGACCTTTTCGCCGGCCTCGATCGCGAGCTTGATGTCTTTCAAGCCGAGCGGCACGGCAAAGTTTGCCGGTTTGAACGTGTCTTGCTCGATCAGCTTCCCGTAGGATTTGTACAGCGGCGTTCCGAACAGCGTCGAGGTGATGAATTCATAGAACGCGGATTTCTGCACGCCGTATTGCCCGGTCAGCGCGAAGGCTTCGGCCATGCCCTCGATATTGGTGAGCCCCATGAAGTTGACCGCGAGCTTGACCGCAATCGCGCGCTCGGGCTCGGCGCCGAATTCAAACGTGCGCTGCCCGACGGCCTCGAATAGCGGCGCGCAGCGCTTGAGCGCCTCGGCCGGTCCGGCGGCGATGACGAAGAGTTTCCCGGCCGGCGCCATGTCGACGGCGCGGCCGAGCACCGGCGCGGCGACGAAAGCGCGGCCGCGCTTGCCGTGTTCGGCGGTGAGCTTGCGCGCGCTGTCGATGCCCATGGTGGTGCACGACACATGCACGCAGGATTTGGGCAGCTGGTCGATCAGGCCGTGGCCGAAAAAGATCGCGTCCTCCGCCGCGCCGTCGGCGACGCAGGTCATCAGCACGTCGACGTCGCCGATGTCGTGCGGCGTCTTAGCCAGCGTGGCGCCAGCCTCGACCACCGCCCGGGCTTTGTCGGGTGTGCGGTTGTAAACGGTGAGGCGATGGCCGCGCTTGGCGATATTGAGCGCCATCGGCGCGCCCATAATGCCCAGTCCGATAAAACCTACATGCATGACGAAACCCGTAACTGCCCACCCGGTGTCTGGCAACGCGAGCCTTGCACCCGCATCGGCCGCGGCTTCGAGAATCCTCGTTTGCGGGCCTTTCACCTTGCGCTAATGATCCTATACACCAACCCGCTGTGAAATTCCGCCGGTCCCTGGCCTGCGCAAAAGAGTGAGGGAAGCCCGATGAGATACAACCGCCCGCAAGCCACCGCCTCCTGGGGCACCATGGCCAAGGACTGGGAGAAGGGCATCGATTACGACCGCCTGCACAAGGAGCGCGTCAAGCGCGCCAAGGAAGCGATCCGCCACGCCGGCCTGGGCGCCGTGCTCGCGTTTAACTTCGACAACATCCGCTACATCACCGGCACCCATCTCGGCGAATGGGGCCGCGACAAGTTCATGCGCTACGCGCTGTGTCCGGTGGTCGGCGAGCCGCTGCTCTGGGATCCGGCGCCGCCGGCCAAGCGCATTTCCTCGCCGTGGATCGCCGACAATGTCGCCGCGCCGATTTCCACCATGCAAGGCGGCCTGCCGCCGCAGCTCGGTGTGCAAGGCGACTTCGCTCGCCAGATTAAAAAGGCACTGGTGAAGCTCGGCATCGACAAGGAGCCGCTCGGCATCGACATTATGGAATTGCCGATGCTGCGCGCGCTGGAGAAGGAAGGCGTCGAGGTGGTCGACGGCCAGCAAGCCATGCTCGACGCCCGCGAAGTCAAGACGCCGGACGAGATCGAGCTCCTGAAAATGGCCTGCTCCATGGTGGACGCCACTTACGTCGACATCGCCCGCGCCATCCGTCCCGGCACGCGCGAGAACGAACTTGTCGCCATCGCCAACGACCGGCTGTTCCGATTGGGCTCCGAGCGCGTCGAGTGCGTCAACTCGGTCTCGGGTCAGCGCGGCCGGCCGCACTCGCACACGTTCTCCGACCGCATCATCCAGCCGGGCGACATGGTGTTCCTCGACATCATGCATTCGTTCAACGGCTACCGCACCTGCTACTACCGCACCTTCATCTGCGGCGAGCCGAACAAGCACCAGATCGACGCCTACGAGACCGCCTCGAAATGGATTTCGGCGTCGATCGACCTGATCCGCCCCGGCATCACGCCCGATCAGGTGGCGCAGGTGTGGCCGGACGCGCAGGAATTCGGCTATCGCGACGAGGCCGAAGCGTTCCTGCTGCAATACGGCCACGGCGTCGGGCTGTCGCTGTGGGAGCGGCCGATCATTTCCAAGCGCTACACCGGCCAGAACACGCCGCTCAAGGAGGGCATGGTGTTCGCGCTCGAGACCTGGAAGGGCGCCGAGGATGGCTCCGGCGCCGCGCGCATCGAGGAGGAAGTCGTCGTTACCAAGGACGGCTGCCAGATCATCACCAACTTCCCCTCGCACAAGCTGATCTCGTGCGGGCTGCCGGGGTGTGATGTGTTTTGATTTTTAGCGCGGCGTAAACAAGCACCTCTCCCCGCATGCGGGGAGAGGGTCGCCGCGCGAAGCGCGGCGGGTGAGGGAGCCTTGCCGTTCGTTTGAGCGCTTTTGAAACGCCCCCTCGTCCGGCTCGCGGCAAGGAGCCGCTCGCCACCTTCTCCCCGTGCGCGGGGAGAAGGGAAGAACGCGTCGCGTCATTGTGAGGGGTGGTAGCGACGAAGCAATCCGGCAATAAACGGTCGGTTAGCCTAGGATTCTAACCGCCGGTCGAAGTTATTCTACGTTCAAGCCAAATAACCATTTCGTCGAAATTCATGCGATGTTCGACGAGCGCCAAAATCATTGCCTCCACATCATTATTGAGCTTCTGCTGATTGTTGGCTCTGAGATAGTAACCACTTCGACGAAGCAACAAATTCAGCATAATGAGTGCAGTGCGCTTGTTTCCGTCGAGGAAGCCATGGTTCAAAGCTAACGATTGAACGAGCGCCGCACCCTTCCTAGCGATAGACCGATAATATCCGCAGTACGGCCGGGCTACGGCGGCTTCAATTGTCCCAAGATCGCGAACCCCTTGAAGCCCACCAAAGGTCAATGCGAAATCGTGCGCGACGATAACCTCGTCCAGTTTGATTCGATAATGGCGCTTATCTCTTGGCAAGGCTCTTTAGCGCCGGGCCAAAGTGCGACGATGTCACTGAGAAAATAGTATTGGACAGTGTGCTCGTGCCATTTGATTTGTGGAGTGTGTTTCCACGCGTACTATGTTCGATGTATTCGCCAAGCGATTTAGTTCCAGTCTGCGCTAACAAGGTGCTCAGCTTGGTGTCGCCGCGGTATCCGGCTGCAAAGTCGCTGCCGTAGGTCTTGCGTAAAGTCGCTACGAGCGTATTCCCCCGTTTATGCCGGATCTCTCCATCGGAGTCGCGGCGACGGTTATCCAAGCCTTGAGCGTGCTCCTTGCGCATCTGATTCGCTTTCACTTCGTGCCACTTTCGATCGTGGTTTTTACCACACGAATGTAGTCGCGTCGCGCCTAAGGTTCAACATCCGCATAGCTCGGGGCATGTTTTGCGGCCGTGGAAGAGAATGGTTCAGCATTCAACTTTCACCACAATCAAAGTAGTTTGGCGAAGGCGCGGTGGGCGAGGGGGCGTGGGAGTGCTTGGCGGTGTTTAGCCCCGGCCTCCCTGCCGGGCGACGACCGCATTGGCCTCGCGGATCGCCTGGCTTTCGTCGCCAAGCCGCTGCAAGGCCTCGTTGGCGACTTTTGCCCACAGCTGTTGCAGCTCAGGTGTCGTCGCGTTGTGCGTGTGCCTTTGCGCGTCACTTGCAGTCCACGGCATGTCACAGCTCCCTGCATGGCCGCCGTTTGGTTGATCATCGCACGCGGCCGTCGTGTTATGCGACGGATAATACTACAAAGGCTATGCGCGCGGCTCGCTCTTACACCCAGCACGGAGGAAGCAAATGTCCGAAAGCCGGCCGCCTTTTCCGCCGTTCACCCGCGAGACGGCGACGAAAAAAATTCGCGGCGTCGAAGACGGCTGGAATTCCTGCGATCCGCAGCGCGTCTCGCTCGTTTACACGCCGGACAGCGAGTGGCGTAACCGCGCCGAATTTTTTCGCGGGCGAGCCGAGATTGTCGCGTTCCTGACCCGCAAATGGGCGAAAGAGCTCGATTACCGGCTGATCAAGGGGCTGTGGGCGTTTACCGATAGCCGCATCGCCGTGCACTTTGCCTACGAATGGCACGACGACTCGGGCAACTGGTTTCGTTCCTACGGCAATGAGAATTGGGAATTCGCCGGCAACGGCCTGATGCAGCGGCGCGTCGCCAGTATCAACGACCTGCCGATCAAGGAAGCCGAGCGGAAATTTCACTGGGACCGCTCCGGCCCGCGGCCGGCCGATCATCCCAGCCTGTCCGATCTCGGCTTGTAGTTTTTTTATCCTCCGATGGAACAGCACGGCCCACGGCGGTGGCTGTTTGCGCAACTTCTTACTTTCCCTGGACGATGGGAGAGACGATTCCACCGCAATGCGACCAATGTTTGAAATTCCCCGATCGCAAGCATTGTGAAAATATTCGTCGACGCCAAATCAGCGCCCAAAACGCGCCGGCGGCACATCTAAAAGTCATTGCTCGTTCACACGCTACAGACGCGGAGAGTGCTTGATGTCCAAGATCGTCGACGAAGTCGTCACTGCCAACAGGAAATACGTCTCGAGCTTCGGTGCCAAAAAAGATCTCGCGCTGCCTCCGGCGCGGGGCTTTGCCATTCTCACCTGCATGGATGCGCGGCTCGATCCGGCGAAATATGCCGGCCTGGCGGAGGGCGACGCCCATGTGATTCGCAACGCCGGCGGCCGCGCCAGCGACGACGCGATCCGCTCGCTGGTGATTTCACATAAACTTCTCGGAACCCGGGAATGGTTCGTGATTCACCACTCAAATTGCGGAATGGAATTATTCACTGACAACATCATCGGCGATTTGCTCGCGGATAATCTTGAAACGGCGCAGTTCGACGGCAAGGCGTGGTCGAACCCGAAGCACGGCCATGGCGCTAGCGCAGGACAATTCATCAAGTGGCTCACCATTAAGGACCAGTCGTCAAGCGTCATCGACGACGTCCGCCGCATTCGTGAACACGTCCTCGTGCCGGGCTATATCCCGATTTACGGTTACGTCTACGATGTCCATTCCGGCGAGCTCGTGGAAGTGAAGGAAGCGACGCTGGCCGGTCGCGCCCGCTGATTGGGTGAAGCGCAGCCAGCATCGCAATCGAGCGTCATTGCGAGGAGCGGTAGCGACGAAGCAATCCAGAGTCTTATTTTGATCCTGGATCGCTTCGCTGTCGCTCGCAATGACGTGTTGGGCGCGGCGCCGACGCGCTTACTGCGCCGGCAATCCCTCGACCGCAAAGTTGCGGAACGTCCCGTATTTTCCGCCGAGCGCGAAGGCGTCCTTGGTCGCGGCGGCGTTCCACCACGCGTCGGCCGCATCGAGGCTCGGCCACTGGATGATGACGACGCGCGGCGCCGGCGGCGTGCCTTGCTCGGATATGGTTTTGCCGCCAGCGGCGAGGAATTTGCCGCCGCCATCGGCGATGGTTTTCCGCACCGCGGGCAGAAACTCCTTCGAATAACCGTCCTGGTTGCTGACGGTGACTTCGGCGATGCCATAGGCAGCGGGCTTGCCTTGGGCGTGCAGCGCCTGCACCGCGATCGCGCCAAGCGCAAAGCCGCCGATCGTTGCCATCAGTAGGGTGTATTTGGTTTTCATGATCGTCTCCTGGTTTAAAAATCGAGCGCCAGGCGCGGCGAGCGCCGGGTCGCTGGGTCGGAGCAAAAAAAAGCAAAGAGATAAAGCCTGCCGACGGCATTATCGCTGCCGTTCTAAAATCGGCGAGGGGGCTTCGGCACGCCCGGTTCGGCAGCTCGGGATAAATTATACCGCGCGCCGCATGTCGGCAATGCGACCGGGGCTACGCCCACTCTAAAGCGCGTCATTGCCGGACTTGAGCCGGCAATCCATGCTGAATTGCAGTTCGGTATGGACCACCGGGGCCATTTGGGGCGAGACGGCACTTCGTGCCTCTTGCCCGGTGGTGACGAGCACGGACGCCGCCATTCGGTTTGCCAAAACGCCAAATCGTTCCGCATAGTGCCTTCCGCAGACGGGCTAACGGCGCGGCATTCGCGGGGAGGGCGGGGTTGAATTACGACTTCATTATTGTCGGCGCGGGTTCGACCGGCTGCGTGCTGGCGAGCCGGCTCTCCGAAGGGGGCGCCAAACAAGTCCTGCTCATCGAAGCCGGGCGCGATACGCCGCCGGGTGAAGAGCCGTGGGACATCCGCGACGCGTATTACTCGTCGTATTTCCGGCCGGATTATTTCTGGCCCGGCTTGCAGGTCTTCAACCGCACGGCGGCGGCCGGCGCGCCGCCGCGCTATTACGAGCAGGCGCGCGTCATGGGCGGCGGCTCCGCCATCAACGCCATGGTCGCGCTGCGCGGGCTCCCCGGCGACTACGACGAGTGGGCGCAAATGGGCGCGCGCGGCTGGGGCTGGAATGACGTGCTGCCCTATTTTCGCAAGCTCGAAGACGATCTCGACATGGACGGCCCGCTGCACGGCAAGGACGGTCCGGTCGCCATCGGCCGCGTGCCGCGCCAAGATTGGCCGGGTTTCGCCCGCGCCATCGCCGCCGCGGCCGCGGCGCGCGGCTTTGCTTATGTCGCCGACATGAATGGCGAAGTGCAAAACGGTTTTTGCTCGGTCCCGACCACGAGCACGCCGGCCAGCCGCGTGTCGGCGGCGATGGCCTATCTCACGCCCGAGGTGCGGCGGCGGCCGAACTTGCGGATTCTGCCTGAGGCGTTCGTCGAATCGATCTTGTTTGAAGGCCAGCGCGCAACCGGCCTGCGCGTGCGGAGTGCCGCCCGTAGCGAAGAATTCCGCGGCACTGAAATCATTCTCGCCGCCGGCGCGCTTCATTCGCCGGCCATTCTGCAGCGCGCCGGCATCGGTCCTGCAAAACTGTTGCGCGATCTCGGCATAAGCGTTGTCGCCGATCGGGGAGGCGTCGGCGAAAATCTTCAGGATCATCCGTGTGTCTCGATGGGTTTT